>Ga0081539_10000268_pt1 | contig 119235 bp, 112 predicted proteins | sample TabmetS4T2R2_FD_71023 | JGI IMG/M metagenome (GOLD analysis project Ga0081539, IMG submission 71023) | Tabebuia heterophylla rhizosphere microbial communities from the University of Puerto Rico - S4T2R2 | ecosystem: Host-associated > Plants > Roots > Rhizosphere ... | reverse complement strand
TGTAGACAGAAATCGCGTCAGTACGGCACCCTGACGCCGTACGAACCGCGCTCAGGCGAGCGGACAAGTCAGGGGGGAAACGTTTTGAAAAGCTAGGGTCCCTTCCTGCTGAAAACCGACATTCATCGGGGGAAGGATTCCCGGGGCACCTGGGACAGCCAAGACAGACATTAACCGAGGAATTGGGCACGCGGAGGCGAGCCGAGCGCCATGGCGAACGCAGCAATCAGGTCGGTTTCCAACTCCTCCCGTTGATGGGCGCGCCACTCGTTGTTTTTGACCCACGAACATTCCAACGGCTCATTGGCGGCGAACACCACGTCCTGTGGCAAAGACACTCGACGCACCTTGGCTGCGTGGGCGTGTAACCGACTTGCGATAGCACCCTCTCCCACGTAGAGCACTCCGCATCGCCCCCGAATCCGGTATAGACCGGAAGCTGTCCTCGTCAGGCGTGGTCCCGCGCCTGCGAGCGGCTCCCACGGCGACCAACTGTGACCGCACCAGGCGTCGGACTCCGTGTCCGCGTCCAAAGCACCCACTGGACACAGCGATGGCAGATGGCACTCCTCCGACGCATCACACGGACCGCCTCGGAATCGCCTTCCCGCCTGCACCAATCTACTGTTGTTAGCAGACGACATCCGATACCCGAGGGGCATCCGGCCGAAGCTGGAGGTAGGCGACCGCCCGTGTTCCTGGCGATATATTGCAATGGCGACAGCCTCTTGTGCCTTGCGGTGGGGCACCTCTCCCGCGACAGCCAATGTGGACGCCTCGTAGTCCTCGCCGCTTATCTGCCGCTGCGCCCACAGCGCCGGTGCGGCGGTGTGTGGGTCGCGGTAGGGCATCGCCGCCCGATAGATTCCTTGGAGCATGTGGAGACGGGCGCGCAAGGCAAGTCCCGTCTGGCCGATGTAGTCGATGTCGTCACGTCCCGCACGGCGAACGCGGTATAAGCCAGCGGCGGACAGCCCTCGGTCTGAACAGCAGGCGAGCAAGGGCCGCCACGGTGTCCAATCGAGCATCATCTGGATGGATATTCTAAGCGCCGAATGTTCACCGTTGGTTCGGCCGGCAGTAGCGAGACACTACCTCGATGAGGCGCTCGCGTTGCACAGGCTTTCGCAGCACGTCAGCTGCCTGGAGGTCCTCCAGTGCGACGGTTCCATCCACCGACCCCGTCACGATGATGGTCGGAATGCGCGCGAGCTGTGAGTCTGCCAGTTGGATGCGGCGAACCTCACGGCCGTCTATTCCTGGCATGTTCAAGTCGAGGAGCACAAGGCCGATGGACGGGTCGGACCGCATCAAGGCAACGCCCTCTCCGCCGCCGGTCGCCACCACCACGTCAAAGCCCGCCGCTGCCAGTGAGCGCTGAAACACCTGCCGCACCATCTCGTTGTCATCGATGACCAGGACACGGTTACGGATGGGAGCGTCGAGCGCAGCCACTGACTTGTCCTCGCGTCAATTGTTCGACTGCGTGAGTAGCTCGTAGAAGTGCCCGTCGGTGAGAAGCGCGCTGCGCCATCGTGCAGCCGTGAGTCGGCCGCTACTCAAGTCCCTGACAGCCTGCGACACCACCGTGTAGGCCACACCCTTCGCCGTGTAACCGAGTCGCACCTCCAGAACGCCGTCCTCAGTGCGGTAGATGTCGCACTCGAACCGCTGCCTCGTTCGGCTGCACGCCTTCCAACACCCCTCAACGAGCACCGAGGGCGCCATAGCCGCGCTGGCTGCAAACCGCATGTGTGGGCATGCCCGTGCAGTCGCGTGCGGACAGCTACGCGAAGTTCACAGACCGGGCGATATTCACACCCGCAATGGGGTAACTCTGGGCAGAGACCGGCGGACTTGAGCGGCGCTCTCAATGGGCATCGGGTCGGCCAACGATGCGGCCACCAGCGTCGATGACAACCCACGTGATGGAGTCGGGCTTGCCGCCGGTTTGGACGATGCGAGCAACGAGTGCATCGAACGCAGCGAACGGCTCTGCGATAGTCGCGTGTTCGCTCTGGACGGTCGATTCCGTGCTACTTTGCGGCCATAGGGCTGGACGATGCGAAATGGTGCGGGCATTGTTCAAGGCCGGCCTGCGACACGCCAGTCAAGGAACTTACAGGCTATGGCTTTGGCGAAGTCTCGCGCTTGTGCCAGGTCCATCGGCTTGCGCGGTGCATCTTGAGGGGAAAGGGCGTGACGTGCGGCCGTGCCCATCACTTTGTCGTTGTTGATACTACCTAGACAACTACTTACTTCCGCCTCCGTTGCCCAGCCTTTTTTGACGATTGTTCGCTTGCCAATGATGTCGTCTATCACCTTGCCGATATCGAACGTGCTCGGTTCATCGTCACGAAGGAACCGTAGGACCGCTGCGACTTCTGGGTCGCTCTGCGCCAGCCGAACGTATTGAGCGGCTCGGTCGTCTTCAGCTGGCGGCGGAACGCCAGCCTGTGAAATGGTCGGGGGAAAAAGACGCGCCGTGGACTTGATTGTCTCGCTCAGTCGAATATGAGTTGCGCCTTTGTAGAGGGGGTCGCCGTCGAATGCAGCGCCGAGCGAGATAGATTGGAATCCGCCGTGTCTCAGGCCCATCGCGGCGTTTATCTGGTCAACGAGGGTTGAAGCAGTATCCAGAACGTCGCCTCCAGCTTCTAGCATGTCGAATTTTGTGGAGGAGGCGAAGTATCTGCCGCCCCGTTCGTGGACTCGACAATCAGGAGAGCCGAAGACACGAGCAACCAGCTCTAAGTCGTATCTGTGACCGCGAAGCTCAACGCTCCATTGATGCGCGCCCGCCATACAGTGCCCCGGCAAATGTCAGTCAAACAGTATGTTACAGGCCAGGCTTGCGGACAGCGAATCGGGTTACTGATTGCGCTAAACTATAGACAGAGCAAGGGTTGCGTTCATTGCGAGAACTGCCGTTTTGGTTCGATGGCTCGAATTAAGGTGCAACTTTGAACCAGCGCGAACTCTCAAAAGCCCTCACCGCTATCTTCGGCCGCAAGCGCCGCAGCGACTGTGGTGTGCCCCGGAGCCCGGCAGGATGGCACCGTCTCTACTTCGCACAGCCGGAGCCTGCGTATCGACGGGTCACGTCCGAGGAGGTGCGGCGGTGGGTTCGGTTGCGACGAAATGGCCGGCCAGCACGAGCCATTGCGCGGCGGTTCGGCAGGAGTCACGCGACAGTGACGCGGTGGCTCGGGCGCCATCAGTGCGAGCCAGAATTGTGGCCTATCGTCCGTTAGCCGATAGTCTACAAGCGGGCACCATGCCTCGGTGGCCCGCCCGGCAAAGAAACCGGCCAAAGACCCGCGGCTGAAAACCATCGGCAGCCGGGTGCGCCACTTCCGCAACAAGCAGAACATCAGTCAGGCAGCCTTCGCTGACCGTGTCGGCCTGGACCGCTCCTACTTGAGCGGCATCGAACGCGGCATGCGTGCATTCAGCGTCACGGTTTTGCTCGACCTCGCTGAGGCTTTGAAGGTCTCTCCAGAGCAGCTGCTCAAATAGGCGTTCTCGTCGTGTGGCCTATCGTCTACAATGTGCAGCCTCGGGGCGCCGGAGTCTGGCCGCTCCCGCGAGGTTCTACTGATGGGCACGATGAAGTGCCGGCGCAACGTCGCAGCTCGCCACATTCTGAATATCGCCGTCCTTGTAGCCCTCGCGACTGATTCTCTGTCTGCTCAACGTTCGATTCCGTTTGCCGACTTCAGAACGTTCCGATGTGAATTCCAGGACGGCGAAGGCCGGTCTGTCCGGGATGGCAAGACGATGGATACCCGAGGCGACCATTTGACGGAGCCGGTGACCATCGACAACGTGAACTACAAGGCGCAATCGGCGCGCCTCGTCGGAAACGCTGGTGGAGCGGACCTTGCCATCCTCAAAGATGGACCCTTCGCAATCACTTTCTCTTACTCAACCTCTCAGGGAGGCGTCGGCATCATCACCATTTTCAAACGCACCGCCGGCCTGGATTTGAAATATAGAGCGGTGATGTCCCGACACCTCGCCTTCACCATGCCGGAAGGAAGCCTGAGCATGGCGCAGTATTACGGCACGTGTCGAGCGTTACCCTAGCCCTCAACAGCGTTGCCTTCCCGCAAGGCTGCAACTCGTCTCCACTGAGGAACGCTCGATGAAGGAACTCACTTGCCGCCGTAGTTGCGCCGCAGTCGGCCGTGTCTTAGCCACTGTGGCTGTCTTGTTCGGTGCATGTGCCGGCACCGCAGTCGCGCAGGCGGCGCCGAGAGCGACGACAGGCGACACCGCAGTCCTCTCGTGGTCGGCCTTCGAGTGCTTCGTCTTTGCAGAGACGGCTGGGAAACCGCAGCAAGAGCTTGAACGTCTTTTCCTCGTCGGATACGAAAACGGAAAAAGGTTTGTGGACGGTGTGCGGAGCAAGGCACTGAGCCAATCGGAAGCGAATAAAGTGCCGATTGGCGTTCTCGGAGTATTAGCCGGACCGACAACCGAGTTTATCGTTGGCCGACTTTACGAGACCGCTGCACAAAGCGCTGCTGACCGCGTCATCAAACGCGGCCCGGATGGACTTGACCTTCCGACGAAGGATTAGGTCACCGACCCTGAGTTACGGAGCCTCCGAGCCGAGACTGAATACCGAACCAGGAACTGCGTCCTGATTAAATAGTCCGTTTGCCTCCTGGTCCAATTCGACGGCAGCGTCTAGACAGCTCGCCCGGCAGCACCGAGCGATGTTGACCTGGCGCGCCACGCGCAATCGCTGGGGCAATGACATGCGCCTTCCGCGCAGTTGCCGGTTGTGCCTTTCCAGCTCCGACCTTGTGCACGTGCATCGCTCGGCGGGCGAGTCTATCGTCGCGGCGTCTTCACGTCGTCGAAATCGGCCAGCTCCCGATAAAACTCGCCGCGTTCAGTTTCCACCCGCTCGCAGAACACCACACGCTCGTAGGGCTGTCCCTTCTTTTCAACGAAATGGCAGTAGATGTGTGGAAAACCGTAGTATTCGTCACCGTCCCAATTCACCGATGCGATGTTTTCGTATCGAATTTGACCGACGAGAGCCGCGGTGATATCGGGAGTCTGGTTAGCCTTGTGGTCCGTATACTTCCATTGTTTAGTTGCCTCGTCCCAGCAGAGCGTCTCCCAGCTGAGAACGACCTGAATCCCACGGTGGTAAGTGTCCACCAACCCAACACGGAACCAGGGAGAGATTCCTTTCTCCGAGTCTACCGATGGATATTTGTCGACGCGCCCGACATCTCTCATGATGACATCACGCGCCAATCTCTTGCTCTTTCGGAGCCAGATGTTTTCCTCAAAAATCGGCTTCCACTTTTCTCTTAACTGTATGACTTCTGACGGAGACGGCCTATGCCTGTTCCTCGTCAGACCTGAAAAGAGGTCGAGGCCGAGACGATACAGAAATGATAGACTTAGCTCCCACACGTGAGACTCACAGGAAGAGATTCAAGGACACACCGATAGAATCTACCACCGACAGCCCCGCCACCATTTGCAGAAGCGACAAGTCCGTTCTTCTAAACATCTGTTAGTCGTAACGCGGGGGCGCCGATGGGCACCCCCGATTTCCCGAGGATTCTAGCGGGTTTCTGAGGCGGATTCCGGCGAGGTTTTTCGGGACAGCCAACGGTGGGCGGTGGTCGAGGAGACACCGAGCCGGCGGGCCGCTTCCCTGACCGGCAGACCACGCACGGGCGCGAGGACAGACTCCGCCACGATGCGTTCAGGGCGGCCCAGGCGCGTCCCTGCGGCCTTCACGCGCGAGAGCCCCGCCCGCACCCTCTCCCGGATTCGCTCGCGCTCGAATTCGGCAATCGCGCCGAGGACGTGCAGCTGGAGGCGGCCGGCTGGCGTGGTGGTGTCGATACCCTCGGACAAACTCACGAACCCCACGCCCACGGCCTGCAGTTCATCGAGCAGCAGAATCAGGTGGCGGAGGTTGCGCCCGAGACGGTCCAGGCGCCAGCACACGAGAACATCGAAGCGGCGGCGCTTCGCATCCGCAACGAGAGCATCGAGCGCGGGCCGGCGGTCCTTGGCGCCGCTCACGCCCGTGTCGGTGTATTCGCGGTGTGACGTCCAGACGCGTGCCTCGACATAGCGGCGCAGCTCCAGCAGTTGATTCTCCGTGCTCTGGTCGGCAGTGCTGACCCGCGCGTAGAGCGCCACACGAGGAGTGGAGGCGGCCATCAGGCCACCTCCTCGTCTGCTGCGGTCTGCTGCGTGCCGGCCCTGAGAATCTGGTCAGCCGCCTTCAGAATCCGCTGTGCGGACTTCTCCGGTATCGCGTTGCCTCGGCCCCACCACACCTGAATATACCCGCGCGAACACTCAACGCCGGGCAGCTCCAGAGCAGCACAACAGAGCAACGCAACTGCCTCCGCCTCGCACTCCCGCAAATTGCGCGGAGTCAGCTCGCTGTCGTTGTGCTCGCCCTCCGCGGTGTGCCCGAGGAGCACGTGTGCCAGCTCGTGGAAACGGGTCTTGTGCGGCAGCGGGTTTACCGGGTTGATTGCGATGGTGCGGCCACTCGCGTAGCCGAGCGTATTGCCGTTCATCGACACGAAGGGGACCTCCTGCACGTCCAACGCTGCGAGCGCGCGTGTTGCGTCCCACGTGGCTGCCGGCAGCTCCGGCAGCGGCTGCCCGTCCGTCTGCGCGAGCACGAACCAGAACGGACGGAACACGAATCGCGTCAGCACGGTGGTTTCCTCGGCGCCCTCGTCAACGTCAGTCGTGCGCTTCACCGTTACCGGCCGACAAAGCGTGACGGCCTTCTCGCCGCGTCGCACGTGGCGACCCAACTCCTTCCATCGCTGATACGTGGCAATCGGACCGGGTTCGATTCCGCGCTCCAGGCACTGAGCGAGCGCGAGTAGCTGATTGCCGAGGGGGAAGCCGTAGAACTGGCGATAGGCGGTGGACAGCGTGCCGGGCTCGTTCACGGCCTGTTCAAGGAGCATGACGAAATGTGGGGCGGGTTGTGTCACGGGGAGTGGTGGCGTTCATCTGGCGTCTCCATCAGGAAACGCCGAGGGCTGACCCAGTAGAATGGTGGGCAGCGTCCTCGGCAACTTGTCCTTGCCTTGGGCGTCAGGGGCGCGCGTCGAGTTGCAGCTCGCGTGCGTCCCGCTTCTACTTGCAGTTGTTAATGGTGCGAAAGCTGCGCCAACACGTCCGACAGCACTATCAATGGGTCACCATTGGTGGCCACCTACCACGGCCTCCGCCAACATCCACGGGAAGGACTATATTCGCCGTGTGACGGGATTTCAATATCGGCGTGGTTCAGGGTTAGTAATACTCGGATGTCGGGCGTGGCTGCATAACCATGGCGCACTGGACAAGCTGACAACGGTGAACAGCAATGAACAGGGGTCAAGCCGGGGCGCTAATTGAACGGGGCCCCACCCGGTCCATGCCCGCCCACCGACCCAGTCGGCACTAATTCCTGCGCTACAGAAGCCACTAGGCTTTACACGTGTGTGGGCTTCACAAGGCCTGTTGCTCGTTTAATGTGGGAGTGCGACCGAGCGGTTGCAGATACGATGGAGCCGTTCCACATCCAATCAGCAATAGCAGCCAGACAACGATACCGGACACTAACAGTCCAGAGGTGCGTTTTGTTCGCTCCCAGCCAATCGGATTCCCGCTGCTTAAAAATACGGCTTCAGTCTCCCGAATGTAGTTTCCGAGCTGCGTTATCCTGACGTAGCTGACTGCGGCGCGCACTGACGCGAGCGCCGCGACCACTAGGGGCACATACCACAAGACGCCAGCGGGAACGTGCTGAGTGACGAACCAAGAAAATAGGCCTGCGGCAACTCCCGCGCTGTATATTTCTAATCTTCGCGTTTCCGCCAGCAATACATCGATTTCTGACCTCAGTGCTTTGTATTCATCGACCAAAAAGTCTTCCCGAGTTGCGCCCATCGCACTCCTCTCGTCACTCGGCTGCCGCGCCGACGCGTATTATAGCCGCCGATAACGATTCCCGCGGTCTTGGAGCATGTCGCGATAATTGGCGAGCGTCGGAATGTGACAAATAAGACTGACAAATGAGTCACCTGCGGGCGCGACGTTCGTGTCTTTCTCTCGACGCGTATCAACGATAACGGGTTACTGTATCCGCGCGGTGCGCGGACAGGTGCCGCTAGTTCTCGAACTTCAGGGTCACCTCCACACCCGCGAGCCCGAACAGGGGTCCGCCAACGCTCCCTTTCACCTCCCATCCCTTCAGCGTCAGTAGGCCCGAGATGAGGTTCCAGAGGTGCGCGGAGATGGCCTTGATGCGCGGGAGGAGGTGGCTGGTAATCCAGTTCGCCGCGGCGGCAGCCACATTCGTTACCGACGTAGCGATGCTGGTAGTCGTCGTCGCCATCCAGCGCCGAAACATTGCCCGCTGGTGAGCAGCCTCCGGGCGCAGGTCGTTCATCGCCGCGGTAGCCCGCCACGCGCGTGTGTGGTCCTCGCGCGGCAGCTCCTCCACCAACGCCGTCACGTCGTCAATGCGTGCCGCAAGTCGGCCTCCCGCTTCCTCCAGGGCAAACCGTGGGTCCCCTCGCTGCCATAGACGGCGCTCGGGCGATGCCGCCGGATGTTCGATACGCACCCTGTCGCCGGATATCGCTTCACGGAAGAATTCCACGACCTCTTGCCGCAGGCGCGACAAGTCGTCCAGCAGCTCGGCCCTGAGGCGAGTCACCCGTTCGTTGTCTCGCGATGCCCGCTCCTCGTCTGGCATGTGTCCTCGTCCTCACGCGCGTCGGCGGGCGCATTCTACCCGACGCGCAGGAGGGGAGCGAACCGCTGGGACGCGAGGGGTGGGTCAGCTGGGCCGGAGAGTTGACACGCAGGGTCCGTCCTCCGTCGCAGCGGCCCGCCGCCTGATGGGACCGGGCGGCATCTGCCTACAGTCCCGACGCGCAACGTCCGATACGTGGGGCGTCGTGCCGAAGCATGAGGCCACGCGAAAGCGCTGCTCGCTATTTATGACCCGCGATTCGGATGGCGTGCCGATACTCTCCGGCCGCGCGCTCGACAACCGGCTGAGACGCTTCGCCGCAATAATCAATGAGAACGTCAGCGGGGTAACGGACGCAATGGTCGGCGATACGCTGCGGCAGATATTGGCGCATGGCACGGCGCAGCAGCGGAGAAGCTTCATCGAGATTATCGCTCGTGCAGTCGCGGCTCCACGCGGGCGGCCGAAGCAGGACCCCAGTGCGTGGCGCACGACAGAAATCGCTGAGACGGCCGCCCTGCTCAGGGAACACTTCAAAGAAGGCTTCGACCTCTGGAGAGACGCGCGCAAACGCAACGATTACAATTCGTCGCCAGAAATCGTAGCCGAGCGCCTCGTAGGGAGCGGCACCTATACGCCTAGCGAAGCCGCCGCAATCGTCCAGTCGAAGAGCCTTGCGAATGCCGTCTACATATTCTTGTGTGACGAATGTCACGTCCCGCTGGGCGCTGCGCGGCAGGCGGTCTGCCGCCACAAGAAGCTAAAGAAGGCCTTCGGTAGCGCCGCGACCATCCCCATCGCTCATAGGTCACACCTCTTCCGACACGCGCGAGCCTCTCTCACCGGGCATATAGTCTGACCATCCGCCTGCCAATGCCGGCACGCGTCTGCATGGTTCCTCGCGCGAAATGCGTCACGCTTTCTGACGCATATTTTGTGACCCATCATCCCGGCAAGCTGGAAGTGGAAGGAGACGGCAGCAATCACGCGCCTCTCTAACATGGAAGGATGACGGGCGATGAGCGACCGCAAACTAATCGACGCCACCGAGGCGTCGCGACTCTCCGGCCTTGCAAAGGCCACTATCTACAAACTTGCACATCAGGGCCGACTTCGTAGCTTCGGCGTTTTGAACAGGACGTTGCGCTTCGACCGGGCTGACGTGGAAGCGCTCGTGCGAGTGCGGCCAGTCGGCAACGGGGCGGCACAATCGCAACCCGTCATCCCGTGCTCCACGGCAGGCGGTGCGCGATGAAATTCTCTGGCGATAAATCACTGCTGCGCGAATCTGACGCGACGCGGGACTGGGCGGCCATTATCTGCGAACAGAGGGACTCCAAGCGCGCCGGCTTCGAAAGCGGAACTGACCCGTCTGCACTCGCACGCGCGTATATCGACACGTGCGAGTGGTCAAGCAGCTTCAACTGCTTCACGCTCCTCTACTGGCGTGGAGAGTGGTTTCGGTATCGCGACGGCAGATGGGTGGGCACGGACGAAACCACCATACGTGTGGATGTTGCCGGGTTTCTGAAATCCTATTTCGATGGGAGGTATGTCGAGTGTGAGCGCAATGTGCCGGAAGTTACGACCGCACGTATTACAAACGTGCTTAGTAACCTAAAGCCACTACTTCTGGTTCCGAACGAACAAGAGCCACCCGTGTGGCTTGGCGACGGCGGGCCCGCACAGTTCATGGCGTTCACCAACGGACTCCTGAATCTTACGAAGCTGGATGACGGAGAAATCGACTTCATGTGCAGCTGCCCCCTGTGGTTTTCAACCACGCTGTTTCCATATGAATTCCGAGCGGATGCCAAATGCCCTCAGTGGCTGCGGTTCATCAGCCAAGTCATGGAGGGTGACGCGAAGCGGATTGCGCTATTGCAAGAGGTAGCGGGGTATTTGCTTACGCCAGACACGAGCCAACAAAAGTTCGTGGTGTTGGAAGGTGAGGGGGACAACGGAAAGTCTGTATTCCTCGACGTGATTGGGGCTCTGCTCGGAGAAGAGAACGTGTCGCACGTTCCGCTGGAGCAATTTGGTGACCGCTTCTCTTTGGCGACCACGATGGGAAAGTTGGCGAACATCTGTGCGGAAGTAGGGGACATCGACCGTGTAGCGGAGGGCATCATCAAGGGATTCACATCGGGTGACCCGATGCAATTCGAGCGAAAATATATGCAGCCGTTGAAGTGCCGGCCTACGGCGCGTCTCATCTTCGCCACGAACAACAAGCCGCGATTCAAAGACCGCTCCACCGGCATCTGGCGTCGCGTTCTTCTGGTGCCGTTCCGGTATACCGTCCCACCAGAGGAGAAGGACCGTCAGCTCGCTAACAAGCTCAAAGAGGAATTGCCCGGCATCTTTTGGTGGGCGGTTGAGGGTCGGCTGCGACTGCATGACCAAGGGCAGTTCACCGTGTCTGAAGTGTGTCAGGGCGAACTGGACGAGTATCGGCGCGAGAGTAACCCGGCACGGGTGTTTCTCGAAGAGCACGTCACCGCCACGCCTGGAAAGACGCTCCCGGCGCGAGCCCTGTATCGCGCATACGTTCAGTGGTCAGAGGACGGCGGTTACACGCCGGTTCTCGACGCGGCGCAGTTCGGCAAAGACGTGAAGAGACGGTTTCCGCGCGTGGACCGTAAGCGAGTCATCGACGGCGGGAAGCGAGAATGGCATTACGTAGGCATTTCATTCACCGAGGCGTCGCGCCCGTCGCTCATGTCCAAGGTGTCCTAGTGCATTCTCCCCTAACGAACATCAAAGGCGTAAACAAAGGAAAGAGTAGGAAGGGCCGGGTCACCCCGGCCATCCCGGCCACCTTCGGGGCGGGCACCGTGGCTCGCGGAGCGCCGAAAACAGTGCTGGAGGCTGCGCAGCCAAGGGGTGCGCGATGAACGCCGCACGGACCAACCACCAAACGGCGGTCGCCAGCGGGACGCGGGACGATTCCCCCCTCGCCTTGACGCCAGAGGTGCTGTTCATCGAGGATGTGGCGCGCATCCTCCGAACATCGCGGTCCACCATCGAGCGCGGGCGCCGGTCTGGGACGTTCCCAATCCCGGAGTTGCCCGCCATCGATGGGCGCCCGCGTTGGGGCCGCTCGGCAGTGGACGATTATCTGGCGTCCACCAATGGCGGTCTGCGGCCTCGGAAGGGGAGACCTCGCGCGAGTCGCGTGAATTGACGAAATGGAACCCATCGAACCTGGAATCTATCGCCTAGACAATGGCAGCTACCGCGTCGTTGCTCGTGTCGGCGACCGGAAAACAGGGCCGAAACCAAAGGAGAAGCGGTTCCCGCGAGGGACCGCTCTCCGCAAGATGCAGGCGTGGCAGGAAGACGCGAGAGCGGAGCTTCGGCGTCGAGAGTTGCGGCCCGCCTTGGGGACGTTGTCGGCGGATTGCGAGCGCTACCTACAAAAGCCGGAAGTGGTTCGGCTCGCATCGTATAAGACACGACTGAGCGACACGCGTGCGTGGAACGAGCGGTTCGGCCACCTGCGGCGCGACGAAATCACCACGGACATGCTTCAGCGTCAAGTGGATGATTGGCGCGCGGCTGGCGTGGCCGCGTGGACCGTCCGCCACCGCATAAACGCGCTGCGCAATCTCTACAAGGTTCTTGACGGCGCAACGAGCTACAACCCAACGCTGAAGGTGAAAGCCCCGCCGAAGCCCCGCGCGATTCCCAGGGCATTGGACTACGGCACGATCTACACGACGCTGAACCAGATGGAGCCAAGCGCGACCAAGGCGTTCCTCCTCGTGATGGCGTCGTGCGGTTTCCGGCCGATTGAAATCAAACGAACCGAACCGTGGATGATTCGCCTCGACAGCGATGAGCCGCACGTCATTCGCAACACCGCAAAGGGCGGCGACGTTGTCGTCGTGCCCCTGTCGGAAGTTGGCGTGCTCGCTTGGCGGATGTGGCTCGAACACAATCCGTGGGACACGAGCAAGAAACATTGGACGATGCCCTCGATGTCGAACGCCAATCGAGATTGGAAGGAAGCGATGGAACGTGCGGGTTTCCAAAAGACCCGTTGCTACGACTTGGTGCATAGCTATTGCACCCAACTGCTGACGGCGGGCGGCGGCGACATCAGCCTCGTCTCGAAAGCCCGGGGGCACCGCGACATCCGAACGACAATGGTCTACACACAGGTAGTCGTTGACCCGCGCCTTGCTGTGGCAGTGCGTCAGGCGTTCCGCGCCGCGAGATAAGGTAGGCCCGTCGGATTCAACAACCAACCGTTGTGCTTCATCCGGCGTTACGCGTGGCGGCTCCGCGTGGCAGGCGCTGCAAATCACTGATACTGCACGGTTTACCGGAGTGAGATACCCCCTCCGGAGCCGAAGGCCACAGGTTCGAATCCTGTCGGGCGCGCCATCTCGTTTCACGAGATGGCTTCCGACGCCAGGTTCCCGTCACGCCGCAGCTCGCAAGGCTCGCCGCGAGCGGGGGCGAATCCTGTCGGGCGCGCCAGTCTTCCAAACAATCCCGCTACTTTGTTATCGCGCGCAGGTCTGCGCCCTTCGACGTGAGGAGTCCGGCCCACAGATCACCGACGCTCGCGAGCCGCTCGCCGAAATTGACGATCGTGAAGTCCTGCGGTGTGAGCCCGCCTTCGTCGATCTCCTCCCACCGCAGCGGCGTGGAGACTCCCGCGAATTCGTTGGCGCGGGCGCTGTAGCTGCTCGCCAGCGTCTTGCTCCTGATGTTCTGCAGGTAGTCCACATACACGCGCTGTCCGCGCGCGGCGACCGCACGCTCGACGGTCGCGTGCTTCGGATGCGCGTTGGCGACCATCGTCGCCACAATCTGCGCGTAGATGAGACCGGCTTCGTACGGCGTCTCGGATGGCATCGGCACGTAGACATGCAGACCTCCCGAGCCGGACGTCTTCGCGAACGCCGGCGCTTTGAGCTTCACGAGCTCGTCGCGGACCCAGCGCGCTACGTCGAGGACACGCGCGAACGGCAGGCCGTCGGGTGGATCGAGATCGAGCGCGATGTGATCGACGAACCCTTCGCTCCCCACACGCGAAAACCACGGGTCCTGCGAGATCGAAGCGAGCTGCGCCGTGTACAACAGCGTGAGGAGGTCGCCGCCGATGATGTGTGGACGCCGCTCGTTGCCCGCGTCGGCCACTTCCATGCGGATGCCCGGAGGAAGTTTCTCCGCGGCCCGGTGCTGATAGAACGGCTTGGCGTCGATCCCATTCGGATAACGCTTCATGACGAGGGGGCGACCCGCGAGCACGGGAAGGATCGCGGAAGACACACGGACGTAGTGGCGAATGAGATCGCCCTTCGTCAGTTTCAACTTCGGCCAGAAGACCTTCCGCAGATTCGTGACCTCCAGTCGTTGGCCGTCTGGAAGTTCGAGCGTGCCGTTGCCGCCCCGTTCGTCGATCGAGTCGAGCTGAGAGAGCAGCTGTTTCTGCGCCACCGCCGCAACGCTCGCCGATTGCCGCGCGCGTGGCGACCGCCGCCTGGCTGCGGGAGGCGCGTCATGACCACTGCGACCGCGCGGCTGCGCGCGTGTCCGCTCCTTCCCGACGTCCGGTTCCTTACGCACGCTCTTCGGCATCACGTCATCCCGCATCCCAAGATACGTCGGATGTCGCAGGATTCCATCGGTGGTCCATTCCGTGAATTTCACTTCGGCAACAAGTCGGGGTGTGACCCAGTGCGGCCGCTCGTTCGTCGTCTTCGGCCGCGGAGTGAATGGACATTCGCTGCTCGCCAGTGGCCGAAGCTGCTGCCACACGCGTCCGAGCTCCGTCTCGCTGAAGCCCGCGCCACTGTGCCCGACGTAGCGAAGGAGCCCCGTCTCGTCGTGAACGCCGAGCAGGAGCGCGCCAAAGAACCCTCGCGACCCGCGTGGTTCGGTCCAGCCGCCGACGACGCACGTCTGCTGGCGGACCAACTTGATCTTGCACCAGTCGGGCGAGCGGCGGCCGGACTGATAGCGCGAGTCCAGACGCTTCGCAATCAATCCCTCCCAGCCCTCGCGTTGAGCACGAGCGTACAGCGGGCGGCCGTCACCGATCGCCTGCTCGGTGAGGCGCAGTTGCGCACCATCGAGGCCGCGCGTCACCTGCTCGAGTCGCGCCCGTCGATCGCGAAACGATCGATGGCGCAGATCCTCGTCGCCATCGCGCAATAGATCGAACAGGATGAGCGCGGTCGGAGTCTGAGGTTCTCTGGGAGCGCGGCGCAGACCTCGGCCTGCCCTGAGCGCAGTCGGACGGTCCGCGATGACATGGATCCTGCCCTGCAGATTCTGGAACCCAGTCGGCTTGCCCGAGGGATCGAGGGCGACGATCTCGCCATCGAGGAGCACCGATCGATCGCGCGCGTGCCCGGCCCATTCCTGCAGCGCGGAGACGATCTCCGGGAACTGCGCGGTCTTCTCGTTGCCGAGACGTGACCACACGCGGACGCGCGGTTTCCGATCCGTGTCCGCGGAAGGCGGCTCTATCGAGACGATCGCACGAATGCCATCGTATTTCGGTTCGAAGGCGAACAAGGGCGACGTGAGCGGCGCGTCGCCCGTCGTCGCCAGCATCGGCGCGAGCGGCGCCGAGCTATCGCTGGCGCGCATGTCAAATCCCAACGCCCAAAACCCAAAACCCAAGCCCCAAGAAGAACACTGTGTGGGATTTGGGATTTGCAGTTTGGGATTTGGGATTTAGCGCCGCGATCGGAGCTCGCGTTCCGCTTCGAGCCAGTCGTCCCAGTCCTGGCCGTGGTTGCCACCCCGGCTCAGGTATCGGTGATACGCCGCTTCGGCGATCTCTTCGAAGCTCGGTGCGTCACCGCTGCTCGTCGATGGCGCCGAGCCGGTCGACATGTCGGCGGCGGATTCGATGGCGCCGACATTCGGTTTTCTCGGGCTGCGACGGCGGGGTGCCGCTGGAGTCATCGAGGAGCTATCCGGTATTGCGGTCTTCTTCTTCGCCATGGTTCAGAACACTCTCACTCGACATTGTAGCTGGGCCACGCGGATTTGCGATCCGTCGATGACGTAACGAATTCGTTCCTTTTGTGTCCCCAACAGACGCGTTCGTCGCATTCTGTCTATCCGCGCGAGCTCGAGACTTCGTCTTCGTAGTCTTCCGCCTCCTCGGTCACGTCGAATTCGGACGCGAGCGCCTTCAATTTGTTGAGCGCCGCTTCTTCTTCCTGGAGGTTCTGCTCGAGCAGCTCGACGGCATCTCGCATCCCCAGCTTCTCGGCGAGATCGATGAGATTCTCGTACGACGTGATCTCGTAGCGCTCGACCTTTTGCGACGCGCCGATGTTGTAGAACTCCAACAGCTCGGGCGTGGGTCGCTCGCGCATGAAGACCTTCTTTTCCTTGATCAGGCCTTCGATACCAGGGCAGGTCTCTGCTTCCGGTTTCTGTCCGAGCGAGCGGAAGATCTTGTCGAGGCGTTTGATCTGACCCTGTGTTTCGCGGCGGTGCTGTGTGAAGCCCCTCTTGATTTCGCGGTCGGCGCTCTCATTCGCCATCTGTTCGAGTGCATCGAGCAGCGACGTTTCCGCGCCGTACATGTCTTTCAATTCGTGTTCGAAGAGCTCCTCGATCGTCTGCATCGCCATGCACGTGCCTCCTTGTTGACCGATGTCGTGACGCCTCACGATCGGGCCGCTACATAGCAAGCGAAGAGCCAAGAATGACCGCGCCTGAACGGGAGAAGCGCAGCAGTGATGACGACGTGGGAGCGATTGCCACATCGCCAGTTGTCAGCAGGACGTGAGGTGGCGTGTCGAGTGGAAGGGGAACGTCCGCCGCCCCTCCGGAGAGTCGCGCGACCAGAACGACCGGTTTGCCCTGACGATCGAAACGGTGGATCGTGAACGTGTGATCGTCGATCTGATCGACGGCGTAGGTCCCGCGACGCGCCGGCGTCAGACGATGGCGGAGTGCGATGAGGCGTTCATACAACTCACGCACGCCGGCATGTGGCGGATTGTCGAGTTCATCCCAGACCAATCGGCTGTGTTCGAACGTGTCGAATCGCTGTGGATCGGGAATGCGCGCGCGGTCGAGGGGATCGCTGAACGCCGCGAACGACCTGAACTCTTCCCGACGTCCCTCCGTGACCCTGCGCCCGAGCTCGTCGTGATGATCGGTAAAGAAGAGGAACGGCGTGGCGGCGGCCCATTCCTGACCCATGAAGAGCAGCGGTGTCTGCGGCGCGAACAGCAGTACTGCGCTCAACGACCGGTACGTCGCGGGGTCGATCTGATGATGCAGTCGCGCACCATCAGCGCGATTGCCAATCTGATCGTGATTTTGAACGCAGATCACGAACTGCTGCGGTGCGATCGCGGACGGATCCGTTCCGCGCAACGACCGCAGGTGTGAGGATGCCTGGCCCGTGTAGAACCATCCCTGACGGAGCGTCGTCACGAGATCGCGCACCGCTCCGGAATAGTCGCTGAAGTAGCTTTCGCGATCGCCGGCCGTGTGCACGCGCGTCTGATGATGAAAATCGTCGGCCCACACGGCATCGATGCCCCAGCCTCCAGCGTCGACCGGCTGGAGCATCTGGGACAGGTTGCGGTGATCCTCGGCCACGAAGGTCACGGGACGATCGACGTGCGCGCGAACGGTGGTCGTCAGCTCGGCGAGGAAATACGTCTCGCTGTCGTCGACGAGCGCGTGCGTCGCGTCGAGGCGAAGACCATCGATGTGGTACTCGCTGACCCAGTGCAGGGCGTTCTCGATGAAGAAGCGGCGCACGGCCGCGCTGTGCGGACGATCGAGGTTGACGCCCGCGCCCCACGGGCTGCTGTGCGCGTTGGAGAAGTAGTACGGGCTGAAGGCGTTGGCGTACGCGCCGTCGGGCCCGAGGTGGTTGTAGACCACGTCCAGGTAGACGGCGAGCCCGTACGCGTGAGCGGCATCGACCAGCGCGCGCAGATCATCGGGAGTGCCGTAGCAGCGCGCGGGCGCATAGATCGCCACGCCGTCGTAGCCCCAGTTGCGTGTGCCAGGGAAGTCGGCCACCGGCATGATCTCGATCGCCGTTACGCCGAGACGCGCGAGGTACGGCAGTCGATCGACGGCGGCGCGGAATGTCCCTTCGGGGGTGAACGCTCCGATGTGGAGCTCATAGAAGATCGTCTCGTCCAGCGAGCGTGGCACCCAGGTCGCGTCGGTCCATCGAAAGACGGAAGGGTCGATGATTTGCGATGGACCGTGGACGCCGAACGGTTGAAATCGTGACACCGGATCGGGGAAGACGAGATCGTCACTGCCGTCCAACCGGTACTTGTAGAGCGCACCTGCAGGAGCATCGGTGAAGGTCGCGCACCAGTAGCCGTCGGGCTCTTGTGCAAGAGGTCGCACGTCAACGGCGCGATCGGACGTCGGCGTCTGGCGGACGACCTCGACCGACGTGCGCTCGGGCGCCCAGACACGAAACATCGTCCCGGCGGCGCTCGAGACCGCTCCAAGCGTGGGTTTCCAATCAGGCATGCAGAGGCGTGCGAAGGCGCAGCAGACCGGCGAGTGGGATATGCACCCAGTCGGGCCGGTTGTTCAGCTCATACCCGAGCTCATACAGCGCCTTGTCGACGACGAAGCCCTGCAACAGCGCGTCCACATCATCGGACTCGGAAGGCAGGAATCCCGCGCCGCGTGTCGCGGACAGATACGCGCGAAGGAAGACGGCCCCGACCCACACTTCCCAGAGATCCGTCCACGGCGCGAGTCGTTCGACATCCTCCGGTCGCGTTTTCGTTGCAGCCCCGAGACCTGTCAACGCGGCATAGCTGAACGACCGCAGCATGCCGGCGACATCGCGCAGGGGTGAATGCTTCGCACGGCGTTCAGCAATCGAACGCGCCGGTTCCCCCTCGAAGTCGATGATGACGATATCGCCCTCAGTGATAAGGACCTGACCGAGGTGATAGTCGCCATGACAGCGGATACGGGCGCCGGCCGAGCGGATCTCCTTCAGCTCGTCGAACTGATGCAGGAGATCGTCACGCCTGGCCAGCACGAGCGACGCCAGCTCTCGGCGCCGTTGATCGAGCCGCTCACGTGCGGCCTCGAGGAGTTCCAGTTGTTCGTCCGCATGACGCCGCATGTCCTCGGCCGTCTGTTTCAGATCTGCGGCCGTATAGGGCTCGGGCGTGAACGCAGGAGCGTCGGCCCCGGCAGCCAGCTGCACGTGCAGCTCGCCCGTACGCCGGCCGATCACTTCGGCCGTCGTGAGGTACATCTGGATCGCTTCGACGACGGCGGCGGGTGGTGTTGGCTGGCTCGAAGAGATCCACGCGCGCGCCTCGTCGTGCGACACCTGCGGCGGTGGAAGTGTCAGCACGCGATCGAGATACCGCCCGACCTCTTCGACCACCACCTGCCAGCCGTTCCCCTGGTTGGGAACGAACTCCTGCAATATCGCCAGCGACGAGGGCTCCTCGTCGGCGCGTCGATACGACAGCATGCCGACGAGCGGCGGCACGCGAGTCGCGGAACGACGGGTCGCCAGAAACCGGCCGATCTCGATATCGGGATTCTGCCCCGGCTCGATCCGTCGGAACAGCTTCAAGATCAGCTGCCAGCCGAAGATGACCGACGTATTGCTCTGCTCCGGTGACGAGCGCGCGATGTTGCCGGTGACCTCCGCGGACGCAAGCGCAGGCGTGACGCCCACGTTCTCCGCGAGGATGCGTGCCGTGCCGAGCGGCACGTCCTGTCGATCGCGAATGGCGGCGAGGAGCATGGCGCACGTCTCGTTGTCGAAGAGCCCGTCGTAGAGCAGTCCCTTTCGTGCGCCACTGATGCGCGACAGGATCGCGAACGGATACTGCTGTTCGATCGCCGCCGCCTCCGCGCCGCTGGCCATCGCCAGCGGCAGCACGTATCGCTCGGATCCGCCGTCACGGTACTGCGCCTCGAGGATGGTGAGAAACGCAGGATGCGCGCCGCCTCGCATCGTGGCCCAGTCGAGGAAACGGACATACGCGAGCTGACGGGCCTTGCCGCCGAACCAGCGCTGCCGCTGGAGGAACGGCACGAGCGCCCGGCGCTCGATGATCGTCCGCATGCTGCCGTCGAAGATCGAGTCCCAGACCACCCCGGCGAAGAGCGCCGGAACCGCCGCGTGTTCTTCCTCGGGGTGCGGCGCGGTTCGCGCAGTCGCCGGCACGACGACCTCCTGCAACTGGAACCAATAGAACCCGTATCCGGACAGCGTCAGAAAGAACGGCTGATCGGTGATCCGCGGGAACACCGTCTGCCCGAGCGTTTCGACGGGTGTCAGTCCGGCGAATTGCGCCAGCGGAATCGTCACCGGCTGCACGTTGCGCGACAGGTTGGCGACGCACAGCATCACGTCGTTTTCATAACGCCGGACGTAGGTGAGGACCTTGCGGTTGTCCGTGCGAATGAACTCGATCGAGCCACGCCCGAACACCGGATGTTGTCTGCGCAGCGCGATGATGCGCTTCATCCAGTGCAGCAGCGAAAACGGCGTGCGCTCCTGCGCTTCGACGTTGATCGCTTCGTAGCCGTAGACCGGATCCATGATGACCGGAAAGTAGAGGCGAGCCGGATCGCAGCGCGAGAACCCGGCGTTCCGATCGCTGCTCCATTGCATCGGCGTCCGCACGCCGTTGCGATCGCCGAGGTAGACGTTGTCGCCCATGCCGATCTCGTCGCCGTAATACATGATCGGCGTGCCCGGCATCGAGAACAGCAGGCTGTTCATCAGCTCGATGCGGCGGCGGCTGTTCTCCATCAGCGGCGAGAGGCGGCGACGGATGCCGAGGTTCAGCCGCATCTGCGGATCGGCGGCGTACTGCGCGTACATGTAGTCGCGCTCCTCGTCGGTCACCATCTCCAGGGTCAGCTCGTCGTGGTTGCGCAGGAAGATCGCCCACTGGCAGTTCTCGGGGATCTCCGGCGTCTGATTCATGATCTCGACGATCGGATGCCGCTCCTCCTGCCGCAGCCCCATGAAGATGCGCGGCATCAGCGGGAAGTGGAAGCACATCTGGCATTCGTCGCCGTCGCCGAAATAGGCGCGCACGTCCGACGGCCACTGATTTGCCTCGGCCAGCAGCACGCGATCCTGGTAGCGCTCGTCGAGGGCGCGGCGGATGCGTTTCAGCAGGGTATGCGTCTCCGGCAGGTTCTCGTTGATCGTGCCTTCGCGCTCGATCAGGTAGGGAATCGCATCCAGCCGCAGCGCATCGACGCCCATGTCGAGCCAGAACCGCATCGTCTCGAGCACGGCTTCCATCACCGCCGGGTTGTCGAAATTCAGATCGGGCTGATGGGAGAAGAAACGGTGCCAGTAGTACTGGCCTGCCACCGGATCGAACGTCCAGTTCGACTTCTCCGTGTCGATGAAGATGATCCGCGTGCCCGCGTACTTCGTGTCGGTGTCGCTCCAGACGTAGAAGTCGCGCTCGGGCGATCCCTTGGGGGCCGAGCGCGCCCGCTGGAACCACGGATGCTGATCGGAGGTGTGGTTGATGACCAGCTCGGTGAGGACTTTGATGTGTCGCGCGTGGGCCTCGTCGAGGAAGCGCTTGAAATCGTCGATGGTCCCGTAGATCGGGTTGATCGCCGTGTAGTCGGAGATGTCGTACCCGTCGTCGCGGAGCGGAGACGGATAGAACGGAAGCAGCCAGAGGCAGGTGATGCCGAGGTCCTGCAGGTAGGGAAGCTTCTGCGTCAGCCCCGCGAAGTCGCCGATGCCGTCGTTGTTGCTGTCGAAGAAGGCGCGGACGTGAACTTCATAAATGACCGCGTCCTTGTACCAAAGCGAATCCATAAGCGCGTGTGTGATTCGCGATCACGAATCGTGAATTACAAAGATGTGTGCCATTCGTTGCGCCGGATCGAGACGCACGTAATTCCAGTTGCCTCGCCACGTGTACTCGGTGCCGTCGAGAAGGTCTTCCACGATATACGGCCGCTCGGGTGAGAGGCCGAGCTCGCCGATGGGAACCTCGATGCGTCCGTGCTGCATCCAGTGCGGATCGGTGTTCACGATGACGAAGACGCGATCGGGCCGGGTGTCAGACTGTGATCGTGGAGGCCAGGTTTTGCTGTACCAGAGGAACGCCGGGTTGTCGGCCGCGTGGAAGGTCAGCGTGGCGTTCTGCTGCAAAGCGGGATGCGCGTGACGGATCTCGTTCAGGCGCGCGATCAGCTCGTTGAGATTGCCGGCGCGGTTCCAGTCGCGCACTTTGATCTGATACTTCTCCGAATCCAGATACTCCTCCGAGCCTGGTCGGACCGGAACGTTCTCGCACAGCTCGAAGCCGCTGTAGATGCCGTAACTGGCCGCGAGCGTGGCTGCCAGAATCAGCCGCACCTCGAACGCCGGACGGCCCCCATGCTGCAGGTACTCGTGCAGGATGTCCGGTGTGTTGGCGAAGAAGTTCGGGCGCATGTACTCCTGCACCTCGGTGCGGGTCAGCTCGGTGAGGTATTCACGCAATTCGTGCGCGGTGTTGCGCCACGTGAAATACGTGTACGACTGCGTGAAGCCGCTCTTGGCGAGGTGCCGCATCACCTTGGGTCGCGTGAACGCTTCGGACAGAAAGATGGCGTCCGGATGTTCACGCTTGACCGTGGCGATACACCATTCCCAGAAGCGGAATGATTTCGTGTGCGGGTTGTCGACGCGGAAGATCTTCACGCCGTGCGACGCCCAGTAGAGGAAGACATCGGCCAGCGCCTGCCAGAGCGACGGCCAGTCCGCGCTGTCGAAGTCGAGCGGATAGATATCCTGATACTTCTTGGGCGGGTTCTCGGCGTACTTGATCGAGCCGTCGGGACGGTGCTTGAACCACTCGGGATGTTCGCGGACCCACGGGTGATCGGGTGACGCCTGGAACGCGATGTCGAGCGCCACCTCGAGCCCAAGGTGAGTCGCCGTGGCGACGAAGCGATCGAAATCTTCAATCGTGCCGAGGCCTGGCTCGATCGCCGTGTGACCGCCTTCTGCCGCGCCGATCGCCCACGGGCTCCCGGGATCGCCTGGTTCCGGGGTCAGCGAGTTGTTGCGACCCTTGCGATGCGTGCGCCCGATCGGATGAATGGGCGGCAGATACAGCACGTCGAAGCCCATATCCGCAATCGCCGGCAGGCGCGACTCGGCTTCGCGGAACGTTGCGCTGCGCGAAGGATCGGGCGTGCACGACCGCGGAAACATCTCGTACCAGGCGCCGAAGCGCGCGCGCACGGGGTCGACCGTCACCTGCAGGACACGTTCGTATTCGGTGGAGGTGCTGCGATCGGGGCGCGCGTCCATCAACGCGTGCAGTTCCGCGTCGCGTGCGAGCGCGACGCGAGCGTCCTGCGCACGTGATCCGCGAAGGGCGTCCGCGGTTTCGAGCAGTCGCAGTCCCTCGCCGTCGCGCTTCGCCGCCGCCTCGAGCAGGTCCGCCCCTTCGAGCAATTCGCTCGAGACGTCCTGGCCGGCATCGGCCTTGGCGATCAGCGCCGTGAGCCACGAGCCGAAGCGATCGATCCATGCTTCGACCGTGTATTCATACGTGCCGAGCTCGTTCACGGTGAAGGTCGCCGTCCACGCGTCGTTGTCGAGCGCCTTCAGGGGGATTTCGATCCAGGGTCGCGGACCATAAAGGTCCGCGCCGCTGGTTTCTTTGCCCGCCAGATGCGGCGCGGACCCTTGTGGTCCGCGAACCCGATATTTGAGAACGCCAGCCAGCAGGTCGTGGCCGTCGGCAAACGCATCGACCGTGATGGTGACCCACTCGCCGACCGTGCGCTTGATGGGAAAGCGCCCGCCGTCGACCTCCGGCTGCAGCCGCTCGATCACCACGCGTCGCCGCGCGACTGACGGGTCGATGCCGTGCATCCGGTCGGGCGGTGCGGCGGTCTCAGTGCCGGCCTTACTGCGATTCGTCACGAGTTCAGCTCCTCGCGCGGAGCGCGATCCGACGGTGTCCCGACATCCGAGGCCCGTCGCCCTCGCCGCTCGCCATTCAGAATGAATAGCACGAGCGCGCGCCCTTGCACGGCGTACTTCGATCCCCCTGGCAATCGCTTCTCGGGCACTTGCGCGGCTACCGTGTCCACGACCCGAAGCCACCACTTGCCGGCGTCGACCTTCGGCAAGGTGAAAGGCACCTCGTCGTGATGTGCGTTCAGCAGTATCAGGACCGTGTCCCCTTTGACCTGCCGCCCTTGCTCATCGACTTCATCGACGGCGTCTCCCACCATCAGCACGCCCAGCGATCGCACGAACGGCGCGTTCCAGGCCTCGTCGGTCATCTCGCGCCCGCTCGGGTCGAGCCAGTAGATATCCTTGACGCCGGCTCCACGGATCGATCGTCCCTGGAAGTACTTCCGCCGCGTCAGCACCGGCTGCTGTCGTCGCAGATGGACCAGCCGTGCCGTGAATTCCAGGAACTCGCGCTGGGTCGGCGTGAGGTCCCAGTGAGTCCAGCTTAGATCGTTATCCTGGCAATAGGCATTGTTGTTGCCGCGCTGGGTCCGGCTCATCTCATCGCCGCCGCTGATCATCGGCACGCCGACGGAGAGGAGCAGAGAAGCCATGAGGTTGCGCTTCTGCTGCTCGCGAAGCTGCAGGATGCAGGGGTCTTCCGTCGATCCCTCCACGCCGTAGTTCCAGCTCAGATTGTTGTTCTCGCCGTCGCGATTCTCGTCTCCATTCGCCTCGTTGTGTTTATCGTTGTAGCTCACGAGGTCGTGCAACGTGAAGCCATCGTGCGCCGTGATGAAATTGATGCTCGCATACGGCCGTCGTCCGCTGCGCTCGTAGAGATCGTTGCTGCCGGCGATGCGTGTCGCCAGTTCCGCCACGCCGCGATCGTCGCCCTTCCAGAACGCGCGCATCGCGTCGCGATAGCGGCCGTTCCATTCGGTCCACAGCACCGGGAAGTTGCCCACCTGATACCCACCGGCACCGAGATCCCACGGCTCGGCGATCAGCTTGACCTGCGACAGCACCGGATCCTGATGAATGATGTCGAAGAATGACGCCAGCCGATCGACTTCATAGAGCTCGCGAGCGAGTGAGCTTGCGAGGTCGAAGCGGAATCCGTCGACGTGCATTTCCTGGATCCAGTAGCGCAGGCTGTCCATGATCAGCTGCAGCACCTGCGGGCTCTGCATGTTCAAGGTGTTCCCGCATCCCGTGAAGTCCAGGTAATAACGCCTGTCGTCGGGCACCAGCCGGTAATAGGTGTTGTTGTCGATGCCGCGCAGCGACAGCGTCGGCCCGAGCTGACTCCCTTCGGCCGTATGGTTGTAGACGACGTCGAGGATCACTTCGAGGCCGGCGCTGTGCAGCGCCTTGACCATCCGCTTGAACTCGCGTACGGCTTCGCCCGGTCCCTTGTTCGCCGCGAATCGCGGGTCGGGCGCGAAGAACGACAGCGTGTTGTAGCCCCAGTAGTTCGCGAGGCCGCGTTCGACCAGGTGGCGATCGTACGCGTGATGATGCACTGGCATCAGCTCGACGGCGGTCACGCCAAGCTTGAGCAGATGATCGATCGCGACTTCAGTGGTCAACGCTTCGTACGATCCGCGCAACGACTCGGGGATACGCGGGTGCAGTCGCGAAAAGCCCTTGACGTGCATCTCGTAGATGACCGTCTTGTGCCACGGCGTGCGCGGAGGCTGATCGTCGCCCCAGGTGAACGCGGTGTCGACGACGTCGGCGAGCGGACAGAAGGCGGCGTTGTCCCGTTCGTCGAATGACAGATCGGCGTTCGGGTCGCCGATGTGATACCCGAACATCGAATCGTCCCAGCGGACCGATCGACCCACCGACCGGGCGTACGGATCGATCAGGATCTTGTTCGGATTGAAGCGATGTCCCCCCTGCGGATCGTACGGACCGTGTACGCGAAAGCCATACAACTGTCCGGGTCGCACGTCGGGGAAATACCCGTGCCACACCATGTCGGTGTTTTCAGGTAACGGCACGCACGCCGTCGGCTTGAGCGCGTACGTCGTATCGAAGAAACAGACCTCAACCTTGGTGGCGTGCGCGGAGAAAATGGCGAAATTTACGCCGAGACCGGTCCAGGTCGCCCCGAGGGGGTACGGTTGACCTGGCCAGACGCGCATACAGGCGGCGGCTTTACAAGAACCCTGCCGGGGCTGGTTGGTGGATAGTGGGTGGTTGGGTGGGGTTGGTGGTTAGTGGCTCGAAGAACCAGGGAGCATCCACCATCTACCAGCCACCACCCACCATCCAGGCGGCGGGCACGGCGATTGATACGTGCGTGCCCGGAGGCACGCAGTGGCAGACAACTCGAAGACTCAGGCGGAGCCGCCTGCCGGCGGGTGGCAGGATCACGACGCGATGCGTGCGGGGGCGATGCGTCCGGTCAGTGGTCCGGCGAGCACGGACGCAGTGGCCGCGACCGGCGGACTGAACGTGCCCGGCGGCGATCCGGTCGCCACTTCAACGATCGACGTGCCGACCGTTGCGCCGGTGCATGAGCCAATCCCTGGAGAGTACGACCGGACGACGGTCACCCATCGAGAGCCTGGAGCGATGGGAACGTCGTTCGGAGAAGCGACGCCGTCGCCCGATCCGCACACCTGGCTGGACGACGAGACCGTGCACGACCGGAAGCTCGAAGGCGGCGGAGAGAAGTAGTTACTTCAGGGGGATCGCCGGCAGGCGTTTCAACGTTCGAGTACGAGGATCGACCGTGATCCCGACCGACTCCAATGCTGTCACGCCAAGGATCGGCTCGACGCCTTCAGGGCCGCAAATCACGCGGCCGGCGGTCAGTTCGCCCATGAATTCGATTTGCGCGAGCGCAAACGGATACTCGTTGACGCTCCCATCCGCGAGTTCGTACGTCGTCTTACCGACGGGATGAATGCCTGCTTCAGCCAGTTTCGCCGCGGACGCGATTGAATCCGTTGCACCGGTATCGACGAGGAACACGGCTTCGTAACCGCCGTTCGATGTTCCAGGCACGCGCAGCGTGACCGAGACGTAAGTCACGCCCATACGGCAATCTTATAGCCGCTGTCGTTGCCCATCTGCAGAGCAGCTCTACGACCGTGGCGGCCGGTCCGTCGGAACCACCGTCAGTTCGAGCAGCTCGATTCCGCGGATCACTTTCAGCGTGATCGGCACGTCGATCAGATCGCCGGTCAGCAGGCGGTGCAGGTCATCGGTCCTCTCGACGATCGCGCCGCTGAAGGCGATGATCAAATCGCCATCGCGAAGACCGCCGCGCTCGGCGGCGCCGCCGGCGGTCGCTTCGGTCACGAGCACGCCGGCGTCGCGCGGCAACGCGAAATGCCGGACCACGCGCCGTGGCAGCGGCACGTCCTGCGCGGCGATGCCGAGATAGCTGCGACGCACGCGTCCGTGCTGCAGCAGCTGCGGGATGACCACGGCCGCCGTGTCGGCGCTGACGGCAAAGCTGATGCCCTGCGCGGGAAGAATCACGGCGGTGTTCACGCCGACGGCTTCCCCCGTGACGTTGACGAGCGGTCCCCCGGAATTGCCCGGATTGAGCGCCGCGTCGGTCTGAATCAATCCGGTCATCAGACGCCCCGTTCGTGCCCGCAGCGATCGACCCGTGGCGCTGACCACACCCGCCGTCACCGTGTGCTGGAACCCGAAGGGGTTGCCAATCGCGACGACCAGCTGTCCCTGTTTCAAGGTCCGTGAGGACCCGAGCGGGATCGCGTTGAGTTGCGGAGCCGACACCTTCACCACGGCGAGATCGGTGTCCGCATCGGCGCCGATCGTCGAGCCATCGAGCTCGCGGCCGTCCGGCAGCACGACTTTCAGATGCTCGACGCTGTCGACGACATGCGCGTTGGTGAGAATCAGACCGTCGGTGGCAAAGATGAAACCGGAGCCCGTGCCGCCGCGCGCTTCACGTCCGCGTCGTCGGACTGCCGCTTCGATCTTCACGACGGCGGGAGCGACGCGATCGACGGCGCTGGTGACGGCTTCCGAATACGCATCGAGCAGTGGCATGTCCGATACTGCGCTGGTCATGGTCATGTGCGGTCAACTCCCAAGTTCCAACTCGCGTCAACTCCCAACTCGCTTCGCTCGAACCAACTCCCAACTCCCAACCGCTTTGCCCGGACCGACTTCCAACCATTTGGAAGTGAGGAGTTGGAACAGCGTCGGCCGTCGGGCGTTTACAGATGCACGAGTCCACGACGGAACGCGCGGCGCACGGCATCGGCTCGCGACGAGGCGCCGAGCTTTCCGTAGATCGACGCCAGATGAAACTTGACGGTGTGCTCGCTGATCCCGAGGCGGGCGGCGATGGCGCGATTGCCGAGCCCGTCTCCGAGTGCAGCGAGCACATCCTGCTCGCGGGCGGTCAGCTCTTCGCTCGCAACGTCCGCGTCGTCGTCGGCGAACACGGCCGCGATACCGGCGCCGTCGAGCGCCGCGCGCACGCGGCCACGCAGCTGCGGCGGCGCGATCACCACTACCCGGTCGCTGTCGAGATCATCCATTCACTGTGCGCGCTCCGATGGTCAGGTCAGCCTGGTGCAACGACCCGCCGCGAAGCACCGTCGCCGGCACCACGCTTCCCGGACGAGCCCTTGCGAGCGAGTCCTGCAGATCCTCGACGGCTGCGACGGGGCGATCGCTGAACCGCACCAGGATGTCGCCGATCAGCAGGCCGGCCTGTTCCGCCGCGCTGTCTGTCGCGATGCCGGATATCAAGAGGCCCTCCTCTCCGCCGTCGGCAACGCGCTGGCGTGACGGCAGACGCACCGGATGGACGCTGACTCCCAGATACGCGCGCCCGACCGATCCAGACGAGGCGAGTCGTTCCGCGATCTCGCGAACCTGTTCGATCGGGATCGCCACGGGCAACCCGCGGAGCAATGCGGGAGTCGTCATCCCTATGACGCGTCCGGCCACGTCGACGATCGCTCCTCCAGCGGTTCCCGGCCGCAGCGCCGCATCGGTGCGGATGATGCGTGGCAGTACCACGCCCTGCGTCGTCCGCAATGGACCTCCCACAGAAGTGATGACGCCAAGTGCGGCCGAAACGGTTCCGCTCGACGTGCGAGCGATGGAGACGACAAGCGCGCCGACCGCTGGAACGGCCGCCGCCTCGGGCGTTGGCGCGGCAAGCCCGGGCGTGCGAAGGAGCGCGACGTCGGTCGCCGGGTCACGCCCGACGAGGGTCGCCTGGTAGTGCGTATCGCCGATCGAGATCCGGATGTCCGTGTCTCGTTCGACCGCGTGCTCGGCCGTGACGATGAGATCGCCGCCGAGCGCGAGCCCGCTCGCCGGCCGCCGCGGCCGCGCGGCGACGCTGACGACGTTCGGCGATGCGGTATCGACGAGGTGAGTGATCTCGGAAGAAAGCGTTGCGAGAACGTTTGTGGTTGCCATGCACTGGTTGTAGCGCATGGCGGTGGGTGTGCGGATCAGCCGATTGGCTAGTTGGTGGGTGGTGGATGGTAGATGGTGGTTGCTTGTCGTTGGTGGTTGGTAGGCGGTGGTTGTTCGTCATTTGTGGTTAGCAGCCGGTGGCTCGTGACGAGGCGCGCTTCCACCATCCACGACCCACCATCCACCATCCAGCGAGCAACCACTATCCACCCCCCACCACCCACCACCCGTCACTCCAGCCCGTGCTGCAACGCGTAGCGCGTGAGCTCGGCGTTCGTGCGCATCCCCATCTTTTCCAGCACGCGCGTGCGGTAAGTACTCACGGTCTTCACGCTCAAGGTCAGCTCCGAGGCGATCTCGGAAACGGTCTTGCCGCCGCCGATCATCCGCAGCACCTGGTACTCGCGGTCCGACAGGCGCTCGTGCGGGCGATCGGGGCTGTCGGGATGCATGCTCAGGACGACGCCCTGCATGACCTCCGGGCCGAAGTACTTGCCGCCCTGCAGCAGCTGCGTGACGGCGGTGACGAGCTCGGTGTCCGCGGTGTCCTTCGTCAGGTATCCCGACGCGCCGGCCAGGATTGCTCGCCGCGCGAAATGCTCCGGCGCATGCATGCTCAGGACGAGCACCGGCACACGCGGCTGCAGCTCGCGCAGCCGCTTCAGCACGTCGAGCCCGCTGCCGTCCGGCAAGGTCAGGTCGAGAATGGCGATGTCCCAGGTGTGCGAGCGTCCGAGCGACACGGCATCGGCACCCGAGCCCACTTCCTCGACCGTGGCGCCGGGAAACGCGTCGACCAGGATGTCGCGCACGCCGCGCCGCACGATCGGGTGATCGTCGACCAGCATGATGCGCAGCGTAGAGGTCGCGGTGCGTCGACTCACGAGCGCTCCAGCGGAACGGAGAGGAACACCAGCGTGCCGTGGCCCAGCCGCGTGCGGAAGCGCAGCGTTCCTCCCACGCTGCGCGCGCGCTCCGACATCCCGATCATGCCGAGCGAGCCGTCCCGCGGCATCCGGTCGACTGGAATCCCGAGGCCGTTGTCGTAGACGATCATCCGCAGCCGCCGCCGCAAGGTCGAGATGCTGGCGCGGATGGTGTTGGCGTGTGAGTGGCGGACGGCGTTGGTCAGCGCCTCCTGGAAGATCCGGAAGGCGGCGGTCGCGAGCGCGTGCGGCACCTCGCCATGAATGTCGGCGTTGACATGGACGCGCAGGCCGGCCTTGGCGGCGACGCGGCGCGCTTCGTCCTCGATCGCGCCGCCCAGGTCGCGGTGATCGAGCGCCGCCGGACGCAGGTCGGTGGCAATGCGGCGGACCATCGCAATGCCGATGTCGACCTGACCCATCGCCGATTGCAGCTTGTCGATCACGTCGCCGGAGGTCTTCAGCTCCTGCAGCCGGCGCAGGGCCGACGCGAAATCGAGCTTGATGCCGGTGAGCAGCTGCCCCAGTTCGTCGTGCAGCTCGCGGGCGATGCGCGTGCGCTCTTCCTCGCGCATCCGTTCGATCCGCTCCGACAAGGCTCGGAGATGCCCCGGGCTGTGCTCATGGTCGTCGCGGTGCGGGCGCGCGGCGGAGGAGGGAGCGTCGGACACGACACGTATTCTAGATGGTGGGTGGTAGATAGTCGTCGTTCCTGGTTCGCGGTTCCGAGTTCCGGGTTCCGAGTTCCGGACAAGCAACCACTACCCACCCCCCCCCACCCCCCCCCCACCATCCAGCGACAATCGGGTACGATCGGGCCGATGCGGCGTTGTGCGCTCCTTGTCATTGCGGTCCTCGTCGCGAACACGCCTGCGGCTGCCCAGCGGGAACCGGCCGGCACCGTTGACGTGCAGCTGCTCGCGTTCAACGATTTCCACGGCACGCTCCTGCCGCGAACGGGTTCGAACGGTCGCATCGCGGATACCGACGCCGGCGGCGTCGAGTATTTGGCCGCCCAATTGAAACGCCTTCGCGACTCGAACCCCAACACGATCATCGTGTCGGCAGGCGACAACATCGGCGCCAGCCCGCTGCTCTCCGCCATGTTTCACGACGAGCCGACGGTGGAAGCGCTCGGCGCCGCCGGCTTGCAGGTCTCTGCGGTCGGCAACCACGAGCTCGACGAAGGATGGGCGGAGCTCGTTCGTCTGCAACAGGGCGGGTGCCATCCGACCGACGGCTGTCAGGATGGCACGCCGTTCAGCGGCGCGGCCTATCAATATCTGGCCGCCAACATCCTGCTCGATCCCAGGCTGGCCGATGCGACGGCGCTCCGGCGTCTCGGGATCACCGGCGATCGACGACGGCATGTGTTGCCCGCGGCGATCGTGAAGACGATCGACGGCGTCAAGATCGGGTTCATCGGCTTGACCTTGCGTGGAGCGCCTCAGATCGTTTCACCGGAAGGCATCCGAGGTCTGATCTTCCAGGACGAGGCGATCGCCGCCAACACGGAAGCACGCCGGCTTGGCCAGCTCGGTGTCCGAACGATCGTCGTGCTCATTCACGAAGGCGGCACGCCTCGAGGCACCGACGTCAACGGCTGCGACGGTTTCTCGGGTCCCATCATCAACATCGCGAAACAGATGTCGAACGCGATCGACGTCGTTGTCTCCGGGCATACGCACGAGGCCTACAACTGCCGGATTGGCGATAAGCTGGTCACGAGCGCGGCATCCTACAGCCGCCTGCTCACCGATATCGACCTCAGCATCGATCGCCGCACCGGTCGCGTGGTCAACAAGACCGCGCGCAACATCGTCGTCGGGCACGACCAGACGAAGGCGCCGGATCAATCCACGCTCATCGCGCACTACGAGCCGTTCGCGCGGACGCTGGGCGGAAAGGTCGTCGGATCCATCACCGCGCCGCTCGTGCGGGAGGCGAACGCCGCGGGAGAGTCGGGGCTCGGCGACGTCATCGCCGACGCGATGTTCGACGCCGCACGCGCGCGTGTGCCGGGCGGGGCCGCGGTCGCGTTCTGGAATCCCGGCGGCATCCGCTCTGATCTCGTGGGCACGACCGGATCGGCGCCGATCCGCGACGTGAGTTACGAGCAGGTGTTCGATGTATTGCCCTTCGGCAATCAGCTCGTGATCCGGACCATCACCGGCGAGGGGATGCTGCGAATGCTCGAGCAGCAGTTCGACAATCCCGACCCGGGACGCAAGAAGATCCTCCAGATGTCGTCGAGCATGACCTACACCTACGACGAAACCCGGCCGGCGGGCCGGCGCATCGAACCGGCCTCGGTGATGATCTCCGGGCGACCCCTGGTTCCGACCGCCACCTATCGCATCGCCACGTCCGACTTCGTGTGGGCGGGAGGCGATGGGTTCACCGCGGCCGCGATCGCCACCGACCCGATGGTGATTGGTGTCGACGTGGATATTCTGCTCGACCACCTCAAGACGCATTCGCCGCTCTCACCCGGACCGCAGAATCGAATCCGACGTCATTCTGAGTAACCCAAAGTTTCGGGGCGCGCCCGGATTCTCTGACACATTCCGAGATTCGGAGGCGACGCGCTGGTGACGCCGCGCGCAGACCCGCGAAGCGACGCGTCACGATCGTCAGGTGACTGACGATTTCGTCAGGCCCTCGCGTTGCTCAACACGGTGGGCATGAGAACACGTTATCTTCGGTCGTCGGTCTTCGCAGGCGTGCTGGCACTCCTGGTGTCGGCTCCCGCCAGCGCAGGTGCCGCCTCCCCCCAAGGACCGACCGCACCATCCAAGCTCGATCGCGCACTGCGCGACGTGTCCGACGGCAAGGGACGCGCGCCCTCGCGCCTGCGAGTGATCGTTCGCGTCGCGCCGGCCAATCGCCAGGCGGTCAAGCGGTCGCTCGCCGCTCAGGGCAACACGATCCGATACGAGCACACGCTGATTTCGGCGCTCACCGTCGAAGTCCCCTCGTCAGCGCTCGCCGCTATCGCCCGCATGTCTGGTGTGACCTCCGTCTCGCTCGACGCGACCGTGACCGGGACCGCCACGCCATCGACCGGTTCGGCGTTACGACAGGCCGCTGGCGTGACCGAGCGAGTGGACGCATACGCCGGCACCGGCATTGGAGTGGCCGTCGTCGATTCCGGAATCGCACCGTCCGCCGATTTCGGCGACCGCATCACGGCCTTCTACGACTTCACGAACGGCGGCGCCGCCACCGCTCCTTCCGATCCGTACGGACACGGCACGCACGTCGCCGGCCTGATTGGTGGATCGGGTGCGATGTCGGAGGGCATGTATCGCGGCATGGCGAGCGGCGTGTCGCTCGTCGGTCTGCGCGTGCTGGACGCCCAAGGTAACGGCCGGACGAGCGACGTGATCGCCGCGCTCGTTTGGAGTTTGGGATTTGGGATTTGACACGCCGGCTTCTGCTAGGATCGCCGGCAGAAGCCGAGGAGGATCGATGAAGGCTCACCGGATTGTGCTTGCCGCGGTGATGGTGTCGCTGAGCATTCCTGCCGCCGCGCAGTGGCTGAACCACCCGACGGCCGGAATCCCGCGCAAGGCCGACGGCACGGCGGACCTCTCGGCGCCGGCGCCGAAAACGCCCGACGGCAAACCCGATATCAGCGGGCTGTGGCTGCCAAACCCCGGCTTCATTGGCAACATCGCGCGTGAAGTGAAAGACGTGCCGTTTCAGCCCTGGGCGAAGGAGCTGTACGACCATCGCCGCGAGACGCAGAGCAAGGAAGATCCCACCGGCTGGTGCGTCGTCGGCGGCGTCCCGCGATCGGATGCGGTGCCGTATCCGTTCAAGGTGCTCAACGTCCAGGGCGGCATGGTGGTGATCCTCTATGAAGCGGTCCACTCGTATCGGCAGATCTTCACCGACGGTCGCGACCTGCCGAAGGATCCCAATCCGGCCTGGTTCGGCTATTCGGTCGGCAAGTGGGAGGGCAACGATTTCGTGGTGAGCAGTACGGGATTCGTCGAGAACGTCTGGCTCGACAACTTCGGCCATCCGGCGACGCAGAGCCTGAAGGTGACGGAGCGATTCCTGCGCAAGGACTTCGGTCACATGGACGTCGAGATCACGATCGACGATCCGAAGGCGTACACGCGCCCATGGAATGTGACGTTGCCGCTCACGTATCAGGCCGATACGGAGTTGCTCGAGTACATGTGCACGGAGAACAACAAGGACCTCGAGCACCTCGTTGGCAAGTAGAGCGGACCTGGTCAGGTCCGCCCGATGGACGATGTCGCGCGCCGGAGAACCCGCCATGAAGTCATCCCTCGCCGCGGTGTGTGTCGGCCTGTTGTTGGTGTCGGCTGTTGCGAGAGCGCAAACGCCGAAGCCGTCGTCGAAAGACAAGGAGAGCATGCCGTCGACGCTCACCGGTTGCGTGAGCGATAGTCCGCTCCCCAACGGCGAGTTCACCTTCACCGACGGTGTGACCGGGAGCAGGTTTCGACTGACCGGCAAAGGGATCCGTCAGTGGGCCGGCCAGCAGGTCGAGATCGTGTCGGGCTCGAACAAGCGGTTGAGCATCAAAGGCGGACTGTATCCCTCGCCGAACATCGCCGCCCAGGGCGGTGCCATCGACCCGGCGCAGGCCGCCATTGCCCGTCAGCCCGGAGGCGCAGCCTCCGGCACTGGAGCGGATCTTCCCGAGTTCCGAGTGGCGCGCGTCCGCGCCGCCGGTGGGTCCTGCAGATAAGCAAACTCCCAACTCGCTTCGTCGAAACCAACCCCCAACTCCCAACGCTTCATCCCCCCTTTTTGGAAGTTGGGAGTTGGCTCGGGCGTAAGGGATTTGGGAGTTTACGAGTGTCTTAGGCCTCGCGGACCTCTTCTTGCGTTACTCCACCATGTGCAGTCGCGCTTTGTGTACGCGCCGCTTATTGTCGGGTTCATCGCGGCGATCACGCTCATTGGCGACCACGCGCCGACGGGTCCGGTAACCCACGCGGTTCGCATTGCCACGCTGCGTGCGGCGCAGGTCTGGTCGCCCACGGATATTCCGTCCATGGATGTGCGCATGGGCGCGACCGGTCCTGATGCGTTTGCGCCGGGGCAGCTGGTGCAGTGTCTGTTCGTGCCGAAGTCGTTCGACGGCTCATCTCCAAAGTTCGCGTGCGCCATCGACGCATCAGACGAGGTGAAGGTCAAGTACGGGCGCGGCAACGGCGAGGTCTATGCGGAAGTGGCCGCCTCGCGTCTGCTGTGGGCGATTGGATTCGGGGCCGATCGGATGTATCCCGTCCGTGTGCGATGTCGCGGATGTACGGCCGACGCTGCTGGCCTCCGCGAGCATCGCGCTCACATCGACTTCGATCCCGCTGTCATCGAGCGGCATTTCCCTGGAGAAGCCATCGAGGTTGGACCCGAGCAGGGGTGGTCGTGGTCGGAGCTCGATCTCGTCGACGAACACATGGGCGGCGCGCCGCGGGCACAGCGCGATGCGCTCAAGCTCCTCGCGGCATTTCTCCAGCATACCGACAGCAAACCCGAGCAGCAGCGGTTCGTCTGCCTCTCCGAAATGCATGCCGCGGGAACCGGTCCGCTGTGTGCGAAGCCGTTTCTCATGATTCAGGATCTGGGCAAGACGTTCGGTCGCGCCGATTACCTGAATCGCGACGTCATGGCGAGCGTCAATCTCGGCGAGTGGCGGTCCGTGCCTGTCTGGGCCGATGAAACGCGCTGCCTCGCCCGCCTCGAGACGTCGCTGACCGGCACGCTGCACAATCCTCAGATCAGCGAAGCCGGCCGCGCGTTTCTCGCCGACCTGCTGAATCAACTGTCAGACGCGCAGCTCCACGATCTCTTCGCCGTGGCGCGCGTCGACCTGCGCATCATCGACGAGACGGCACCGCCGTCGATTGACGAGTGGGTTGCTGCGTTCAAGGACAAGCGCCAGCAGATCGCTGACACACATTGCCCGGGAAGCGCCTGAGCCTGTATCGCACAGTTGACACTCATGTGTTACAGTTCGTTCATGGAAGCGACCTTGACCGTCCGCTTGCCAGAGGATCTCGCGAATGCGTTGCAACGGGCGGCGCGCGAGGCAGGTGTTCCGAAGGGGGAACTGGTGCGTCAAGCGATTGAGGCATCACTCCGAGGCGGTTCTCCGGCGTCAGTCATGGCGCGACATTTTGGAGTCATGCGCGGCCCAGCCGACCTCAGTACGAACAAGACGTATCGCCGCGCGTGGACGAAGAAGCGTCGATGATTCACATCCTCGATGCCGGTCCATTGATCGCCGCCTTGAATCGAGACGATGAGCATCATGAGTGGGCGCGCGATACCCTCCGTCGCCTCGGCCCTCCTTTTCATTCCTGCCCCGAAGCGATCGCCGAAGCCGCGGCAATGACCGGAAGGCCGGCCGCGATCGTGGAGATGATTCAGGCAGGCGAGATCGTTCTCGCCTTCGACCTCACGACGCAATCAGCGTCCGTGCTGGCACTGCTGAAGAAGTACGCAGATCGAGAGATGGATCTGGCTGACGCATGCATTGTCAGAATGAGTGAGCTGACGAGGAACTGCCGCGTTCTGACGGTCGATCGTCAGGACTTCTCCGTCTATCGGCGGAACGGGCGTGGCGTCATTCCGCTCATCGCACCGCCCACGAAGCGTCGTTGAACGAACGGCTTATTCCGCCTTGCCGCGCTCCTGTGCGACGCCGGTTTCGCGTTCGAAGCGCTTCGCAACCATCCAGCACAGCGAGGCCCACACGAAGCCGAAGATCCATCCGCCGATCACGTCGGTCGGATAGTGCACGCCGAGATAGACGCGACTGATCCCGACCAGCAGCGTCACCAGCATGGCCATCAACAGGCAATACGCTTTCGTCACGCGACTCTCGGCAAGGCGCATCAGCATCGTGCCGAGCGTCAGGTAGATGATCGCCGACTGCATCGCGTGACCGCTGGGAAAGCTGGTTTCGATGACTGCCCGCAAATGCGGGACGATCGCCGGTCGCGGCCGCTGGAAGACATCTTTCAGCGCCCGATTCACGAGGTCGCCGCTGATGGCGGTGATCAGCACGACGAGCGCCGAGTGATAGCGCGTTTGCAAAAGGAGAAAGCCGACAATCGCGAGGACCGTGAGGCCAAGCACCCATGGCCCGCCGATCGCCGTCAGGTCCAGCATCGCGGCTTCGAGCCACACGGGACCGCGCGGCCTCGATGGATCCATCGGGTCGCGCAGCGCCAGCAGAATGCGCGTGTCGAGCGCTTGCGTGTCGCCGTCCATCACTTCGCCGGCGAGGGCGATGAACGTCCACAGTGCGAGACAGGTGCCGAGGCCGAGGATCAGCCAGGTCAGCTCACGACGCTCGAGGCGACGCAGCCCATGCCAGAGCTTAGGCACAACGGGAACGGTTCGCGCCACACCGCGATTGTAGGCAGCTGGGTAGCTGGGTGGCTAGGAGGTTCGGTCGCTACCTACAATGGTCGAATGCGCAGCGCGCAGCACGTCCTCCTGCTCGGCGATTCCATCGGCTGATGCACGCCGCCGGTCAGCTGTTCGACGATCTCGAGGCACGGATGCACTCGCTTGGCGCCACGCTCACGGGCGGCGCGCTTGGCGTCAGCGTCTACGATTCGCTGTCGGGACGGCACTGGAGCTTCAACGGCGATCGCTGGTTCCACGCCGCGAGCGTGATGAAGATCGCGGTGCTGGCGGCGCTCTTCGACGCCGCTGAGCGCGATCGCGTGACGCTCGATTGCCGGCTACACGTTCGCAACCGCTTTCTCAGCATCGTCGACGGAGCACCGTTTCGTGTCGATGCGGGACGCGACGGAGACGCGGAGGTCCATGCAGCGATCGGTCGCACCCTGCGCTTGCGCGAGCTCGCCACTCACATGATCGTCCGCAGCAGCAATCTGGCGACGAACCTTCTGCTCGATCTGCTCACGCCCTCCGGTGTGATGGACACGCTCGCGCGGCGCGGTGTCGACGGCGTCCATGTCTGCCGCGGCGTGGAGGACGACCGTGCATTCGAGCGGGGCATCAGCAATCGTGTCACGCCCGATGGCGTCGTGGCGCTGCTGCGCGCGATCGTCGATGGACGGTTCGCGTCGAGCAGCGCGTCTGCCGAGATGATCGACATCCTGCACGATCAACAGTTCACCGGCACGATCGAGCCCGGCCTTCCCGAGGACGTTCGTTCGGTCGCCCGCGTCGCGCACAAGACCGGTGAGATCTCGACGGTGTCACACGACGCGGGCGTCGTCTTCCTGCCCGGCAGGCCGCCGTACGTCATCGCCGTTCTCGTTGAGAGCGCCGGTGATGCGCGCGAACGTATCGATGCCGGAATCGCGGCGTCGTCCGCCATCTATGCGTGCGTGTCGGCAGCCGGCGAAGGGGTAGGACGGTGAGCGGATCCAATCTTCTGCTGCCGATCGTCGATGCCTGCGAGCTCGATGCGCGGTACCGTCAGCTCCTGCAACCGGGCGAACTGATGCGCACACGCACGGGTGCGGCGCATCGCCTTCCTCGCTTCTTTTACGAAGTGACGTCGACCGCCCATGCCGTGAACACACAGCTGACACCTCATTTCGGGTTGTGGGAATTCATGGAGGTCGATCTGCACGAACCGGAACCGCTGCGGACGTACCCGCGCTACGTTCCCTGCGCCGTGATGGCGCTGGCGGCCGCGCTCGAAGTCCTTCGTCTGGAGATTGGCGCGCCGATCAGAATCGCGGCCAATGGCGGGTATCGGTCACCCGCGCACACCGCGTCCTCGTCGGGCTCGCCACATTGCTGGGCAACGGCGGCCAACATCTATCGGATTGGCAGCGAGTATCTCGACTCGGAGGAGCGGATCGGACGCTACTCGAACGTCGCTTCGCGCGTGCTCGCCGCCTGCTGGACGCGCCCGTACGGGCACGACGTCGGTTTCGCGGATGACCACCTGCACGTCGATCTGGGTTACGGCACCGTGGTTCCCCATCAGTCCTCGGAGGACGGGCCGCCCGAAGGCGGCCCCCACATCGCGTCACGTGAGCGCGTCTGATGGCCGTCGACGCCGGCGGCAAATCGGCGAAGGGCGACGACTTCGGCGAAGCATTGCTTCGTCCCGCCGCCGGTCTCGAAGCCGAGTTCACGCTGATCGTCGATGACACACCGGTGAAGCCGGAGGATGTATTCGGCGATCCGCGCGGGTTCCTCGACGTTCCGCTCATGCATCGCACTGGACGCTCGTTCCATCTGCCGACGGGAGCCGCCGTGTACTTCGACACCGGAGTCATCGAGCTCGCAACACCGGTCATGGAATTGGAGCGAGGCTGCTTTGCGCGGCTCGCGCGATCGCTCGACTCGTCGCTCACGCTGGTGCGGCAGCAGCTCGATCGCTGGGAGCAGCGCAGCGGGCACCGCGCGCGGCTGCAAGGATTCTCGGCGCACTACAACGTCTCGCCACACCCAGTGGCGACAGGCCGCAGGCGTTTCGATCGCGCCGCGTGGCTGCTGACACACATCGTTGCCGCGCCGGTCATGTTGCTCGCCACCAATCGCGAATCAACCGGCGTCGGCGTTCGGCCGCGAGCGCCCCGCATCGAGGTGACCGCCGATTTTTCCCCGAATTGGTCGCGCACGGCGGCGACCGGCGCCGTCATCGCCGGAATCGTGACGACGGTCAGCACGTGGACCGACCTGAGTCTCGACGCGCTGGAGCGTGAGCGCATCCCGGTAATCGAGACGTTCAGGCCGTGTCGGCACACGTCACGGCGGGGGTGGCTGGCGCGCTACGACTGCTACCCCGACAACCCGTTTACCAACGACCCGGACGCCGCGATGTGGGCGACGTCGCTTGGCCCATTGAGTCTGCGTAAGATCGCCACCGCTGTCTGGAATCGATTCGAACCGGCGATCGCGCGCATCGCCGATCTGCCGTCATTTGCGCTGGCGCGCCGCATCGTGACCGGTCGTCTCGAGTCGTGGCTGGATCAGGCGGACCGGCCCGATGCGTACGAGGACGTCGGTCGCGACCAGGTTGAAGCCGAAGAAGCAGCGCCGCCGCTCGGATCCTCCCGCTACGAACGCATCGTTCTGAACACGATCGCGAGGCGTCCGCTGCATCTTGACGGGCGCGTGTGGATTCCCGAAGCCGTCCGCGGATGGTCGCGCATCGTCCTTCGCCGGGACGACGGCGTCAGGCGCGTATTTCCGCTCGACGCACTCGTTCCCTACCTGTCCGAATGGGAGCGCGATTCCCATTCGTGATTCGTGATTCACGATTCGTCATGTGGCTCGTGATTTGTATCGGGCGCCGAACGTTGATGACGAATCACCATCGCGAATCACGAATCAAAGTCGAAACAGTGGCCGTCCGCCAGGCATCCACGGCCACGGGATCGAGATCAGGATGGCAATAAGTGCCAGCGACACGAACAACAGAGCAGCCCGGTGCTTGGCTTCGGCAGTCGCCGCCCTCCGGACCTTCACCCGCCCGACGTGTGCCAATGCGACCGCCGCGATCATGCCGATCGCGTGTTCGACCACGAAGAAGCGCAGCGACGGATCACGCATCGCCGCACTGAGGTTCTGAAACGCGACGGCGGTGATCGGGCTGATACCGATGTAAAGGATGAGGCCGAACGTGAATTGCACGTCGAGCGAGAGGGTGAAGAGCTGGAGCGACCGGTCATCGGCCTGACTCCAGAGCTTGTGGCCGGCTCGCCCCGAAAAGGCCCGGCTCAGGGACAGCAGGGCCGCGAGGACGACGAGCCAGCGCAGCCAGGCGTGGACGAGCAGAACGACGGAATACAACATAGGCGCGATTGTAGCCGGGGCACAGCTTGACCGTGAGTAACGGCGAGATGACAATTAAACATCAGGTAAAGCGTCGAACTGCAGGCGTTTCTGCTGAGTATTGCTGAAGCGCCCCCCGGTGCGGCCCCCCAAGTGTCGTCCCCGCGCTCGACCAGGATTATCGACGAGGCGTTCGTACACATGTTTGTAGAGACGATGGCGTGACGCAGCCGCACGTGAACGGTAAGTTCCTTTCTGTCGAGGGACGTCGCTTCCTCGTCAAAGGTGTCTCGTACGGGACGTTTGCGCCGGATGCCACCCGCGTGCAGTTCCCGTGCGCCGCCCGCGTCGCGCAGGACTTCGCGCTGATGGCGGCGGCGGGCATCAACACCGTGCGCACGTACACGGTGCCGCCAGTCTATCTGCTCGACGAGGCGGCACGTCATGGCCTGCGCCTGATGATCGGCCTGCCCTGGTCTCAGCACATCGCCTTTCTCAACGACCGCCAGCTGGAACGGAGCATCCGTCGTGAGGCCGCCGCGCACGTACGCGCACTGTGCAATCACCCCGCGGCATTGATGTTCGCGCTCGGCAACGAGATTCCGCCGTCGATCGTGCGGTGGCACGGAGAGTCGCGGGTCGAACGCTTTCTCCGCGAGCTGTACGACTCGGCCAAGGCGGTGTCGCCGTCGACGCTTCTCACCTACGTCAACTATCCGCCGACGGAGTATCTCGACACCGAGTGCTTCGACGTTGCCTCGTTCAACGTCTATCTGCATCGCGAACCGGACCTGCGCGCCTACCTGGCGCGCCTGCAGCAGATCGCCGGGAACAAACCGCTCCTCCTGGCCGAGGCTGGTGCCGACAGCATTCGAGAAGGCGTGGAAGGACAGGCGCGCATCACGGCGATGCATCTTCGCGCCGCGTTCTCGGAAGGGTTGTGTGGTGCAGTCGCGTTCTCGTGGACCGACGAGTGGTGGCGCGGCGGGCAAGATGTGACCGACTGGGCGTTCGGCCTGGTCGACATCGACCGTCAGCCGAAGCCGGCGCTCGCAGCGGTATCCGAGGTGTTTGCCGACGCCCCCTTTTCGCCCGACGAACAAAAAACGTGGCCGAAGGTGTCGGTGCTCGTGTGCGCGTACAACGCCGCGGACACGATCGATGATTGCCTGGCCTCGCTGCGCGACCTCACGTATCCCAACTACGAGGTCATCGTCGTCAACGACGGGTCGCGCGATCGCACGAGTGAGATCGCGCACAGCTATCCCGGCGTTCGCGTCGTCGATGTGGCCAACGGTGGTTTGAGCGCCGCACGGAACATCGCGTTGGCCGAAGCGACCGGCGAGATCGTTGCCTACACGGACGCCGACGTGCGTGTCGATCCGGACTGGCTGACGTATCTCGTTCAGCCGTTCGTCACGTCGGACGTCGTGGCATCGGGCGGGCCGAACGTCGTGCCCGCAGACGATCCATGGATTGCGCAGTGCGTGGCGCGCGCGCCGGGTGGGCCGACCCAAGTCCTGCTCGACGATCGCATCGCCGAACACGTGCCCGGTTGCAACATGGCCTATCGCCGTGACGCGCTGCTGGCGATCGGCGGCTTCAACCCCGTCTATCTGCGTGCCGGAGACGACGTCGACGTCTGCTGGCGGTTGCAGGCCAAGGGGCAGAAGGTCGGCTTCTCGCCGGCCGCGCTCGTCTGGCATCACCACCGCGCCTCGGTCAAGGCGTATTGGCGCCAGCAGGTCGGGTATGGCGAGGGCGAGACCTGGCTGGACGCCCACCATCCCGAGAAGTTCGTCGACGGGAACATGGTGTGGCGGGGACGAATCTACAGCCCGCTGCCATTCGTCCGCTCGCTGTCCGGTCGGCGCATCAACACGGGTGTGTGGGGCACGGCGGCGTTCCCGTCCGTCTACCGCACGGAGGGACACGCGTTCCAATTCCTGCCGCATTCTCCCGTGTGGCTCGCGGTCTCGACAGTTCTGCTGCTGCTGGGATTCATTCCCATTGCCACCGGGTATGTCGCCGCCGAACTCCTGCTCTTCACGGCCGGCGGCATCGGCTGGCTCACGACGCTGACTCGCTGCGCACTCTTCGGCTGGAATTCCGATCTTGCGGGAGTGCGGACTGCGACGACGCCGGCTTCGCGCCTGCGGCATCGCGCGCTCATCGCGTGGTTGCATTTCATCCAACCGCTCGCCCGTTTTTACGGTCGGATTCGCGGCATGCTCTCGCCGCCACTGGTCATCGAGCTCAATCGCGTCACCCGTCTTCCCTGGCGGCCGACGTCGCCGACGACCCGTGATGCGTCGGCCGCGACCGTCGCGCTCGTCGGTGGCGCCACCGAGGAGGATTTCTGGGGCGAGCGATGGACCTCGCACGACCGGTTCCTCACCGAACTCGCGGGTCTGCTTCGCGCATCGAGGCCTGCGCACTACGTCGTGACCGATGACGGCTGGCGTGCCGATCGCGATGTGAGCGTTGCTCTTGGTCACTGGGGCTGGCTCGACCTGCGCGCGCTCGTCGAGGAGCACGGCGGACCGAAGGTCCTGCTTCGCGTGACGACCCGGCTGCGGCCGACGCAGCGGGGTGTCGTGCTGGCGCTGATGCTCTCGGTGCTGGCCGTGACGATGACGAGCGCCGCGATTGCGCTTCGCTGGCCGTGGCTCAGCCTGGCCTGCGTCGCATCGGTCGGCGTGAGCTTCGCACGGGCGATGTGGCAGACGACGAAGACGGTTGCCGTGGCACGTCAGGCAACGCTGCGCGCCACCTCGTCGATCGGTCTGGTTCCAATACCCGCGAGAGCAGGGTCGACGAGGACGCGGCGGCTCACCGCGCGACCGGCGGGAGTGCCACAGGCTGTACAGGCGGCGGTGGCGGTGGCATTGGCGACGAGCGCCGGCCTGACCGGGACATCGGTCGCGCGCGATGTGTTGGCCGAGATCCTGCGCGTCTCGACGCGGCCGACCACGGCAGAGGCGCGACCGCAGCTGGCCATGCCGCATCTCGACGGCGCCAGCGCGTTGGCCATCGCGCCGAACGGCGATCTCGTGTTTGGCGATGCGCGTCGCGGCCTGATCCGCCGCCTCGATCCGCGCCAGTTCGACGAGCCGCGCGGCACCGCGGGAATCAATCTGGCCGCAACTGCCATGGCGACCGGCGGCATGCCGTTCGAGTCACCAGCCGATGTGGCAATCGCGGGGAACGGCGATCTGTTCGTCGCCGATGCGCAGAACGATCGCATCTGCCGGATCGAGCGGCTGACCGGGAAGATCATCACCGTCGCCGGGTCGGGCGACTCGGGTTTCGATGGAGATCTCAAGCAAGCGACGCAAGCCTCGCTGCATCTGCCATCAGCAGTCGCCGTCGCGCGCAACGGTGATTTGTACATCGCCGACACGTTGAACAACCGCATCCGCGTGGTCAATCAGGCAACCGGTCTCATCAAGACCGTCGCCGGCGATGGCGCGCGCGGAGATGCGATGGCCGTTGGTGACGGCGGTCTTGCCACGCGCGCGCATCTGGACAACCCGACCGATGTCGTCGTCGCGCCGAATGGCGACCTCTATATCGCCGACATGGGTCACAACCGTGTGCGCAAAGTCGACGCGATGACGGGGACGATCGTCACCGTGGCGGGCGACGGCACGTCCGGGTTGCGTGGTGACGGTGGCCTTGCCGTGAGAGCCAGTCTGGCTGGACCTGCCGGTCTTGCTCTGGTCGGGTCAGGGCGCACGCTGACGCTGTATATCGCCGACTACTTCAACGACAGCGTCCGCGTCGTGAGTGCGACCGGCGTGATCGGCACGCTCGGTCTGCCGCGCCAGTTCCGCGAACCGTCCCGACTTGCCTATCGCTCCGGCGGCTGGCTGTACGTCGCGAGCGACACGGGCTCGATCAGCGCGGTCAATGTGAACAAGGGGCGACCGTCCGAGCTGGCCATCTCCGCTGCTCCGCGCGTCAGGAAGGTCACGTAGTGTCGCTCCTCTCCTGGACGCTGTCGTTTCTGCGTCCCTACCGCGGGCGTGTCGTTCTGCTCGGCATCATCGCGGCGATCGACATCGGCCTCGGTGTGCTGGCTCCGTGGCCGCTCGCGCTGGTCGTCGACAATGTGCTGGGCGGGAAGGCCCTGCCGTCCGCGCTGACATGGCTCGAGCAGGCGACCGTTGGCGACAACCGTGCGGCACTCCTCCTGGTCATCGTGATCGGAGGGTTGCTGCTGCAGGTGCTGACGCAGGTCGTGTCGATGATCAACACGCAGATCCAGGTCGACACCGGCCAGCGCATGGTCTACTCGCTGCGCGCTCGTCTGCTCACCCATCTGCAGGCGCTCGCGCTTCGACACCATATCGTCACGCGCACCGCGGATTCGGTGTACCGGCTCGAGGCCGACGCATACTGCGTACACGACCTGGTGATGAGTGGGATGCTGCCGCTGGTCACCTCGACGCTCACGCTGGCGGCAATGTTCGTCGTGCTGCTGCGGCTGGACATCCAGCTCGCGCTCCTCTCCCTGACGATCGTTCCGCTCCTGTACATCTGCCTGCGCTACTACTCGTCCCGGCTGGTCGACCGCGCCGAGCGCGTGAAGGAGCTCGAATCGAAACTGGTCGAGCGCCTCTACGAGATCCTGTCGTCGATCAAAGTGATCAAGAGCTTCGCCCGCGAACCGCACGAGCTGCAGCGCTTCGCGACGTCCGGCGCTGAGACGATGAACGCGAGACTGCGGTTCACGTGGCAGGAATCGTTGTTCACGCTGGCGGTGACCGCCATCACCTTGAGTGGTACCGCACTTGTCCTGGCGGTCGGCGGCATTCACGTGCTCCGCGGACAGCTGAGCCTCGCCGGTCTGCTCGTCGTGACGGCATATCTGGGAGCCGTCTATGGACCATTGTCGTCCATCGCGCACACGACGGGCACCTTGCAGAACGCGATTGCCAGTGCCCGCCGCGTCCGTCAGATTTTCGCGCAGACACCGGAGGCGCTGGATACACCGCACGCGATCGACGCCTCGGCGGTCAAGGGCGAGGTGACCTTCGAGGGCGTCAGCTTCTCGTACGACACCGACCGGGCCATCCTCGATGACATCAGCTTCCAGGCCAAGCCTGGCGAAATGGTGGCGCTCGTCGGTCTGACGGGAGCAGGGAAGTCGACGCTCGTCAGCCTGCTGCCGCGATTCTTCGAACAGACGTCGGGTCGCGTCCTCATCGATGGCGTGGACGTCTCGCAGTATCGGCTACGCTCGCTGCGCGAGCGCATCGCCATCGTGCTGCAGGAGCCAATGCTCTTCGGCGGGACGATTGCCGACAACATCCGGTATGGGTCGCTGCACGCGACCGACACCGAGGTGGAAGACGCCGCGCGCGCCGCACACGCGCACGAGTTCATCACGAAACTGCCCAAGGGTTACAACACGCTGATCGCCGAAGCGGGGGCCAGCCTGTCGGGGGGCGAGCGCCAGCGATTGAGCATCGCGCGGGCGCTGCTGAAGAATGCGCCGATCCTGATCCTCGACGAGCCCACCTCATCGCTCGATGCGCTGTCCGAAGAAGCCGTATTTCGCGCGCTCAATCGCCTGCGCGCCGGTCGTACGACGATCGTGATCGCGCATCGTCTGTCGACGATCCGCGACGCCGACCGCATTCTCGTGCTTCACGGCGGCCGCATCATCGCCCAGGGCACCCATCGCGATCTGCTGCTGTCCAACGACCTGTACCGCCGCATGTGCCAGCGCCTGAGCCTCGGCCGGTCGCTCGATGAACCCGAAACGGTCGACGAGTTGATCCAGGCGGTCTGAGGTCCTCCCGTTCCATGTTCCTGGTTCCAGGTTCCAAGTTCCCGGGGTTCCGGGTTCCGCGTTCCGTGGTTCCTTGTTCTTGGTTCGGTGGTTTGGAGTTCCGCTGTTGCGTGGCCTCGCGATGTCGCGTATGCCGCCGAACAACGAACCGTGAACGAGGAACATCAGGAACCCGGAACCTGGAACGCGGAACTCTGGGAACCCGGAACCTGGAACGCGGAACTCCGGGAACCTGGAACTTGGAACGAGGAACACCCGGAACCTGGAACCGAGAACCCGGAACTGGGAACGTCTCCCCCGCTGGATCATCGTGAAGGTGCTCGTCGCAGGAATCATCGCCAGGTACCCCTTCGGCGGCGTGACCTGGTGTTCGTTGATGTACCTCCTCGGCCTGCGCAACCTCGGGCACGAGGTGCTGTACATCGAGGACACCGGCGAGTGCATCTACGACCCCGAGCAGAACACGCGATCCGAAGATCCGTCCTACGGCACGCGCTACATCAACGCCGCGCTCGAGCCGTTCGGACTCGGCGACCGCTGGAGCTTCGTCAACTTCAACGGCGACTACCACGGGCAATCCTGCGAAGCGGTCCGCGCGTTCTGCGCGGAGGCCGATCTGTTCATCAATCTCTCCGGCGGATCCTGGTTCTGGCGCGATGAGTACGTGAGGATTCCGCGGAAGGTCTTCATCGACTCCGACCCGGTGTTCACGCAGCTCGCGATCGCGAAGGGTGAGGGATGGTACGTCGACTTCTTCCGCGGCTTCGATCGCCTGTTCACCTTCGGTGCGAACATCGGGACGGAGGCGTGCGACGTGCCCACGAGCGGTTTCACGTGGCACAAGACGTGGCAGCCGGTGACCATCGGCGACTGGCACATGGACGCGCCGCCGGCGCACGATCGGTTCACGACGGTGATGACGTGGAAGATCGAGAGCTTCACCGACGTCGATGGGAACAAGGATCGGGAGTTCATCAAATTCATCGATCTGCCGTCGAAGACGTCGCACCGATTCAGGCTCGCCATCAACGGACCGCAGACCTTGCTGCGTGAGTACGGATGGGACACGGTCGACGCCATGGCGGTGTCGCGAGCGTTGTGGGACTATCGCCGATTCATCCAGGAGTCGAAGGGCGAGTTCGGCATCGCCAAGCACGCGTACGTCTCCACGCGATCCGGCTGGTTCAGCGATCGGACGGAGTGCTATCTCGCCGCCGGGCGTCCGGCGCTCGTGCAGGACACGGGATGGAGCGCGCATCTGCCGGCCGGCGTTGGGCTCTTGCCGTTCTCGACTCCGGAAGACGCGCTCGACGGCCTTGATCGCATCGCGTCCGACTGGACCACGCACGCCCGTCGCGCCGGCGAGATCGCGCGAGAGTGTTTCGACGCTTCGCGTGTACTGTCCCGCCTGATCGACGTCGCCGGATCATGAGCGCGCCTGCTCGCAGCGAGCGCCGCCAGTCGAACGAGCTGCTCCGCATCGCCCAGATTGGACCTGTCGCCACGTCGATCCCGCCGCTCGGATCGAGCTCCGTCGAGCTGATGACGTCGCTGCTTACCGAGGGCCTCGTCGCCCGTGGACACGATGTGACGCTCTTTGCGACGGGTACGTCTCGCACAGCGGCAACGCTCCACGCGACCTTTCCGACCGGGTATGGGGAGGACACCTCGCTGTGGCCCTGGGAAGCGTGCGAGCTGTTGAACATCGCGGCGGCCGTCGAGCGCGCCGCTGACTTCGACATCATTCATTACCAGGCGATGTACTGGCCGATGTCGGTGCCGTTTACCCGGCTGGTCTCGACACCAGTCGTCCAGACGTTGCACCACGCGCCCAGCGCACCCGAAGTCGCGCTGTGGAGCCGCTATCCGGACGCGCCGTTTGTCGCCGTCTCAAACGAGCAGGCGCGGATGCTCGAAGGGCTGAACATCGCCGGTGTCGTCCGGCATGGGATCGACACGGCATCGTTCACGTTTCGCGCGCAGCCGGACGACTACCTCCTGTTCCTCGGGCGGTTCACCGAGGGGAAGGGCGTTCTGCAGGCCATCGAGGTGGCGCGATGCACTGGCATGCGACTGCTGCTGGCCGCACCCGAAAACGACTACTACAAGGAGGCGATCGCTCCGCATGTCGATGGGACGCACCTCGTGTATGCGGGAGAGGTCGATCATCCCGGCAAGGTCGCGCTCTTTGGTGGGGCCCGTGCGCTCCTCTACCCGGTGCAGTCGGGAGAGCCGTTCGGACTGGTGGTTCCCGAGGCGATGGCGTGCGGCACACCGGTCGCCGCCCTCGATCGTGGGGCTGTGCGCGAGCTCGTCGACGAGGGGGTGACCGGCGCCGTGTTTTCGTCGCTCGACGAGCTGATTGAGGGCCTGCCGGCGGTGTTCGAGCTCGATCGCGCACGCATCCGGGAGACTGCCGTTGCGCGGTTTGGCGTCGACCGGATGGTCGACGAATACGTGCAGGTCTATCGGAGAGTGATTGATGCGGGGCGGGCCTTCATGGCCCGCCGCGCGGACCGTTAAGGTCCGCGCCGCATGTGGATGGTGAACCGTGCGGGAACCCGTAGAAATCCCAGCTATCCGGCGCAGCCCGACCTCGGTAGTTTATGAGTTGATGGCAAACGAACTGTGCGGACGCACGCTGCTGGCGATCTTCGCGCATCCCGACGACGAATCGCTCGCCTGCGGCGGGCTGCTCGCGTACTGCGCCGAACGTGGCGCGCGTGTCGTGGTGGTCTGCGCGACTCACGGCGAAAACCGTTCCGGCGTTCGCGACCTGACGCTCTATGAGATGCGCGCGGAGGAGTTGCGCAGCGCGGCCCGGGCGCTCGGGGTCAGCGAGGTCGTGCTGCTGGAATACGCCGATGGGTTCCTGCCCTGGATCGACAAGACCGAATTCGAAGCGCGATTGATGCAGGAGATCGGGCGTGTCGATCCCGACGTCGTCGTCACCTTTGGCGATGACGGCCTGTACTGGCATCCGGACCACATCGCGGTGCACGAGCGGACGACGGCCGCGGTGGCGGCGTTGGGCGACGCGGCGCCCGCGCTGTATTACGTCACGATGCCGCCCGGGCAGATGCGCAAGCTCGTCAACGCGTCGCTGGCGCAGCGCACCAGCGAACCGGCGCTGGCGCGGCTCTTCGACGTCGTCAACCCCGACGCGTTCGGGCTCGAGGCGAATCCGCCAACGCTGATCCTCGATGTCAGCGCATCGGCACGCCGCAAGCTGGCTGCGCTCAAATGCCACCGCACACAGCTCGCGTACGAGGCGTTGGAGCGGCTGCCGGACGACGCGGTGGCACGGCTGCTCGGAACCGAGCATTTCCATCGTGCCGCCATCGAATCCAGAAGGGACGCCTTTATCGAACGCTTGTGAAGAGCCGGGTTCAATGTTCGACGCTGAATTCAGCGAAAATTGAACCCGGTTTCACAAATGGAAGCGTCTCTCCTCGACATCCTCCGCTGTCCCTTCTGCGGCACGCGGCTGACACTCGTCGACAACGCTGCGCTCGCACGCAGCGGCAGCGAGATCGATTCGGGAGTCCTCGGCTGCGAGTGCTGCGCGTTCCCGATCGTCGAGGGCATTCCCGTGATGATTGCCAACGATCGCGTTCGCGACGCGATGCACCAGCTCGAGGCGGGCCATCCCAACGCCGCTCTCTACACGCTTCTGGAGCTCGACGGCGATCGTCTCGAGGCCTTCCGCAGGTTCAGGGCTCGTGATGACGGGACCTATCGCGAAGGGCTCAAGATTCTGAGTGTCGACGCCGAGGCCGAGTACTTCGTCTATCGCTTCTCGGATCCGACGTTCCGCGTCGCCCGCGCCGTGGTGCAGGCCACCGGCCCGACGATGCAGCGGGGCGGGCGGTATATCGATCTCTGCGGCGGCTCCGGTCACCTGGCGCGATCGATGATTTCCGATCATCGAGCGGTGCTCGCCGACGTGTACTTCTGGAAGTTGTGGCTGGCCAAAACGTTCGTCGCCCCGCACTGCGAGCCGGTGTGCTGCGACGCGAACGATCCATTGCCGTTCGCGCGCAGCACGTTCTCGCTGGTCGTGCTCTCGGATGCGTTTCCCTACATCTGGCACAAGCGCCTGCTGGCGGACGAGATGATGCGGCTGGCGGGACCGGACGGCGCGATCGTCATGCCACACCTGCACAGCGCGCTTGGCGAGAACTTCACCGCGGGAATGCCGCTGACACCGTCCGCGTATCACGATCTCCTCGAGCCGCACCATCCGCGTCTCTTCCGCGACAGCGGGTTGTTCGAGGGCGTGCTCAAGGGAACGATCGACCTGTCGCGGGGCGAGGCGCCGGAGGCGCTTGCGGGTGAGCCGGCGCTCGTGATCGTGGCCAGTCGTCACGATGACATCTTCCGCGAGGTGAAGCTGCCCGATCTCCTGCCGGCTGCCGATGCCGTGATCGTCAACCCGCTCTATCGTGTCGACGTCCGTGGGAAGGAGTCGGTGCTGACGCTGACGTTTCCCACGCCGGAGTATGAAGAAGAGTTCGCCGCGGTGAAGCGATATCTGCCGTCGAGCGTCACGATCCCTGGTGACGCATCGCGCGCAATCGACGTGTCAGCGATCGGCCGCGAGCGCTACGCAGAGCTGTGTCAGCGTCTGGTGCTCCTTGCTGCGCCGGAACGGTACGTATAGTTCCTGGAAGGAATCGGGTATCAGGAATCGGGAATCAGGACTGGGCCAGGAAAGAGTCCCGATTCCTTCGCCAGGATTCAGGGACTGACGCCTGGCCCAGCCCCGAATCCTGATCCCTGTTCCCTGATTCCTTCGGCGCGGGTGAGATCGGCCACCGCGTCGTAGGGCCACTGCACATTGAGCTTCCGGCCCACCCACTCTTCGATCACGACGTCCGGGTGTTCGGCTTCGACGACGGCCGGGTCGAAGTTGTATTGCCAGAGATACACGGCGCGGCTGAAGTGCTCGGAGAGGAACGGAATCAGCGCCGACGCGAACGAATCGCGGAACATGACCAGCCGCGGCAGCGCGCGATTGGGATGCGTTGTGACGACGCGCGCATCCATCAGGTGGTCGCTGGGATGAACCGGCTCGATGACGCGCGCCATGCGCTGCTGGTGCGGCACGAGCTGCAGGTCGTCTTCGGCGAGGTCGTCTTTCAGGCCGAGCATGCCGGCGAGATCCATGCCCGCCGTCACCACGTCACGCTCAGCAAACGATGAGCGCGGGACCGGCCGCAGCCCTTCCACGTTCAACCGGCTGACGATCTCGTCGTACGCGATCCAGGCGCCCAAATCGTTCCAGTGCGTGTCGGTGCGATGGTAGAGCCGTTCCCGATGGCGTTCGTGGAGGAGCGCCGGCCGCAGATCGACGACATCGACCGTCGAGTGCGTGTTCAGGTAGCGCACGAGCTGATCGGTCCGCGACCCGTCGTGCAGGCGATGCACGGTCGCCGGCATCAGCTCGGGATAAACGACATGCTTGTCGGGAGCGATCACGAACACATAGCGGATGCCGCGACTGGCGAGCCAGTCACGCGTGTGTTCGAGCGTCTGCCGCCACTGTTCCAGCTGCTCGTCGGTGAACGGCGTCGCATCCACGAAGTCCTGCACCGCGCCATCGTCGGCGTAGAACAACCACCCGTCGCGACCTGTGATGACGGTGGGCGACGGCGACACGTGCAACTCGTGGAATCGGAATGTTGCCTGCCACTTCACGAGGCGTGTGCGGAACGAGAAGTTGTCTTCGAAATACTTGGTGAATGCGTCCGGGAATGCCTGCAGCGACTCCAGGTCCCAACGCACCGTCGGGAACGGCGTCAACGTCCGGTTTTCGCTGACGGCGTCGGGCCGATCGATCCCGGCGATCGTCGCGACGCCTGGAATCGCGATCGCCGCGATGAAGATCGCGATCAGCAGCCGTTCCCAGAAGCGATGCAGGCGACCCATCAGAATCGGAAGTAGATGAACGGGTTGTAGGTACGGGCGGCGCTCAGCATCACGGAGGCGGCCAGCAGCACGAACAGCCCAGCGGTCACGGCCGCCGATGGAAGCCAGGCGAATCGAACGGACGGCGCTTCGGTGCGATCCGTCCACAGGATCTTGCCAAGCATCGGCGCGATTGGCGTCGCCGCAATCGCTCCGGCGATCACCGCAACGACGACTTCAGGCGTCAGGTACCACGTGACGTCGTAGATCGCCGGTTCCGCCCGACCGAGACCCGTCATCGCGCTCAGGACGCCCAGCGCACCGGGCAGCGTCTCCGCGCGGAAGAACACCCAGCCGATCATCACGATGAACAGAAGGTAGGCGTGGCGCAGTGGTCTCCACATCGACTGCACCCCCCGCGCGAGGCCGAGTCGTTCGATCACCAGGAATGCGCCATGGAACAGACCCCAGATGACGAAGTTCCAACTCGCGCCGTGCCACAGACCACACAGGAAGAACACCGTCACGAGGTTCACGTACAGACGTGATGTGCCGGCGCGATTGCCGCCAAGCGGCACGTACACGTAGTCTCGGAACCACGCGGACAGCGACATGTGCCACCGCCGCCAGAAGTCCTGCACGGAGGACGCGACGTACGGATAGCAGAAGTTCTCCGGAAAGCGGAAGCCGAACATGCGCCCGAGGCCGATCGCCATGTCGGAGTAGCCGGAGAAGTCGAAGTAGATCTGCAGCGTGTAGCAGACGACGGCGAGCCACGCGTGTCCGGCCGTCAGCTGCGCCGCGGGCATCGCAAAGATCTGATCCGCCGGTCCGGCGACCGTGTTGGCGATCAGCATCTTCTTCGCGAACCCGATGACGAAGCGGCGGATGCCGTCAGCGAAGTCGGATGACGTGACGACGCGGCGCGTGAGCTGGCTCGCGATCTCGCGATAGCGAATGATCGGCCCGGCGATGAGCTGCGGGAAGAGGAGCAGATAGAGCGCCGCCTCGACCGGCCGCTTCTGCGCCGACGCGTCGCGTCGATGGACGTCGACGACGTACGAGATGGCGTGGAAGGTGAAGAACGAGATCCCGATCGGGAGGAGCACCGGCGGAAGCGACAATGCCGGCCCGCCGAGCGGTCCGAGGAAGACGTTGACGTTGTCGGCGATGAAGTTCGCGTACTTGAAGAGCGCGAGAACCGCGAGGTTCGCCGCGACCGTACCTCGCAGCAGCCATCGGCCGGTGGGCGAGCCCCTGTACCGATCGATGGCGAGGGCAGCCGCGTAGTTGAATGCGATCGAGCCGGCGATCAGAAACGTGAAGGTCCCGCCGCCTTTCGCGTAGAAGAGGACGCTGGCGGCGAGCAGGAGCCAGTTGCGCCCGCGGTCCGGTGCTGCGAAATACAGTGCGAGCAGGACCGGCAGAAACAGGAACAGGAATGTGGGCTCGGTGAACAGCACGGTGCGTGTCTAGAAATTTCAGTGTAGCAGCAGGAGAGGGCCGCCTGAAGGCGGCCCCCACGATCGGTCGCGCGGCCGCTTCTTAGGGCCGCCTGTCGGCGGCCCGAAATCCGATCGGCTGAGCGCGCACGGTCGTGCACGACGGCGTTTTCGTAGGGGCCGCCTTCAGGCGACCCGACTAGCGCGCAGTTCGTACTGTCGAAACTGAGCCGGTTTCGCGCTCGAACGTCAGGTAGATCGGCATCGCGCCGAGGAAGAACAGCAGGCCGAACGTCGCCCAACCGGCGCGGTTGATTGCGGTGAAGCGTGCGTGCTCGCCGGGCCTCAGCACGAGCTCGTGTGTTTTCCAGAACAACGTGTTGTGCGCGCGCAGCCGATGACGTCCCGGTATGACGTCGGTGGTGAACGATTCGCCGGCCCGCAGCATCACCAGCTGCTTCCCGTCGAGCGAGACGAAGATCTCGCGGAAGCCGGCGTCCTCGGGCGAATCGCGTCGAATCGTGATGCGTGAATCGCCGCCGAGGAGCCCTTCCTCGACGTAGAAATCTCGATCGAGCCGCTCGTTGCGTTCACGCACATCGGGCGTCGGAGTCCGAAATGCCATGCCCGGCCAGGTGAGGGCTGTCGTCACCAGGCGCTAATCCTAACGCAGACGCTGTCGAATGGAGCTCGACGATTCAACTCCCAATACCCAACTTCCAATCTCCAACGCTTCGAACCAGCAACGAGTTTGGGAGTTGGGAGTTGGCGTTTGGCAGTTGACGATCTCGCCGAGTTCTTTGATCCGATCGAGCATGCCGTTCGCGTACCCTGTCCCTATGCCGCCGACCGACCCGTTTGCCCGCCTCTATCAGATCCTCGGCCCGAACCTTCGCGACATCAGCGGTTCGACCGTCACCGGACAAGTCCCGATCGCCGATTCGCTGATCAACCGCTTCATCGCCGACGCGCTCGCCGCGCGCCAGGCGCCGGTCACCGCCGTCCAGCTCGAATCGCGCGATGACGGCCGTCTGCTCGCGCACGTCACACTGCGCGGACCGAAATTCATTCCACCGGTGACCGTGGCCATCTTCATCGAGGAACAGCCGCGGTTTCCGGATACGCCCGTCCTCGTCCTGCGATGGTCGCTCCCGAAACTTGGCTTCCTGGGAAACATGGCGGCACCGTTCATTTCGAATTTGAAGACGCCTCCGGGCGTCCTAATCGACAGCGAGCGGGTATTCGTGGATACGGCGGCGATGCTGCGCGAGCGGGGCTTGGGCGAGGCGCTGCGCTATCTGCACCGATTGGAGATCGGCACACGTGTCGGGCAGGTTGTCGTCCGATTCGAACTGAGAACATGATCACGCGGACCACAGCCAACCCCACCGCGCAAATTACGCGCGGCGGGGTTGGCTGTGGTCCGCGCCGCAACTCCGTAATCGTCGTCGAATGCGGCGACGACCTTTATGGTCCGCGGAACTAGCGCGGAACCGCGGTGCGGCCGCTGTCGCTCGAGCCGCCGCCGCTGAACCCCTGAGACGTGACAGTGCTGCCGCCGCCCGACGAAGAGCTCGAACCACCGCCACCACCGGAGGAATCGCCGAGCGACCCATTGTTCGCGCGCGTCGGCGGAGCTTCGCGTGTCGTCACGCGGGTATAGCCGACGCCATCGATCACTCGCCCGGCGCCGCTTGCCCGTGGCGTCGTCGTCCCTCCGTCGTTACCAACGACGATGTACGCAGGGGAGAACGCGTACGGATAGTAGTAGCCACCGTACGAGTACGCGAAGGGCGAGTAGTAGTAGCCGCCGTACCCGTAATAGAACGGATCACCGTAGTCGAACAGCGGAGGCAACACGGGCGTCGTGGCCGCGGCACGCTCGACGACGAACTTCTTTGGATAGGACAGCGCGATCAGCACATCGATCACCCGATCTGGTACCCCCGCATCATCCAGATCGACGACGTCGCGACTGCTCAGACGAAATGTCGTATGTGTTTCGACAATCGCCGCTTCGAGCACCGCGGGCGATACCTTGCGCTGGGCTTCTTTGATGGCGTCGAGCGTCAGCGCGGCGCCGACGTGCGCGATCGATGCGAGACCATCGGCGATGCGGCGATACCGCCGCACGCGTGTACTCTCGCGGCCATCTACTTTCACGGACTGGATATCGAGCCAGGTGCCGTCGGCGGCGATCAGCGCGAGGCCGGAGACGGTTCGCGGGTTCTCGTTGCCGCACATCAGCTCCGCACGCGCGAACAGGCGCCGGCCGTCCGCCGACCATTCGGCCTGCTGCGTGCCGCGACATTCGTTGTCGCTCACGGGGTGATTGGCGCCGTCGGCGACGATCGTCTGCTCGAGTGCCGGCTGGCCAGAGATCGTCGTCCGGAGCGTCACGCCGTTTTCCCCCGCGCGTTCGACGCACACGCGCGCACCCTCGATTGCCTGCGCGCCTTGAGCGGGCCCCCAGCATCCGATCCATCCCGCCCATCGCGCGTCCTGCGCAGAAGCGCTCGCTGAGAACGCGACGGTCACCAGTGCCAATAGCAGGATGCGATTCATGTCAGTTCCTTCTGGTCATTCACAATTCAAAACTCACACAATGCAAAACGCCAGATACGAGTGCTTCAGTTTGCATTTTTCATTTTGAATTTTGCATTACACGGGTCCTCAAAACGGAACATTGATTCCCGCCGACAAGCGTAACCCGGACAGATCGATCGGATCGAAGTCGACCCATTGCCTTGCCAGGTCCGCCTTCGCCCACCGATACCGCCCTTCGAAACTCGTGAAGAGACGTTTCGCGACACGCACATCGACACCTGCCGATACGTGTGCCGTCGGCGCCCACCCTTCCGAGTAGAACACATCGGAAAACACTGAGAGCCGCGGATCGAGCGCGTCGACGAAATCACCGGACTGCTTCAGGTCGTAATACACCATCCCGGCACCCGCGCCGACAAACGGTGCGACCTTGCGGGGAATCCAGGCCAGCGTGCTCACGCTGCGGCCGCGGTCGGTCAGCGCATATCGAAGGCTGCCGGTGACGTGGACCTGCTGCAACCTCGTCGTCTGGTTGATCGGTTGACGATTGTTGTCGACGAAGCGCCGGTATTCGGACGTGGCGTTCATCCGCGAGTAATCGACGCCGATCACGGCGTCCAGCCGATCGGTCAGCGTCACCGCGAGGTCGCCCGCAATGCCCGGCGCGTTGAAGTCGGCGTGATTCAGGGTGAGCTGATCGGTGACGAAGTCGTACCAGTCACTGCCGGCGCGCGAGAGCGCCCACGTCCCGCGGACGGCGACTGCCCCGACTGGGCGGCCGAAGAAGAAGTCCGGAGTGCGGCGCGGCACGGGCAGTTGCGCGGCTTGGGCGGCTTGCGCCTGGTCCTGTGCCGAGGCAGGAAGGGCAGCACAAGCGACGAGCAGAAGTGTCAAACAGAAGCGCATTGGAGGTGCACCTCCAGGTCCGGCCAAATCCGGACACCACGGATAACGGCTAGCCGGCAAAGAGTAGACCAAACGTCGCCATTGATTTGTCACAAGTTTTCGTGATGCCTCCGGATTGGCTGCACTGAAAAGAGAGCGTTCCGGTCATTTGGAATTGGGACTTGGGATTTGGGATTTGGGATTTGGCCGCGGAGCGGGCCTATTCCGCCCGGCGCAGCAGCCGCTCAACCTGGGCGGCCAGGGCCGCTGTGTCCGGCGGCTTGGTGAGGAACACGTTGGCCCCGAGCACGAGGGACTGGAGGCCCTGCTGCTCGCCGACGCTTCCCGAAAGGACGATGATCGGCACGCTTCGCTTCAGGGCCGGATCCCTGAGCGCCCTGATCACGTCGTGACCGTGCACGTACGGGATGTCGAGGTCCACGAGCACCAGGTCGAACTTGTCGCTCCCAATCTTCTGAAGCGCTTGTCGTCCGTCGATCGCCTCGGAGACATCGCAGCCGAGCCGTTGGAGCGTCTCGCGCAACACGTGCCGCACATCATCGTCATTGTCGATGACCAGCACTCGTCCGCTGGTGCGCCCTCCGAGGATGTCGCGCACCATCGAGACGAGATCGGTGGGATCGAACGGCTTGTGAAGAATGGGGGCGCCGGTGATATTCGAGTCGGGTCCCGCACCGGACACGACGATCACGGGGATGGCGGCCGTGAGCGGATTGGCCTGCAGTTCGGACAGGACCCAGCGTCCATCTCCATCGGGCATGATCAAGTCGAGCGTGATCGCATCCGGCAGATGTTCCTGTGCCTTCTTCACGCCTTCGCGACCAGTGGCCGCCTCGATGACCTCGAACCCCTCTTCCTCGAGGGAAAACCGCAGGATCTCTCTCGTGCCGCGATCGTCGTCGACAATCAGAATCCGTCGCGCCCGGGGCTGCGCCCGTGTTGGCGTGACCGGCTGCTGAACCGTGCCGTCTTCGCGGACGCGCGGGACTTTCATGCGAAACACGGTTCGCTCGCCGATGACGCTGTCGACGGCAATCGTCCCACCGTGCTCTTCGACGATGGCTTTGGTGATCGCGAGACCGAGCCCGGTTCCACCGACGCGCCGCGTGACCGATCCGTCGAGCTGCTGAAACTTCTGGAACAGCCGTCCGGCGTCCTCGGCGGCGATGCCCTGTCCGCGATCCTCGACCGTGATGACGACGAACCCATCCTCCTCTTGCGCCGCGATCGTGACGGTTGTACCCGAGGGAGCGAACTTGATGGCGTTCGACAGCAGGTTGACCAGTGCCTGCATGATGCGGTCGGCATCCGCATGCATCGCCGGGACATCCGGCGAGATGCGGGCCTCCACCCGCACGTTGGCGGCGTTTGCGATCGGCTGCACGTCGGCAATGGCCGTGTCGACGATGTCGCGGACCGCCACCGCCGAAAGCCGGAGCCGGAGCTTGCCGGCTTCGATTTTGGCGACGTCCAGGATGTCGTTGATGATCCGGACCAGCCGCTCGCAGCTCTTCAACGCGACCTGCAGCAACTGGCGATCGTCATCGTCCGGCACGGAGCGAGGGTCGGCCAGCAGCAACTGGAGCGAACCGCGGATCGCGGTGAGGGGCGTCCGCAGCTCGTGGCTGACGACCGAGACGAACTCGTCCTTCATGCGATCGAGCTCACGCAATCGCGTGATGTCCTGAAAACCCGCCGCGACACCGGTGATGGCGTCCTGTTCATCCCGCAGCGGTGCCGCGCTGACCAGAATCGTGGCGCGCCGACCGTCGGGCCGTTGCACCTCCATTTCCTCACCCAGGATTTCGGCGCCGCCCAATGCCCTGACCGGCGCGAGATCGCGAACCGGCAGAGGCCGTCCGGATCGGTCCCGCGAGACGAAGCGCTGCCAATACGTCTTGCGTTCCGCTTCGGTCTGCGGTGCCTTGCCGAGCAGGTATTCGGCAGCGTTGTTCTGCAGCCGCACCGACCCATCGCGATTCATGATGACCAGTGCCGCCGGCACGGTGTTGATGATGGCGAGCAGCTCCTGATGTGCGGCTGCCGTTTCCGCCTGTTGGCGCGCCGAGGTCGCAACATCGGCGCGCGGCAGGAACACGGCTCGCCGCGTCATGAACAGCAGGACGAATATGACGCCGAGCTCGATGGCGGGAATGACGGACTGCAGCCGATAGGCGAATTCCGTTGAAAGGGCCGTCAATGGAAGAGTCCCGAGCGCGAGCTGGAGGCCGGCGAGCAGGATCAGCAGCGCGAACGCAGCCGTGATACGCGCGTGAATCTGCGGACTGTTCACCGCGTCAGGATCTCTCTGACCTGGCTGCCCAGGGCCAGCGCATCGAACGGTTTGACGATGTAGCCGGAGGCGCCGAGCGCGAGGCCCCTCGCGATTTCTGATTGTTGCGAGCGCGCAGTGAGGAAGATCACCGGGATGTCGGCGGTGACCGGGTCGTCTTTCAGACGCCGGCAGACTTCGGTTCCGTCCATGTCCGGCATCATCCAATCGAGCAGCACGACGTCGGGCCTGTCCGTACGGACCTGCTCGAGCGCCGAAGGACCGTTCGAGGTCACGGTGACCGTGAACCCTGCCCGTTTCAGCGATGCGCGGGCGACGAGCTGAATGTCGGGGTCGTCTTCGACGAGCAGCACTTTCATGCGGAGGCGTCCTCCTCGAATCCCAACCGGATCATCTCGAGAAGACGGTGCGCCACCGACGGATCAAGCTGGTCCGGCATGGTATCCCGCAGATGATCTTCGAACTCGCGCGCGCGAGTGCTGACGGTTGGAAAGCCAATCGTGCCGGCGAGACCTCCCATCCGGTGCAGGAGGTGTTGGAGCTCGCTACGTGCGGCGCCGCTCGTGTCGACTGTGAGCTCGTCGATCAACCGGGCCATAGCGGTACATGCGGCACCGAAGCCGCTGATAAAGTTCCTCCGCGTCTCCCGCAGAACGACTTCGACGTCATCTTCAGTCTGCTCTTCGTCCGCCTGATTCATCGCCGGAAGATACGCACGAGCATGATGCCTGCCGCCCGCGTTCGATGACAAGGCGTTGTATTCTTCAGCTGCGTGCGTCACGTCGTTGCTTTCATCGCCGCCTCGATCGCCGGCGCAATGAACTCGGTTGCCGGAGGCGGCACACTGGTCTCGTTCCCGACACTCGTCTGGCTTGGAATCCCCTCCATCAATGCGAATGCGACCAACGCGCTCGCGATGTGGCCCGGGTCGCTCGGGAGCATGTGGGGCTATCGTCGCGAGATGAAAGGCACCGATCCGCAAGTATGGTGGCTCGTCCTCCCGAGTCTTGTCGGGGCGCTGCTCGGTGCCATCCTGTTGTACCGGACGCCGACCGAGGTCTTCGATCGCCTGATTCCGTGGCTGATTCTGTTTGCGACCTGCCTGTTCATGGTCCAGGAGCCTCTGCAGCGCCGCTTCAATCTGAACCGCAGTGGCGGATCCGCCTTCGCCGAGGCTGCGGCGGGCACGCTTTCTCACCCGGCGGGCGCGCCCTGGCTCTCGTGGACGATGCTCTTTCAGTTCGGCGTCGCCTTGTACGGCGGATATTTCGGCGCGGGTATGGGCATCCTGATGCTGGCGGCGCTCGCCGTCATGGGGCATACCGACATTCATCAGATGAACGGCGTCAAGAACGTGCTGGCCGTCTGCATCAATGGGATTGCCGCCGCCTACTTCGTCTTCTCCGGTCTCGTCGTCTGGCCGGAAGCGCTCGTGATGGCGATTGGAGCGATTGCCGGAGGGATCGCTGGCGCCGGGCTGGCCCGTCGACTTGGACGTCGAGCGGTTCGGTATATCGTGATTGCGGTGGGCTTCGCCATGGCGCTGTCGATGATGTTCCGCCTGTGACCGACAGCCTGACGTCTCAACGCATCGATAGTCGATTTCTCGAGTTCACTCGTGCCGACTGGGCGCGCCTGCGCGCGGCCACGCCGCTGCCGTTGACGCAGCCGCAGCTGCGCGGCCTCGTCAGCATCAACGAACCGGTTCTGCTCGACGAGGTCGCTGATATCTACCTGCCGCTTTCGCGCCTGCTGAACCTCTACGTGGGCGCCACACAGAAACTCCACGATGCGGCGGGCACGTTTCTCGGCACTGGAGCGCCTCGCGTCCCGTTTGTGATCGGGATTGCGGGTAGCGTCGCGGTGGGCAAGAGCACGGCGTCGCGCGTCCTGCAGGCGCTGCTGTCCCGATGGCCGAACCATCCGCAGGTCGATCTGGTGACGACGGACGGGTTTCTGCTGCCGCTTCGGGCCCTCGAAGCGCGCGGTCTGATTCAGCGCAAGGGATTTCCGGAAAGCTACGACGTGCGGCGACTGGTGCAGTTCATGGCTGACGTCAAGTCAGGCATTCCAGAGGTCAAAGCGCCCGTGTACTCGCACGTGGCGTACGACATCCTCCCCGACCACTACCAGGTCGTTCGACAGCCGGATATCGTCATCGTCGAGGGCTTGAACGTGCTGCAGACCGGCGGAGGACGGGCAGGGCGCCTACTGCCGATGTTCGTGTCGGACTTCTTCGACTTCTCAATTTTCGTCGACGCAGAGGAGAACGACATCGAACAGTGGTACGTCGAGCGGTTTCTCAAGCTGAGAGAAACGATCTTCCGGGACCCGTTGTCGTACTTCCATCGTTACGCATCGCTCACGCCGGAGGAGGCGGTCGATACTGCTCGCACCATCTGGCGGACGATCAATCTCGTCAACCTGCGCGAGAACGTGATGCCGACACGTGAGCGGGCGTACTTGATTCTGGAGAAGGGTCGCGATCACGCAGTGCGCCGGGTCAAACTGCGGAAACTGTAATGCGAGATCGTAGGGGCCGCCTTCAGGCGGCCCTTGCGCTGCGCGGTTACGAGTGCGCTCGTTTCCGCCAGAACCTCACCGCGTAAAAGGCCTGTGCCATGACGACACCCGCGCCGATGACATAGTCACCATAGCCGCCGGCCGGCGGGATCGTCCGTTCGCCTCTCGGTACGACGGAGCGTTCTCCCCTCGGTGACGGATCATTCCCCGGTTCCTTGTCCGGTGGCGGCGGTCCAACGACTTCCTTGACCTCGTCCGCACTTGGCGGCTTCTCGCCCTGGTGGAGTCGATGCTTGATCCACGCACGCATCGCGGCCGGACCGAGCTTGCGCTTCTGTCCCGGAACCTTCTCCCCCTCGTCCTTGCCATATGGTGATGCATGCTCGATCTCGGCGTTCAGCTCCGCGCCGATGAGGATCACCACTCCCGTGATGTAGAACCACAACATCAGGACCATGACGCCGCCGATGGCTCCATAGGTTTCCGTGTACGTGCCAAGGTTGGCCACGTAGTACTTGAAGCCAAGAGACGCGATTAGCCACATCGTGGTCGCGACGATCGACCCCGGCGTGAGCCACACCCAGTCCTGCTCGGCATCCGGCGCGAAGTAGTAGACGATGGCCATCGCCGCCGAGACGAGGGCGAACACGAGCGGCCACTGCAGGATCTTCCAGGTCCACTCGAACGCGGCGCCCAGATACCAGTAGTTCGCGAGATATTCGGCCAGCGAGGGTCCCGCGAGCACGAGCCCGAACGACACCAGGATGAAAAGCGACAGGCCCATGGTCAAGCCGAGGGCCGTGAGACGAACGACCCACCAGGGCCGTCCTTCCTGAATGTCGTACGCCGAGTTGAGCGTGTCGATGATCGCGGTCATCGCCGAGGATGTCGACCAGACCGTCAGCAGAAAGCCAAGTGTCAGGAGGCCGCCCTGCTGGCCCGACGAGATCTTTGCCAACTGGTCGGTGATGATCGTCAGCGCCTCGGACGGCAACACTCCGCCGAGGGACGTGAACAGATCGTTGACGAGCGTGTGATACGGAAAGTAGCTCGCGATGCCAATCAGCATCAGCAGGGCAGGGAACAGCGCGAAGAAGAAGTAGTACGCGAGCTGTGCTGCCATTCCGAGGCAGTTGTCCTCGAAGAACGCCTCGTTGAACGTACGTCGCAGAATCTGCGGCCACGTCAACGGCACTTTGAGATGCGCGAGCATGAAGGCCATGGTCAGTGCATCCGGGTTGGCGTGCCTGCCGGACCCGTTGTATTGCCCGTGCTCGGCGTCCATGAAGGCGCATCGCTCGCGGGGAAGGATTCTTCCGACGCTTCGTGCACCGTGTCAGCGTTGCGTTGTGGCATTGGCAGTACGGCTCGCACGCGACCGCGGCGAATACACCGCTCATCGACACCAGCCGCCGCCCACCACGCGAGGCTCGCGCCACCGACGGCAAACGCAAAACCCGCGACCGAACGGCGACTGAAACCGGCGACGAGAAACGCGCCGGCCAGCGCCGCCACGAGCCACCGTTCGGCATCCCAATCCCAATTGCTGTCCGCGCGATCCCACACATTGGGTTCTCCGCGGTGTTGTACGAGGTTCATGGCCATCAGCGCGTTGCCTCCCATGAACAAAACTGCAACGCATGTGCCCCCGGGCTCCGCCGAGCCGCGGTGGCTAAGCCACCCCACCACATTCGCAGTCGTGGGTCCTATGGGACTGATGGCTTTCGCTACAGGCCCACGTCACGGTCACTACACAGAAACCAGGGTCTTCAGAAAAGCCCCTAAAGAATGCACTTCACTGATGAGGCATAACCCCTTCATCTACCGAAGGTTGAAACCATCTGAAAGCGTACGGGTTGACAACACCGACTGTGGCATGCACGTTGCTTCTAAACGCGCCATAGTCTCGACAACACAGGAACCCTAGGGAGAAACAGCGGATATGGCAGCGCAGCGACCGCATGACGACGTGTTGAGGCGTGTCCAGGGCGAGTACATCGAGATGCCTGGACTTCGCTTGACCACGGCGCAGGCGCAACGGCTGTGGGGCCTTGATCGTGCCGCCTGTGACGCGCTTCTGGGCGCCCTGGTCGATGCGAAATTTTTGTTCCGGACAAGAGATGGAGCGTTCATGCGATCCGACCAAACTCGGGCCGCTGTTGGATAGAGATACTGCTGGTTAGACATTATGTGATTTGCCTGCCAGGCCGGTCGGTGAAAGTCCTGCCTCACGAGCCGTAAGACCGACTGGCCGCCTCCTCCTGCCCCTGAGAACCCGGGCGAGAGCGTTTCCGCCCGCGGCCAAACCTGGGTGAATGGAACGGAGAACCCTCAGTTCTCCGTTCTATGTTTCTTTCAACCCTCTTCGTAAGCTCCGGATCTCTCAACCGCTTCGTAGTGTCCACGTGTCAGGCCGACTTAGAGTCCGCCCTTCATTCAACCCGCTTCGTAGGGTCCGCTCTTCTTCCAACCCTCTTCGTAGGGTCCGCCTTCAGGCGGACCTGGAGCGAAGCCATTCCGCTAGTTGTCGAAACGCCTGACCGCGATGCGCGACGGCGAGCTTGGCGTCCTGCTGGACCTCCGCGAGCGTCGTGCCGTAGGGTGGGTAGAAGAAGATCGGGTCGTACCCGAATCCGCCATTGCCACGCGGAGTGTCCGCGATCTCTCCTTCGATGATGCCGGTCGCTTCGAACACGACCTCACCGGCGTCGACAACGGCGAGCGCACACACGAATCGCGCGCTGCGCTGTGCCGTGGGCCGCTCGGCCAGACGCCGGGAGATCTCCGCGAATCGTTGCGGATAGGTGGCCTCCGGGCGCAGGAAGCGCGCTGAATGAATCCCCGGTTCGCCATCGAGGGTGTCGATGACGAGCCCGGAATCCTCCGCCACGGTTGGCAGCCCCGCATGCGCGGCGTAGTAGCGCGCCTTGAGTCGCGCGTTCTCGGCAAAGGTCTCGCCGTTCTCTTCCGGGGCGGGAACCTCCTCGATGTCGTTCAGACTGGCGAGGTCGACGGGGACGTCGCGCAACAGCTCACGAATCTCGCGCAGCTTGTCTGGATTGGTGGTGGCCACGAGGAGGCGATGAAGCACGCGCAAGCTCCCAACTTCCAACCCACTGACGCTCACGCCAACTCCCAACGAACAGCTTGCGCTTTGGGAGTTGTGAGTTGGACCAGCGTAAGGGAGTTGGAAGTTGACCTATTTCCCCAGGTACTGCCCGACCAATCCGCGCTGGAGGGCGACGAGCTGTCTGATGCCCGTATCCGCGAGATCGAGCAGACGGTTGAGCGCCTCGCGACCGAACGGGAGCGCTTCGGCGGTGCCCTGCAATTCGATATACAGACCGCTGCCGGTCTTGACCACGTTCATGTCGACATCGGCGCGAGAATCCTCCGTGTACGCGAGGTCGAGCATCGGCTCGCCCTCGACGATGCCGACGCTGGTCGCGGCGACGAAGTCGGTGACCGGCATCGCGCGGATCATGTCCTGCTCGCGCATCTTGTTGAGGGCGAAGACCAGGGCGACGAAGGCTCCCGTGATCGACGCCGTGCGCGTGCCGCCGTCGGCCTGCAGGACGTCGCAATCCAGCGTGATTGTCCGCTCGCCCAGCTCCTCCAGCTTCGTCACCGCCCGCAGTGAGCGCCCAATCAGGCGCTGGATCTCCTGCGTGCGGCCGCCGACCTTGCCCGCCGTCGACTCGCGTTGCGACCGCGTGCTCGTTGCGCGGGGCAGCATCCCGTATTCGGCGGTCACCCAGCCCTTGCCGGTATTGCGGCGGAAGGGAGGGACTCGGTCCTCGACGCTGGCCGTGCAGATCACGCGCGTCTTTCCGGCGTCGATCAAGACCGAGCCTTCCGCGTGAATGGAATAGTTGGGAGTGATCCGTGTGGGGCGAAGCTGTTCGGCAAGTCGGGCGTCAACGCGCATAAGGTGGTTTCACTGTAATGCAAAATTCAAAATTCAAAATTCAAAATGCAAACACTTCTTCACTTGCCGCAGCCGGGCGATCTTCGTTGCGCTGTTCACCTCGTTGAGGTCGGGCTTCGGGGCTGCATTCCGCTTTGCGCTCGTGCCTTTGGCATTGTTTGAATTTTGCATTTTGCATTTTGAATTACTGCGCCTCCACCACCAGGCTCATATCTCCCTGCAGCGGCCGCCGGACGTCGACGTGGCCCGCAATCGTGTCCACTTCCTTGCCCTCGACCAGGATCTGCACGCGCTGGACGGCGGGAAGATTTCCGGTCACGGCGTTGACCAGGGCGTACACCGTCAGGAGCTCCGTCAGCGATCCACCAGGATGTGCGCTCGAGACCTGGCTCGAGAGGTCGACGAACGCCTCGCCACGCTCGGTCACGTAGAAGGCGCGCAGCGACGTTCCCGCAGGAATCACCGAGACATAGGGCATCGGTGCCGCGTCGAGCTGCGCCGAGACAATCTGCCGCCCCTGCGCCACGATCCCCTCGGCGAGCGGAACCTCGCGACGCACGGGCACGAGCGCGTCGCCGTTCTGAGAGCCGTAGTAGAGCGTGGCCGTGATGTGTGCGGTTGATGCCGGCGCGGTCGCGGTCGTCGACGTCTCGGCCGGCCGCGGTCGCACGAACCGCTCGAGGCCGCGCGTCACACCCCACGCGATCAACCCGACGGCCGCCACTCCGCCTGCGATCGTCGCGATTCGCGTGCGGGTCACGGCGCCTGCTCCGCTCCGCCACCGCCGCCGCGGAATCTCACGATCGCGTCGTAGAGCGCCTGCGCGATCGAGTTCTTGAAGTCATCGGACCCGGCCAGCTTTTCCTGATCGGGATTGGTCAGATAGGCCATTTCGACGAGCGCCGCCGGCATGTCGGCGCCTTCGAGGACGCGCAGTGGCGCCTCCTGGAGCGGCCGTGGCCCCATCGGAACCCGCTCCTTCAACGCGTCGCCGAGCATCGACGCGAATGACGCCGATGCCTCGACGTGTCTCGCCTGCGCCAGATCCCAGCGCACCAAGTCAATCGTCCGGTTTCCACCGCCGAGCAGCGGCAGCGTGACCGACCCGGCTTCGGCCTCGCGGCGCACCTGTTCTTCTTCGCGCCCAAGCCGGAGGTGATAGACCTCCGCCCCCGAGGCTCGCGGCGACAGCGCGGCGTTGGCGTGCAGGCTGATGAACAGGTCCGCTTTGTTGTTGTTGGCCGTGGCGGTGCGCTGATCGAGCGGCACGACCCGATCGTCGTCCCGCGTCAGGACCACGTGCAGGCCGAGTCGCGTTTCGACGAGCCCGCGCAGCCGACGCGCGACGTCGAGCGTCAGCTGCTTTTCTTCCGTGCCGCGACTTCCGCGAGCCCCGACTTCGTCACCGCCATGTCCCGGATCGATTGCAATCGTCTGCACGCCGGCGCGCGGGAGCACGGGCGGCGCGCCTTCACTGGACGGTGCCGCAGGGCGCGGCGGCGTCACCGTGGCGTCCTGCTGCGGCGGGGCCGCCTGGGCGACCTCGATTCCCACGCGCGTGACCGCCGGGTCGGCCGTGTTGACCGTGGCGCGCGCAGTCGTTGCCGCAGGCGTGAGCTGCACCGCGATCGTGTTCGGCTGGTCACCGGCGCGAATCTGCTCGATCAGGCCGCTGGCCGCACCCAGTACTCCAACGTCGAGGGCGTCCGCGTCGATGCGCAGCAGCACGCGGCCATTGTCGACGACAGTCGACACCGGAACGGGAGGCGCGATTTCGACCGTCGCGCGCGTCGGCGGGCCGGGGGCATCGATGCGCGCCGTGATGCGCGGCACCCGCAGGTCGCCGACGATCAACAGGCGCGACGGTCGTCGAAGATCGATGCGCTGGTCGAAGATGGGTCCCAACGCGCGCGGGAGGAACTCGACCGGGGCCAGCCAGCGACGGCCGGATCGAACGATCGGGGACGGAAGCGTCACGACGCGACCGTTGACCGACGCCATGGGTTGATCTGGAGACGCCACGATCGTGCGTCCGCGGTACGAAATCGTAATGCCGCCGGTCAGCGTGTCCTCGCGGACGGCGACCTGGAACAGCATGGCCACATCGTCGAGCGTGATCAGCTCCTGTCCGCTGAGAAGTGTCGTGGGGACTGGGCGCCGGACGTCCCGGGAGATGAGCGTGAGCGGGGTCGGCGGTGCCGTCCCCTGCGCCTGCAGCAATGCCGCGAGCAGGAACGCGAGCAGCGCGGACGTGGTGGCGGCTGTGCCTCGCAAGCTCCTGATCATACGAAACCGGGTTTAATTTTCAGTCGTCAACATTAAGGAAACCAAACCCGGTTTCTCCGCCCGCGCCGGATGAGTTCGTCAGGGTTCCTCGTCGAGATCGTCGTCGCCGATATCGACGGTGTCGCCCTCGTCCGAGACCATATCTTCATCGCCGGTCAGCATCTCCTCGTCAATGGTCGTCATGTCCTCTTCACGTTCGGCCACTGCCGCTGGTGCGAGCGCGGGGGCGGCCGCGGGGGTCGAGGCGCGTCGGCCGCGAGGGGTGCTCGTCGATTTGCGGGCGCTGGTCTTGGGCGCCGCCTTGCGTGACGTACCGCGTGCGCTGGTCTTGCGCGCCGCTTTCTTGGTCGCTTTCCGGGCGGTCTTGCGTGCCGCGGTCTTACGCGCTGCCGACTTGCGCCCGCCGGCGCTCTTGCGTGCGGCGCCTTTGCGTGCGGCGCTCTTGCGCGCGGCCTTCTTGCGACCGCCGGATCGCGAGTTCGATTGCTTCTTATTTCCCCCGCGCTCGCCGGCCTCCGAGCGTTCGTCGTTCACCGTGCTCGTGGCCATTTCCTCCGCTCGTTCGTTGCTCCCCGACTGACGCGCGCGCTTGCCGCCCTTGCTGACGCCACGTGGTGGCATATGCCTCCTTCCGCGAGCGTGTGGCTCGCAGCCGCGGCAGGGAAGCAAGTTCGTTGCCCGGCGTGACTGCCGCGTGTGATCGCCTGGTGACGCCGCGTGATGCGGCGCGCGCAGAGTGTAATCGCAATCAGCGTCGCCTGTCGTATCAATCGTGCGAGAAAAACGCTGACCTGTGCATTCGCCTCGATCGAGTGTTCCGGCGTACCATCTCCGTGTGCGTGCACCATCGGCACCTCCCGGACAGCGGCCGGTCGCGAATGTGCCGTCGTCGCCGGCGGTCGGACGCGTACCGGCCCCCCACTCGCCGCGCGCTCCAAGGCCCCGCGCTCTTGTTGCGCCGGTACCCAACCCGCGCACGCCAAAGCTCGTCAAACATGTGCATGGCGGCGGCCTCAACGACCTGTTCGCCTTGTTTCCGGACCTGCCGCGCCCGCGCCGTCCGGCGCCGCGTCTGCGCGCCAGGAGAAAGGTGTGATCCCCATGCATTTCCGTCTCATCGCGTTGGTCGGCGCGTTCGCACTTATTGCCGGCACAGCGAAGGCCCATCATTCCTTCGCGGCCGATTACTTCGAAGATCAATCAATCACCGTCAGCGGCGAGCTGGTGCAGTTCGAATATCGTGCGCCGCACGCCTGGGTGCACGTGCGTGGGCTCGACGAGGAGAACCGCGTCCAGACCTACGCCGCGGAGTGGGCGAACCCCAGTCGGTTGGGCCGTGACAACGTCACCAAGGAGACCTTGCGGCCCGGCGACATGCTGGTCCTCACAGGCTCCCCGGGCCGGAATGCGAACGACCGCCGACTGCACCTGAAGCGCATCGAGCGGCCATCGGACGGCTGGCGGTGGGAGGGATTTCGCAGGCGGTGAGGTGCTCGCGTTCCAGGTTCCGGGTTCCAGGTTCCGCGTTCCGGTCGTTCCAGGTTCCGAGTTCGACTGAACCCTGAACCGTTGGAACCGGGAACGGGGAACTTGGAACCAGGAACGGTATCCTGTCTACGTGCAACAGGATCTCCCCCGCCGCGTCATCGTGATGAGCATGACCGGCATCGTCATCACGATGTTCATGGCGGCGCTCGACGCGACGATCGTCGGCACCGCGATGCCGCGGATCGTGGCGGAGCTCAACGGCTTCGAGCTGTACGCCGCGGTCACCACCGTCTACCTCCTGGCCACCACCGTCGTCGTGCCGATCGTCGGGAAGCTGTCCGACATCTACGGGCGCAAGCCGTTTCTCCTCGCCGGTGTCACCATCTTCGTCCTCGCCAGCATGTTGTGCGGGGCCGCCCGCTCGATGCCCGAGCTCGTGTTCTTCCGCGCCCTGCAGGGGATCGGCGGAGGCTTCTCTCAGGCGATGGCGTTCACGACGATCGCCGACCTGTTTCCGCCATCACGCCGCGGGCGCATCAGCGGCATGCTGGGCGCGGTGTTCGGCCTGGCGAGCGTCACGGGTCCCGCCGTCGGGGGTTTCCTGACCGATGGCCCGGGGTGGCGCTGGTGCTTCTACGTCAACGCGCCGATCGGCGCCCTGGCTTTCGCCATCCTGCTGGTGGGGTTCCCGAACCGCGTCGCACAACGACGCGCGCATCGGATCGACTGGCTCGGAGCCGGGCTGCTGGTCCTCTCGATGGTGCCGATCCTGCTGGCTCTCGAATGGGGCGGACGGGAGTACGCATGGCGCTCACCCCAGATCGCCATGCTGGGCACATTCGGGCTCGTGATGTTCGCGGTGTTCCTTTTCGTGGAGACGCGTGCGCCGGAAGCCATCATGCCGCCGCAGCTGTTCCGAAATCGCGTCGTGGGCAATTCAGCGGCGTCGGCGATGCTGCTGGCGGTCGCCATGTTCGGCGCGACCTTGTTCATTCCGCTGTTCATCCAGAGCGTGATTGGTGCATCCGCGGCGCGAAGCGGAGCGGTGCTGACGCCGATGATGACGACGATGGTCCTCGCGAGCGGGTACTCGGGATTCGCTGTCACGCGCCGTGGGAAGTACAAGGGACTCGCCGTGTTCGGGACCGCCGCGGCCACACTCGGGCTGTTTCTGCTGTCGCGACTTGGAGACTCGGCGTCCTACCTGTCAGCCGAAATCGGGATGATCGTGCTGGGGATCGGCCTGGGCGTGACGCTGCCGATCTTTCCGCTCGCCGTGCAGAACGCCGTGGATGCGAGTCAGACAGGGATGGCGACCGCTGTCATTCAGTTCGTGCGCTCACTCGGTGGGTCGCTTGGTGCGGCGATCTTCGGGGCCGTGCTGGCCAACGCATACGATCCCGCGTTTCGCCACGCGCTGTCGCCCGATGTGGTGTCGAGGACCCCACCAGCCCTCCTGAATCAGCTCCGCAATCCGCAGATGCTGTTGAATCCGGAGATCACCGGTCAACTGTCTCGTAGCGATCCCGAGGCGCTGCGTCGTCTTGGGCCGGTGGCGGGAGCGGTGAAGTCGGCGCTGGCCGTGTCGCTGCACGACGTCTTCCTGTGCGCGACAGTTCTCGTGGGACTCGGCGTGATCTTTACGCTGATGCTCGTGGATATTCCGCTGCGCACAACAAATCGACCCACGTAGCCTTCGTTCCAGGTTCCATGTTCCCGGTTCCGAGTTCCCGTGGTTCCGAGTTCGGGTTCCGCGTTCCGGGTTCCGCGTTCCGGGTTCCGCGTTCCGAGTTCAGTATTCGACGCTCGGAACCTGAACGCGGAACCATATGAACCTGGAATCGGAACCGCGAACCTGGAATCGGAACCGCGAACCTGGAATCGGAACCGGGAACCTGGAACCGGTGGAACTTGGAACCAGGAACCCGGAACCTGGAATGTGGGGATCAGAAATCCAGCTGCATGTTCAGCCGGATGTACCGCGCTGGCAGAATCGCCGTTGGCGTCAGCCAGACACTCGGGCTGCCTGTGACTGCATTCGGCGCGCTGTAGCCGTTGTTGTACATCGTGACCGCGTCGTTGTTCATCAGGTTATAGATGTCCACGCCGAACTGCGTCCGGTACTGGCCGAAACGAAGAATCTTCGCGAGGCGGATGTCCAGATTGTTGACGCGAGATCCGTAGAGCGTGCCTCGCGGCACCAGGTTCACCGTCACGTTGCCGGACGAGAGCGGACGGCCGAGCGACGGTTGCGCGACTGCGCTCGTCACAACATAGTCGGCTCGCAACTCGTCGCCGGGATCACTCCGCCACGTCACGCTCGCCTGCACGTCCACCTTCGGAACCGTGTACGTCGAGAGCCCGCGGAACGAGGTTCGGAACGGTTCCGAGACGTGGCAGGAATAGTTCTGCAATCCCGAGGTCGCCGTCGAACCAGCCGTCGTCGTCACGCGCGTCGTCTGAACCGCAAGCGTGTTGTCCCAGGAATACGTTTCCGGAAGGGCCGCGCGAACGTCGCAGTTGTCCTGGAACCGGCTCCCCGTGCTCGTCCCTCCCTGCACCGTCAGTCCGTCTCGCAGTCGTGCGCTGACGTTGACGTCGAAGCCCTGCCAGTGCTCCTTCATGTCGCCGAACTCCGAGGCGAGCCGCTGGTACATGTCGTCCTGTCCGACCTTGGTTGGGACGAGGTTGTACAGCCCGCTCACCGTGCCGCCGCCACCGCCCGGCAGCCGGGGATCGCTCGGCACGGGGATGCTGAACGGTGTGTAGTCGGCGGTCGTCGTCAACCGGTTGTCGGCCGTGTAGAAGTTGCCGAACCAGCGCCGGAAGTACCCCACCGTCACGCCGACGCGTGGCAGGACCTCCTGTTGTAGCGACACGCCCATCTCCCAGTTGTAGGTTCGCTTACCCCACCCGTTGATCAGATCGGGATCGAACACTTTCGTGAAGATTTCCTTGCCGAAGTTCTGGTTATCCATGCGCCCGCATTCGCCGTTGGCATCCGGACTCGTGAGCACGCAGTCGGGAACGAAGTTGCCGTTGCTGTCGTTCCAGGTCCGTGTCGTCTGCAGGTTCGTGCGAATCAGCGGGTGCAGATCGAGGTCGCTGTTGCTCGCCGTCAACGCAGTGAGGTATTTCCCGATGTTGAATTTGAGCGCCGTCTTGCCGTTCCCGAAGAGATCGTACGCGGCGCCGATGCGCGGCGTGACGTCCTTCCAGTGGATCTCGTCGGTCGTGCCCGCCTTGTAGGCGATGCGGGTCGGCATGAGCTGATAGTCGGCGCCGCCGACTGCCGTATCGGGGTAGCCCGTGCCGATGCTGTCATAGCGCACACCGCCCTGGAGCGTCAGCTTGTCGCGCGTGTACGTGTCCTGCGCGAAAAACGAGGTCATGAGGATGTTGCGTTGGAACTTCACCGTTCCGGGGTACACGGCGGTCTGCGTCAGCTGATTGGGAACGCCGTTGTTGAACCGGTACTGAATGAACGGGGTGAAATTGAAGTACGACTGACTCGGGTGGCTGATGTTCCCCTGATAGCCGACCTTCATGCTGTGCGACCCGGGGATGTACGACGCAGACGCCCGCATCTGCGCCAGCGTGCCGATCTGATGTCGCTCGAACCCTTGTTGGAGCGGCTGATTGAAACGATAGATGAGGCCGGGGATGCCCGGCGCGTTCGGATCGTCCGGATAGCCGTTATTGGGCCAGCATTTGGCGCCTGGTGCGGAGCACTGCTCCACGACCGAGATCAGGTTGTCGTTGTGCGATCCGTCGACGCGCGGCGCCAGGTTGGCATAGCGCGACAGATAATCGCCCCAGGCGGCTTCCAGCAGGACGCGGTTTGTCAGCGGCGATGACCACGTCGCGGTCTGAATGTGGCCGGGGGTGTAGTATCGCAACCCTTGCGCTTCCGGGGTCCTCGTGGCGGTTCCGCCTCCCGTTTTGTTCTGGCGGTCGTACTGCTCCGAGTGACTCAATGCGATCTTGTTGCGCGCACTGACCTGCCAGGTGAGGCGGGCAATCCCATTCCTGGTCACGCTGTCGAGGAATGCCGGACGTGACCTGTCGAAGTCCACGAACCACTTGTTCGGATCGCCGGCGTTCTTGTTGAAGAACATTCCTGGAATCGTGTTCTCGGCAACGACCTCACGATACGTGAGATAGAACCACAGTTTGTCGCGGACGATGCGCCCGCCGCCCATCGGATTGAAGTCGTAAACCTTCTTGAGCTCCTGCGGCGACCGCAGGCCCTGCGCCTTCAACGCGTCCGAATAGTTGCTGCCCTGCATCGAGCCGTTGGCACCAGACAGGAAGAACGTGCCGCTGAAGTTGTTGCCTCCGTCACGCGGGATGATGTTCAGCATCGCGCCCGCGGTTTCAGCCTCGCCCAATCCCCCCGATGTCGTGACCACGATTTCCGACGCGCCGGCGACGTTCGAGACGGCGGCGTTGGAATTCGCGCCGGCCCAGCCTGTGTTGATGCCGTCGTGCAGCGTCCGCGAATCGGATGCGCGTGCCCCATGGATGAAGCCAGCCATGCCGCCGCTGCCGCCGGTGATGCCGCCAGCATCGCCGTTGCTGCTCATGCCAGGAATCAGCGACTGGATGCCGGTGGCCCCTCGCGATGATGGAATCGCTGCGAGCACCTCTTTATCGACCACCGTCTGCACGCGCGCGCTCTGCACATCGACGATTGGTGATTCGCCGGTCACGGTGACGGTTTCCTCGAGCCCGCCCACGCGCATGTCGGCGTTGACGGTGGCGACGAAGTCGCCGCTCAATTCGATCCCTTCACGGCGCACCGTGATGAACCCCGGGAGCGCGAAGGTGACCACATAGGTCCCCGGCCTCAAATCGACGATGCGGTATTGGCCGGTTTCGTCAGAGACGACGGAGCGGACTCTCTCGATCAGGGCCGAGCTGGACGCCTCGACCATCACGCCGGGAAGGACACCTCCAGATGCGTCCTTCACGACGCCGGTAATCGCGGCCTGTGCGAAAGCTGCCGCGGGGAGAAGGAGCAGAACAACAAGAGCCGCCACCGACCGCCTGGCGAATGTCACCATCAGGTTCCTCCACGGGTAGAGACAGGAGAGTTGAGAGATGTGCCGGTTCGGGATGAGGGCTGGCGAGTCGCGCACCTGCGCGGCAGACGTATTGATTCAGGGGCCTATAAAAGGACGGTCCCGTATCAGCGCATTGGAAACGCCGGTGGTATGGAGGGTATGGATAGAGCGGCACAGGGCCGACCTCGGCCGCAGAGTATACCCCTGTTCCGGGTTCCCCGTTCCCGGTTCCAGGTTCCGGGGGTTCCAGGTTCGAGGTTCCAGGTTCCCTGTGCCTGGTTCTGTGGTTCTGCACGTTCCAGGTTCGAGGGACTTCAGGACGAACTGTGAACTCTGATGAACCCGGAACTCGAAACCCCGGAACCGGGAACGAGGAACCACCGGAACGTGGAACCGGGAACCCGGAACCGGGAACGACAGCGTCAGAAAACGACGTCAGAAGTCGATCTGCATGTTCAGCCTGGCATACCGGGCGGGCGTGATGGCCGTCGGCGTGAGCCACACGCTGCCGCGCGCCGCCGTGGGAGCCGTGTAGCCGTTGTTGTACATCGTGACCGCGTCGCTGTTCAGCAGGTTGTAGACGTCCACGCCGACCTGAGTGCGGTATTGTCCGAAGCGCAGAATTTTGGCCAGACGGACGTCCATGTTGTTGGTGCGAGCGCCGTAGAGGGTGCCGCGCGGGATCAGGTTGACCGTGACGTTTCCTGCCGAGAGATCGCGGCCGAGCGACGGCCGCGCAACGGCGCTGGTCACCACGTAATCGGCTCGCAGCTCGTCTCCTGGATCACTCCGCCAGGTCAGGCTTGCCTGGACGTCGACCTTTGGAACCGTGTAGGTGGAAAGGCCGCGGAACGACGTCCGGAACGGCTCGGAGACTTTGCATGAGTAGTTCTGGAGGCCAGACGTCGCTGTTGACCCCGCCGTCGTCGTCACGCGCGTCGTCTGCACGGCGAGCGTGTTGTCCCACGAATACGTCTCGGGCAACGCCGATCGAACATCGCACATGTCCTGGAACCGGCGTCCGGTGCTCGTGCCACCCTGGACGGTGAGACCATTTCGCAGGCGGGCGTTCACGCTCACATCGACGCCCTGCCAGTTCTCCTTCATCTCTCCGAATTTCGACGACAGCTGTTGATACATGTCGTCCTGGCCGACCTTGTTCGGCACCAGGTTATACAGCCCGGAGACCGTGCCGCCGCCACCGCCCGGCAGCCGCGGGTCCGTGGGGATCGGAATGCTGTATGGCGTGTAGTCGTCCTTGGTCGTGAGTCGGTTGTCGGCGGTGTAGAAGTTGCCGAACCAGCGCCGGAAGTACCCGACGGTGACGCCCACGCGCGGCAGCACTTCCTGCTGCACCGAAAAGCCCATCTCCCAGTTATAGGTGCGCTTGCCCCACCCGTTGATCAGATCGTGGTCGAAAACCTTGGTGAAGATTTCCTTTCCGAAGGTCTGGTTTTGCATGGGTCCGCATTCGCCATTGGCGTCTGGATTGGTGAGCACGCAATCCGGCACGAAGTTGCCGTTGGCGTCGTTCCACGTACGAGGCGTCTGCAGCGTGGTGCGAATCAGCGGGTGCAGATCGAGGTCGCTGTTGCTCGCCGTCAATGCGGTCAGGTACTTGCCGAGGTTCACTTTGAGCGCGGTCTTGCCGTTGCCGAACACGTCATAGGCACCGCTCATGCGCGGCGTGACGTCCTTCCAGTGAATCTCGTCGGTCGTGCCCGCCTTGTAGGCGATGCGTGTCGGCATGAGCAGATAGTCGGAGCCGCCGACAGCCGTGTCCGGGTAGCCAGTGCCAATGCCGTCGTAACGGACGGCACCTTGCAGCGTGAGACGCGAGCGCGTGTATGTGTCCTGCGCAAAGAACGCCGTCAGGAGAATGTTGCGCTGGAATTTCACGGTGCCGGGGAACACGCCTGTTTGCGTGAGCTGATTGGGAACGCCGTTGTTGAACCGGTACTGGATGAACGGCGTGGTGTTGAAGTAGCCCTGGCTCGGATGGCTGATGTTGCCCTGATACCCGATCTTCATGCTGTGCGAGCCGGGAATGTACGAAGCGGATGCGCGCATCTGCGCGATCGTGCCGATCTGGTGCCGCTCGAATCCCTGCTGCAGCGGGAAGTTGTATCGATAGATGAGGCCGGCGATGCCACCGTTGTTCGCACAACCGGCGGAACACTGCTCCTGGATCGAAATCAGCGCGTCATTGTGTGAGCCGTCCACGCGCGGGGCCGTGTTCGCGTAGCGCGCGAGGTAATCGGCCCAACCCGCTTCGAGCAGCACGCGATTGGTGAGCGGCGACGTCCAGTTGACGGTTTGCACGTGTCCCGGCGTGTAGAGCGTCAGTCCGGACGCCTCCGGGGTTCGCGTGGCCATGCCGCCGCCCTTCGCGCTTCGCCGGCTGTACTGCTCGGAGTGGCTCAGGCTCACCTTGTTCTTGGGCGTGACCTGCCACGTGACGCGTCCGATGGCGTTGCGATCCATGACGTCGGTGAAGGCCGGACGGCTCGTATCGAAATCGACGAACCACTTGGTCGGATCGCCGGCGTTTTTGTTGAAGAACATTCCGGGAATGGTGTTCTCGGCGTAGACCTCCCGGTACGTCATGTAGAACCACAGCTTGTCGCGGATGATGCGCCCGCCACCCATCGGGTTGACGTCGTAGACCTTCTTGAGCTTCTGCGGCGAGCGAAGACCCTGGTCTTTCAACGCCTGCGTGTAGTTGCTTCCTTGGAGCGATCCGCTCGAGCCCGACAGGAAGAAGGTGCCGCTGAAGTTGTTGCCACCATCGCGCGGGATCACGTTCAGCACCACACCTGCTGTTTCGGCTTCACCGAGGCCACCCGACGTCGTGAGCACGACCTCCTGGGCGCCGGCGACGTTGGAGATCGCGGCGTTGGAGTTCGCCCCCGCCCACCCCGTGTTGTTGCCGTCGTGCAGCGTGCGAGAATCCGATGCGCGCGCGCCGTGAATGAACCCGGCCATGCCGCCGTTGCCGCCGGCGACTCCGCCGGCGTCGCCGTTGCTGCTCATGCCAGGAATGAGCGACTGGATCCCGGTCGCGCCTCGGGACGAGGGAATCGCCGACAGCGTTTCGCGGTCGACGACCGTCTGCACGCGCGCACTCTGCACGTCGACGATGGGCGACTCGCCCGTGACGGTGACGGTTTCCTCGAGGCCGCCGACGCGCAGATCGGCGTTGACCGTGGCGACGAAGTCTCCGCTCAACTCGATCCCTTCGCGACGGACCGTGTTGAAGCCCGGTAATGCGAAGGTCACTGTATAGGTTCCCGGCCGCAGATCGACGATGCGGTACTGGCCGGTTTCGTCAGACACGACGGAGCGGACTCGCTCGATCAGGGCCGGGCTCGCCGCCTCGACCATCACGCCGGGAAGGACCGCGCCGGATGCGTCCTTCACGACGCCGGTAATCGCGGCCTGGGCGAATACTGCCGCGGGAAGAAGGAGCAGAACCACGAGAGCCGCCACCGACCGCCTGGCGAATGTCAACATTACGTTCCTCCTCGCATGGGTACATGGACTGTAAGACGTGCCGCTTCGCATGATGGCGATTCCACACCAGAGGAGAGACCGGTCCGCCGTGAAGGCGGAGGGGACGTATAAATAGACAGCCGTCTACGAACCGGATCAGGACGAGGGTTGGGTCCGGGTAATAGAGACAGCGTCAATGTGGCCGGGAGTATACCCCCGATTCCGCGTCCTATGACGCGGCCTGTGGTGCGGCTGGGGATGCGAGGAGAGCCAGAAAGAGGGGAATGGCCCGGTCCATCTCCTCGCACGTCCCAATCGAAATCCGCGACCATGACAGCAGCGGCGGAAATGCGCGGCCGACGGCGATTCCTCGCAGACGGCAGGCGTCCTGAAAGCGGCCGGCATGGCGCCTGATATCGACGAAGACGAAGTTGGCGTCGGACTCGGCCACGCGGTAGCCGGCGTCCTCGAACGCGGCGGCCGTCATCCTTCGCACCTGCCGATTCCTTTCACGATTCAGCGCCAGACCATCCATGTCGCCCAGCGCCGCCATCGCGGCGGCCATCGTCATCACGCTGACTGCCGAGCCCGAGTGATAGTCGCGGATCAGTTCGAGCGTTTTCGGCTGCGCGATCGCATAGCCAGCACGCATGCCGGCCATCGCGTGGACCTTGGAAAAGGTTCGCACGACGATCACCTGCGCGTACTTCATGGCGAGCGGCATCGCCGTGGCCACGCCTGCACGATCTGCGTAGTCCAGATACGCCTCGTCGATGAGGACGCGCGTCGACGGCGACTTCTTGACGACTCTGTCGACGAACGTTTCGACGTCTGCGGCGGTGACCGCGGTCGATGACGGGTTGTTCGGATTGCAGATGTAGACGAGCCCTGCGCCCGCGGCACGCGCCGCCATTGCGTCCAGATCCAGACGCAGTTTCAGGTCGAGCGGTATCTCGCGGAGGGGTGCGCCGGCGCGTTGCGCCGTCCGCACGGGCGCCTCGTAGCTTGGGGCTCCGGTGACGAGTCCTTTCATCGGGCCCGTGAACGCAGTGACGACCGCCCGCAGGACATCGCCCGATCCACCGGAGAGGAGGACAGCGTCCTCTGGCACGGAGTGCGTCTGGGCGATCGCGTGAATCAGCGTGTGCTGCATCGCGCCGGCGTAGCGATGGCCGTCGCGTGCCGCGCTCTGGACGGCGGCGAGCACCGATGGCGCGGGTCCGTAGGGGTTTTCGTTGGCGCCGAGGTGTAGCAGATCCGTCGTGTCGGGCCTGGCAGCAGACGTCGATGCCCGTACGGATGCGTGCACCGTCGGGTCGTCTGACGTGGGAGTAACCAGGCCGATGGCGCCGGCGCCGAGTGCGTGAACGAATGACCGTCGATTCATGTGGCCGCGTGCTCCTGCGTGGTGGCGCGGACCTTTCAGATCCGCGTTGCGTATTGGGAACGCGCGACATGGCGCGAGACGAACGATGACGACCGGAGCAATATGCGGTCCACTCGCGCCACTGAAGCCGTCAGGAGCGATGCGGGGCCTGTTCTGAAGAAATGTCGCGAGTTCGAGTCGACGCCGCAACGGGGCGTACACATCGCAGGAAACATGTTTGTGGAAACCCACATGTCGTCACCCAAATGTGAAGCTTTCCACTGTGCTCGTACAATGTCCGCGCGATGACTGATTCGAGCGTCGTCGATGCCTTCATCCGCGCCGCGACCGTTCCGCTGACGGATGGCTACGAATCGGACACGTTGGAGGAAGCGGATGCACTGCGCTCCATGCATCCGGACGTCACGCGCGCGACGATTCATGCGGCGGCGGTTGCTGGCGACGTCGAAGGCGCACGCACTTTCGTGACTGCCGATCCAAGTCATGCCACCCGTAAAGGGGGACCGTACGACTGGGATCCGTTGACGTATCTGTGCTTTTCTCGCTATCTGCGCGTGCAACGGTCGCGCTGGAAGCACTTCGTGGCGGTCGCCGCGGCGCTGCTCGATGCCGGCGCCGACCCGAACACCGGGTGGCACGAGTCGCATGGCCATTGGGAAAGCGCCATGTACGGTGCGGCGGGGGTTGGTCGCAATCCTGCGTTGACGCGATTGCTGTTGGATCGCGGAGCCGATCCCAATGATGAGGAGACGCCGTATCACGTCATCGAAAGCGACGACAATACGACGTTGCTGATCCTGCTGGAGAGCGGCAGGTTGAACGCGGACAGCCTCGCGACGGTGCTGCTGCGCAAGGCGGACTGGCACGACTTCGAAGGGATCTGGCTGGCGCTCCATCACGGCGCAGACGTGAACGCACGCACGCGGTGGGGAGGTCGAACCGCGCTGCACCAGGCGCTGCTGCGGGACAATCGCCTGTCGATCATCACGCTGCTCCTCGACGGCGGCGCCGATCCAACGATCGAGTGCGAGATTGGTGTCCCGCCGGCTGTCGCGGCGCGCCGCGGCCGCGGTGACGTGTTCGATCTGTTCGAGCGCCGCGGCATTCAGTGGCAGCTTCACGGCGTCGACGCGCTGCTTGCCGCGTGTGCGCGCGACGATGAGGCGCGGGTGCGAGAGATCGCGGCGACCGATCCGTCGACCGTCGCGGCGGTCACTCGCGATGGTGCCGCGTTGGGTGCGTTCGCGGGCGTCGGCAATGTGAAGGGTGTCCGTCAGCTGCTTGGACTCGGCGTGCCTGTCGACGCGATCTGGAAGGAAGGCGACGGCTATTACGGCACGGCCAGCGACAGCAACGCGCTCCATGTGGCCGCCTGGCGCCTGCAGCACGACGTGGTGGCGATGCTGCTGGAGCACGGCGCCAACGTGAATGCCGTCGACGGCCGGGGACGCACACCGCTGGCACTGACCGTCCACGCGTGCGTCGATTCGTACTGGAGCGGTCGTCGCTCACCGGAATCGGCGGAGATGCTGATGCGCGCCGGCGCATCGCTCGAAGGTGTACGCTATCCGTCCGGCTACGACGAGGTCGACGAGCTGCTCACCGTCGCCCTCGAGAAGAGGTGACGATGTTATGGCGGCCGCAACGCACGGCCGGCTGGTAGTTGATGCGTACCGCCTGTTTCTGGTCGTTGTGCTGGGTGGCCTCGGCTTGATGACCGCAGGGATGTTGTGTGTCGCTGTCTGGTTGTTCCGTCGCAATCGTCGTCTTCCGCGGCTCGTCAAGCCGCGGCGGCACAACTGACTGGGGAATCGATCGCTTGCACCGACCAGCGAAGCCGACATTGCACGGACCAGCGTAGGAGCCTTGCACCGACAAGCGTCAGACGCATTGCACTGACCAGCGAAGGGAGGTTTACTTCAACCCGAGTCTCTGCTTGTATGCCGGCCATCCCGCCTTCATCTCGACAAACTCGTTCAGACTCCGGCAGCGGAGGAACGGATTCGTCGCGCGCTCGAGCGCCATCGTCGAGCTCGGCCGTGCCCCGTAGTCGTGACCCGGCCACACGGTCGCATCCTCGGGAATCAGCAGCAGCAGACGCTGCAGGCTCGCCCATTCCGTGTGCGCTTCTTCTTCAGTACGAGTTCCGCCGACTTTGCCCACGAACAACAGATCGCCGGTGATCAGGATCCTGTATGTCGGCTCGTATATGACGATGTGATCGTCGGCGTGACCGGGCACGAAGAGACACCGCAGCCGCAGCGAGCCCACATGAAGTTCCTGCTCATCTCCGAGCTTCACGTTCACAGTCGTCGGGCAGCGAGGGTGTGCCGCCACTGGAGCGCTGGTCAGCTCCACGGCGCGATCGTTCCCGTTCAGATGATCCGGGTGACCGTGCGTGTTGACCACGTACTTCACGGTCAAACTCTGCGCGCGTGCTCGATCGACGAACGCATCCGGCGAATAGGACGGATCGACGAGCACCGCTTCGCTGGCATCGCGATCGCCAACGAGGTAGCCGAAGTTTCGATCGCCTCCCGCGCGAATCTGCTCGAACACGAGTTGCATGACCAGACTCTACACCGCCCAGCCCGACTCGGTTCGGCGGAAACGCTGCATGTCGGTCACGGCGAAACGCGACCCCTGCCATTCATGCCGCTCGACGACGATCGTGTCCGGCTGGATGTCGAGCACGTTGAACGCGTTCGCATTCTCGCGCAGTCGAGTGGAGGTCGCCGTGCCGGCCTCGACGACGATGGCGGAACGGCCGGCGATGTTGTAGCGATGTGCCGTGTGCCCTGTGTAGCTGACGTGGAGATGACCGGTGAGGAATGCGTCGATCCCGGCGCCCGTCAATGCTTCGAGCGTGCTTTTCGCTCTCGGGCCCTTTCGCGGGGGGCGATCCGAGGCCGTCTCGTCTGGCAACTCGAACGGGTGGTGGCCCACGAAGATCTTGATCGTGTCACCTCCTGCGCTGGCGAGAGTGTCGCGGATGCGATCGATCTCGTGCGCACGAACGCGTCCGCTTTTCAGGCGCGACGGCTTCGTCGTGTTCATCCCGACGACCGTGAGCAGCGGATCGACGAAGACTGGTTGCAGGTCGGCGGTGATGGCGCGCCGATATCCGCCGAGCGGATTCAGCATCCGGGCGATGACGTTGAACAGGGGAACATCGTGGTTCCCCGGGACGACGAGACGCGGAGACGGAAGGGCCTCCAGGAACGCACGCGCGCGACGGAATTGCGAGCGTCGGGCTCGCTGGGTGAGGTCGCCAGACACCGCAATCAGCGTGGGTGCGAGTCGCGTCACCTGCTGAATCAGTTCCTCGACGACGCGGCGGTCCTCGCGTCCGAAGTGCAGGTCCGACAGGTGCACGACGATCCGCCGTTCGTGCGCGGTCATGCCGATCGCTCCCGATGCGGGACGAGCACCTGCAGCGCGCGCGGGCGGGTGCGAAAGTGCAGCGGCGTGTCGAGGATCTGGAGCTCACCGTCCAGCGAGACGCCAAGTCGCCGCCGGTACGCCGCGATCGAGAGGTGCTGCGTCGTGGCCGATTCGAAGCGATCGATCGTGTGCAGGCGTCCGACGAGCGCAGCGAGCAGGATACGCACCACCTCGACGCGCCGCAGGCCCGGAGCCATGCAGACGTGGAGAACGCCCTGGTCGATGCGTGCTCGACCGCCGATCCGCACGCCTTCGATCACGTATTCGTTGTTGCCGACGAACACGAATGGCGTGTGGACGACGCGCGCACGACTGCCATCGTGCACGCTGACCGTCACGCGCCGATACCGTCGCCAGACGCGCGCAAGCGCCAGCAGGAACGCGTACGATTTCCGGCGCCCCCGCCGCTGTTCGCGCGCGCGTTCCCACACGAGCCGTGGATACAGGCCGACACTTGCGTTGTTGAAAAACAGCCTGCCGTTCACCTCTCCTGCATCGACAGTCGTTGTCAATCCGTCGGCAACCGTCGCCACTGCCGCCGTCACGTCCAGCGGAATTCCAAGGTCCTTGGCGAAGTGATTCAGCGTGCCGAGCGGAACGATCCCGAGGATGCTCCTCGTTCCGGCGACCGCCGACGCGACCGCGTTGACGGTACCGTCGCCGCCGGCGGCGACGACGATGCCGCTGCCGGCGTGAATGGCGCGCCGCGCAGCGTCGGCGATCCGATCGCCGGCCGAGACGACGATGGCGGGAGCCACGTGATGGTCCAGAAAGGCAGCAGCGATCTCCCGCTCGCGCGCGCGTGTTTCGACGGCACCCGCGCCAGGATTCAGGATGACCGTGATCGTCGCGTCCGCGTTCACCTCACCGTGCGCCTTCCTCCACCAGCACCTCTTCGGTCGCTTTCTCGACGAGCGCCTGTTCCTGCGTGAGGCGTCTGGTCTTCCAATCGCCTTTCAGGAACCACGCCAGCGCGATCACGGTGACCAGCACGACCGAGGTTGGAAACGCGAACCACAACGCGTGCAGTCCGTATGGCGTGTGTTTCCCCAATATGTACGCGAGAGGGAACTGCAGCGCCCACTGCGACAGCAGGGCCAGGACCATCGTCACGACCATCTGCCCGGCGGCGCGGAACACGCCGATCAGGGCGAGCTGCAGGCCGAGGAATCCAAACGATAGCGAGAAGACGCGGAGGAAGCGCGTACTCTCGTCGATCACGGCGGCATCACCGGGAACGAAGAACGTCGAAATCGCTCTCGCGCCAAGGAAGACGCCGATGCCGATCGCGCTCAACGCGATGAACGCGATCACGGCACTGAGGTGCGCGATGTGGGTGGCACGCTCGACCTTGCCGGCGCCGATGTGCTGTCCGACCAGGGCGGCCGTCGCCATCGACAGTCCCAACGCCGGAATCAGCACGAAGAGGAAGATGTTGGTGCCGATGCCGAACGCCGCGATGGGGACGGTTCCGAACGTGGCGATGAGAAAGGTCATCGCCGTCATGCCCAGGCCGCGCGACGACTGCTCGATCGACGCGGGTAGGCCGAGCGCGAACGAGCGCCGCACGAATGCCCAGTCCGGTTTGAAGTCGGCCCATTTGAGATGAATGCCGAAGCGGCCGCTCAGCAGCGACACAACCCCGATGATTGCGGCGATCGTCTGTGTCAGGAAGGTTGCATAGGCGGCCCCGGCCACGCCCGCAGCCGGGATGGGCCCGTAGCCGAAGATGAAGAACGGATCGAGGAGGAAGTTCATCAGCACCGTGCCGAGCACGATGTAGAGCGGAGCGTCACTTCGCCGACGCCGCGCATCACCGCCTGGAACATCGAGAAGCCGAAGACGGTGACCAGGCTGATGAAAGACACGCGCATGAATTGCAGCGCGCCCGTATACACGTCGGGGCCGACACCCATCCACCGCAGCAAGCCGGGCGCGATGACATAGCCAAGCGCGCCCAGCGCGACCGACGTGATCGCGACCATGAGCAGGGTCTGCGCGGCCACGTGGTTGACCATGCGGTGGTTGCCGGCGCCGACGTACTGCGCCACCAGCGTCGAGCCCGCGATCCCGAAACCCATTCCGAGCGCGATGCTGAGGAACATCACCGGGAAGCTGACCGAGACGGCGGCGACAGCCGCGCCGCCGAGCCGGCCGACCCAGAATGCGTCGGTCAACTGATACGCGCTCTGCAGCACATTGGCGGTCACGATCGGGATGGCCAGCCTGAGCAGCGAGGGGAGGATCGGACCTTCCAGCAGCGGAGCTGGTGCGCGGCGCGCGCGCGGAGTAGCCATAGGCGTTCGTAGTGTCCGGCTTCCCGTCTGCGCCAAGGCTTCGGCGGACAGGCAGCCGGACCGTGCGAGTGGCCAGCATACTTGTGGCCGGGAGCGCGTGGAAGACTGGCCCGCAGGGAGACGGTCTCGTACAATGGAGGTGCGACTGATCCTCACCGGGGGGGCGAAATTGGCTTCGACGGGGGTACAGAATCGCGGGATGCATGCCGAGCCCCATTGACTCGTTAATCCGATGGAACATCCGTTAACTGCGGACAATCAGTACGCTCTCGCGGCTTAATTAAGCCGTGACGTTCGCCTCGACCTCGCCTGGTGGTTGGGGGTCGAACGCCATCAAGCAGGCTGGCGGCCACGTGGTGACTCGGCGCGTGGCCGCGAGATTTACCGGGTCTATGGCCTGGCGGTTTTTCGCCGCTTCCTCACGCCGGGCATGAAAATTCAGAAGCGGATACGCATGTAGAGTCCTTCGAGGGCGTGCTTTCGGACGCGGGTTCAACTCCCGCCGCCTCCACCATTCCGAACTTCGTTCGGAATGGTGTCACCGCCGGTGTTCGTCTCTCAGCCTTCGCGCTCCGCGCTCGGCTTTCGAGCGCAACTCCCGCCGCCTCCACAAATCGTTCGGATTCCTTAGGAAATTCACGCATTTTTCGTCCGTTCCCGCCGCCTCCCCTGGAGATACGCGCGGATGTTGTCGGTGGAGGCGCGACGGCGCTGGCACGAGCAGGCGACCGCGAAACTGCGAGGTCGCGTGGCTGATGAAGAACCGCCTATCATTGAATGGGAACAGGAGGGCGCGCACGAAGCTGACCCTCTCGGCGCGCGGACGGCAAGGCGCTCGTGCGCATTTTATTGATCCTTGTCGGCGCCGCCTTGATCTCGGCGGCGACGTCAACTCGACGCAGTCGTCGAGGCAATGGGTGTGCCCGTGGCTTGATGCCATTGCGCGCGGTTGACCGCTTGGACCAATCCAATCGCGGTGCCTGGTGGCTCGCCCGGCCCCGTCGACGTCGCGCCGTGGCGAGGCTTTGCGCGTGGGCCCCTGCCGAACCGGTCCCCAGCGTAGTGACGCAAACATCACGATGACCATCCGACGTCAACACGCAGCGCTATAATCGGAATTGACCAGTTCGAATGGTCGAAACCGCCTGGCTCCAGCTCTTCCGAATCGAGGTGCCTTCATGGGACCCCATGCACTCCGATGGCTCCTTTCCCTCATCTGCATCTGCGCTCTTCCGTCGGAGACATGGGCGAAAGACACTGACGACGTTGCTAAACGGCTTGGCTTCGTAGTGGGTCTCGGCACCTTCGCGGTTCAGGGCACCGTCATTGAGAACGTCATCCCGCGAGGGCCGGCCGAGGCAGCGGGCCTTCGCTCGGGCGATGTGATGTTTGCGCTGGACGACCAAATGGCTCAAGGCAGCGCGGCCTTTCAGGCGGCGATTCGCGCGCATTGCGGTCAGCGCGTCCGCATTCGCGTGTATCGACAGGACAGAAGCGGCGCGGCGATCGACGTGCCGGTTCGCCTTGCTGCGACGATGCCGTGTCTCGGTGTTCAACACCACACCACGACGGTGCAGGTCCCCGCGGTTCAGTCGATTCTAGCTCCCTCTGTGGCGTCCGTCGCGGGACTTCTGGCCGGTGATTCCATCCTTCGCATCGACAAAGCGAGCGGATCGCAGTGGGTCTTTACCGCCGAAGGTGTCGAGCACGCGTTGCAAGAGTACGGGCGCGACGCATATGTGGACGGTCGAATGAATCTTCTTGTGCACCGTAACGGCCGATCCCAGAACGTCCTAATCACTGCTCCAGAAACAGTTGACAGCACGTTCGGATTAACGCGGCCGCTCCCCGCTGCCGGCGGGAGTGATCTGAGTACACGAATGATCGAGCAAGAGCTACGAGCGAGCCCTGACGACTGGTCGTCGTGGGTGACGGCTTGGCACAACCTCGGGTGTGCGCGCATTGAATCGCTCGCGCGAGACATCCTGTTCCGCGACAATCGTGTGCCCGCCGTCAAATTCGCTCTTGCCATGGCAATGAGCTGCGACGATGAGCGCACGGTCACCCATGGCAGAGACGCGCTGCAGATCTCGTCCGCCGTACTGGCGATTCGTCCCGAGCCGGCGTATGCGCACGCGACGTTCTTGCTCGCCGCCCTCTACGGCGACGCCGACATCGCCCGGCAGGCGGCCGCATGGTTCTTCGTACACGCTGATCCGACCTCGGACCGGCTGGCCGAAATGATCGGCGGACCGCCTGGTTCCGTGTGGACCGTCAATAGTCGCGCTGATGTATTGTTCGAGGCCGTCGCGCAGGGAATTGGTGAGCCGTTTTCGCAGCTCCTCTACGAACGTGCCAGGTCGCTCGATAGGCAGATGGCGACGCGATTTTCGGACGTGACACGTGATCCGAGCCTTATTGGGGCTGAACGGACGCGACGCGGGTTGGCGGACCTCAGAACCGATGTCAACGTGCTCACCACGCGAGTGGATCTGCTCGAAGAGCAGACTAGGCAAACGAGGCGCCTTCTGCGAGAAACGATGGACCGCGTTCTGGCGACCGAAATCAGCCAGCGCGAGACGGCCAACCGTCTCGATCGCATCTTCGACGGCCAGCTGCAGCTGACGCGCGACGAACAGCAACTAAAGATCCGCGTCGACCGTTTGTACGGTTGGTTCGATTCGGAGGAAGGTCAGTCGACGCTTGGCGCCGTCGGCGCGATTCCGAGTCGAACCTCGTCTGGTCTGCTCAACTTTTTGTCCAAGTACTTCTATTTCGGTTTGCCGGCACTCGGTAAAATCGAGTTCTCCGTCTTCCCGATCATCGCGGACGTCGTAAATTGGTTGATCGGCCAGCAGTAAATTCGACGCCCCGGCGCGCATGAACCGCTCGGTGCCGTGCATGAACAAAATTTCCGCGTAGCCCGTACTGGGGTGCTGATACACAACATCGTTCGAGCCGTCGCCATTGAAATCGCCGGTGCCGCGAATGCGAAGCGCGGTCGGTGCGTGAAACCACTTGAGCGGTCCGGCGACACCGCCACGAATCGGCAGAAAGAACGATTCACCCGTCACGCGATTCTCGATCAGCAGTTGCGGTTCAGGGCTGCCGAAGCAATCGGTGGAGACGAGACGCCAGTCCGCAGCATTCGAGACGATCGCCTGGAGATCAACGATCATGCGATCGAACCACTGCGACCCGTTGTTAGGAAGGTGCCAGGCCCAAATCTGCGAACCAGCGGGATGCTGCCACATCACATTGCTGCCATCGGTCCCGAGAAACGCTTCGCACTGAAAGCGGGACTGGGCGAGAGCCCGCTCGGCGGTCAGGCCAAGCAATGCGACAACGAGCAACAACACGGCCGAAAAGGGACTCCTCGAGCGGCTCATTTGGGCGTCCTCTCATGGTTCTTTGAGACGGCTCATCATCCCGGCCGTCGCCGGTGAATGATGCTCAGTTAATCTCGTGTCTGCGGGTGAAATTCACGATGCGAGTGTCCGATCGCGATACCGCCGCCGGCGCGAGTGCGACGGGCGGTATCGCGGGGCGACACCCTGTATGACAAACGCTCGTAAACGTTACGCGTTCCTGTCCGACGCGTCGTTCGAACGCCGCCGCGCTCGATTCCAAGTACCGCGTCGACCACCGACGTGCGGTCCACATGAGTGGCCACCGCCGCGATGACGCGGTCCGCACGGCCGGTCGCTTACCAGAGCTTCCCGCAGTCGTCGCTGCCGGTGGAACTCAAGGACCCGAACCCGCGCAGAATCTGGCGACTGGTCGACGGCGAGCGGACGAAGAACGGATGGTGAAATCCGCCAGCGTAGGGTCGGAGGGCGCTGTCGGCAACTGAAGTCGAGCGCGCCGAGACGGATTGTTCGCGCAGTTCGCCGAGACAGCGGAGATCGCAGCGCGCGTTTCCAGGCGGCGAGGCCGATACGCCTCAGCCTGGTGCGGCTCGACCGCGTGTTGTCAACAAAGATCAGCGGCCTGGTAGGCGCGCCGCAGGATCGCCTGCGCCCAGGCGCGATCGCGATCGTTCAAGTACTCGAGGATGTTGCGCATCTTGTGGACTTGGCACCGCTGCACGAGCGCCGCGTCGCCGAAGGTGGCGCGCACCGCTTTGCGCAAGGCCTTTGAGCCATCGAGGATCACGAGCAGGCTGCGATCGATGCGGAGGCCACGACTCTGGAGATTCGCCAACAGGCCCTGACACAGGTCGCGTTCTCCGTCGAGCCGTCCCATAGCCCGAGGGCGTGTTTCTGGCCGTCGGCGGCGATCCCCAAGGCCACGATCGACCACGCTGTCGAGATCCGCGGATTCGTCGACTACCGCAGTTCGTACCAATACGCCCGCGGCATCGAGGACACAATCGATGCAATCGAACGACTGCTCAAGGACCACCACGCGACCGCGGTGATTGACTTGACGGAGTACGCGCTCAACGCCGTCGAGCGCGCGCTTGGCTCTGTCGACGACTCCGACGGGCACCTGGGCGACATTCTTCGGCATTTGCAGGACATCCATCTCGCCGCCTGCAAGCAGGCGAAGCCAGATCCCGAAGCGCTGGCACGACGTCTCTTCGAGTAGGAACTGCGCACGGATTGGGACACGTTCTTCGGTGCGGTCGACACGTACGCGGCGGTCCTCGGCCAGAAGGGTCTTGCCATCTACAGGCGTCTGGCTGAGGCTCAGTGGGCTGGCGTCCCGGATCTCAAGGCAGGCGTCGACGATCGAGACAAGTACGGGCGTCGCTTCCGCATCGCCCACATCATGGAGACGTTGGCACGACGTGCAGGCGACGTCGAAGCCATCGTCGCGGTCAAGAAGCGCGACCTGTCACTTCCGTACGGCTACCTTCAGATTGCCGAAACGTATCGTGACGCGGGCAAGCACGACGCGTCTCTGGAATGGGCGGAGCGTGGCATGAAGGCGTTTCCTCACCGCCAGGACCCGCGGCTGCGTGAGTTTCTCGCGGCCGAATTTCATGAGCGTGGACGGCACGATGAGGCGATGGCGCTTGTCTGGGCTGCATTCGCCGCTCGCCCGATCCTCGATGAGTATCGAAACCTGAAACAGCACGCTGACCGCATCGACCGGTGGGCGGTCTGGAGGGAGAAGGCACTCGAGCGCCTTCGCGAGCAGATTAGGCGGCGCAAGCGTGAGGGGCAGAAGGATCGTTCGGCCCTGCTTGGCAGGCCGGATCATTCCGAACTGGTACGCCTCTTCCTGTGGGAGGGCAATATCGAGGCCGCGTGGCGTGAGGCCGTCGCCGGCGGCTGCACGAACGATCTGTGGCTCGAACTCGCAGCCAAGCGCGAGAAGGCTCACCCTGAGGATTGCCTGCCCATCTACCAACGGCAGATTGAACCCACGCTCGCACGCACCAACAACGAGGCCTATCGCGCCGCCGTCGTGCTCTTGGGCAAGGTGCACGCCGTGCTGCGACGGCTCGGTCGGGAGGGCGAGTTCGGCCCGTACCTCGAGTCGGTTCGCGCGCGTTTCAAGATGAAGCGTAACTTCGTGAAGCTGCTGGATCGGGTATTGGGCCTAGACGGCCAGAATCCGCACGCCAAGCTTACGTCCGAGTAAGTTGAAGTCTTCGCGATTCGCCGTCACCACCGTCGCTCCATGCCGTCTCGCAGTCAACGCGATCAGCGCGTCGTTCTGGAAGTCTCGGCGCTTGTTACGGTCCCAATCCGTGTGCGTCGCCGATCGTTCGAATGAGGCGGCCTGCCTCCCACCAGTCGTTTTGATTCGGAGTCCACGGATCACGAGCCAAGGCATGGAGCTTGACGACCGTGCGCTCCGCCGCGCGACTGCGGGCGCCGCGCCGCAGCTCCGACGCCACTACTGCGAAATGCCGGACGATGAACGCCCGGCGAACCTGCTCGGGCGCCTCGTCATAGAGACCGCGCTCCCAGTGGCCGATGTACACGCTCGTATCAATGACGGCCCACACGGGTTCACGGGAGCTCAATGCTGTCGGGTTTGAGACTTGCGCGACTCCCAGTCATGAAACGCCAGAACTCTTCCATCTCGACGACGCGGTCGACCGCAAGACGCACGGCCTCCGCATTCGTGTGGACTCCCAGTACTCGACGGGCACGGCGGATTGCCCCCTCGTCGACGAAGAAAGAGCGGCGAGTGAATCGGGCCGGGCGCTGCCTGGAGATTCGCCTCATAGGCATATCGTACACACCGAAACAGGCATACCTCAACTACGAGGGACCTGAACTTTCTCCGTCTGCCACGCAGCGACCGTTGTTTGCAGCATAGGGCCGGGTGACGCAGCCGACGGGAACGGTGTCCCGCCGCCTCCAAAATGCCTCCACGACCCAGGTCGATTCCAGGGGACTCCAGTGGACGTGAGTAGAGGCGACGAGCGCGTCGAACTGCCTACCGGTCAACGAGATGAATTCAGAAGTCGTGCGCCGTCAGCACGTTAGCAAAATCGGCGTCCCTAAGTTCAACTCCCGCAACTCCCGCCGCCTCCACCATCTCCTTCGAATTCCTTAGTGAATTCGCGTGTTTTTCTCGCCGTTCCCGCCGCCTCCAGACAAGTGGACCGTGCGGTTGTGATACGACCCCTCATGTGCGGCGTCCTTGCGATGGTTCAAAGACTACCGTCGTCGCTGCTCCCGTCCGTTTGCCTAATCCCCAGCAGATCTATACGCGGTGTCGTCGATTAGTGGCCTTCAGTCAGTGCGACGATGCGCTCGTCGTAGGGAAACGGCTCCGCCGCGCCGATCGTGATGTGCGAGAAATCCGGATGCCTGGGATTCATCAGGTAGTTGTGCTCGCCGTCCACGACCGCGCTCGGCACTGACAGGACGACCGAAGACGTCCGTGCGACCCACGCGTCGCCGATGTGGGCAACGGCCACAGGCGCTGGCGAACTGCGCCAATCCGCCGGAAGCGCGGCGACGGCGAGTGTCTCAACTAACGTATCGTCGAACTCGCAACGGACGATCGAGAATCCCCTCGCGGGTCCGTCGAGATGCACCAGCACCTCAAGGGCCGCAAGGGATCGACTCTCGGCTGTGTACACCATTGGAGTACCGACGGAATTCCAACGGCCGCCTGTGCGTCGAGCGCCCTCGCCGTCGAATGCGGATGCGACCCGCTTCGTCTTGACGATGCGAAACGCCGCGATCCGCACTACACGAACACGCCCTGTTCGAGTTGATCGATCAGGCGATCGACGGCAAGCGCGCCGACTTCGGTGCTTACGAGATCAAAAGGTCTTGCACCACCGAGGGCACGTTGCGGCCTGGCGAGCCACTGCTTCGCTTCGGCTGAATCGCCCTCGAACAGCTCGATCGCACGCCCGACGATACGTGACGCGCGCAGCAGTCGGTCGGATTCGTCAGGGTGGAGACGTCCTTCCTGTTTTCGGCGACTCAGGGTTCTGATCGGAATATTGACGAGGGTCGCGGCGTCTGCGGACGACATCGACGTGTTGGCCAAGAATCGTTCGAAGGCGCTGAACGGCACTCCTTTCTGAACGACCTCGACGACCTTGAACGTCTGCGTCGTTTGAAAACCAAGCAGCGTCACGTACGCGCGACCGGCCGGATCGACCGCGGACGCTTTAGTCGCGCCGCCCACAGCACGGCTTGTGTGAGAGCGCTTCGCTTCGCTGCCATGAGCCGCGCCGCGCTCGACCATTGCGGTCCCTTTGCCGCGAGCTTTATGCCTGGCCATTGTGGCGTACACTATACGCCATTTGGCTTATACACTTCACAGCCGACCTCGCGACGATCGCGTCGGGCTTGCGCATCGCAGCGTGGTGTCTGCAGGCGAATGATCGAGAGGGGTACCAAGACTCGTTCCTAGATGAGATTCGAACGTTTGACGGCGTGCCCGAATTTGGTTCGCCCGACGAGCTGCGAGCCCGAATCGAGGATCGTCTCAGAACGTTCTGCGTCGTGCCGGTCGCCTCCATGCTTGGAAGCGCAGTCGCCGAGCTTCCGCGACTCGCAGCGGGCATCCTCTCCGACCCGCGACAACGGTCACTCCTCTTCAACTCTGCGGCAATCGGCCTTGGGACGGCGGCTCGCGCCACCCTCGTCGGCATGCCGCTCGGGTTCGTCCTCGCACGTAGTCAGCTCGGACTGACGCCGCTGTGGCGAATCGCCCTCGCTGCACCCGCGGTATTAGCGCCTTACGTCGTTGCGCTGGCGTGAATCGGACGCCCGGCGCCACTTCGGTTGACCGACGCAAGTGTGCCGTTTGGGTTGACCTATAGCGCCGCGGGCGTCGTGATCGTCGTCGCGGCCGTTTCCTTTCCGATCCGATGCTCGTCACCGAAGTGGCACTGCGACAGTTGGACGGGCGGCTCGAGGATGCGGCGATTCTTGTCGCGTCTCCACGCCGCACGCTCTCACGAATCACACTGCTGCTGGTTGCGCGGGCGACCGCATCGGCGTCGCTGATCGTGCTGATTCTTGCCATGGCGAACTTCGCAGTGCCAGGACTGCTCCGCGTTCGCGTCTTCACGACGGAAGTCTTTACCGCGTTCGCCGCTCTTTATGACTTCGGGCGGGCGACAGCTTTGGCATTGCCGCTCGTCCTGATTGGGTCTGTCTGTGCAGTCCGTCCAGGACGCGCGATAGTGCTCAAATAGCAGTCGCCCTGATTACAAAGCGCTGGCGTGGCTACGGCGTTTTGTCGATACTGTGTCTCGATGCTTCAGAGCGGCTCGGTCATCGAGGAACGGTTCGGTCGCGTCATGGCCGTCGTGCGAACGGCGGCACGGCAACTGATAGGCGCTGACGGCGTGACCTTTGTGCTGCGCGATGGCGAGCACGTCCGCTATGTCGAAGAGGACGCCATAAGTCCGTTGTGGAAGGGTCAACGGTTCTCGGCGTCGCAATGTGTGTCCGGGTGGGTCATCACACACAACGAGCGCGCCATCATCGCTGATATTTACGACGATCCGCGCGTGCCTCTCGCGGCTTATCGCGGCACGTTTGTCAAGAGCATGGCGATGGTGCCGGTGGGCAAGCCGGCGGTTGGTGCAATTGGCGCCTATTGGGCCATTTACCACAGAGCGACCGACAGCGAAATGGAGACGCTGGCGGCGATAGCCGACTCTGCGATGATACAAGTGGAGGACTCACAGCATGGCACGGCATCGACTGAATGACAGTTGCACCCGCGGGTGCACTTGATGCATCCGCTAGTTCGTGGAATACGCCTCGTACCGTGCGGTGCGTCTGTTGTACCCATAACCCACGACGTGACGTCCGTCCCCCGAGACCGCAGTGGCGTAGACCAGATACGAGCCGCTGCCGATCGAACCTGCATAGATCGAGCTGAGATTCTGGACCCCGGTCGCAGCTGTCCATCGGAAGGCACGCGACGCTCCCATCGAATCTTGTGCATCTCCGACGACGACGGTGCCATCGGCCGAGACTGCGTAGGCTTCGCTGGTCACGCCACCTAGGGTGCCCAGGTCCCTCATTCCCGCGGCCGCCGTCCAGCGGAACGCGTGAGACCGGCCGTCGGCTGTCGTCGACCGCCCGACGACTACGGTTCCATCACCGGATACGCCAAAGGCTTCGCTCGACAACCCTCCCAACGTGCCGAGGTCCTGCATACCCGCTACGCTCCAGCGGAACGCGTGCGGCTGTCCATTGGTGTCATAGGTCGCGCCCACGATCACCGAACCGGTGGCCGAGACTCCGTAGGCGCCGCCGCTCAAACCTCCGGCGAGGTCCTGCATTCCGCCCGCAGCCGTCCAGCGGAACGGATGCTCTTCGCCGTTCGGCGTCCACGCTTGCCCCACGACGACTGCGCCATCGGCAGAGACGTCCGCAGCAGTCGCATACGGCCCTCCGAACGTACCGAGATCCTGTAGCCCAGTGGCAGCGGTCCACCTGAACGCACGCTGCTGAAAGCTGGCGTTCCATGCCTCTCCGACAACGACGCTGCCGTCTCCGGAAACACCATAGGCCACGGCATAGGCGTAGCCGAAGTTGCCCAGATCCTTCAGTCCCCCGGCCGCGGTCCACCGAAACGCACGATACTGACCACTCGCGTTTGCTGCGTAGCCGACCACGACGGTGCCGGTTGACGATGAGCCATACGCCTGACTGGTGCTGCCACCCAAAGTCCCTAACCAAGCGACGCCCTGTGTGGTGGAGGTCGAGCCTCCACTGCCACTGCCGCTCCCCCCGCTCGCGCGCAACGACCCGCCGAACGGTTGATCGCTCGAGTAGCTGACCACGAGCATCGTGAACAAGAACGCCATGCTCTTGCGCGTCACGGTGAATTCCTCCTGTACCTGCTCTCAGTTCCAGTCGTACGTCACAGGACTTCGTCGGTCGGAACGTCTCGGGCAGGTTGCCAGGCAGAGTCCATGCCGCCATGGTGGGCGCGGTTTGGCGTCGGTATGTCGCGGAGACGCACCACCGCGCGACGCGAAGCGTCAACACATACGGTTCGTGTAAGTGTGTGGTACGAGTGTGGCCCGCTCTCTCGTTTCCCTGGCGAAGACGACGCGCGGATTCATTTCTGAAAATCGCATCAGCACTGACACGAGACGAGTCTTAAGTACAGCTATCTCAAGAAGAACGCGCTCACCGCCTATGATCCGTTCCGCGCGGCCCAGCCGTTCGATCCGGTAGGCGACCTGCGCGTCACGCCGCAACCACGCTACGTGACTTCGGCGGTTTACAGGGAGAGTCAGCGTGTGCTCGGTTCGCACCGTGAGCGTGACCCGCACGTCGCGGTCGAGCTCTGGCTGTACGCGAATGACGTAATCACCGTCAGAATGCACGTCGAACGTGACGCCGAATTCATCGGCGGCTGCACTGGCGGTGTGAGAGAACGTGTCCCTATCGCGCTCGAATAGGTCGACGAACACTCGCGTTCGCTCCGAACCCTGGACCGTCGTCTGCGCGATGTAGCGCTGGCCGCGGCGGAGAGAGACCGCGAACGCCTGGCGAAGAAGTGCGGGTCGAGGTGAGTGCTCAGCTGTCACTGTCCAAGATCTCAACGAGCTTTCTCCGCAGACCGTTGTCCGATCTTGGTCCATCCCATTGGGGACTGCATGTGGCCGTTACAGCACGTGAAGATCATCGATCTCGACGATGAATTCATCATTCGCGGACGCGCGAACGGTTACTTCGAGTGTGAGATCGCTCAGTCCTTCTTCCAATGTCCACAGAGGGACATTCACCGACCACACTGGTGGCTCTACGCCGGCAACGGGCACGACGTCGAGTACAGGTGTGAGGCCAGGAGGCGGAACAATGAGGGTGCGTCCGTACTGTTCGACCGCGGACGCGACTTCGTCGGCCGACAGGCTGACACCTCTCGTGCGGCGTTCAAGGCGTTCGTATTCCTTGGCAGCGAGTAGGCACAGAGCACGGAGCCGTGATCATCGACGGCCGTAATCACGCTCCGGCATGCAACGCCGCGACGACCGGAAGCGACGACAACCTGGGGTGCTCCAAGACGTGTGCGCCAGTTCCAGATGACGCGGATGTTCGTTCATCCCGGCAGGCGCACAGTCGACGTGCGTCGCTCGTTTGGGTCGCCTTCGGTGCGTTCGCCAACAGCCTGGGTTCAGTGATACCGTCGCAGATGCGCGGACACACGAGGACGGCCCTTGGATTTGTTCAGGTGCTCGTGCTCGCACTGCCCGGGACCACGGTCCTGGCGCGTTTTGCAACATGCCGAGTGTGCAGTTCAACCATGAAATTCAACGCCTCGAGGAGGTGTAGGCATGCGGAAATCCATTCTCGCTTCGACGCTCGTGTGCGTCTTGACGCTAACGGTCGCGCCGCTCAACGCAATCACCGGCAATTGGGTGGAGGACTTCGAACATCCGTTCGTTGGTCTTGCGGTGTTCTATGACGCTGAGGGTGAGTTCCTGTGGCGCTGTAGCGGTACGCTGTTAAGTCCGACGGTCTTTTTGACTGCCGGTCACTGTGCGGACATTGAGGGTGGGGCAGTCAGTGCTCGAGTGTATTTCCAGCAGGATGCCGGGGCGAATTACGACCCCATCACTCAGCTCGACCCGGTCTCCGGATACCCTGAAACCTGCGCGGCTGGGACGGAGGGCGTGACCTGTGCCACCTCGGACCAGATGTACAACTACGATTTCACCGGCCACCTGACGGTGCCGAACACGCACGATGTCGGCTTGCTCATTCTCGACCAGCCGATTTACCTGTCTGAATATGGTCAGTTGGCCGCGCCGGGGACGCTCGACATCTTGGCGACGAGCCGCGGCCTGAACGATGCGGTGTTTACGGTGAGTGGCTACGGGCTGACGTACAAGCCGAACGCGAATGCCCCGATGGCGGCCACCTCCTACCGCTCAAGGCTCATGGCCGAATCGACGCTGGTCAATCTCACCAGCGCCCTCAACTACGGATTCAATCTTCAGACTCAGGGAAATGGTACTGGGCGAGGAGGTACGTGCAACGGTGATTCTGGCGGGCCCGTGTTCTTGGGCGACTACAGATCCAACCTCGTAGTGGGTGTCACCTCGTTTGGTATGAATACGCTGTGCCGCGGAACCGATTTCGCGTATCGAGTCGATACGGTGGACGTGCAGGCGTGGATCGAGGCGACCGTGGGACCCGAGTTGTGGGCAGAGATCGCCCCGTAGACCTGATGCGCGCCGTCCGCCGGAAGTGGACGGTGCGCGCTCACAGCCGAACGGAATACGAGGTGTCGCCTCACGGCCTGTCTGCGACCGGAGGAACCCTCGACATCAGCAGGCGACGGCGGTTCAAGGTCTCGGCGTCTTCGCGCGGGGATGACGGCCTGAGAATCGGCCGCCGTTCAACGCGGACAAGGTGGTTCACGCCTGACAAAGGTGCGTCGGCATTCGCCAATGTTTCCGGCACTCGGAGCTAACATTCAGGGCACTCCAACCTACCGCGCCGCCGCAGTAGCCGGAGGTTGGAATTCCGTCTGAGCGGAACCCTAGCCGCGTCCACGGCGTCGGTTCGTTTTGACCATGGTCTTTGCCGCGCGCATTTTGGCCGCTTGGCTGTCCGCACGGTTCGCGGCAGGATCGCTAGGCATGCGCGGGCGATGTTTCTTACCCGGCGCGTCGACCACGCCGCCGCTGCGTCCTTGGCGTCTTCCGGACACTGCCCCGGCAGTCTTTCTCTTCTTCGTAACGGGCGGCGCGTCTCCCGCGAGCTGCTCAAGTAGGTCCGCTGCGCCGTCACGCACACGGGCGAGGTTCTGCTTCAGCGTGTCGCCGTCCATCCAGCCTGCCGTTTTCGCTTGAACGGTCCCCGCGATTCGACCGAGCTGCTCGGCAAATGCCAGCACTCGTTCCTCCAGCACGGCAGTCGGAGGCGCGTCAGCGGGCGGAGTCGTCGCCGTATTCGGATTTCTTCGGATGCGCTGGGAGCGCTTCGTCATGTGAACTCCCTCCGGTGCTGAATCGCCATGACAGTGTAATACTGACCGACCAGATCACTGACGCGTTCTCACCCGCATGGATGCCGGAGTCGCTCACGAAGTACGACCGCGTTACTCGCGATGAATACCTATGAACGCAGGGCGTGTCCGAAGCCGCGCTGCACATGATGAACCTCGGTTCCACACCAGTCGCGCGGTTTCGATCGTTCCTGGACCTCTTGCACGAGACTGCCGTGAATCGCGAGCTCAGTCGTCGCGGCGGCAACAACGACGCAGAGCACGTCCTGAGATTGAGGGCGACAACGATCGGCTTCCGCGCGCGTCCCCGACCTCTGGCGCTAGGGCGCTGTATCCGCTGAACGGCACTGAGTGAAGCAGAATTGGCGGCCATCCGATAAACGACGAGCTGAAGCTGACCGGCAATAGAAGCTCGCGTTCGATTTCGAGGTCTGAAGCAACTTGATCGCGCAGGGAACGCGCGCGATCACGTCCCACTCGACTGCGGTCCGAAGTAGCACGCTTAGTGCAGTCAGGATGTTATTGACCGGCTTCGCGGCTCGATGCTCGAGTGCTGACTTCAGACGTTGCACGTCTTCGGTCGCGATCTGATCCAGCGCCTTGTCGCCAAGGTGCGGGACCAGGTGCACGTTGAGCACCGTCTTCTTCGCGGCGATGCCCCTCGGCTTCAGGCGGTTCGCGTTGACGTAACCATCCAAGAACCGCGGCGCGAACGCTCGCAGCATCGGTGTGTGTTCGGTGGGTGCCGTGCATCCGTAACCTTCGCATCCCCGTTGCGACCGTGATCGACATGGTCGCTGACGGCATGAGCGAGACGGAGATCGTGCGCGCGTATCCTGACCTCGAGAGCGCCGACATCAAGGAAGCGCTTCACCTCGCCGCCGAAGCCGATCGCGACCCTCGATCTGCTGGATATGATCGACCGGCTTTCATCGCTGGTCGCCATCGCAGCCCCACGCGCGTGATTCGCGCGCGGAGTCGGCGTCGACGCACTAACCGCCGCCGGGCCCTCCCAGCCACATGTAGCTCTCCCAGTCGGTGTCGCTCTTGAAATGCGCCTCGATCGAATACTTCTTGGGATCGGTCGCCCACGCGACTCCGTCGTACTGCACGAAGGTCCCCTGACGGGTCGACTGCCGCAGGAGATTCCGCTGGAATGCGGACCATGGCCACCGTGTGTTCGCGAAGCGTCCACTGCCCATGTCCGTCGAGGTGGGACGCTCGTCCTTCGGCTGATCGGTCACTTCACCGAAGAACGACACGCGGTTTGCATGATCGCCAAGACTTGAAAACGTGCTTCCCCCGCCCTGGAACAACGCGCCCGGGTAGTAACCAATCCATCGGTCCAACACTCGAACCCACCAGTTGCCCTGCCACAGCTGGACGGTGATGTGGAGCATATGCTGCGCGCCGCCGGGTGTACTGAGTGGCGCGAACGTCGTTCGCGGGAAGATCACGTTGTCGAATTGCACCCACCCGAGCACGTCGGTGTTGTACCCACCCTTCCAGTTGCCCTGGGTCTTGTAGCCGTTGGTCGTGTAGAAGACGAACAGGTGCGGAATCCAGTCGCCGTACTTCTGCTTATAGACCTGCCACCCGACTTCCACCGTCTGCTTCACGCCGCTCTCGTCGTTGGACAGCGACGTCTGCATCAGCGAGAACTCGTTCGACCACTCCACCCACACAGGGTTCAGGCTGAACCACCCCGCACATCCAAACGAAATGTCGAACTCGGCGCTTGCCGCATAGAGATGCGCGGAATCACCCTCGGCCGGCAGCTCGATGCTGAGATCGTTGTCCAGCGTGGCGGTCACCACGTCATGGCCGTGTTTCGACAGGAACTGCGACAAGCCGACCGCCGGCAGCTGCCTCAAAAAGGGACGGGCGATCGGAACGGTCCCTTCGGGTCCGCTCCGCGCATTGGGGGAAGCCAGGATCGGTTGCGCGGTGCGGGCGCGGCGGCGTCCGCGGATCTCGAGCATCCGGGTGTCAGTCGGCGGCGGCGTGGCGATCGCTCCTCCGCGAACCTGCGACTCGATGGGAACCCAGTCGATGATCTGGCCGTCAGGAGCCCGAGTCGTGGCGACGACATCCAGCTGACGCTGGCGGGCTTCGAAATGAGCGACGATTGCGTCGCGATACTGCCTGCGCTGGCGTGCGCTGAGGCTGGGCGCACGGCGACGCGGTGGCCGAGCGTTGGAGCGTGTCGAAGGATTGCGTTCCATGGGCGGCGAAATCCCCTCAAAATCCTTAAACGTCGTGCTCCGCGTTCTCGAACGTGCGCTACTGATCCGCTCTGTTGTCGTTGGGTCATCAGCAGGAATCGAGTGCGCCGCCGAGGCGACCACCCCACGCGACTTCGTCGTGGCCGATTAACGAGATAAATTCAGAAGTCGAGCGCTGTCAGCACGTTCATGAGATCGGTGTCCGTCAGTTGACTCCCGCCACTCACGATTGACTGTTTAGTACATATTGGCCAAAATAGGCGCATGAAGCGGCAGATCGCGAAAGCTGGCCCGGAGTCGGGCTCATCTGCTATCCGATCGCGACGCAGGGACAATTGCGTCGCGTCGTTCCGAAACAGCCGCGGTGAAACGCTCGAACCGCCTTCAGTGAGCGCGAGCGAGGCAAAGAACGAGTTTGGGCGCGTCTTGGAGATGGCCATTCAAGGCGGCGCCGTCGTGATCACGAAGCACGACTCGCCGAAGGCCGTCCTCATTTCCGTCGAGGCCTTTAACGCCTTATCGGGCGCAGCCGAGACGAAGCTCGATACGCTGAGCCAGGAATTCGACGCGCTCCTTGCGCGAATGCAAACATCCAGGGCGCGTCGCGGAATGAAGGCGGCGTTCGCCGCGTCCGGAACGCGTTTGGGGAAGGCCGCGGTCGCTGCGCTGCGCTCGCGTGGCTAGTGCGAGGCGTCGTCCATGCATCTACGTGCTCGCTGGCACCAACGGTGCGGGCAAGAGCAGCGTCGCAGGCGCGATGTTTCGACAGGCCGGCGCGGACTACTTCAATCCTGATGAAGCGACCGCGCGAATTCTGCTCGCCAATCCGGAGCTTTCGACCGCAGACGCGAACAGCGTTGGGTGGCATGAGGGGAAACGCCTCCTCGAACGAGCGATCGCCGAACGCTTCGACTTCGCGTTCGAAACGACGCTTGGCGGACACACCATCAGCGCTCTTTTGCACGAGGCGTTGGCGGCCGGAATCGACGTGCGCATGTGGTTCGTGGGACTGAGTAGTCCCGAACAGCACATGGCGCGGGTTCGATCGAGGGTCGCTCGCGGCGGACACGACATCCCAGAAGCAAAAATTCGGGAGCGCTACGACAGGAGTCGCATCAATCTGATTGAGTTGATGCCACGACTCACAGAGCTTCGAGTCTTCGACAACAGCTTTGATGCCGACCCACATGCCGGACACGCTCCTCAGCCGATCCTCATTATTCACCTTGCGAAGGGGAACCTCCTGAAGATGGTCGAGTTGTCGGAGACACCGCAGTGGGCCAAGGCGTTGGTGGCCGCAGCGATCAAGATTTCCAAATGATCACGCTAACGTGAGCGACGCCCATCGATCGACCTGCCGCCGCAGCCAGGCGTCGAGTAGCATGATGCAGCAGCGCGCTGGGGAGCTCAATCGGCTACTTCTCCACCCGGTGCATCTCGCCGATCTCCGGTGTCGATCCCGTAACCCATCCCTTGACCACTTCGAACAGCACGAAGGGCTGCGGCTTGTTCACTTCGAGGAACACCGCCGCATGAATGTTCACGCCGATGAGCACCATGCGCGGGTCGTCTTTCGTCCCGTGGCGCGGATCGCCTTCTTTGGGGAACCACACTTTCCAGTCCGCGGCGTACAGCTGATGAATCTTCTCACGGTCTCGCGTGACGATGGCGGTGCCTGAGACCGAGATCCACTCGCGCGTCCGATCCTTGTAGTACGACACGTTCACGTGCGGATCGGCCGTGACGTCCCGCACCTTCTGGGTGCCCTCCAGCGTCACGAACCACAGGTCTGCGCCTTCCGCGCGCTTTTGTGTCGCCATCGCGCGCGACTGCAGGTGGCCGTCCGCTCGCCGCGTCGTCATCATCGCAATCTCGACGTCATCGATGTGGCTGTACAGCCTGTCAAGTTCGTGTTTCATGCGCTCCCTTTACCCTGAGACTTCGCCGATGATCTAGCGCGCTCCCCGGCGCTTTCGTCTTCCGCTTTCTCGCCACGGCCATGTTGTCGACCAGGTTCGGATACCTGTGACCGGCCGCGCGTGCACGGTGCTTCCGCTTCCAGGGCGGACGCGATATGGGCCGTGCGGCCATTTCATCTCCTCGGCAAATAGAAGCGCGGCGGCGAGAAACTGACCGCCGCGCCGCCACTACCGCTCGACGTGGCTGTCGAGCGAGTCGGAACCGAACTGTTTCACCAGTTTGTTGTAGAGGCCGAGGATGAGCAGCGTAGGCGCCCACTGACCAACGAAAACGCTCGCGTGCCGGTTTCCCATTGCCTGGAGCGCCGCGGATACCGCGATTGAGACGCCGGCTGCCCACAGGAAGGTATCCGAAGGAAGTTTCGCGGTCTGCTGTTCAATCGTCCGGGCGACCTTGCCTTCAGCGTGGTCAAAACGTGATGGTGTTGACAGTGCCATGTATGTCCTCCTGCCGTTCGTCTATTCATCTTCAGCGCCACGCCATCGCCAGTACGCAATTCGTTTTCATGTGCGGAAAACTCAGAGGGGGAACACGTCACGTCAGGAAAACGGATTCAGTTGAAGTGGACCGCGCGGCGCAAGTGTCGCAACGATGTCACAGCATGGAAGCGATCTACGAACGACCGCGCGACTACGACCTGGAGCACGAGGGCGACACCGAGGATGTCGCCTTCTATTTGCGGCTCCTCGATCGCTGGCACCCGCTACTGCGGTTCAAGACGACCAGATATCTCGCGCACGAGCAGCGTGCGGAGATTCGGTTTCTGTATGACAAGTTCCCGGACAGCAGCAGCGTGGACCGGTACGTCAGTGACTTCGACTGCCACGTCTACTATCCGCGCGAGGTGGAATTGCTCTTCCGGCTCAGCGGGTTTGGCGTCGAGGCATGGTTCGGCGATTACTCGATGCGGCCGCTGCGCCCTTCGAGCCGGCAACTGATTGGTGTTGGCGTGAAGAATGTGGAGTGACGCTCCCTCACCCCGCCGTGACCACAACCGCGCAGCACGATTTCGCTCCCGCCCTGCGATACGCATGCGGCACCGTCGAGTCGAAGTAAATGGAATCGCGCCCGTCGAGCGTGTGCTGCTCGTCGCCGATGTGCAGGACCAGCGTTCCCGACACGACGTAGATGAACTCCGCGCCGGGGTGTTGGTGACGATGCAGCTTCTCCGCTGCGACCGGGAAAAACTCCGCGAAATAGCTGTTCAGCAGACGCTGCACGGCTGGAAAGTCCAAGGATTCGAACTCGTACGCGGGGTTCTTGGCGTCGGCCGTTTCCGGCAGTCGCAGCCTGTCCCGATGCCGCGAGATGCCGAGCACCGGCCTGTCGCGGTCCGCGGCGATGAAGTAATCGAGGCCGACGCTGAATACCATCGCGATCCGCAGCAGCGTCGGCAGCGTGGGAAACAGCTGTCCACGTTCGATCTTCGACAGCATCGCCGGTGACAGCCCCGTGTGCTGTCCCAGCTCGACGAGCCCCATTTTCTTCTTCAGTCGAATCGACCGGATCTTCGGGCCGATCGCGTACGCCTTCAAGCCGTCTCGCAAGGTGTGCGACAGCATCCGTGCTCCTCCATTTGAACGGCAGTCAAAGGGACGCGGTCGATTTTCACGGGGTGAACAGGATCTTGATCCGGCGACAATTTTATCAGAGCGAAACTGGTTGTTCCTGGTAGTTAATGGGTAGTGTGTCTGGATGGCACACAAAACGATGCCGTGATGGTCTGCACCATGATGTTCCCTGCGACGGTTCGAAACGTGACGCGCGTGAAGTACGAAACGCTGGTGGCCGCACCGCTCGACACCGCCTTTGCGTTTTTTTCCGATGCCGCCAATCTCGACCGGCTGACGCCTACGTGGGTGCGGTTCTCCATTGTGACGCCGCTTCCAGTCGTGATGCGTGCCGGGCTCGAGATCGAGTACCGCATTTGTCTGCACGGCGTACCGCTCGCATGGACATCGCGGATCGACGTGTGGGACCCTGGCCGCCGGTTTGTCGATCGCCAGATTGCGGGTCCTTACTTGTGGTGGCGTCACGAGCATCGCTTCGAAACGACCGCCGGCGGCACGCGTGTGATCGACGAGGTCGAGTACGTGCCGCGGGCGGCGTGGATAACCGGGAGCGTAGTGCGCCGCGATGTCGAACGAATCTTCCGCTATCGGCAGGACGCATTGCAGCACATCCTCGACGGCCCGTCGCTGGTGGAGCGCCATGATCGATGACCGGCAATCCGAGGAGTCCCGCCCGCGTCTTGGTGTGTCGGCCTGCCTCCTAGGCAGACCCGTCCGCTTCGACGCCGGCCACAAGCGCGACAGCTTCCTGACGGAGGCGCTCGCTCCATTCGTTGAGTGGGTCCCCGTCTGCCCCGAAGAGGAGTCCGGGCTCGGAACGCCGCGCGAGGCGATGAGGCTCGTAAATCAGCGGAACGTTGCGCGTCTGGTCGGAGTGCGCAGCCACCGCGATCTCACGGACACGCTCACCGAGTTCGCAGCAGCCCGTGTGCCGCAGCTGGCAGCGCTGAACCTCGATGGATTCGTGCTGAAGAAGGGCTCGCCGTCGTGCGGTCTGATGCGCGTCAAGGTGTACTCGACGCACGGTGTGCCTGCGCGAACGGGACGCGGCTTTTTCGCGGAGGCGTTATGCGCCGCGCTGCCGCTGCTGCCGGTCGAGGAGGAAGGGCGGCTCTCGGATCCCGTCCTCCGCGAGAACTTCATCGAGCGCATCTATGCCTTTCACCGCGTCCGTCGTGTGCTCACCGCGGGTGCCCGAGTCGGCGATCTCGTGCAGTTCCATACGCAACATAAGCTGCAGCTACTCGCGCACGCGCCGGCTCATTACACGGCATTGGGTCGTGTGGTCGCGCAGGCGCGAGCCACGGATGTGCAACGTGTGATGGCGGACTATGCACGCGCGTTCACCACAGCGTTGAGGACAATCGTCACGAGGGGCCGCCATGCGAACGTGCTCCAGCATGCCGCCGGCTATTTCCGCCCCGTGCTGTCCGCTGCAGCACGCCGCGACATTGCCGCCGCCATCGTCGACTACCAGCACGGACTGACACCCCTCACCGTGCCATTGCGTCTGCTGGAACACTATGCGCGTCTGCACGACGTCCGATACTTGTGCAAGCAGATATACCTGAATCCGTACCCACACGAACTGATGTTGCGAAACTCTGTGTGACGTGCTCACCTCGCATGCGCAGGACCGATAGTCCCGTTGGCAACGAACAGTCGGACTCGCGGTCAGCTGCCATCCGCGTCCGTGCCGCCAACCAGCAGCCGATCCGGTCACAGCGGTCGTACGTGCTGTACTGGATGATCGCCGCCCGGCGAGCCTCATGGAACTTCGCGCTCGATCGCGCCGTTGAGCATGCCGGGGTACTGCGCAAGCCGCTCGTCGTGTTCGAGGCCCTCGAGGTCGACTATCCCTGGGCGTCGGACCGCCTGCACTGCTTCGTGCTGCAAGGGATGCACGACAACGTCGAGGCCTTTGCCGGTTCACCGGTGACTTACTTTCCCTATGTCGAGCCGCGCCCCGGAGCGGGACGGGGACTGCTCGAGGCATTGGCGAGATCGGCGTGCGTGGTCATCACCGACGAATTCCCCTGTTTCTTCCTGCCGCGCATCGTCTCCGCTGCAGCCAGCCGGCTCGACGTCCGCGTTGAAATTGTCGATAGCAACGGGCTGATTCCCCTGGCCGCGACAGACCGCGCGTTCACGACCGCCGCCGCGTTCCGCCGCTTCGTTCAGCGCACGTTGCCGGAACATCTGCATGCCTTGCCGCTGGCGAAACCGCTCGACGGCGTTGAACTGGATCGGTTGCCGCCCCTGCCCGATGCGGTGACGCGCCGGTGGCCTGCGGCATCACCGGCACTGCTCGGACGCGCTGCATCCGCAGTAAAGGCGTTGCCCATCGATCACGACGTGGCCCCGGTGGCGACGCACGGGGGTTCGGGTGCCGCTCGGAAAGCGCTCGAGACGTTTGTCGCCGATCGACTCGCTCGCTACGGCGAGCTTCACAACGAGCCGGAATCCGATATCACCAGTCGGCTCTCGCCGTACCTGCACTTCGGACATCTCGCCGTGCATCAGGTATTCGACCGTGTGATGCGTCAAGAACGCTGGTCCAGGCGCCGCATCGTTGGCAAACCGGCGAACGGCGCGCGCGCGGGATGGTGGGGTACACGTCCGGCCACCGAACGTTTTCTCGATCAGCTCATCGTGTGGCGGGAGCTTGGGTATCATACCTGCGCGAAGCGCCCCGACGACTACGACCGTTATGAGTCCGTCCCGACCTGGGCACAAGACACGCTGCAGGCGCATCGGCGCGATCCGCGGCCACATGCGTACGATCTCGCAACCCTCGAGCATGCCGCTACGCACGACCCGCTCTGGAACGCCGCACAGGGACAACTCCTCCGCGAGGGTTGGTTTCACAACTACCTGCGCATGCTCTGGGGGAAGAAGATTCTCGAGTGGTCGAGGACACCGCAGGATGCTCTCGCACGGATGATCACCATCATGAATCGGTGGTCGCTGGACGGCCGTGATCCCAACTCCTACAGCGGGTACTTCTGGACCCTCGGCCGGTACGATCGGCCGTGGCCGGAGCGACCCATCTTCGGGACCGTGCGGTCCATGAGCTCCAGCAACACCGCACGAAAAATCCAGGTCCGGAAGTACATCTCGACGTATGCCCCACCCAGTACGGGTGAGCAACGCGAGTTTCCCCTCACCTGATGGGGCATCCTTTCGCTCGACCCCGTGAGCTCGCGTCCCGAATCGGCCGCTGCGTCGACGTGGGACGCTGATGGGTGCCGACGACGTGGACTCGCTTGCACCGGTCGCCCGCGCATTGCGAAGACTTCTATCGGCACGGTAGGCGGACGGTGATCGCCGCGGCCCAGTCCCGCACTGGCCGCGGACACATCGCCGCCATGTGCTTCGGCGAGCGCCTTCACCACCGCCAGTCCGACACCGAGACCCGACCCTGTGGTCGTCTCACGCTGAAACAGATCGAGGATGCGCGGCAGGCGTTCCGCAGGGATGCCCTCGCCTTCGTCGGCGATCATCACGACAGCGAAGTCATCGTCCGCCTGCAGACTGACGGCGACCGCGCCACCGGGCGGCGTGTACTTGAACGCGTTGCCGACGAGGTTCGAGAAGATCTGCTGCAAACGGTCCACGTCGGCCGAAAGGGTAACCGGCGCCTCCGGCACGCGGCAGCTGAACGACTTGTGCTGCTCGGCCGCGACTGCTACCCACGCCGTCGACAGCTCGCGTAATTGGCGCGCGACATCAACGTTTGTTCGCCGCAGTTCGATGTCGCCCGACGCCAGCCGGGCGGTGTCGGCCAGATCTCGCGTCGGTCCGCCCGGTTCTCAATCGATCGCGGATGTCCTCAATCCGATCTCGTCTGTCTGCGCGACGGTGGCCTGGCGTCTCGGCCAGCGCACCAGGGACCGGTGCCGCGGCCAACAAAAGGACGGGACGCGATGCTGAATACTCGTGTCATTACTCTCCTCCCCAAAGCAGGCGGTAGGCGTATGACGGTGTTGTGCGGAAGGGAGTTGTCGGACAGCCGACCGCGCCACGGAATTGTCACAGGTTCGCTTGCCATCGTGCCGATGCAACAAGCGGCCGGCCGGCTGAGAGCACCGAGACCTTGTGACTCAAGGGAAAGCGCGACGAGCGATCAGAATCGCGACGATCGAATCCACGTGTCCGAACGCGACCAACTCGCCCGCAGGTCCTCGTCGACCAGTTTGTCCGCCTTCCCCTGAGCGGCGAGCGACTGCTGCAAACCAAGCAATGACCAGCCGTTGTGCGGATGGTGTGTGAGTTCGGCGCGATAAATCACTTCGGCGTCGCGGTACTGTTTGGCCTCGAGCAGCGCCGCCCCGAGCCAGTGGCGTGCGGAGAACGGCAGCGGCTCCGGCTCGTCATACATCAAACTCTCCTGGAGATCCGCAGCCGCCTTGAAAGCCGTGAGAGCGCCGGGCAGATCGCCACCCATGCGCTTGATTTCGCCATCGAGAATCCCCGCAACGACGCCGAGCAGATCCTTCGCGGCAGTGAATCGAAACGACGCTTGCGAGGTGTCAGCCGTCTTTCGAACCCGCTCGAGGTATAGCTTCGCAAAGTCAGGTTGTCCAAGTTTGAGATTGGCGTAACCCTGCGCGAAATCCCAGAGTCCGCCCTGAATGTCCTGGGTCGGCCGGCTTCTGACCTCGATGATCTCGTCGAAGCGACCGAACCGGAGAAGCGTCAGTACTTCATAGAAGGACTGACCCGTCAGTTTCGCGTAGTCCTTCCCTGCGCGCATGGCGATGGCACCTTGACCGTCGTACGACGCGGCGTAGAGCAGCATGTGCAGATTGTGCTCGGGATAGATGGCAAAGCCTTCGCCGATCGACGCCTTCAAATCGGAGTGCCACGCTTCGAGATTGGCGCGTACTGAGTCACCCCAGCGTCCCACCTCGTTCCAGGTATGCGATGGCATGTGATTGATGTGGCTCGCGCCCGGGATCGAGTTGGCGAGGAACTCGGCGCACGCCTCGGCACGGTCAGGCACGACGGTCGATTCTGTGGCATGGACGTAGAGATGACACGCCCCCGGGTGATGCACGTCACGTGAGAGAACACCCTCGAGGACCCTATGGAGGCGCTGGACATTGGGATCGTTGACGTCGCGCGAGCCGCGGCGAGGCTCCAGCAGAAACAGCGCGTCGGCGTACAGCGTCGCAATCTCGAAGTCGTTCGGATATTGCTCCGAGACCTTGCGCATCGCCTCTGCGTAGGCGCGGTCCTGTTCGACGCGTTTTGACGCGTCGAAGTGTTCGACGTAGCGAACCGCCATCGCGTCGATCAAGGCCCGCTCTTTCGCGTCGGCATGGTCTTTCAGGCTGAGCGCCTTTTGGATCGCGGCATACGCATGCGGCGCTTCTTCCGCGGTCATCGGGGCGTTCAGATATGAGCCCCACGCCCACGCTTCACCCCAGTAGCAAATCGCGCACTGACCGTCACGTTTCCACGATTCGCGAAACGATCGCACAGCCTCAGGCTTTGCGAACGAGTACATCATCTGGAAGCCCTGATTGAAGTACGCCTGGGCCTCACGGTCTTTGGTGGAGATCGGCTTCTTGAAATCGCCCAGTCCGGTCTTGTAGAACTGAATCGGCTCTGTGTAGCGCTCGTACACCGAGCGCGGCGCGGGCGTGGTTTGCCCCAGTGCCGAATGAGCAAGGCCGACCGACAGCACCGCCATCGACGCGACCGCGACTATCAAGCGGTGTTCTCTTCTCATGCCCTTCTCCGCAAGCGCTTCCTCGCCAAGCCGTGTTGTGCGTACCACGACCCAGGAGTTGGCTGATCCCGTAATTGTTCCACATCTGGTACATACACACTGGTAAGCGGAACTTCGCCACTCCGGCGCTGCTCGGGATCAATGCGGGGACAGCCAGACCGGATCGAAGGTCACGCGTACCGGCGGCAGCAGCGCTCTGCCCGTCTCTCTGATCCTGACTGTCAACGCAGGATCAGGCGAGACGGATATCGTGACGGGACAGCGGCAGCGACCGATACCGAGTTCCTGTGGCCGCGAAGATCGCGTTCGTGAGAGCGGGGATCAACGTTACAGGACCCACTTCCCCGACGCCGCCGAGCGGACGGGCGCCGCTGTTGATCCAGTGAGTCTTCACCGGCGGCATTTGTGGAATCCGGAGCACCTCGTAATCATGAAAGTTACTCTGCACGGTGCGACCGCTGGAGAACGTGACCGCTGAATTGAAGGCGCACGAGAGACCCCACGCCACGCCGCCTTCGATCGAGTTCGTCGAGATGCCCGGATCGAGCACCGTCCCCGGCTCGGCAGCGCACACGACGCGGTGGATCTTGATGACGCCGGGCGCGGGCACCGAGACTTCGACGACGTGTGCGATGAGTGTCGCGAACGCGATCCCGCGATACCGGCCTCGCGGCGCAACAGTGCCCCATCCTGCGCGCGAAGCCACCGTATCGAGCAGTTGAGTCACCAGATGCCCGAGCGAACATGGACGGTCGCATCCCTTGCGGCCGAAGTCGGGATGTCGCGATCGCCGTTCGCGAGTCGATTCACGGCGCTCGTCGGGACTTCGCCGCTGGCGTACCTCGCGCGATGGCGCATGCACGTCGCGGCGGATCTGCTCGAAGGGTCCACGATGAGCATCTCGGAGATCGCCGAGCGGGTGGGATACGCCTCGGAAGCCGCGTTCGGCCGCGGGTTCAAGAAGGAGTTCGGCGTCTCGCCTGGCGCGTTCCGCAGGATGCGCGTTGAAAGGTGTGGTCACTTCGCCTCTCAGAAGTCGGCTCGAAACCCGAACTGGATTGCGCGCGGTTGATTCACTTGCGACGTCACGCGGCCGAACAGCGGACTGCCAACCTGATTGCCGGGGGCGCCAAATCGCACGCGATTGAAGGCGTTGTAGACCTCCGCCGTCACCTGCAGAGCGCCGCTGAATTTTGCGGTTCATCTCAAACGACTGGGGCACGGCCCGCGCCTGATCAGCGGGGGTTGGCACGGACGCGCGGGGCGAGACGGCGACGCAGGCGATTCGTGCACTCGACATCGACGCGACGCTCGTGCAATCGACGGGTCGCTTCACCACCGGCCGCGCGCGGGTGCAGATCGGATCGGCGGGTCAGGTGTCGTTCACCATCGAACGACCGGCTGCGTATGACGCGGTGGAACTATCCGGCGTGATCGTGCGCGACCTGGTCGAGTGGAACCCCGCGTGGCTCTATTACGGAACCTTGTTCCCCTCACATCCACACTCGCGGGAGGTGCTGTTCGCGCTGCTGGCGGCGCTTCCGCACGCCGGGCGGTTCTACGATCTCAACGTGCGATCGGGCTTCGATTGTCCCGGCCTCGTGGCCGACCTGCTGCGCTCGGCGGACGTCGTGAAGCTCAATGAAGACGAACTGCAGTTCGTGCACGACCATGCCGGCTTGCCTGCGGATCCCGAGGGCTTCTGTCGCGAAGGGTCCGCACGCTACGACTGGCGGGCGGCCTGCGTCACCCTGGGCGCTCGCGGATGCGCGATGCTGGTGGGTGACGACTACGTGCGCGCCGACGGATTCGCGGTCGACGTGGCCGATACGGTTGGCGCTGGCGATGCGTTTGCCGCGGCGTTCCTGCATGGTCTGATCGTGAACTGGCCGGTCGCCAGGATCGCGGAGTTCGCGAATCGCGTCGGCGCCTTTGTCGCCAGCGTTCACGGTGCCATTCCCGACGAGATCCCGGACACCGTGTTCGACGGATGAGCCGACGACCTACAATGTGGTCATGTCGGATGACGGGCAGCTTCTGTCGGTGTCTCTGGAGCCGGTGCCTGCGATCGAGGCATATAAGCGGGACGTCGATCGAACGTTGATTCGCGAGAACCTCAAGCTGACGACCGATGAACGGGTAAGGAAGATGATCTCCGCGCTGCGGTTCGCGGAGCAGGTCCGGCGCTCACGTCAGCCGACGCCGTGACGGATTTCCAGTCGCTGCTCGCCGCGCTCAGCTCCGGTGGCGTCGAATTCATCGTCATCGGAGGATTTGCCGCAACGGCGCACGGATCGGCGCATCTCACGGTCGATCTCGACATTGTTTATCGCCGATCGCCGGAGAACGTGGAGCGTCTCGCCAATTCGCTCCAGCCGCTGGCCCCGTACCTCCGTGGCGCACCTCCCGGTCTGCCGTTCGCGTTGGATGTCGATACCATCGCGCGAGGTTTGAACTTCACGCTGGCCACGTCGGCTGGAGACCTCGATCTTCTGGGCGAGGCCGCCGGCGGGGGCACGTACGACGCGCTGGTCCCCCGATCGGAAACGCGAGAGTTATTCGGGCTGCACGTGAGGTTCGTCGACCTGCCGACGCTGATTCAGCTCAAACGTGCCGCCGGACGCCCGAAGGATCTCGAGCGCATCGCCGAGCTCGAGGCCATCGTCGATGAACGGCGGGCGACGTCCAGGGGAACCGCTGCTGACTAATCAGGACTTCGATCCCGGTGATCACGTGCATCCGAACGACACAGGCAACGAAGCGATGGCCGCGGCGATCGATACGGCGGTGTTCCTCGAGTAGCGTCGGTCACGTCACGAGGAGAGACGCATGAAGGTCTGCATGAAACTCTGTTCGGCGATCGTCCTGATGATCCTGGCGCTGCCACCCGCCGCGTCGGCGCAGTCGGCGAATGGGGTATCGAGGCTCAGAGTCGGCGCGGCCAAGGTCGACGTCACGCCGGCGGAACGCGAGCTGCCGAAGAACAGCTTCGGGATCCTCGACCACCTGTTCGCGCGCGCGATCGTCCTCGAGAGCGGCTTTTCGACTGCGGCGCTCGTTACCGTCGATGCCGGTGGCATTCCGGATCCGCTGTGGCAGACGGTCAGCCGCCAGATCGAAAGCGAGCTGAAGATTCCCGTGGCGAACATCCTGCTGACGGCAACGCACACGCACAGCGCCGGCGGACAACGCGGTCCCGACTACGCCCAGAAGATCGTCGAGTCGGTCCGCGTCGCGAAGCAGAGGCTCGCGCCAGCGCGCATGGGATATGGCACTGGCGTGTCCTACATCAACGTCAACCGTCAGATCATCGATCCGAAGACGCACCGCTGGTGGGAAGGACCGAATTACGAGGGACCATCGGACAAGACCGTCGCCGTGATGACATTCGAGACGGTGAGTGGTGAGCCGATCGCCGTTTACTACAACTACGCGGTTCACGCCGTGATCGCAGGGCAGCTGGACCAGGTGAGCGCTGATATCCCTGGTGCGGCTTCTCGATACATCGAGGAATCGCTCGATGACAAGGTTGTCGCGCTCTGGTCGTCCGGCGCGGCAGGGGACCAGAACCCGATCTACTTTCAGCAGACCTATGACGTGCGCGAGATTCGCATCAAGGATTACGCGAAGGGCGGGTCGACATCAGCAATGCCATGCCGCCCGGCGGCGAGGGACTGAACCGAAACGATCCCGCAGTGGCCCGGCTGATGAATCAGAAGCGGCAGATGGTGCTGTCGATGGGGCAGTTCCTGGGCGAGGAAGTGCTGCACGTGCTGCGTGGCATCGAACGGACGGACACGGCGGTTCCCGTGTCGGGCAGTTTCACCACCGTCAGCTGCCCCGGTCGCGAGCGAACGAATCAGGGTCGTGCCGGATTCGAAGGGACCTACAAGGACGGCCCGCCAGTCGAGATCAGGCTCGGACTGATGCAGATCGGCGACGTGATGATCGGCGCCGTGAACGCGGAGGTGTTCAACCCGATCGCGCAGCGGCTGAAGCGTGAGTCGCCCTATAAGGCGACGACAATGGCGACGCTGACGAACGGGGCAGCCCGCTCGGGGTACATCCCGGACGATGCGTCGTTCGGCAAGCAGACGTTCGAGGTGCTGTCTTCGCGGCTGCAGCCCGGATGCGCCGAGTCAGCCATCGTCAATGTCAGCGGCTCACGGACGCGCGGCTGCGCGCGGCCGGCGCGATGTCGTGATGCCCCACTGCAGGGCCTGTGTGCACGGCATGCGATGACGATACGGCGTCCTGCGATCGGGTCACGGCTGCGTGCGGAAATGCTCGAGCAATGCCGTGGGGTCAGCGAGGATCGCTGTGGCCCCCTTGAGATCGGGATCAGACCAGTACCCGCCGCAACGTAAGGCGATGATCCTGATGCCGGCGCGGCGGGCTGCCTCGACGTCGTATGGGGTGTCGCCGATCATCACCGTCGTTTCCGGATTGGCGCGCGACCGATGCATGGCGGCATGCACGATGTCTGGATCGGGTTTCGACTGCTCGGCGTCATCCTTCGAGGCCTCGATTGGAAAGAGGTCGTCGACGCCGGCGGTCTTCAACAGCGCGCGCATCTCCGCTTCATCGGCCGACGTCGCAACGGCCAGCTGGACGTTCGATGCGCGAAGAAATTCTGCCAGCGGCCGTGCTCCTCGCGTCGGTTTCAGCGTGGGAAGACGTTCCGCGAACAGCGCCTTCTTCCGCCGAGCCACGGCACGTCCCAGCTCGGACTCTGCTTCGAGATTCGCGATGGTCGGGAGGAGCTTGTCCGCGCCCATTCCGATCAGGCGGCGGACAGCGTCGACATCGACGTGTCTGCCGTGTTCGCGGAGCGCGTCGGCCCAGGTCTCCGCGTGCGCCCCGTTGCTGTCGATGAGCGTGCCGTCCACGTCGAAGATCGCCGTTTCCAAGCCGACTCCTCGTTGCGCCACCGATTCCCCGAATCGCCTGAAGCACGTCTCGCGCCACTATCCCGGGGACATGTCTATTTCGCTTCGACCGGGCGCCATCGACCGATTGACAACACCAGTTGCGGATGATACAACGCGCCCGTCCTGCTGGAATCAGTTCGACGAGCCGCTCGCCGGCGTGTGTGCCCGGCTGGTCGTTGGCTGTCCGTGGAACCGGTTCCATCCGCGTGCGGACATGTGGAGCGCTGGGCTCTGCATTCAGCCTCGAAGGAGCAGCATGGTCAAACGGGCCTTCGGCGTCATCGTCTTCCTGTGCCTCTCGTTGCCCGCGTCCGCGCAGACGCTGGGCACCATCACCGGTGAAGTGAAAGATGCGTCCGGAGCCACGATTCCGGGTGCCACCGTCACCGCGCAGAACGTCGCCACCAACGCGCTTCGCAGCCAGGCGAGCAACGAAGTTGGAGCGTTCACGTTTCCGGCAATGCCCCCGGGCACGTATCTGATCAAGGCGGAGCTGCAGGGCTTCAAGACCGCTCAGAACACGGTGGAACTGCACGTGGAGGAGGCGGTCCGGGTGAATTTCGCCCTCGAGATCGGCACGTTCTCCGAGGCCACCGAGGTGACCGCGGCAACGCCCCTCATCTCCACCGAGAATGCGACCGTCGGCACCGTCATCGAGAACCGCCGGATCGTCGAGCTCCCGCTCAACGGCCGCAACTATCTGAGTCTGATCGCGCTGAGCCCGAACGTGAGCGCGCAGTTCGCTGGTCCCGGCCAGGCCAACGATCGCCAGGGCGGCTCGCGCGCGAACCAGCAGATTTCCATTGCCGGTCAGCGGCGCGAGTTCAACTACTACACGCTCGACGGCGTCGATAACACCGACGTCAACTTCAATACGTACATCTTCCTGCCATCGGTCGACGCGCTCGAAGAATTCAAGGTGCAGACCGGCATCTACTCGGCGGAGTTCGGACGCGCTGCGGGGCAGGTGAACGTCGTGACCAAGTCCGGGTCGAATGCGTTCCACGGCACGGCGTGGGAATTCCATCGCGACGACAAGTTCGACGCCCGCCCGTTCGCATTCACCGCCAGCCAGGCCGCCGCTCCCAAACCGAACTTCAAGTGGGATCAGTTCGGGTACACGGCCACCGGTCCGGTTGCTCACAACCGCCTGTTTTTCATGTCGAACTACGAGGGCTACAAGGACAACAAGACGTTCCTCACCCCGTTCACCGTACCGTTGGCCGCATGGCGAACAGGCGATTTCTCGTCGCTCACGACGCCGCTCTACGATCCGGCGACGTGCACCGTCGTCGGCACCGTCCGGAGCTGTCAGCCGTTCGCCGGCAACCGTATTCCCGCCAATCGCATCAACCCGATCTCGCAGAAGTTGCTCGAGTTCTATCCCGAGCCGAACGGGTCGGGCCCGCCGGGTGCCGGCGGCGTGCAAACGAACAACTACACCGCCGCGCAGGATCGCGTCATCGACAAGAAGCAGTACACCCAGCGCATGGACTTCGTGCAGAGCTCGGCGGCGAACTGGATGGGCCGCTACAGCTATAGCCATGACGACGAGGTGTCACCGGCGTTGAAGCTGAATGGCTCGAAGCTGCTCAACACGGTCCATCAGGTGATGATCGGCAACACGTATACGCTGTCGCCGACCGTGCTCAATGAGGCGCGCTTCGGGTTCAATTCGTTCTTCAATACCCTCGGGCGGGAACTGGCCTTCGTGCGCGACGTCGTCGACGAGCTCGGCATCCCCGGAATCTCGAAGGGGATCCCGGACTCGTGGGGGATTCCGTCGATCGGCATCAACGGGCTGAGTGCCTTCGGCGACAGCACGGAGGGTCCCTACACGAATCGGAACCGGACGTACGAGTTCACCGACAACCTGTCCTGGTTCCGGGGCACGCATTCGTTCAAGGTGGGCGCCGCCCTGCGCTTCGATCAATACAACCAGGTCGGCAACCAGTTCGCGCGCGGGTCGTTCACATTCGATGGCCGGGCCACTGGGTCGCTCACGGGCACGGCGGTGTCGGGCGGCGCCGCCTTTGCGGACTTCCTCCTGGGCTATCAGCGCACGTCCGAATCGGCCGTCGCGCTGGCGCGGACGAATTTTCGATCGACGAGTCAGGCGTACTACTTCACGGATACGTGGCGGGCGACCAAGGACATGACGCTCGATCTCGGGATCCGCTACGAGTACGTGCCGCCATGGCTCGACAAGGGCGGGACGTTGATCAACGCGTACCTGCCGTATCGCGACACCGGCCTGCCGGTGGCCGATCTCTCGCGTCATCCGGTGCTGGTGCGGATCGGCGAAGGCGACTTCTACCAGGACTCCCCGATCCGATTCGCCAACATTCAGGTCGCGCGTGACGGCCGTCTCGGCGACCGCCTCATCGCCGACGACAAAAAGAACTTCGCGCCCCGCGTCGGCTGGGCGTGGACGCCCAGTGACAATTGGTCGCTGCGTGCCGGCACCGGGATCTTCTACATGCAGGACACGGGCAATCCGCGGTTCGACATGGCGCGCAACGCGGCCGGTCGCCGGCAGGACACCTCGGACCCGATGCTGCTCAATCTGAACTGGGGCGCGCCGTTCTTCGGTTCCGGCACCAACGCCTGCGGCGTGCAGCCGCCGCTGGTGTGCGTAACCAATCACTACGTGCTCGGCAACATGTACGACCGGAAGACGCCGTACATGTTCCAATACGTGGTCAACTTCCAACGGCAGCTCGATCGCGCCACGGCAGTGGAAATCGGCTATCTCGGGTCGCGCAGCCATCGGCTCGAGCGGATGTTCGATGCCAATGAGGTGACGCCAGGGCCGGGCAACGTCCAGAGCCGGCGGCCGTATCCCGAATTCACGAAGATTCAGGAGATCGGGAACGTCGCCGAAGCGCGCTACAACTCGATGGCGGTGAAACTGACGCGCCGTCTCGATCGCGGACTGTCGCTGCTCGTCGGCTATACATTGGCGAAGTCAGAGGACAACGGCAGCGGCATCCGCGTGCTCAACGGCGATGCGCTGTTCCCGCAGAACAGCAACTGCTTCGACTGCGAATGGGGCCTGTCGATCTTCGACGTGCGGCACCGCTTCGTCACTTCGGTGCTCTATGAGCTGCCGTTCGGCGCGGGCAAGCCAATGGCGACGACGGGTGTGCCGGCGGCGATCCTCGGCGGCTGGCAGATCACCGCTATCGTCAACAAGTCGAGCGGTTTCCCACGGGATCCGGCCGTGGGCCAGGACACACCAAACACCGGCGCGCAGACCTACCGCCCGAACCTCGTGGCCGGCCAGGATCCCAACGATGGGCCGAAGACCATTAACCAGTGGTTCAACACGGCCGCGTTCGCAATTCCTGCCCAATACACCTACGGGAACGCGGGGCGCAACATCGTCATCGGACCAGGCATCTTCAACACGGACATGTCGCTCATTCGGAATGTCATGATGGGCGGCGGCCGGAGCCTGCAGTTCAGACTCGAAGCGTTCAACGTGTTCAATCACCCGATCTGGGGCGACCCGAACATGGCGGTGACGAGTCCGCAATACGGGACGATCAACTCGACCAGGACGCCGATGCGCGAGTTGCAGCTCGGCGTGAAGTTCGCGTTCTGACAACCACACCTGACGAACACGGAAACCACGGAGGAGGAGCGTTCCTCCGTGATCAGATGAAAGGGCCGTCTCTCGGCCAGCTTCGGTAGCATGCGAGTTCCACCAACGCAGGCCACCGGGCTGAG
>Ga0081539_10000267_pt1 | contig 119469 bp, 113 predicted proteins | sample TabmetS4T2R2_FD_71023 | JGI IMG/M metagenome (GOLD analysis project Ga0081539, IMG submission 71023) | Tabebuia heterophylla rhizosphere microbial communities from the University of Puerto Rico - S4T2R2 | ecosystem: Host-associated > Plants > Roots > Rhizosphere ... | reverse complement strand
CTTTCCCCGGGCCGCGTCGGCGGCGGCCCGCCGCCCCCGCCGGAGACCGCGCAGGCCGGCGGCTCGCGGGGCGAGCCGAAATCCCCGGCCTCCGCTGCCAGGTCCGCGCGCCAAGCCCACCCGTCGCGCGCTCAGCGGTGCAGAAAGCACGTTATGAGGCCCGGATAACGTGCTTTTTGCACCACTGAGCCCACCCGCATAGGGGTGATCATGACCAGCGCTCACGACGAACATCGCGGCAGCAGCGGTGAGCGTGACCAGGCGCGGAGGGTGAGGCTGCGGGAGTGCGAGCCTCCTTTGGACTCGGCACGTAGGTGGGGCTTGGTGCGCGGAGCTGGCAGCGGGGGCCGGAGATTTCGGCGAGCCCTGGCGAGCCGCCGGCCGCCGCGGTCTCCGGCGGGAGCGGCGGTCAGCAGCTACGCGGACCCGGGAAATCCTCTTGAATGGTCAACTCAACCTGAGCGGGCGGTCTGGACCAGGGCGGACATCGCGGTAGAGGTTTCGAGGCCAGGCCGGGTGGGATGAAAGACTGGCGTCGTGCTGCTGATCGGGTTGACCGGGGGGATCGGGGCGGGCAAGAGCGCCGTCGCCGCGCGCCTCGCCACGCGGGGCGCCACCGTCGTCGACTCCGACCGGCTGGCGCGCGAGGTCGTCGCGCCGGGCACCGAGGGGCTGGCGGAGGTCGTCGCGGCGTTCGGCGAGGGGGTGCTGGGGCCCGACGGCGCGCTCGACCGGCCCGCGCTCGGGGCCCGCGTGTTCGGCGACGACGCGGCCCGCCGGCGGCTGGAGGCGATCATCCACCCGCGGGTGCGCCACCGCACCGCCGAGCTCGTCGCCTCCGCCGCACCCGACGCGGTCGTGGTCAACGACGTGCCGCTGCTCGTCGAGGTGGGGCTTGCGCCCACCTACCACCTCGTGGTCGTGGTCGACGCGGACGAGGCCACCCGCGTGCGGCGGCTCGTGCGCGACCGGGGGATGGCGCCCGAGCAGGCGCACGCCCGCATCCGCGCGCAGGCCGGCGACGCCGAGCGGCGGGCGGCCGCAGACTCGCTGCTGCGCAACGACGCCGACCTGGCCGACCTGCACGCCCGGGTCGACGCGCTGTGGCACGAGCGGCTCGCGCCCTACGAGGAAAACGTCCGCCGCCAGCTCGTGCCCTGCCCGGGCGCGTCGACGTCGCCGGAGGACTACCCGCGGATCGCCGCCCGCCTGCGCCACGTGCTCGACACCGACACGGTGACGCTCGACGGCGGCGTCGTGCACGCCGTAAGCGACCGGGCGGAGGCGCTCGGCCCGGCCGGCTTCCCGCCGTTGCCCGAGGGGCGGGGGTGGGGGAGCGCCGATCCCGGGCGCCCCGCGCGGGTCATGGTCGACTCAGCGCCGGCACCTCGCCCGGCGTGATGTCCAGCTGGGCGAACGCTCCGAGGCGCGTGCGCAGCTCCAGCCGCCGCAGCACGCCGGTGCGGTCCATCCAGTAGCGGATCCGGGCCGCGCCGCGCGCGCCGCCGAGGTCGGCGCCCTTGGCGATCTCGTACACGTTGACCGGGCCGCCGGCGAACGTGTCCTTGCGCAGCCACAGCGCCACGTCGCGGAGTGCCGCCGGGTCGTCCTTGCCCGCGCCGCTCACCGCGAGCGCCTCGTTGAGCAGCAGGTCGAGGTCGAGCCCGCCGAGCGCGTCGCCGCGCGCGGCCCACGGGATGGTCTGCCAGTCGCCGGCCGGCGGGGGGAGCGGTGGCGGCTTTCCGGCCGTGAAGCCGTCGCTCCGCACGGTCACGCCGGTGCGGGTGGCCCGCATGAGGACCCGCTCGTCCTTCTTGTCCATGTCGTACGCGCCCAGGTAGGCCACGGTCTCGCGCCAGTCGAGCCACCCGTTCGCGAGCAGCATGCCGGCCGGCAGCATCGGCACGGTCAGCGTGATCCTGCCGCCGCCCGCCGCGCGGTTGCGCTGGCGCATGAGGGCGAGCGCTTCGGCCTCGCCGGCGGTCACCTGGCGGGGCTTGGTGAGCCGCCCGCCGAGCGCGTCGATCGCCACGAGCTCCGGGCGTTCCTCGCGGGTGAGGTCGACCTTGACCGGCAGGTCCTTGCTCAGCAGCGCCTCGAACCGGTGCAGCCGCGCGTCCCCGTCCAGCCAGTACCGCACCGCGCCGCCCATCGCGGCGAGCGAGTTGGGTGCGGGCGTGGGGGAGGCCGGCCCGGCCGCGCCGGCCTTGGTGGGTGAGGGGCTGGGGCTAGGCGTGGCCGTCGGCTTGGGCTGCGGCGGCACGGCCGGACCGAGCAGCACGTCCACCGTCCGGTCGGCGATCCGGTCGGTGCCGAGCCAGCGCGAGTCGCTGCGGGCGAGCAGGTCCGCCTGGTCGGGTTTGTCGCTCGCGACCGCGAAGAGCAGGGCCACGAACGAGTCGATCGGCGCCGGGTGCGCGGTGGTCGCGGTCGACGGCCGTACCCGCCAGTCCTTCGCCGGCGGCGCCGCCGGGGGAAGGCCGCCGTCCGCGCGCCCCGGCCGTGTCGCGATGATTCCGGGTACCGCCTGGAGCAGCCCGTCGTCCGGACCGGGTGCCGGCGCGGTCGCCGCGAGGTAAGTGAGCGGGCGCCGCCAGTCGATCCAGCCCGCCAGCTTGATCTCGGCGCCCGGCTTGCCCAGCGTGGCCCGCACGCCGACCCGCCCGTCCTTGAAGTTTCGGGCGCGCATGCCGGCCAGCCGCTGCGCCTCGGTCGCGGACAGCGGTCTCGCCTCGACGGGCTTGTCGGCCGGCGTACACGAGACGAGACCGGTGGTGAGCCCGGCGGCCGAGCCGGCGGCCACGCAGACCAGGGCGGCGAGCGCGATGATCCGTCGCCGTTCGAAGCTTGCCTTCACGCGAGGTTGAACGCGCTGCGGGTCGGATGGGTGGCGGGCACGCCGGGGAAAAGAATGGGGCGCTCGCGGCGGCCGGTCAGCGCGTCCTGCGCGACCGCGTCGGGTGCGCTCACCGGCGAGCTGCCGGGGCTGCGACCCTGCGCCGGGACCGACCGGCCGGTGTGGAGGCCCGATCGTGTCTCCGGTCGGCCGCCGCGAGCGGCCTACCTCTAAGAGGGTAGTGCGGTGATCTTTCCCACACAACGCCAATATCGAAGTTGATCGCGCGTGGAATGGAGTACGGAGCGGGTTGTCACACCCCCGGCGTACGGTTTAGCGCATGGGTCTCGACATCCCGCGGCTCGACGGTCGCTTCCAGGTCGTCAGCGACTACAAACCTTCCGGCGACCAGCCGGCGGCCATCGACGACCTTGAGCGTCGAGTGCGCCGCGGCGACCGCCACACGGTGCTCATGGGCGCCACCGGCACGGGCAAGAGCGCGACCACCGCGTGGCTGGTCGAGCGGATGCAGCGCCCCACGCTGGTGCTCGCGCACAACAAGACGCTGTGTGCGCAGCTCGCCAAGGAGTTTCGGGAGCTGATGCCCAACAACGCGGTGGAGTATTTCGTCTCGTACTACGACTACTACCAGCCCGAGGCATACATCCCGCAGACGGATACGTACATCGAAAAGGACTCCTCGGTCAACGAGGAGGTCGAGCGGCTGCGCCACTCCGCGACGATGTCGCTGCTCACCCGGCGCGACGTGATCGTGGTCGCCACCGTCTCCGCGATCTACGGCCTGGGCACCCCGTCGGAATACCTCGACAGGTCCGCGCGCGTCCGCGTCGGCGAGGAGGTCGACCGCGACAAGCTGCTGCGCCGCCTGGTGGATATCCAGTACACGCGCAACGACATGTCGTTCAGCCGGGGCACGTTCCGGGTCCGCGGCGACACGCTGGAGATCATCCCGGCCTACGAGGAGCTGGCCGTCCGCGTCGAGCTCTTCGGCGACGAGGTGGAAAAGCTCTACTACCTGCACCCGCTCACCGGCGACGTGGTCAAGGAGGTCGACCAGCTGCTCATCTTCCCGGCCACCCACTACACGGCCGGGCCGGAGCGGATGGAGCGGGCGCTGCGCGGCATCGAGGCCGAGCTGGCCGACCGGCTCGCCGAGCTGGAGCGGCAAAACAAGCTGCTGGAGGCCCAGCGGCTGCGCATGCGCACCACATACGACGTGGAGATGATGCGCCAGGTCGGCTTCTGCAACGGCATCGAAAACTACTCGATGCACATCGACGGCCGCTCCCACGGCGACCCACCGCACTGCCTGCTCGACTACTTCCCCGACGACTTCATGACGGTCATCGACGAGTCACACCAGACGATCCCGCAGATCGGCGCGATGTACGAGGGCGACGCCTCGCGCAAGCGGCTGCTCGTCGAGCACGGCTTCCGGCTGCCGAGCGCCGCTGACAACAGGCCGCTCCGGTTCGACGAGTTCCTGGAGCGGGTGGGGCAGATGGTGTTCCTGTCCGCCACGCCGGGGCCGTGGGAGCTGCAGCACTCGGGCGGCGAGTTCGTCGAGCAGGTCATCCGCCCCACCGGCCTTGTCGACCCCGAGGTGATGATCAAGCCGACCAAGGGCCAGATCGACGACCTCATGCACGAGATCCAGCTGCGCACCGAGCGCGACGAGCGGGTGCTCGTCACCACGCTCACCAAGAAGATGGCCGAGGATCTCACCGACTACCTGCTGGAGCACGGCATCCGCGTGCGCTACCTGCATTCCGAAGTGGACACGTTGCGCCGGGTCGAGCTTCTGCGCGAGCTGCGCAAGGGCGACTACGACGTGCTCGTCGGCATCAACCTGCTGCGCGAGGGCCTCGACCTGCCCGAGGTGTCGCTCGTGGCGATCCTCGACGCCGACAAGGAGGGCTTCCTGCGCAGCGGCACGTCGTTGATCCAGACCATCGGCCGCGCCGCGCGAAACGTGTCCGGCCAGGTCCACATGTACGCCGACAAGATCACGCCGTCGATGGCCACCGCGATCGACGAGACCAACCGGCGGCGGGCAAAGCAGGTGGCGTACAACGAGGCCAACGGCATCTCGCCCGAGCCGCTCCGCAAGAAGATCCACGACATCCTCGACGACATCTACCGCGAGGCCGACGACACCGAGGGCGCGCTGGGTGGCCACGGCCCCGGCGGCCACGTGATCGGCGGCTCCGGGCGGCAGATGTCGCGGGGCAAGGCGCCGGTGCCGCAGACGCGTTCGCGGGGCAAGGCGGCCACCCCGTCCCGCGAGGGCATGGCCCGCGCCGACCTCGCCCAGCTCATCCAGGACCTCAACGACCAGATGCTTGCCGCGGCGCGCGAGCTGCAGTTCGAGCTGGCGGCTCGCATCCGTGACGAGGTGCACGAGCTGAAGAAGGAGCTGCGGGGGATGGACGCGGCTGGGGTCAAGTAGCGCTGGTTGGGTTTCGGGGCCGGGGTGACCGGCTCCGGGCGGTCAGGCTTGGGCCCTCCGCCGGTCACCCCGGCCCCGAAACGCGATGGTCACCCACCGCCTTCCCCCTTTCTGGCTTTAGGAGTGCTGCCCAGCGGAGCGACGCGACTTGGGTTTGCGAAAACTCGGGGGTGCACCGGGGTCGATGGGTCATAGGGTCGGGGGGTGCGCGACGGAGAGCTTTCACGGGGGCCTTTCGACGGGGAGTTTGGGCCGGGGCACCCTGACGGGGACTCTGGGCGGGGGCCCTTCGATGGGGAGTTTGGGCGGCAGCCTGGCGGGGGGTTGACTTGGCGGCCGCTTGATGGGGATGGGGATCGGGTGGCGTTGGTGGGGCTGGCCGAGCGGTGCCATGCCGCCGACGGTGGGATGGCGGAGGTCACGATCAGTCGGTTCGGGGCCGAGGGCGTGATCACGACGGGCGGGCACACGGCGACCGGCGAGCTTGTCGCGGCGGCCGCGGTCCGCCGGCTCTCGCCGGGCGCGGCGGTCATCGGCCTCGTCGACCCGACCCACCGCGGCCGCGGCACCGGTGGCGTGCTGCTCGACCGGGCCCTGGAGGTCGCGGCCAGCGTCGATCCCGCGGTGACCGTGGAGACCGAGGCGCTGACCGAGGCGACCGGGCGGCTGTTCGCAAGTCGGGGGCTGCGGCAGGTGTTCGCCGAAGACGTGATGCGCTTCGACCTCGCCGCCGCCGAGCCGCCGACCGCGCCGCTCCCGCCCGGCCTGGCCCTGCACGAGTGGACGCCCGACCTGGCCGCCCGCTTCTTCGCCGCGTACGACGCCGCGTTCCGCGACCGGCCCGGCTTTCCCGGCTGGCCCGCCGAGCGGTGGGTGGCGTGGACGGCCGGCGACGAGGAGTTTCGTCCACAGTGGTCGCTGCTGGCGGCCGGGCCCGACGGCGAGGGCGACGCCGGCTTCATCACCTGTGCGGACGGTTGGGTCATCCAGGTCGGCGTGGCGCCCGCCTGGCGCGGCCGGGGCCTCGGCGGCGCGCTGGTGGGCGAGGCGCTGCGGCGGATGCGGGCCGGGGGCGCGGACCAGGCCCTCCTCGACGTCAACGTGGACAATCCCGCCGCCCGCCTCTACGCGCGGCTCGGGTTTACGAAGCTCGGCCGCCGCGCGAAGTTTCAGCCGTGACCCCGGCTTCGGCCAGATGCCCGCCGGGCGGCCGGCCGGCGGTGTTTCGTGTGGGCGCACCGGGCGAAGGCTCGGCGCGTCGCCTCAAGCGTCTGTGGTCCGGGCGTCAGGCGGGATGGCGGTGAGGGCCTCGTAGGCGGCGGCGAAACGTTCGGCGGCGGCGTCGACGCCCGGGCGGTCGCCCGTCGCCAGTAGGTCGAGCAGCAGCCCGCGCATCACCGCCACGCCGAGCCGCGCGTCGGCGCGGGCGACGTCTTCCGGCACGCCGCGGGCGCGGGCGAACTCCACCGCCGGCTCCAACCACGACTCCACGATGCCGTCGAGCAGGGGGAGCGCGTGGGTGCGGCCCTGCAGCGCCTGCCCGTAGACCTCGAAGAAGAGCCGCTCGTGCGGGGCGAGCGCCGGGTCGGCGAAGCGCCGCCATATCCGGCGGATCGCGTCGCCCGGCGTGACCGCCTCGTCGAGGCCCAGGTCGGCGAAGGCCTCGCGCTGGCGCCGCTCGACCGCCCGGATCACCTCGACGAGCAGCCCTTCCTTGGAGCCGAAGTGGTAGATGAGCATCCGGTGGCTCGTGCCGAGCGCGGCCGCGAGCTGGCGCAGGCTCAGGTCGCTGAGGCCGTGCGCGGCGAGGTGGTCGATGGCCGCGTCGAGGAGGCGCTGCCGCGGATCGGGCATGTACCATATGGTACATGCGGATGCGGGACATCGATGTGACGGCGCGCTCGCGGGCGGACGCCGATGCGGTCTACCGCCTGCTCGTCGACGGTGCCACCTGGCCCAGCTGGTCGGGCCTCGGCTCGTTCGAGCTGGAGCGGGCGAGCGCGGCGGGTGGCGAGGGTGTCGGCGCCATCCGGATCTTCCGGACCTGGCCGTTTACCAACCGTGAGGAGATCGTCGAGGCGGTGCCGGGCCGCCGCCTCAGCTACCGGCTGCTGTCGGGCATGGCGCTCGACGGCTACCGCGCCGACGTCGACCTCACCCCGGACGGCGAGGGCACGCTGATCCGGTGGCACTCGACCTTCACGGCCAAGCGCCCGTGGATGGGCGGGTTCTACCGCTGGTTTCTCGGCCGCTTCATCAGGCAGTGCGCCGAGGGCCTGGCCAAAGCGGCCGCGGCCTGAGTCCCCACTGGCCCGGTTGACAGCAAAATCCCTGTTTTTGCGGCCTCGGCAACCCGAGGAAGCAACAAAAGCAGGGATTTTGTCGCGCGGACCCGGCAGCGGAGGTCGGGGATTTCGGCGAGCCCTGGCGAGCCGCCGACCGGAGCGGTGCCCGCGGGAGCATACGGCCCGCAACTGGCGCGGACGTGGGCAAATCTGCCTATAGGTCGGCAGAAATCACGCCGGAACGTCGGTGAAGTGCTCGACCACCGGAGGCGTCGCGAAGTAGGGGCCGATGTGGGAGCGCCAGGTCGTGAAGCGCTCGCTGTCCCGGAAGTTTTCCAGGTGGGCCTCGACCGACTCCCACTCCACGAGGAGCACGAAGCGTGTCGGCGACTCGATGCCGCGGGTCATGCGGACCGAGTGGCAGCCGGGCGTGCTGGCCAGGACGGGGTGGCCCTTCGCGTACGCGGCCGCGAAGTCGTCTTCCTGACCCGGCTTGACGTCGATCAATGCGACTTCGAGCACCATGCCGGCAGCCTACCGCGCCTAGCCTCCTAGGAAGCTTGAGCGGCTGTGGTACGGAGTCGCATTACACAGCCCGTGGATGTGCCAAAACGTGGACCGATGGTGGATGATGGTGGGCGTAGGAGGGGAGTATTCCCCCGCGACGTTGTCGTCAACACGGTCGTCTCCGGCTCACTCGGTTGCCGACCCGGCATCGTCGGTCGCCAGTCCCACGCGGCATTGTCGAGGGCGGCGGAAGAGACCTCCGACAGAGTTCACATCGCTTCGTCCATGACGGGGCGATGTCGTATGTCTGCCGGAGGTTTCATTGGCCGTGTCCACAGGGGTGTGGGTCGCCACCCTCGTCGTCCTCATCGCGGTGCTGGCCGTCGACTTGCTGATCATCGGCCGGCGCCCCCACGAGCCGAGCGTCAAAGAGTCCAGCATCTGGGTGAGCATCTACATCGCCCTCGCGCTGATCTTCGGCGTCGGCCTCTGGGTCACGAGCGGTGGCACGGTCGCGGGTGAGTTCTACGCCGGGTGGCTCACGGAGTACAGCCTCTCGGTCGACAACCTCTTCGTCTTCGTGATCATCATGAGCCGCTTCGCGGTGCCCCGTAAGTTTCAGCAGGAGGTGCTGCTCATCGGCATCATCCTGGCGCTGGTGATGCGGGGCGGCTTCATCGCGGCGGGTGCGGCGCTCATCTCCCAGTTTGCCTGGGTGTTCTACATCTTCGGCGCGTTCCTCATCTACACGGCGATCAACCTCGCCCGCGACGGTGAGATGGTCCCCGAAGACTACAAGGAAAACATCGTCATCCGGTACGCGCGGCGGGCGCTGCGCGTCTCCAACGACTACGGCAACGGGCGCTTCACGACGGTAAACGGTGCGGGGCGGCGCATGTTCACGCCGCTGCTGATCGTGATGATCGCGATCGGCACGACCGACCTCATCTTCGCGCTCGACTCGATCCCGGCGATCTTCGGCATCACCGACGAGCCCTACCTCGTCTTCACCGCCAACGTGTTCGCGCTGATGGGGCTCCGCCAGCTGTACTTCCTGCTCGGCGGCCTGCTGGAGCGGCTCGTCTACCTGTCGATGGGCCTGTCGGTCATCCTCGGCTTCATCGGGGTGAAGCTTGTGCTCGAGGCGCTCGCGGACAACAATTTGCCGTTCATCAACGGTGGCGAGCACGTCGGCTGGGCCCCGCACATCCCGATCTGGCTCTCGCTGACCGTCATCATCGGCACGCTGACCATCGCCACGGTGGCGAGCCTCGTCAAGTCGTCCCGGGACGCCAAGCGGGAGTTAGTGGGCGCTGCCGCGGCGGCGGGGAGCGGTGCGCCGCCGCCCAGCGCATCAAGCGGCGGCGGCCGCCGCCAGGCCACCCGGGAGCGCGACCCGATGGGCCGCCGCTAGCGTCGCGACCCGGTCCGGGGGCATCGGCTCCTCGACCACGAGCCGCCGCTGAGAGCAGGCGTGCAGCATGTGGCCCGGCCCGCGGTCGGACACGAAGCCCACGTGGTGGACGGCGTGGCCGGGGCGGGCGAAAAAGTACAGGTCGCCGGGCCGCTCCTCGCCGGGCGGGAGCGGGTCCGTCGCGTCCGCCTGGTCACTCGCGTCGCGGGGGAGCCGTACGCCGAAGCGCCGCCACGCCAGGTGTACGAGCCCGGAGCAGTCGATGCCGTGGCGGGACATGCCGCCCCACACGTACACGCGGTCGACGAGCCGGCGCGCCAGGGCGAGCACGTCGGTGGCCGCCGACGGGATCGACGGGGGAACGACCGCGGTGGAAAGTGCCCACAGTGGACGGTCCTGCCCCGGCACGTGTACCGGCTGGAAGCCGTCGACGGGCGGGCCGGCCGGGGCGAAGCGGGTGCCGAGCACCACGCCGGGCAGCACGATCCGGCCGCCGGGACGGTCCCGCAGACCGGTCGTGAGCGCGTCGACCACCAGCGACGGCTCCGGCCCCGCGGCGGGGGCGAGCTGCGACGCCGGCAACCATCCCGGGTATCCGCGCGGGTCGAGCCGCGCCGCCGGCTGCTCCACGGCGACGGCGCGGGCCCACCCGTCGGGGCGTACCTCCTCGACCAGCACCCGCTCGCCGAGCAGCAGCTGACTGACCACACAGTCACCCACCCGCTCGTCGCGGTCCATCCTGGTCACCCACGCGGCCACGTCGGCGCGGGGCGCGAGCGCGGGCGCGTCGACGGGGCGGACCGCCGCCGGGTCCGACCACAGCGTGGCCACCGGGGCCGCTACGAAACCAACTGCCGGCTCAGTCGCCATCTACGGATATTATCTTCACGCCCAGGCCGGGGACAGCGGGCAGGACGACATGCGCGTCCTCGTACCGGATGCCGCCCTCGACCGGAGACGACGCGAGCCACCAGGCGGCGTCGAGGTCGGAGACCGCCGTGGTGCCGAGCGCGGCGACGAGACTGGCCGCGGCGCCGATGCCGACCTGGGTCTCCATCATCGAGCCGACCACCGTGCCCATCCCGTGCGCGGCGGCGAGCTCCAGCAGCGTGCGCGCCGGGCCGAGGCCGCCGCACTTGGCGAGCTTCACGTTGACCATGTCGGCGGCCCGGCGGCGGATCACCTCGACGAGGTCGCGCACGCCGTACACCGCTTCGTCGGCCAGGATCGGCAGCGACACCCGTTCGCTCACCCAGGCCAGCCCGTCGAGGTCCCACGCCGGCACCGGCTGCTCGACCAGCTCGACGCCGAGCCCCGCGTCCTCGATGCCGCGGATCACCCGTACCGCCTCGCGCGGCGTCCAGCCCTGGTTGGCGTCCAGCCTGATGCGCGCGCCGGGGCCGGCCGCCGCGCGCACCTCGCGTACCCGGGAGATGTCGCCCTCGGCATCGAGCCCCACCTTGAGCTTGAGCACCGCGAAACCCTCCGCCACCCGGTCCCGGGCCGCCGCGGCCAGGGCGCCGGCGTCGCCGGCGGACAGCGTCACGTCCGTCGGAACGCGCGAGGCCGTCCCACCCAGAAAACGCGCCAGGGGTACGCCGAGCCGGCGCGCCGCCAGGTCGTGCAGTGCCGTGTCGACGGCTGCCTTGGCGGCCTCGTTGCCGGCGACCGCGCGCCGCGTCTCGGCCAGCCGGGCGTGCAGGTCGTCGGGGTCGCGTCCGGTGAGCAGCGGCGCGAGGACCTCGCGCACGCACGCCTCGCTGCCCGCCACCGAGGCGCCGGTGACCTGCCACACCTGCGGCGCCTCGCCGAACCCGGAGCGCCCGTCGCCGTCGGCGATCTCCACGACCAGCGTCTCCACGGTGGTGGCGCGGCGCAGCGCGGTCACGAACGGCGTGTGCAGCGGCGCGGACACGCGGTGGGTGCGGATCTCGGTGATCATCGTCGCTCCCACGCGGCCGCGGACACGCGCGCGATCACGCCGCACGCGTCGGCGTCGGGCAGGTCGGTGGTGGTGCAGACGGCGATCGCGTACGGCGGGGCGTCGTCCGGGAAGACCACGCCGGCGCCGTGGCGCACGCCCTCCACCCAGCCGTTCTTGTGGGCGACGCGGGTGCCGGGCGGGAGGCCGGCGGCGAGGTCCTCGGTGCGTTCCTGGCGCAGGAGCGTGGCGACCATGGCGTCCGGCGGCCCGAGCGCCCCGGTGACGATCGCGGTGAAGAGGGCGGCCAGGTCGGCGGCGGTGACCAGGCTGTCGAGGCCGGCCTCGCGGGCCGCGTAGTCTTCGATGCCGCGCCGGGTCACGCTGTGCCGCGCGCCGGCCAGGGCCCACACCTCGGCGACCGCGTCGAGCCCCACGTGGCCGAGCACGATGTTGGTGGCCAGGTTGCTCGACTTGGCGATCATGCGTTCGGCCAGCCAGCCCAGCGGTGCCGTGCCGCCGAGCCGCTCCCACACGCCCTTGTCGCTGTCGTAGTCGCGGGTGCAGCCGAACATCCCGCTCGCGGCCGAGGCGAAGACGTTGTGCACCGGTACCTCGGCGTCGAGGTCGGCACCGGAGCGGTGCAGCGCCGCGAGCACCGCGACCTTCATCGTGCTCGCGGCGTAGTGGGTCTTCTCCGGCAGGAGGGTGTGGCGCGGCGGGCCGTCCAGCGGTCCGATGTAGACGGACACGCCCGGGGGGAGGCTATCCAGCATGCTTGCGGCGGGCGGTGTCGCGGGCGCGCTGGGTGGCGTCGAGCGTCACCTTGCGCAGCCGCACGGCCGCCGGCGTCACCTCGACGCACTCGTCTTCACGGCAGAACTCCAGCGCCTGCTCCAGCGAGAGCTTGCGCGGCGGGATCACCTTCTCGGTCTCCTCCGAGGTGGAGGCGCGCATGTTGGTGAGCTTCTTCTCCTTGGTGATGTTGACGTCCATGTCGTCGGAGCGGGAGTTTTCCCCGACGATCATGCCCTCGTACACCTCGGTGGACGGCTCGACGAAGAGCGTGCCCCGCTCCTGCAGGTTGAGCATCGCGAACGCGGTGACCGCGCCGGTCCGGTCGGCGACGAGCGAGCCGGTGTTGCGCGTGCGCAGCTCGCCCGCCCACGGCTCGTACGACTCGAAGACGTGGTGCAGGATGCCGGTGCCCCGCGTGTCGGTGAGGAACTCGGTGCGGAAGCCGATCAGCCCGCGCGCCGGCACCAGCCACTCCATGCGGATCCAGCCGGTGCCGTGGTTGACCAGCTGCTCCATGCGGCCCTTGCGGGTGGCCAGCAGCTGGGTGATCGCGCCGAGGTGCTCGTCGGGCGCGTCGATCGTGAGGCGCTCCACCGGCTCGTACGTCTTGCCGTCGACCACCCGGGTCACCACCTGCGGCTTGCCGACGGTCAGCTCGTACTGCTCGCGGCGCATCTGCTCGACCAGGATGGCGAGGGCGAGCTCGCCGCGGCCCTGCACCTCCCACGAGTCGGGGCGGTCGGTGGGCAGGACGCGGAGCGACACGTTGCCGATCAGCTCGCGGTCGAGGCGGTCCTTGACCATGCGGGCGGTGACCTTGGCGCCCTTGACCCGGCCGACGAGCGGCGAGGTGTTGGTGCCGATCGTCATCGAGATGGCCGGCTCGTCGACGGTGATGCGGGGGAGCGCGACGGGGTTTTCCGCGTCGGCGAGCGTGTCGCCGATCATGATCTCGGGGATGCCGGCGACCGCGATGATGTCGCCCGGCCCGGCCTCGTCGGCCGGCTTGCGCTCCAGGCCGTCGGTCATCAGCAGCTCGGAGATGCGCACCCGCTCCTCGGCGCCGCCCTCACGGCACCAGACCACCGTCTGCCCCTTGCGGATCGTGCCCTGCCGCACCCGGCACAGCGCGAGCCGGCCCAGGAACGGGGAGGCGTCGAGGTTGGTGACGTGTGCCTGCAGCGGCGCGCCCTCGTCGTAGGCGGGGGCGGGGATCGTGTCGAGCAGCGTCTGGAAGAGCGGCTGGAGGTCGGGCGAGTCGGGCATCGCGCCGTCGGCCGGCTGGGTGAGCGAGGCGAGGCCGTCGCGGGCGCACGCGTACACGATCGGGAAGTCGATCTGGCCCTCGTCGGCGTCGAGGTCGAGGAAGAGCTCGTAGGTGTCGTCGACCACCTCCTTGATCCGCGCGTCGGGGCGGTCGACCTTGTTGATCACCAGGATGATCGGCAGGCGGGCCTTGAGCGCCTTGCGCAGCACGAACCGGGTCTGCGGCAGCGGCCCCTCGCTCGCGTCGACGAGCAGCAGCACGCCGTCGACCATGGTGAGCCCGCGCTCCACCTCGCCGCCGAAGTCGGCGTGGCCGGGGGTGTCGATGATGTTGATGGTGACCGGCTCCCCGGCCGCGGGGACATAACGGACAGCCGTGTTCTTGGCCAGGATCGTGATGCCCTTTTCCCGCTCGAGGTCCATCGAGTCCATCACCCGGTCGGCCACCTCGCCCCGGGTGTGGAGGGCCCCGGCCTGCCGCAGCATGGCGTCGACCAGGGTCGTCTTGCCGTGGTCGACGTGGGCGATGATCGCGACGTTACGGAGGTCCGAGCGGGTCTGCATGCCATCCATTGTCCCGAACCTGTGATCATCGCCCAGCGCCGGGGTTAGGGCCCCGTCACATTGGCCTGTCATGCTGTCGTACGTGTGGGGGCGGGCGTGCAAGACCTGGTGAACCTCCTGACGGACCTGCCGCCGCTGCTGATCTACGCGGTGGCGGCGATCCTCGTCGCGGGAGAGACGGCGGTCATCGTCGGGCTCGTCGTGCCGGCCGAGGCGACGCTGCTCACCGTCGGCTTCCTCGCCTACCTCGGCACCGTCCGCCTGGTCCCGGCCGCGATCCTGATGGTCGCCGCCGCTCTGGTCGGTGACACGCTCGCCTTCCGCAGCGGCCGCCGCTACGGCCCCCGCCTGCGCTCCGGGCGGTGGGGCGCGCGGATCGGCTACGAGCGCTGGCAGAAGGCCGACGCGATGCTGGCCCGTCTCGGCGGCCGGGCGATGTTCGGCGCCCGGTGGCTGGCCTTCGTGCGCACGCTCGCGCCGCGGCTGGCCGGCGGCGCCGGCATGCCATACCGCCGCTTCGCCCCGTGGAACGCGCTGGGCGTGGTCACCTGGGTCGGCGCCTCCGTCGTCGTCGGCTACCTGGCCGGCGAGTCGTACGAGACGGTCTCCCGCTACCTCGGCAAGGCCACCGGCGCGGTGCTCGTCCTCCTCGTCGCGGTCGTCGCGATCGTCCTTCTTGGACGGTGGCTGGGCCGCAACCCCGACCCCGCGCTCGCGCTGGCCCGGCGGGCGGCCGCCCTCCCGCCGCTGCGCTGGGTCCACCAGCGGTACGGGCTGCTGTTCTTCCTGCTCTCCATGCGCTTCGGCCCCGCGTGGGCGTTCGTGGCCAACCTCGTCTTCGGGCTCGGCCTGCTGCTGCTGTTCGCGTTCGCGATGGCCTTCGTGGTCAACGCGGTCGTGCGCCACAGTGGACTGTCCGTGGTGGACGACGTGATCGCGGACTGGTTCGCCGCCCGGCGCACCGAGGGTTTCGCCCACGCGGCAGACGTGGTCATCGACGTCATGGGGCCGAAGAGCCTCGTGGTCGTCGTCGCGCTGGCCGCGCTCGTGCTCGGCTGGCGCAGCCGGGCCTGGCGGGGCGACCTGGTCACGCTCGTGGCCACGGCGGGCGCGTTCCTGCCGCTGGTGCTGCTGGCCGTGGCGGAGCGGGCGCTGGTCTCGGAGCGGTTCTTCCTGACCCAGCACGCGGTCGTCACCGCCAGCCTCTGCACGCTCGCCTGGCTCATCGCGCGGCGTACCCCGTGGGTGGCGGGCGTGGCCGTGTGGACCGTGGCGGTGGTCGGCGTGGTGACGGTGAGCGGGGCCCGCCTCTACGTCGGCTGGAACACGGCCAGCCAGCTCGTCACGTCGGTGCTTCTCGGCGTGATGTGGACGGCGGTCTTCATGGTGGCGTGGGCGACGCGGGGGCGGGTCGAAAACCCGTCGCCGGATGTGCCAGACATGTCGGGTTCGACCCCCCGGTAGGCCGTTGACAAGCTGTTATGGTGCGCACCGTGAAGCGCGAGGAGTGAGCTCCGGCGGCCTGGACGGGCCGGCTCCGCGGTGACATGCGAGCCCCGCGGTCGCGAACGAAAGGCGGGCACGGTGAAGGTGCGCACGGGGGTTTTAGCGGTCGTCATGGTGTTCGCGTTGACCGGGTGTCTGGAGCGGACGCGTGACCTGCCGCCATCGGATCCGGCCGTGGCGGCCGAGGAGACGCCGGCGGTCGAGCCGCTCGCGCAGGAGTGGGGTGCCGCGGCGACGCCCAGCCCCACCCCGAAGCCCACGCCGAAGAAGTCGCCCACCACGCGCCCGCCGGCCAAGCCGAAGCCGAAGCGCAAGCCGCCGGTGGAGACCCAGCTGCCGCCCGCCCCGCCAAAGCCGGCACCGGCCGGATGCACGCCGACGAAGGAGGGCACCGCGGCCACCCGGGCGCAGGTGAAGGACGCGCTGACCGTGGCGGCCGGCCGCACGTACTGGCCGACGTCGGCGCCGAGCATCAAGGTGCCGGTCAACCTGGTGAAGGCGACCGCCTGGCAGGAGAGCGGCTGGCAGTCGAACATCATCGCCTGCGACGGCGGCATCGGGCTGATGCAGGTCATGCCGGACACGGCCGCGTTCGTCAACCAGCGCTTCGGCCAGTCGTACGACGTCCGCGACTACAAGGACAACGCCACGCTCGGCGCCAACTACCTCGCCTGGCTCATCAAGTACTTCGGCGACGTGTACTTCGAGGGCGACTACACGCTCCCCGACTGCGGCGTCACGGAGCTCTGCCTCCTCAACGCGGTGATCGCCTCGTACAACGTCGGGTTCGGCGCCGTCGACACCGCGAACGGGCTCGTCATCCCCAACCCGCAGTACGTGCGGAACGTCCGGGCGCTGATGACCGAATGCGAGTGCCTCTCTTTCTGACGACTTTTTTCACAATTTCCTCTTCAGCCGCAATTCGGGCAAATACCGTGTAGGGCATGAGGTACGCCCTAAGTGTTGTGGTCGTGTCCCTCCTCCTGCCGAGTCCCGCGGCTGCCGCCGGCGCGACCGCCACCGTGCGTTCCGGTGGCACCGGCCTCAACCTGCGCGCCGGCCCCTCCACGGCGGACGCCCAGGTCGGCAGGATCGCCGAAGGCAGCCGCGTCGCCGTGGTGTGCCAGGTGTACGGGCAGTTCGTCGCCGGCACGCAGCGCCGCACCCCCGGGTGGGACCGCCTGTCCAGCGGCCGCTACGTCTCCGACGCGTACGTGCGCTGGAGCCCCCGGCGGCCGTGGGTGCACTGGTGCGGCCCGCGGGGCGCGTCGCTGCCCACCGTGCGCACCGGCACCGGCCCGGTCAACGTGCGCACGGGCCCGAGCACCCGCTTCGCCCGCGCCGGCGGCCTGGCCGAGGGGACCGTGCTGCAGGTCGAGTGCCAGGTGTGGGGCGAGCTCGTGAGCGGCAGGATGCGCCGCTCCGCCGCCTGGAACAAGCTGCCCGGCGCCCGCTTCGTCGCCGACTCCAACGTGGACTGGCGCGGCAACCCGCCCACCCTCCCGTGGTGCGGCCAGATGGCGCCCACCGTGCCGCCGGCCAACGCGGCCCAGTTCATCGCCCGCACGGCCGGCCCCGCCCGGGCCGGCTACCGGCAGTACAAGGTGCCCGCCTCGGTGACGATCGCGCAGGCCATCCTGGAGTCCGGGTGGGGCGGCAGCTGGCTGACCCGCCGCGACCACAGCTACTTCGGCATCAAGTGCTTCGGCGGCCCGGGCGGGATCGCGGTGGGCTGCCGCACGTACGCCACGAGCGAGTGCGACGGCACGAAGTGCTACCGCACGACGGCCTCGTTCCGCGCGTACCGCAACGCGACCGGCTCCTTCGCCGACCACGGGCGCTTCCTGACGGTCAATCCCCGCTACAAGAGGGCGTTCGCGTACAGCCGCGACCCGAACCGCTTCGCCGTCGAGATACACAAGGCGGGTTACGCGACCTCGCCCACGTACGCGCAGAGCCTCATCAACCTCATGAAGAAGTACGACCTCTACAGGTACGACAGGTAAGGCGGTGCGCGCTCGTCCCAGTAGGCCTGCCCATGACGCCCGACCATAGCGGCCGGCGGGCCTCACAGTCGCGGCGATAAATGGAAGGCGACGCCGAGCGCGCGGCCGCCGACCTCGCTGCCGTCTCCCTCGGCCGTCCACACCTCGGAGAGCACCGCCTTGACGAACGCCCACGCCCTGATCCGCTCCACCGGCTGGCGCATCCCGTCGGCGAGCTGCTCGACGCGTGCCGGCACGAGCGGCAGCAGCTCGTCGTCGCGGCGGTCCGGGTCGGGGTTGTGGACCATCGAGCCGGCCTCGTAGCCCGGGTCGCCGACCACGCCGTGCGGGTCGATCGCCAGCCACGGCTCGCGCTCGGCCCGCAGCACGTTGTCGTGGTGCAGGTCGCCGTGCAGCACCACCCGCGAGGGCGCGGAGGCGCACAGCTCGTCGAAGAGCCGGCCCGCGCGCTCGACAAGCTGGCGGGGGAGCGGGTCGTCGCCCGGATAGGCCCGCAGGTGCGCCGCGAACGCCGCACCCTGCGACTCCAGGTCGGGCAGGATCCCATCGGGTACCGGCGCCGCGTGCAGCCGCCGCATCACGTCGAGGATGGCGGCGGTCGCCTCCGCGTCGCGCCCCGGGACGAGCGCGCTCGCCGGCGTGCCCGGATCGGCCCGCTCCAGCAGCAGCGCGCCCCACTCCGGCTCGTACGCCAGCAGCCGCGCCGCGCCCGCGCCGGCCCAGCACTCCAGCGTGGCGGCCTCGACCGGCAGGTGGTCGGCGCCCGGCACGCCGGCCAGGATCCGGTCGCGAGCGGGCCTCGAGCGGCCCTCTTCGTTGAACCGTGGGGGTCTCTGTGCCGTACTCACGGGCGCAGCCCCACACCCTGGAGGTCCCCGCATGCGTGTCCGGCTGGTCGCGGCAGCCCTGCTCGCTTTGACGTTGGCCAGCGGCTGCGCCGGGGGGACGACCCCGAGCGCGGACTGGAACGCGGGCCAGCGGCCGGCCGGCGCCGACGCCAAGCCGGCCGGGGAGAAGAGGCAGGGGCCCGTGCCGGCCACCCTCACCTTTACCGGCACCACGCTCGACGGCAAGCCGTTCGACGGGGCGAGTCTCGCGGGGCGGCCGACGGTGCTGTGGTTCTGGGCGCCGTGGTGCGCCACGTGCTTCGGGCAGGCCGCCTCGGTATCGGACATGCAGGACGAGTTCGGCACGAAGGTCAACCTGCTGGGGGTCGCGGGCCTCGGCGACGCCAAGGAGATGGAGCAGTTCGTCTCCGACGGGCAGGTCGGCGGCGTGACCCACCTCAACGACCAGGCCGGCGCGGTGTGGAAGAAGTTCAAGATCACCGAGCAGAGCACCTACGTGTTCCTCGACCGCGACGGCGAGGTGCTGAGCAAGGGGTGGATGGACAGCGTCGAGTTCGAGGGCAAGGTCGCCGAGCTGGCCGGCTGAGCGATGACACAGACCACGTTCGTACTGGCGCTGACCGCGGGCATGCTCGCGGCGGTCAACCCGTGCGGCTTCGCGCTGCTGCCCGCGTACCTCTCGCTGCTGGTCGCCGGTGAGTCCACAGGCGACACCGTGCGGCGGGCGCTCGCCTCGACGGCGGCCATGACCGCGGGCTTCGTGGCGGTGTTCGGTGCGTTCGGGCTCGCGGTGGCGCCGGCCGCCGGCTGGATCCAGGAGCGGCTCCCGTGGCTGACCGTCGGGCTCGGCGTGCTCCTTGTCGCCGTGGGGGCGTGGCTCGCCGCCGGCCGGTCGCTGCCCGCGCCCTGGCGAGGCCCGCGTGCGCCGCAGCTGCGCCGCACGCTCCCGTCCATGGCCCTCTTCGGCGCGGCGTACGCGGCCGCGTCGCTCAGCTGCACCATCGGGCCCTTCCTGGCCATCGTCGTGGCCAACATGCGGGCCGGCTCCACCGGCGCCGGGGTGGGGCTCTTCCTCGCGTACGCCGCGGGCATGGGCCTTGCCGTCGGCGCGGCTGCCCTGGCCGTGGGGCTGCTGCGCACCTCGCTGATCCGCGCGGTGCGCCGGGCCGGCTCGGCGATCTCCCGGATGGGCGGGCTGCTGCTGTTGCTCGCCGGCGCGTACGTGGCCTACTACGGGTGGTACGAGATCCGGCTCAGCGCCGACCGGTCGGCGGCGGACGACCCGGTGGTGGCCGCCGCCACCGAGATCCAGCACTCGCTCTCGTCCGCGCTCAGCTCCGCCGGCGTGGAGGTGGTGGCGGGGGTGTTCGCCGTCCTCCTGGCGCTCGCGCTCGTCACCCGGCGCCTGACCCGCCGCTCAGAAGTCGGCGAAGAGGAACGGGACGGCGCGGGGGAAGAGCGCCCGCAGCTGCGCGCCGGCGTCGGCGGGCACGGCACCGAACCCGCGTAGCGGAAGGTCGTCCGGGTCCAGCACGCCGTACACGAGCGCGGACAGCCCCGCCGCCGTCACCGTCGCCCGGGGCACGCCGGGCTCGTCGCCGCCCACCTCGAGCCGCCCGCCGCGCCCGTCGAGCAGGTAGGTGCCGGCGATGAACGGGTCGTCGACCACCTCGACCACCACCCGGCCCGGCCCGGCGTGCGTGCCGGCCAGCGGCGGGACGGCGAGCACGCGGGCCATCGGGGCGTTCGCGTTGGGGACGCGGGTGCGCGACTCGGTGACGGTGCCCAGATCGGTGGCCCACAGCTCGGGAAGCTCGTCGGCCGCGATGCCGGCGACCACCCGGTCGACCTGGTCGACGTGCCGGGCGAAGAACTGGAGCAGCAGCGTGCGGCTCAGCGGCGTGGTGGTGAGCAGGTCGTCCACCAGCAGCTCGCCGCCGTAGCCGCTGAGGCGGTAGACGGCCGCCGCGGCCACCTCGCCGCCGACCCGCGCGGTGACGAGCCACCGGGCGTCGTCGGCGCGCAGCCGCTCGGCCCGGTAGTCGGGGAAGACCGCGAAGCCGTGCCGCTCGGCGGCCAGGCGCAAGGTGAACGCGCGGTACGCCTCGTACCCGTCGCCGATCCGCTCCCAGGCGAGCTCGCCGGGCAGGTCGGCGCGGAGGAGGTGGCCCAGGTCGGCGGGGGCGAACGTGACGTGGCGCCGCTTCGGCAGCCCCACGTAGCCGAACCGCTCGTAGAACGTGGGGCGGAACGGGTACAGAGCGCTCACCGGGTGACCATCGTCACGCATGTCGCCCAGCACGCGGGTAAGCAAAGTGCGGACGTGGCCGCGGCGGCGGGCCAGCGGGTGCACCGCCACCCCCGCGACGCCGACCATCGGGTGTAGCACACCGCGCACGTTCTGCCGCATCGGCACGGCGGAGACGGCGGCGAGCGAGGCACCGTCCTCCTCCGCCACAAGGGTGAGGTTGTCCTCCTGGAAGGGGAGGTACTCGCGGAACTTCGCCAACTCCTCCAGGGGAGCGGGGCTCGCCTCGAAGGCGTACGCCTGGAGGGGGAACGCGTGCGTGAGCCGCTCCTCCGAGCTGATCCGCCGGATCTCCATCCGCACAGCAAACCATGCGACCCCTAGGGCGTTCTCACCCTCCGGTGTGATCGACGAATCAGGGAGAAGTCGGTGCCGGGCCCGGATGGAAGTGTGAAGATCAGGTTGGAGGCTGTGCTTATGGCGGTCATAACGGGGACTGGGCAGGTACGGCAGGGGTCGAGCGCACCGGCCATAGAGGCGACGCGTACCCAATCAGTGCGGCTCGGGCAGCAGATCTTCATCCTGCTCGGAGCCATTGTCATCTACTTCGGCGTGCGCCACGTGACCGAGGGGTCGGTCAGCGCGGCGGTCGCGAACGCGGCGCGGGTGGTCGACTTCGAGAAGGCGCTCGGGCTGCATCAGGAGCAGTGGCTGCAGGACACGTTCGCGAGTTCCTCCCGGGTCAGCACGGTGTTCAACTGGATCTACATCTGGGGGCACTGGCCGGTCATCGCGGTCACGCTCGTCTGGCTGGCCCGCAAGCATCAGGTGATCTATCTCCGCACGCGCAATGCCATGATCCTTTCCGGCGCGATCGGCATGGTGATCTTCGCGACGTTTCCGGTGGCGCCGCCCAGGCTCGCGCACCTGGGCATGGTCGACACCGTGACGGTCAGCTCGCACGCGTACCGGGTGCTGCAGCCACCCATGTTCACCAACCAGTACGCCGCCGTGCCGAGCCTTCACGTCGGCTGGGACCTGCTGATGGGCATCGCGATCGCGATCGCGGCCCGGCGGCTGTGGGTGAAGGTGCTCGGGGTGCTGATGCCGCTCGCGATGACGGCGGCGGTCGTGTTCACCGCCAACCACTACATCGTCGACGCGCTCGCCGGGGCGGCGCTCACCATGAGTTGCTGGTTCGCGGTCCGGTGGTGGACGAGGCGGCGCGAGCTACGCCTTCAGCTGGCGACCACTTAGTCAGTATGTATTGACAAAGTCTCCTCCCAGGACGGAAGGTAGCCCTGGGAGGAGACGGCATGGATTTGCGTATCGCGGGAGCGCCCATCTCGTGGGGCGTGTGTGAGGTTCCCGGCTGGGGCTACCAGCTGCCGGCCGAGCGGGTGCTCGACGAGATGCGCTCCCTGGGCCTGGTGGCCACCGAGTTCGGGCCGGTGGGATATCTCCCGGACGACCCGGCCGGCCTGCTCGCCGCACACGACCTGCGCGCGGTCGGCGGCTTCGTCCCGGCGGTCCTGCACGAGCCCGGCCGCGACCCTCGGCCGGAGGTGGGCGCCGTCGCCGCGCGCTACGCCGCCGCCGGTGCCGACACCGTCGTGCTCGCCGCCGACACCGGAGGGCAGGGGTACGACGCGCGCCCCGACCTCGACGCCGCCGGCTGGGCCACCCTTCTGTCCAACTTGGACGGTGCGGCGGCCGAGGTCACGGCGGCCGGCCTGACGCCCACGCTGCACCCGCACGTGGGCACGATGGTGGAGACCGCCGGCGACGTCGAGCGGGTGCTCGCCGGCAGCGCGGTGCCGCTCTGCCTCGACACCGGCCACCTGGCGGTGGGCGGCGCCGACCCGGCCCGCATCGCCGCCGAGCACCCCGGCCGCGTCGCGCACGTGCACCTCAAGGACGTCGACGCCGGGCTCGCCGCCCGGGTGCGGGGCCGCGACGTTACCTACGCGGAGGCGGTGCGCGCGGGCATGTTCCGCCCGCTCGGCAAGGGCGACGTCGACATCGCCTTCATCGTGCGCACGCTCGACGCGGCCGGCTACACCGGGTGGTACGTGCTGGAGCAGGACGTCATGCTCACCGGCCCGGGCGCCGACCCGCTGCCCGACGTGGCCGCGAGCGTCGACTACCTCCGGAGCCTCTGATGGCCAACCCTCCCAGCGCTGCTCGTCGCTTCGCGGGTACGCGAAGCGACGAGCAGCGCCCAGAAGATTTTGACGTGGTCACCATGGGCCGGGTCGGTGTCGACATCTACCCGCTCCAGGTGGGCGTCGGGCTGGCCGAGGTGGAGACGTTCGGCAAGTACCTCGGCGGCAGCCCCACCAACGTCGCGGTCGCCGCCGCCCGCTACGGCCGGCGGGTCGCGGTCATCACCCGCACCGGCGCCGACCCGTTCGGCGACTTCGTCCACAGTGCACTGCGCGGCTACGGGGTCGACGACCGTTACGTGACCGCGGTGGAGCACCTGCCGACGCCGGTGACGTTCTGCGAGATCTTCCCGCCCGACGACTTCCCGCTCTACTTCTACCGGCTGCCGACCGCGCCCGACCTCCAGATCAGGGCGGACGAGCTGGACGCCGAGGCGATCCGGGCCGCGGGCGTCTTCTGGGTGACCGGCACCGGGCTGTGCGAGGAGCCCAGCCGCTCCGCGACGCTGGCCGCCCTGCGCATCCGTGACCGCGCCGGCATAACCGTGCTCGACCTCGACTACCGGGAGATGTTCTGGTCCTCCCGCGAGGAGGCGCGGCGCTGGGTCCAGGAGGCGCTGCCCTACGCGACCGTGGCGGTCGGCAACCTCGACGAGTGCTACACCGCCGTCGCCGAGCGCGACCCGGCCGCCGCGGCCAAGGCGCTGCGCGACCGGGGCGCCGACCTCGCGGTGGTCAAGCGGGGGCCGCGCGGGGTGCTCGCCGTCGACAGCTCCGGCGCCGTCGAGGTGCCGCCGGTGCCGGTGCGGGTGGTGAACGGGCTGGGAGCGGGCGACGCGTTCGGCGGGGCGCTCTGCCACGGCCTGCTCGCCGGCTGGGAGACCGCCCGGGTCATGCGCTTCGCCAACGCGGCCGGTGCGATCGTCGCCGGCCGCCTTGCCTGCTCCGACGCGATGCCCACGCTGGAAGAGGTCGAAGTATATGTTCGCTGAGCGGCTGGCCGCCGTCGTCGACGCGCGCGTGCGCCGTCCACAGTCCATCGTGGAGCTGGCCCGGTCCAGACCACGGGGCACGATCGGCGACCGTCTCGTGATCATCGCGGCCGACCACCCGGCCCGCGGGGCGCTCGGCGCCGGCAGCCGCCCGATGGCGATGGCCGACCGCGGCGACCTGCTCGAGCGGCTCTGCGTCGCGCTCGCCCGCCCCGGGGTCGACGGCGTCCTCGGCACCGCCGACGTGCTCGACGACCTGCTGCTGCTCGGCGCGCTCGACGGCAAGGTGGTGATCGGCTCGATGAACCGGGGCGGCATCGCCGGCACCGCGTTCGAGATCGACGACAGGTTCACCGGGTACGGCGCGGAGGCGGTCGCCGCGATGGGCTTCGACGGCGGCAAGATGCTGCTGCGCATCGACCCCGACGACCCGGCCACGGTGTCCACGATGGAGAGCTGCGCGCGGGCCGTCGACGCGCTCGCCGGGCGAGGGCTCATGGCGATGGTGGAGCCGTTCGTCAGCCACCGCGTCGACGGGCGGGTGCGCAACGAGCTGACGCCCGACGCGATGGTCCGGGCCATCTCGGTCGCGTCCGGGCTGGGCGGCACCTCGGCGTACACGTGGCTGAAGGTGCCCGTCGTGCCGGACATGGAGCGGGTGATGGCCGCCTCGACGCTGCCCGCCCTGCTGCTCGGCGGCGAGGTGCCGGCCGACCGCGACGCCGCGTTCGACGGGTGGCAGAAGGCGCTGCGGCTGCCCACCGTGAAGGGCATCGTCGCCGGCCGCTCGCTGCTCTACCCGGCCGACGACGACGTGGCCGGCGCGGTCGACACGGCGGTGAGCCTCCTATGACCCTGGTGACCCCTTCGTCCGCGGGCTGGCGCTACTCCGGCCTGCGCGTGCTCGACCTCGACGGCGTTACGTCCTTCGACACCGGCGACGACGAGGTGCTGGTGCTGCCGCTCGCCGGATCGTGCACTGTGGAGTGCGACGGTGCCACCTTCACGTTGGAAGGTCGCGAAGACGTCTTCGCGGGCGTGACCGACTTCGCGTACGCGCCGCGCGACGCCACCGTGACCGTGACGGGGGAGGGGCGCTTCGCGATCCCCGCCGCGCGGGCCTCGCGGCGCCTCACACCGCGCTACGGACCCGCCGACCGGGTGCCCGTCGAGCTGCGCGGCGCCGGCAGCTGCTCCCGGCAGGTCAACAACTTCTGCACGCCCGGCGTGTTCGAGGCCGACCGGCTGATCGCCTGCGAGGTGCTGACGCCCGGCGGCAACTGGTCGTCGTACCCGCCGCACAAGCACGACGAGGACCGGCCCGGCGAGTCGGTGCTGGAGGAGATCTACTACTTCGAGGTGCGCGGCGAGCACGGCGTGGCGTACCAGCGTGTCTACGGGCCGGACATCGACGTGCTGGCGGAGGTCCGCGGCGGCGAGGTCGTGCTGATCCCGCGCGGCTGGCACGGGCCCTCGATGGCCGCGCCCGGCTACGACCTCTACTACCTCAACGTGATGGCCGGCCCGCGCCGCGCCTGGGAGATCTGCGACGACCCGGCACACGCCTGGATCCGGGAAACGTGGCCTTCGCAGGAGATCGACCCGCGGCTGCCGTTCAACGGAGGAGTGACCACATGAGACTGACCGTCGCGCAGGCGCTCGTCCGCTTCCTCGCCGCACAGTACAGCGAGCGGGACGGCGTGGAGCACAAGCTCTTCGCCGGCTGCTTCGGCATCTTCGGCCACGGCAACGTCGCCGGGATCGGGCAGGCGCTCTACGAGGCCGAGCTGCGCGAGCCCGACGCGCTGCCGTACCACCAGTCGCGCAACGAGCAGGCGATGGTGCACGCGTCGGCCGCGTTCGCGCGCATGCGCAACAGGCTCAGCACGCTCGCCTGCACGTCGTCGATCGGGCCGGGCGCCACCAACATGGTGACCGGCGCCGCGCTCGCCACCATCAACCGGCTGCCCGTCCTGCTGCTGCCCGGCGACGTCTTCGCCACCCGCGTCGCCGACCCGGTGCTGCAGCAGCTGGAGGACCCGCGCGCGGCCGACCTGTCGGTCAACGACGCGTTCCGGCCGGTGTCCCGCTTCTTCGACCGGGTGTTGCGGCCCGAGCAGCTGCCGTCCGCGCTGCTCGGCGCGATGCGGGTGCTCACCGACCCGGTCGAGACCGGCGCCGTCACGGTCGCGCTGCCGCAGGACGTGCAGGCCGAGGCGTTCGACTGGCCGGCGGAGCTCTTCGCCCGCCGGGTGTGGCACGTGCCGCGCCCGGTGCCGGAGCCGGCCGCGCTGGCCCGCGCCGCCGCCGCGATCCGCGGTGCCCGCCGGCCGCTGATCGTCGCCGGCGGCGGGGTCATCTACTCCGAGGCCACCGACACGCTGCGGCGCCTCGCCGAGGAGACCGGCATCCCGGTCGCGGAGACGCAGGCGGGCAAGGGCTCCCTGCCGTACGACCACCCGCTCGCCCTCGGCGCCATCGGCGCGACAGGCACCACCGCCGCCGTCCACATGAGCCGCGAGGCCGACGTGGTGATCGGCGTCGGCACCCGGTACAGCGACTTCACCACCGCGTCGCGCAGCGCGTTCGGCGACGCGGTCTTCGTCAACCTCAACGTGGCGGCCTTCGACGCGGTCAAGCACTCCGGCGTCTCCGTCGTGGCGGACGCCCGGGAGGGGCTCGGCGCGCTGGCCGAGGCGCTGACCGGCTGGTCAGTCAGCGACGGATACCGGGAGGAGGCCCGCCGCCTCGCCGCCGAGTGGGACGAGACCGTCGAGCGGGCGTACCACCTCGGCCACGGCCCGCTGCCCGCCCAGTCCGAGGTCATCGGCGCGGTCAACGACGTCTCGGAGCCCCGCGACGTGGTCGTGTGCGCGGCCGGCTCGATGCCCGGCGACCTGCACAAGCTGTGGCGCACCCGCGACCCGAAGGGCTACCACGTCGAGTACGGGTACTCCTGCATGGGCTACGAGATCGCCGGGGGTCTGGGAGCGAAGATGGCGTCCCCGGACCGGGATGTCTTCGTGATGGTCGGCGACGGCTCGTACCTGATGATGTCGTCGGAGCTGGTGACCGCCGTGCAGGAAGGCATCAAGCTCATCGTCGTCCTGGTGCAGAACCACGGCTTCGCCTCCATCGGCGCGCTCTCCGAGACCGTGGGCGCGCCCCGCTTCGGCACCCGCTACCGCTACCGCAACCCGGACACCGGCCGGCTCGACGGCGACGTGCTCCCCGTCGACCTCGCGGCCAACGCGGCGAGCCTCGGCGTGCCCGTGCTGCGCGCCGGGACCGTCGAGGAGCTGCGCGCCGCCCTGCGCGACGCGAAGGCGCACGACGGGCCGATCGTGGTGCACGTCGACGCCGACCCGCTCGTGCCCGCGCCGGACGGCGGCGGCTGGTGGGACGTGCCCGTGGCCGAAGTGTCCACGTTGGACGCCACCCGCCAGGCCCGCAAGTCGTACGAGGCCGCGAAGGTGAACCAGCGGCCGTACATCACACCCCCACCCCGACGCTGAGGAGGGAACATCGTGACCACGCACCGCACCGCAAGCAAGCTGCTCGCCGTCGCCGCCGTCCTGACCCTCGCCGCGGCCGGCTGCAGCAGCGAGGGCGGGAAGCAGGAAGAGGAGCAGAGCAACTCGGGCAACACCGGTGTCGCCGACACGCCCCGCTACACGATTGCGATGATCACGCACGAGGTGCCCGGCGACACGTTCTGGGACCTGGTGCGCAAGGGCGCCGAGGCCGCGGCCAAGAAGGACAACATCGAGCTGCGGTACTCCAACAACGCGGACGGACCCGAGCAGGCCAACCTGGTGCAGAGCGCGATCGACAGCAAGGTCAACGGCATCGCCGTCACGCTCGCCAAGCCGGACGCCATGCGGGGGGCGGTGCAGAAGGCGACCGCGGCCGGCATCCCGGTGGTGGGGCTCAACTCCGGCATCGACAACTGGAAGGGCATGGGCCTGCTCCAGTACTTCGGGCAGGACGAGTCGATCGCCGGCGTGGCGGCCGGGCAGCGGCTGGCGCAGGAGGGCGCGAAGAAGGTGCTCTGCGTCATCCAGGAGCAGGGGCACGTCGCGCTGGAGGCCCGGTGCGCGGGCGTGAAGAAGGGCTTCGGCGGCGCGGGCGTGGTGGAAAACCTCAACGTGAACAGCAAGGACATGCCGTCGGTGAAGTCCACCATCACCGCCAAGCTGCAGCAGGACAAGAGCGTCGACCGCGTCGTCACGCTCGGCGCGCCGATCGCCATCACCGCGGTCCAGTCGGCCAAGGAGGCCAGCTCTACGGCGAAGATCGTCACGTTCGACACCAACAAGGAGCTGGTCGGCTCGATCCGCTCCGGTGACGTGCAGTGGGCCATCGACCAGCAGCCGTACCTGCAGGGCTACCTCGCCGTCGACTCGCTGTGGCTGTACCTGAGCAACGGCAACACCATCGGCGGCGGCCAGACCGTCCTCACCGGACCGTCCTTCGTCGACCAGAAGAACATCGACAGCATCGCCCAGTACGCGGAGAAGGGCACAAGATGACGGCGGCCGTGGCGACCAGGCCCGCCACCGGGCGGCGGCTGCTCGCGCGGCCGGAGCTCGGCTCGGTGGTGGGCATGGTCGCCATCTTCGTGTTCTTCTTCGCCGTGGCCGACCCGTTCCGGCAGGCGACGTCGATGGGCACGGTGCTCTACGTCAGCTCGACGATCGGCATCATGGCCGTGCCCGTGGCGCTGCTGATGATCGGCGGCGAGTTCGACCTCTCGGCCGGCGTCACCGTCACCGCGTCGGCGCTTACCGCGTCGATGCTCAGCTACCAGCTCAGCCTCAACGTGTGGGTCGGCGTGCTCGTGTCGCTGGTCTTCGCGCTCGGCGTGGGCTTCCTCAACGGGTTCCTCGTGATGACCACGCGGATCCCGAGCTTCCTCGTCACGCTCGGCACGTTCCTGATGCTGCAGGGCGCCAACATCGCGGTCACCAAGCAGGTCAGCGGCCAGGTGGCGACCGACAACATCGCCGACATGGACGGCTTCGACGCCGCGAAGGCGATCTTCGCGTCCTCGTTCGACGTCGGAAGCGTGACGATCCGGATCACCGTGCTGTGGTGGCTGCTCTTCGTCGCGATCGGCACCTGGATCCTGCTGCGCACCCGCGCCGGCAACTGGATCTTCGCGGTGGGTGGCAATGTGGACAGTGCCCGCGCGGTCGGCGTGCCGGTGCGAAAGACGAAGATCGCGCTCTTCATGGGCGTCGGCCTCTGCGCCTGGTTCATGGGCATGCACCGGCTGTTCGCGTTCAGCACCGTGCAGTCCGGCGAGGGCGTCGGCAACGAGTTCATCTACATCATCGCGGCCGTGATCGGCGGGTGCCTGCTGACCGGCGGCTACGGTTCGGCGATCGGCGCCGCGTTCGGGGCGCTCATCTTCGGCATGACCAACCAGGGCATCGTCTACGCCGGGTGGGACGCCGACTGGTTCAAGTTCTTCCTCGGCGTGATGCTGCTCTTCGCCACGGTCCTCAACATGTGGGTCCGGCGGCTGGCCGTGAGGAGGTGACGATGCCGCTCATCGAGATGACCGGGGTGGGCAAGCGGTACGGCACGATCGTGGCGCTGCACGACGTGTCGCTGCGGGTCAACGCCGGCGAGATCACCTGCGTGCTCGGCGACAACGGCGCCGGCAAGTCCACGCTCATCAAAATCATGTCCGGGCTGCACCAGCACGACGGGGGTGAGCTGCGCGTCGACGGCGAGCCGGCCCGCTTCGGCTCGCCGCGCGCCGCACTCGACCGGGGCATCGCCACGGTGTACCAGGATCTGGCGGTCGTGGCCCTGATGCCGGTGTGGCGCAACTTCTTCCTCGGCTCGGAGGTCACGCGCGGTTTCGGCATGCTGCGCCGCCTCGACGTCGACGCGATGCGCCGCACCACCCAGGACGAGCTGGCCAAGATGGGCATCCATCTCAACGACGTGGAGCAGCCCATCGGCCAGCTCTCCGGCGGCGAGCGGCAGTGCGTGGCGATCGCGCGGGCCATCTACTTCGGCGCCCGCGTGCTCATCCTCGACGAGCCGACCGCCGCGCTCGGCGTCAAGCAGTCGGGGGTCGTGCTCAAGTACGTCGCCGCGGCCCGCGACGCCGGCCTCGGCGTCGTCTTCATCACGCACAACCCGCATCACGCGTACCTTGTCGGCGACCACTTCATCCTGCTCAACCGCGGCCGCATGCGCCTGGACCGCAAGCGGGACGAGATCAGCCTCGACGACCTGACCCGCGAGATGGCCGGGGGAGACGAGCTGACGGCGCTCACGCACGAACTGCAACGAACCTGAGAGGTAACGGATGAATGTTGGGGTCATCGGCACCGGCGCGATCGGCACGGACCACGTCCGCCGGTTGACGAGCCGGGTGGCGGGCGCGCGGGTCACCGCCGTGTTCGATGTGGACACTGCGCGCGCGGTCACGGTCGGCGCCATCGCGGGCGCGGCCATCCACAGCGAGGCGCACGACGTCATCGACGATCCGGCCGTCGACGCCGTGGTCATCGCGTCGCCCGGCGACACGCACGCCGACCTCGCGCTGGCCTGTATCGCCGCCGGCAAGCCGGTGCTGTGCGAGAAGCCGCTCGCCACCACCTCCGGCGCCGCGCTCAAGGTGGTCGAGGCCGAGGTCACGTACGGCCGCCGGCTCGTGCAGGTCGGCTTCATGCGCCGGTACGACGGCGGCTACCGCCAGGTCAAGGCGGCGCTCGCGACCGGGCGGATCGGCGAGCCGCTGCTCGTCCACTGTGTACACCGCAACGTGGGCGTGCCGCCCACCTTCACCGGCGACATGTCGCTGACCGACTCGCTGGTGCACGAGGTCGACGCCACCCGGTGGCTGCTCGGCCAGGAGATCGTCGCCGCGACCGTCGTGGACGTGCCGCACAGCCCGCTCGCCAACCCGGAGCTGCGCGACCCGCGGCTGGTGCTGCTGGAGACCGAGCGCGGGATCGTCGTCGACGCCGAGGTCTTCGTCAACGCCCGCTACGGCTACGACGTGCGGTGCGAGGTCGTCGGCACCACCGGCACCGTCGCGCTCGAAGCGCCCAGCACCGGCGCGGTCGCCTTGGACGGCGGGCGGGTGCAGGCGTTGGCGCTGGACTGGCAGGCCCGCTTCGGCCAGGCGTACGTGGACGAGCTGCAGGCCTGGGTCGACGCGGCGCGGCGCGGAGCCGCCGAAGGGCCCAGCGCGTGGGACGGCTACGCGGCCACCGCCGTCACCGAGGCCGCCGTGGCGTCGCGCGGCGTACGGATGAGGGTGGACCTGGCCGAACGGCCGGCGCTCTACGAAGGACAATCGTCACCGTGACTCCCGTGAGCCAGCTGATCAGCGTCGACCGCTCCAGCCCCGTGCCGCTGTACTTCCAGGTGGCACGGGGGCTGGAGGAGCTGATCGCGACCGGACACCTGACCCCGGGCACGCGCCTGGAAAACGAGGTCGCCCTCGCCGACCAGCTCGGCCTGTCCCGCCCGACCATGCGGCAGGCCATCCAGTACCTGGTCGACAAGGGCCTGCTGGTGCGCAAGCGCGGGGTGGGCACCCAGGTCGTGCACGCGCGGGTCCGCCGCACGGTCGAGCTGACCAGCCTGTACGAGGACCTGGACCGCACGCACCAGCAGCCGCGCACCGACGTGCTGTCGCTGGCGCCGATGGCCGCGCCGGACGAGGTGGCGGTCGCGCTGGCCCTGCCCGCCGGCGCGCCGGTGCTGGCCATCGAGCGGCTGCGGTACGCGCAGGGCGAGCCGCTCGCGCTCATGCGCAACTACCTGCCCGCCGGCCTGCTCCGCATCACCGCCGAGGAACTGCGCGAGCGGGGCCTCTACCAGCTGATGCGCGCCGCCGGCGTCAACCTCCGCCTCGCCGACCAGACCATCGGCGCCCGCCGCGCCACCGCAGCCGAGGCCAAGACGCTGGGCGAGCCGCGCGGCGCGCCCCTGCTGACGATGGCCCGCACCGCCTACGACGACGCCGGCCGCGCCGTCGAGTACGGCCAGCACGCCTACCGCGCGTCCCTCTACTCCTTCGAGCTCACGCTGGTCGCCCGCTGACGCTTCTTCAAGCAGACTTGCCCCGGTCCACGCCACTGTCGAAACACCATGATCAAGCTCCGCCGACCCCTTGTCGACATAGCGCACAAAGCGTTCTGGAGACCTTTCGGAGTCAGGTGCTTCGATCTTCAAAACCCCTTTCAGGGCAGAGATGTGAGCTACCGCGATGTCGTGGTCGCGGTCCGTAGCTCCCGCGGCCTCACCCGTCCGCTGTTGGTCCCGGCCAACCCCTTCGTTGCCAGCAGTAACCGCCGCGGCGGTCTGAACGGCGAGGGTTCGCGATCTAGAACGGTTATGGCGCTATATCGACCCTAACCGTTCTAGATCGCGAAGCTGCGCCCCGCACCCGGTCACGCTACGTTGCGGGCGGGCGGCGACACCTGGACATTTCGCTCTGTTTGGGCTACCGCGACGGTCCATCGTGGTCCAAGCCGCCGCTGGCCACGCGCCGAAGCGTCCCCGGGCGCGCAGACCCGGCCAGCCTTTCGGGCCGGCGTAGCCGGCCGGGGTGAGATTGCCCAGACGCGCCAGGGTGAGGCCGCGGGAGCGACGGTCGGGACCACGACGGACATCGCGGTAGCCCAAATCTCCTTGTTTGAAACGGGTTTCGACGCCACGAAGACGTCGGTCACCCAAACTCCGAAAGATCTCTAGATCCACACCTACGGCCCCATCGTGGTCCAAGCCGCCGCCGCTGTGGGCTTGGCGCGCGGAGGTGGCAGCGGAGGCCGGGGATTTCGGCGAGCCCTGGCGAGCCGCCGGCCTGCGCGGTCTCCGGCGGGAGCGGCGGCCCGCCGCTGACGCGGACCCGGGAAATACCCCGACCCCGAAAGCTCTTTAGAACAGGTCTCGCGCGCACTTGGGTCACCGCGAGGCGAGCCAGGCGTCTGTGATGGTCGCGACCGCCCCTACCAGGGTGGCCAATGCCCCCAGGACCGCGATCACGACTCCCAGGACCGCTACCACGACGGTTGCCTTGGCGGTGATCAGCGCGGCCCGGACCTCCGGCTCCTCGTGCTGGTCGCTTGAGCTGTCGACCGTCGGATGCTCGGTGTTTCCCGGGCCGGTCAGCGACCGAGAGCGAGGCGGAGGAGGGGGTCGGCGCTGTTGCGGGCGGCGAAGGCTTGGACGCGGTCGAGGTGGGAGGGGTCGCTCCGGGCGGCCCAGACGGCGGCGAGGGCGGCGTCGCTGGCGCAGCCGATCTCGTCGTAGCGCGTCACCGCCGCCGCGGGGTCGCCCTCGATCAGGGCCTCGGCCGCTTCCACCCACCTCGTGCGGCGCAGGCTCGTGCGGACCACCTCGGCCATCCCCGGCCTGGCCGGCGGCGTGAGGACCGTGGCGTGGGCGGCGGCGGACAGCCATTCGAGGGTCAGGGCGGTCGGTGCCTCGCGCCAGAGGGCGGCCAGGTCGGCCAGCAGGGCCGCGGCGCCCTCGCCGTCGCCGTCGAGGGCGTGGGCCAGGGCGCCGTGCGCGTAGGCGTTGTAGCGCAGGCGCACGAAGCCGGAGCGGTGGGCGACGTCGAGGCTGCGGGCGATGTCCTCACCGGGCGGGCGGCCGCACAGGGCGCCGATCCAGGCGCGGCGCCCGCGCAGCTGGAGATCCCAGTCGGTGGTGTCGGCGCCCTCGTTGTCGAGGTACTCGTCGGCCGCGCGCAGCAGCGCCACCCAGTCGCCGTTGAAGTAGGCCAGCTCGGCCTCCTCCGAGTGGCTGAGCACCAGGCTGACCTGTCCACCGTGGACACCGCGGCTCTCCCGCTCCAGCTCGGCGGCGCCGGCCAGGTCGCCTTCCTCCTGGCGGAATGTGGCCAGGTTGTGCAGCGCCCGCCGCAGCGTGGGCAGGCCCTGTGCGCGGCAGGTCTCGATGACGCGCTCGAGGTCGTCGAGCGCGGCGAGGTCGCCCGCCACGTACCGGGTGGCGTGCTCGGTGACGAGCGCGTGCACCTCGGCGTCGGCGAGGCCGAGGCGGTGGGCCAGCTCGCGGGCGGCACGGGCGGCGGGCAGGGCCGGCCCGGTCTGAAACTCCAGCAGGTGCAGGCGGGCCAGCTCCGCGTACGCCTCGACCTTGGCCGCGTCGTCGGGCAGGTCGGCGAAGAGGACGATCGCGCGGTCGAGGTGCTCGCGGGCCCGGTCGCGCTCGGCGCGCATCAGCTCGGCGAGCCCCAGCAGCGTCTCGGCGCGGGCCTCGCCGGTGCGGTCGCCGGCCTCGCGCATGCGGTCGGCGAGGCGGCCCACCTCCTTGACCCCGTCTCGGTAGAAGCCGTCGGCGTCGGCCAGGAACAGCAGCCGGTGGTGGAAAAGCTCGGTGCGCCGCCGCGCGTCCGGCTCGTGGTCGGCGGGCCAGGCGTTGAGCGCGCCCTCCGTGTAGCCGAGCGCGGACTCCACCGCGTACACGGCGAAGGCGGCATCGGCCGCGGAGAGCATCGCGGTGCGCGCGGCCTCGGCGTCGGTGGCGGTGTCTTCGCCGAGGCTCTGCGCGAGGGTGAGCGCCTGGATGCGGTGGCGGGCGACGGCGGTGGCGAGGTCGTTGCGGCCGTCGATGGAGACCTCCTGCAGCCAGGTCGCCGCGCGCCGGTGCAGCGCGGCGCGGGTCGCCCGGGGGAGCCTGCGGTATGCCACGTCGCGCACCAGCTGGTGCTGGAACGCCAGCTCAGCCTCACCGGCCACAGTGGACACCGTGCCGGCCACGAGCAGGTCGCGGCGCTGGAGGCGGCGCAGCACGCCGGCCACGCCGATCGTGTCGAGCGCGAGCATGTCGGCGATCGCGCCGGGCCAGAGGCGGTCGCCGAGCACCGCGGCCGCGTTGAGGACGGTGCGCTCGGCGTTGTCGAGCAGGTCGAGGCGGTTGGCGATGACGCCGTGCACGCTCTCCGGCACGTCGAGGTCGCCCTCGGCGTCGAGTGCCGCGCCGCCGCGCTCGGCCAGCATGCGCACGTACTCCACCGCGTACATCGGGTTGCCGCCGGTGAGCCGGGTGAGGCGTTCGGTGTGGTCGGTGGGCATGTCCTGCTGGGCGAGCAGTGTGGACAGCAGCCCGCGCATCTCCGCGCTGCGCAGCCGGGCGAGCGAGACCGTGAGCATGCCGGGCAGCGCGGACGGCCAGGTGGGCTGCTCGTCGAGCAGCTCCGGGCGGTATGTGCTGAGCACCAGCAGCGGGACGTCGCCGCCCGCCTCGACGAGGTCGGCCAGGAAGCGGAGCATGGCCTGGTCGGCGAAGTGCAGATCCTCGATCACCAGCACGGTCGGGATGTGGCGGGCCAGCGCGAGCAGCGCGTCGCGCCAGGCGGCCTCGATCTCGCCGGGGCGCACGGGCCGGCCGGGCAGCCCGGCCAGCGGCCCCAGCAGCCCCACCAGCCGGTACACCTCCGGCGCGGGCAGCACCTCGGCGAGCGCGACGGTGAGCCGCTCGCGGGTGCTGGCCGGGTCGTCGGTGTCGAGCACGTCGGCCTCGGCCTTGACGATCTCGGCGAGCGCGTCGTAGGTGCCGCCCGCGCCGTAGGGCAGGCAGCGGCCGACCCGCCACCGCACCAGCAGGTCGCCGTCGTCGTGGATGCGGCGGGACAGCTCGCGCACCAGCCGGCTCTTGCCCATGCCGTGCGCGCCGACCACCGATACCAGGTGGGCCCGGCGCTCGGACACGCACCGCCGCACCGCCGCCATCAGCAGGTCGAGCTCGGCGGCCCGCCCGACCAGCGGGGTGCCCTCGTCGTCGACGACCGGCGGGCGGCGTACCGACGCCTGGGCCAGCCAAGCCTCGACGGACCGGGACTTGCCGGCGAGATCGAGGTGGAGGGGCTCGTCCGGGTAGCGGATCGAGCCGGCGGTGGCGCGGTGGGTGGCGGCCGAGATGAGCACGCCGCCCGGCGGCGCGTGGGTCTGCAGCCGCGCGGCGGTGGCCACCACGTCGCCGGAGAGCAGCGCCTCGCCGCCGTTGCGCGCGGCGGCGAGGTCGACGAGCGCCTCGCCGGTGGCGATGCCCACGCGCGCCCGCATGGTGTAGCGCCCGGCGAGCGCCTTGCCGTCGAGCGCCCGCTGCATGTCGAGGCCGGCGAGCACCGCGCGGTAGCCGTCGTGCTCGGTCTCCACCGGGACGCCGAAGACGGCCATCACCGCGTCGCCGATGTACTTCTCCACCACGCCGCCGTATCGCCGGATCACCTCGCGCGCGGTGCTGAAGTAGTCCATCTGCAGGCGGCGCAGGTCTTCCGGGTCGAGCCGCTCGGCCATCGCCGTGAAGCCCTTGAGGTCGACGAACAGCACGTTGACCGTGCGCCGCTCCTCGCGCGGCGCGCTCGCGCTCGGCAGCTCGCCGGTGAGCGGGCTGCCGCAGCTGGTGCAGAACGTGAACTCGGGCGCGACGAGCGAAAGGCAGGAACCGCAGCGGATGTGCAGCGGCGCGCCGCACCGGCCGCAGAACTGGTGGTCGGGGTGGGCCGGGGCGTCACACTTCAGACACACCCGCTGTGTGCCGCGCCGCTCCGGTACGTCGACCATTTCGCGACCATCCTCGCAGCTCGTGCCCACTGGGCCAAGGGGGATTCAGCCACACGGTAGCCTTGCCTGTCGAAAGGGAGACAGCCCGGGGACGACTTAGGACACTAAGGTGCGAAGAGCTGTTTTCCCGTCCACAAAGGGGGGACCATCATGACCGACCCGGTGGAGACCGGCACGCAGGGCAAGGGCGTCAGCTCGACCACGGAGGGCAAGGGCGTCAGCTCGACCACGGAGGGCAAGGGCGTCAGCTCGACGACGGAGGGCAAGGGCGTCAGCGCCCCGCCGGCCGACGACAACCAGTAGCGCGTACGGGTGGGGATCCACGCCGATAGGTATGGATCCCCACCCATGCGTATGAATGTTTGGGGCAACACGGACTAATCGCCGGTCGGCCGCCAGACGGGGTCGCGTACACGCAGAGGCTGGTCCTATCCTCCGCTGGTTTTGTCCAGCATCCTCACGGGGAGGGCTTTCCTCACATGCACGCCAAGAGTGCCCTGCGCCTGGTCGCGGGGCTCGGCGTCGCCGGCGCGCTCGTCGCCACGACCGCCATACCGGCCGCCGCCCGCGCGGCCGCGGAGCTCAGCATCTACTTCGGCGACACCACGATCGCCGCGGACGGTCCCGGCAAGACCGACGCCGTGATCATGCACGCGTCCGAGCCGGTCGTCTTGCCGGAAGCGACGATGAAGTTCGACGCGACCGGCCTCGCGGGCGTCGCCACGATCGCCGAGGACCAGGGGATCAACGACTGCACGCCGGAGTCCGAGCAGGTCCTGGTCTGCCACAAGCCGTACGAGATCGGGATCGACGAGGGCGGCCTGAACGGTCCCTTCGACATCGTGCTGACCGCGGCGCAGGGCGCGGCCGTGGACGCCGAGGGAACGCTGAAGATCATCCTGAGCGCGCCCGGATTCAACTCCGCCACCACGCAGGCACGGGTGCGCGTCGGCGAGGGCGTCGACCTGGCCGCCGGACCGAACGCGACCGCGTCCGCGGCCCCGGGCGCCACGTTCGTCACGCCCGCCCGGGTGCGGAACGCGGGCGAGACCGTCGCCAAGGGCGCCGTCGCGTTGTTCTTCACCGACTACGGCATCCGGGCCGGCACGGAGCGCTTCAGCAACTGCCTTTACGACGGTGACGCCGTCAACGCCTGCACGTTCGAGCGCGAGCTGGCACCTGGCACCACATACGGCGCGTCGGTCCCGAGTCGTCTCGACCCGGCCACGTACGCGCCGAGCCTCGAGGTCGCCGAGATCGCCTGGATGACGCCGGCAGAGTTCGAAGACTTCACGAAGTACCTGAAGGACAACGGGTTCTCGCCCGGCCAACCGGGCACCGGAGCGGTGCTGGCGCTGAACGAGATGGCCGGCGCCACGGCGCGGGGCGCGCAGGCCGACACCGACCCGTTCAACAACTGGAGCTACGTGGAGGTGAAGGTCACCGGCACGAACGGGGTCGACCTCGAGGCGGTCGGAGCGAGCTTCGACGGAGCCGCCGGCAGCACCCATGACGTCGAGCTAGCCGTGGTCAACAACGGCCCCGCGGTGCTCAGCAGCGGCCGCAGCGGCGAGGAGATCACCCGGATCAAGGTCGACGTGCCGCCGGGCACCACCACCGTCGAGGTGCCCGAGAACTGCTTCCCGACGAGCGGGGACGAAACCGAGTGGGACCAGCCTGGCAAGCCGGGCGCCCGTGCGTACCTGTGCGGTGCCGGGCTCTTCCTCGCACCGGGCGACAAGCTCAGCTACCCGTTCGGGTTCCGGATCGACGAAGTGATCGCGGACGCGAACGGCGCCATCACCGCCAACGCGGCGTGCCAGTGCCCGACTTTCACCCATGACCTCGACAAGTCCAACGACGTCGCGAAGATCCTGGTCAACGGCACCGGCGGGGGCGGCGGCGGGCTGCCGGTCACCGGCGCCTCCACGGGCATCGTCGCGGCCGCAGGCGCGCTCCTGCTGCTCGCCGGCGGTGCCGGCTTCGTGATCGCCCGGCGCCGCCGGATGCGCTTCGTGGCCTGATCCCGGAAGGCGCGCCGTCCGACCCGAACGGACGGCGCACCTCAGCGGTGGCTGCTGCTCGATCGCGGGTCGGGCAGCAGCCGCCGCAGGGTCTCGTCCGGCCCGAGAAACCAGTGCGCGGCCGCGCACCGCACCCGGACCACCGCGACCGGGCCGCTCGTCCCGTGCGCGTCACCGACCGTGGTCACCTCCGCGGGTAAGCCACACTCCGGGCAGTCGTAGAGCATTTGGTGTACCTCCACCCCCCATGACACTGCGTGTTCGCTACGAGGGCGTTACAACCAGGCGTGATACCCCTCACCGCGGCGGTGGCATAGTTGACCGGGTGATCCCCGCCACTCCCGCCGCGCTGGCCGAAGCGCTCGCCGGCGTGGGCTATCTGGCCGACGACGGCCTCGCCACCGCCGGCCACCTGGCGCTCAAGCTGGGCCGGCCGCTCTTCCTGGAGGGCGACGCGGGGGTGGGCAAGACCGCGTTCGCGCAGGCCCTGGCGGTGGCGACCGGGGCGCACTTCGTGCGGTTGCAGTGCTACGAGGGGCTCGACGCGGCGCAGGCGCTCTACGACTGGGACTTCCCGCGGCAGATCCTGCACCTGCGCACGGTCGAGGCGGCCGCTGCCGCAGCGGGGGACAAACCGGACACCGCGGCCCTGGAGGCGAGCCTCTACGACCGCCGCTTCCTCATCGCCCGCCCGCTGCTGCGGGCGCTCGAGCTGAGTCCGTGCGTGCTGCTCGTCGACGAGATCGACCGGGCCGACGACGAGTTCGAGGCGTTTCTGCTGGAGATCCTGGCGGACGCCGCGATCACGATCCCCGAGCTCGGCCGGATCGCCGCCGAGACGCCACCCTTGACGGTGCTGACCAGCAACCGCACCCGCGAGGTGCACGACGCGCTCAAGCGCCGCTGCCTGTACCACTGGGTCGAGCACCCCAGCTTCGCCCAGGAGGTGGCGATCATCCGGTCGCGGCTGCCGGAGGTGACCGAGCGGCTGGCCGCCGACGTGGCGGGCGCGGTGCAGCGGATGCGCCAGCTCGACCTGATCAAGATGCCGGGCGTGGCCGAGGCGCTCGACTGGACCAGCGCGCTCGCCGCGCTCGGCGCCCGCCAGCTCGACCCCGACCTGGCCGCGGCCACGCTCGGCGCGGTGCTCAAGTACCGCGAGGACGCCGAGCGGGTCAAGGCGGCGGCGCCGTGGGCAGCGAGTTAGTCGGCATCCTCGTCGGCTTCGCCCGCACCCTGCGCAACGCGGGCGTACAGGCGACGGGGGAGCGGGTCGAGGCGATGGTCGCGGCCGTCGACGCGCTCGACGTGACAAGGCCGGAGGACGCCTACTGGGCGGGCCGCCTCACGCTCTGCGGCGAGCCGGACGACCTGCCCGTCTACGACGCCGCGTTCGCCGCCTACTTCGGTGGCCGCAACCCGGCGCGGCCGCCCGCTTCCGTGCCGGCGAAGAGGCGCGGGGTGGCGCTGTTCGCCCGCGACGACCCGGACGGGCAGGGCGGTGAGCCGGGAGACGACGACCTGGCGGTCGCGGCCAGCACCGCGGAGGTCCTGCGCCGCCGCGACCTCGCCGTACTCTCCGCCGCCGAGCGGGAGGAGGTACGCCGCCTCGTGGCCCTGCTCGCCCCGGCCACCGCCGCCCGCCCCAGCCGCCGCCACCGCCCGGCCCGGGGTGGTGCCGTCGACCCGCCCCGCACGGTGCGGCGTATGCTCCGCCACCTCGGCGAGCCGGCCCGGCTGGCCCGGCGGGAGCGGCGCGACAAGCCCCGCCGGCTGGTGCTGCTGCTGGACGTCTCCGGCTCGATGGCGCCCTACGCGGACTCGCTCCTGCGCTTCGCGCACGCGGCGGTGCGGCGGCGGCCGACGCTGACCGAGGCGTTCACGCTCGGCACCCGGCTGACGAGGGTGACCCGCGCGCTGCGCCACCGCGACCCGGACGGTGCCCTGCGCGCGGCCGGCGAGGCGATACCGGACTGGCACGGCGGCACGCGGCTGGCCGACTCGCTGAAGGCGTTCCTGGACCGGTGGGGCCAGCGGGGCACCGCGCGCGGCGCGGTGGTGGTGCTCTTCAGCGACGGCTGGGAGCGGGGCGACCCGGCGTCGCTCGCCGCGCAGATGGCCCGCCTCGGGCGGCTGGCGCACCGGGTGGTCTGGGTCAACCCGCACCGCGGCAAGCCGGGGTACGAGCCGCTGGTCGCCGGGATGGCGGCCGCCCTGCCCTACCTGGACGACTTCGTCGCGGGGCACAGCCTCGCCGCGCTGGAGGACCTGGTACGCGTCATCAGCGGAGCCGTGAGGCTGCGGGCAGCCACCACGACGGCGGACGAGCGCCGAGCGGCGGAGCGCGGTAGGCATAAGCCGAGCCGTGAGGCTGCGGGCAGCCACCACGACGGCGGACGAGCGCCGAGCGGCGGAGCGCGGTAGGCATAAGCGGAGCCGTGAGGCTGCGGGCAGCCACCACGACGGCGGACGAGCGCCGAGCGGCGGAGCGCGGTAGGCACAGCCGATCATGATGTTTCCGGCGTGTTACGCCGAACCCCTTGCGGCGGGGCGCGCGGAGGACTTGTCTGAGAGATAGGTTCCCGCTCCTGAACGGGAGGGATGATGACGCGTATAAGCATCACCGTCGATGGCGTCCGCTACGACGACGACGTCCAGCCCCGCACCCTGCTCGTCCACCACCTTCGCGAGCGGCTGGGCAAGGTGGGCACCGTGGTCGGCTGCGACACGAGCAACTGCGGCTCGTGCACCGTGCTCATGGCCGGCGAGTCGGTGAAGAGCTGCACAGTGCTGGCGGTACAGGCCGACGGCCTCGAGGTCACCACGGTCGAGGGCCTGGCCGGCTCGGACGGGCACCTGCACCCGGTGCAGCAGGCCTTCCATGACCGCCACGCGCTCCAGTGCGGCTTCTGCACACCCGGCATGATCATGTCGGCGGTCGACCTGCTCGCCGAAAACCCCGACCCCACCGACGCGGAGATACGGGAGGGGCTGGAGGGCAACCTGTGCCGTTGCACCGGTTACCAGAACATCGTCCGGGCCGTCCACGACGCGGCGGTCGCGATGCGCGCGTCAGGCACGCCCGAGCCGGCGCCGGTGGCCGACGAGGCGATGCCCGGCACACCGCAGGCGCCGCCGGCCGTGCCGTCCGAGCCCGAGTCCCTGCCCGCCGACGCCGTGCCGCGGCCGGTCCCGTAGGAGGTCCCGTCGATGACCACTGTGGACGAGCGACCGGCCGCCGAGATCGGCGCGCCGCGCAAGCGCAAGGAAGACGCCCGGCTGATCACCGGCCGGACGATGTGGACGGACAATCTGGTGCTCCCGGGCATGCTGCACATGGCGATCCTGCGCAGCCCGATGGCGCACGCCCGGATCACCCGCGTCGACACCGGGCCCGCACTGTCCCAGCCGGGCGTGGTGGCCGCCTTCAGCGGGCGGGATGTGGCCGACACCCAGGGCACCCTGCCCTGCGCCTGGGCCGTCACCGAAGACATGGTGCACCCCGACCGGCCGCCGCTCGCGGTCGACGAGGTGCGCCACGTGGGCGAACCGGTCGCCGTCGTGGTGGCCCGCGACGCGGCGAGCGCGGCCGACGCCCTCGCCGCGATCGACGTCGACTACGAGCCGCTGCCGGTGGTGATGGAGATGGACGAGGCGCTCGGGGAGGGCGCCGCACTCGTCCACGCGGACAAGGGCACCAACAAGTCGTACACCTGGATCTACGACGCCGCCGAGGCGGGCAACGGGCAGCCGACCGACGCCGCGTTCGCGGACGCCGAGGTCGTCCTCAAGCGACGGTACGTGCAGCAGCGGCTTATCCCCGCGTTCATGGAGCCGCGCAGCGTCGTCGTCGACCCGACCGCCGACCAGATCACCGTCTGGTCGTCGACGCAGGTGCCGCACTTCGTGCGCATCTTCCTCACGCTGATCACCGGCGTGCCGGAGCACAAGATCCGGGTGATCGCGCCCGACGTGGGTGGCGGCTTCGGCGGCAAGCTCGCGTTCACCGCGGAGGAGCTGCTCGCGTTCATGACCGCCCGGCGGGTGGGCAAGCCGGTGAAGTACACCGAGAGCCGGTCGGAGAGCCTGGCCGCCGCCCACCACGGCCGCGACATGTACCAGGACGTCGAGCTGGCCGCCCGCCGCGACGGCACGCTGCTCGGCCTGCGGGTGCGGCTGACCGCCAACATGGGCGCGTATCTTTCGCTGATCACGCCGGCGATCCCGCTGCTCGGCCGCTACATGTACAACGGCATCTACAAGCTGCCCGCGTACCGGTTCGAGTGCACGGGCGTGTTCACCAACACGACGCCCACCGACGCCTACCGCGGTGCCGGGCGGCCCGAAGCGACGTACGCGATCGAGCGGGCGATGGACGACCTCGCCGCCGAGCTCGACCTCGACCCGATCGAGCTGCGGCGGCGCAACTGGATCGGGCACGGCGAGTTCCCGTTCGCCACCGTGGCGGGGCTGACCTACGACTCAGGCAACTACGAGGCCGCGACCGACAAGGCGACGAGCCTGCTCGGATACGACGAGCTGCGCCGCGAGCAGGCCGCCCGGCGTTCGTCCGGCGACCCGGTGCAGCTGGGCATCGGCGTCTCCACGTACACGGAGATGTGCGGCCTGGCGCCGAGCCGGTGGCTCGGTTCGCTCGGCTACGCGGCCGGCGGGTGGGAGTCGGCGAGCGTGCGCATGCTGCCCACCGGCAAGGTCGAGGTGCTCACCGGCACGTCGCCGCACGGGCAGGGGCACGAGACGGCGTGGAGCCAGATCGCCGCCGACCAGCTCGGCGTGCCATTCGAAGACGTGGAGGTGCTGCACGGCGACACCCGCACCTCCCACAAGGGACTCGACACGTACGGTTCGCGGTCCCTCGCCGTCGGCGGCATCGCCCTCGTCAACGCCTGCCAGAAGGTCGTCGAGAAGGCCAAGCCGATCGCCGCGCACCTGCTGGAGTGCGACGTGGCCGACCTCGAGTTCACCGGCGGCCGTTTCCGGGTGCGGGGCGCGCCGTCCGACGCCGACACGAAGGGGCTGGCCGACTGCGCGTTCGCCGTCTTCGCCGCGCACGACATGCCCGGCGGCACCGAGCCGACCCTCGACTCGGAGGCGACGTACGACCCGACGGACTTCTCCTTCCCGCACGGCACCCACCTGTGCGCGACCGAAGTGGACACCGAGACCGGGCAGGTGACGATCCGGTCCTATGTGGCCGTCGACGACGTGGGCAAGGTGATCAACCCGTTGATCGTCGAGGGCCAGGTGCACGGCGGCGTGGTGCAGGGCATCGCGCAGGCGCTCTTCGAGGAGGCCGTGTACGACGAGGAGGGCAACCTGCTCACCGGCACGTTCGTCGACTACACGCCGCCCAGCTCGGCCGACCTGCCAGACATCGTGAGCGACCGCACCGAGACGCCCGCGCCCGACCACCCGCTCGGCGTGAAGGGCGTCGGCGAGGCCGGCACGATCGCCTCGACGCCGGCCGTGGTCAACGCGATCGTCGACGCGCTCCGGCCGTACGGGGTGAGCGACATCCGCATGCCGTGCACGCCGGAGCGCGTGTGGCGGGCAGTCCAAGGGGGTGACCGGTCGTGATCCCGGCCGCGTTCGACTACACCAGACCGTCCACCGTGGACGAGGCGGTGCGCGCGCTCGCCGGCGGCGGCGAGGACGCCAAGGTGCTCGCCGGCGGGCAGAGCCTGATCCCCGTGCTGCGGCTGCGCATGGCCGCGCCGACCGTGCTGGTCGACATCGGCGGCGTCGGCGAGCTGCGCGGCGTACGCGACGACGGCGACGCGCTGGTCATCGGCGCCACCACCCGCCACGCCGACCTGTTGCGCGACCCGCTCGTCGCCGAGCACGCGCCACTGCTGGCCCAGGCGGCCGCGAAGGTCGGCGACCGCCAGGTGCGCCACCTGGGCACGATCGGCGGCTCGCTCTCACACGCCGACCCGGCCGGAGACCTGCCGGGCGCGGCGATGGCGCTCGACGCGTCGTTCGAGATCGCCGGTCCGGGCGGGCGGCGCACGGTGTCCGCGTCGGAGTTCTTCGTCGACTTCCTCACCACCGCGCTGGCACCCGACGAGGTGCTCGTGTCGGTGCGGGTCCCGAAGCTTCCAGGGTGGACCGTCCACTACGAGAAGTTCGTGCGGGTGGCCCAGGCGTGGGCGATCGCCGGCGTGGCCGCGGTGGTACGCCGGGAAAACGGCAGCATCGCCGAGGCGCGCGTGGCGCTCACCAACATGGGCAACACACCATTGCGGGCGGGCGCGGTCGAAGCGGCGCTCGCCGGCGCTCCGGCCACTGTGGACGCGGTGACGTCCGCGGCCGGGCGGGCCGGGGAAGGCACGGACCCACCGTCCGACGCCTTCGCCTCCGCCGACTACCGCCGTCACCTCGTGACGGTGCTGGCCAAGCGGGCGGTGCTTGCCGCCGGAGGCATTTCGTGAAGCTCGACCACTCCTTCACCGTGCCGGTCCCCGTCGAGGAGGCGTGGAGCGTGCTGCTGGACGTGCCACGGGTCGCGCCGTGCATGCCGGGCGCCACGCTCGCGGACTTCGACGGCGAGGGGTTCACCGGCGCGGTCAAGGTGAAGGTCGGGCCGATCGTGCTCACCTACACCGGAAAGGGCCGCTTCGTCGAACGCGACGAGGCGGCCCGCCGCGTGGTGGTGGAGGCGTCCGGCCGCGACACCCGCGCGTCGGGCACCGCAGCCGCGACGGTCACCGCCACGCTAAAGCCCGAGGGCGACTCGACCCGCGTGGAGGTGACGACCGACCTGACCGTGACCGGCAAACCGGCCCAGTTCGGCCGCGGCATGCTGTCCGATGTGGGCGGCCGACTGATCGGTCAGTTCGCCGACTGCCTCGCGGTGGAGCTTGCCGCGCCGCCGCCCGCGCCGGAAGCGGCGGCGGACACGGCGGCGGCCCCGGAGACCCTGCCGGAGGCCGAGGTCGAGCCGATCGACGTGCTCAAGCTCTCGGTGAGCACGGCCGCCGCCCGCTACGCCGGCCTGATCGCCCTGAGCGCCGGCGCGGCGGTGCTGACCTGGCTCGTGATCCGCGCCCTCCGCCGCTGACTGTATTTCCCGGGTCCGCGTCAGTCGCGGACCGTTGCTCCCGCCGGAGACCGCGAAGGCCGGCGGCTCGCCAGGGGCTCGCCGAGATCCCCGGCCTTCGCTGCCACCTCCGCGCGCCAAGCCCACCCGACGTGCGGCGGGCAGGCGTCGCCTATGACGCCCCGTCACCGCGCGCGGGTGGGCCTTCGCGATCTACAGACCTTCCGGGGGTTGAGGTCAGCGTCTGTCCACAATGCCCTAGGCCGCCAGGCCGGCGCCGACCGAGCCTGACCGGCCTCGGTCGCGGGCAGTAGCCGCCATGCCGGGTAACCGGCACCAGGTTCGCGATCCAGAGACCTTTTGGATTCGGGGTTGCGCGCGTCGTGGCGGTTTCGTGACTCGCTTCGGCTGGTCTGTCGGGGCACGCTGTCGAGCTGCACGCATCAATGCGTCCACGCCGTCGTGCGCAGGTTCCCTGACATTGCCCACACACCCGGCCCGGCGGTGGGCAATGTCACGGACAACGCCCACTGCCGCGACCGACGCCATTCCCGGCCGACGGGGGGGGTGTCCACTCCAGGGAAGCAGAGCAAAGGCCGTCGCGCGCACTGACCTGGCCGGGCCTACTGGGGCATCGGTGGGGGTGGGCGCGACCAGCGGCGGACGGGTGGGGCCGCGGGAGCAGCGGCATGGACCACGACGGGTTTCGAGGCCACGAAAGCAGACCACCCTGACCCCGCAAGGTCTCTAAAGACCTTCCGGGATTGAGGTCGGCGTTTGTCCACAATGCCCTAATCTGCCAAGCCGGCGACGACCGAGCCGGGCGGGCCTCGGTCGCGGGCAGTAGCCACCGCGCCGGGTAACTGGCACCAGGCTCGCGATCTAGAGACCTTTCGCTATCGAGGTTCGACACTGTCCACAGTGCTCCTCGGCGGATCCCGGGCTCGCGCACGCCGGGATGCTTTGGTGCGTGGTCAGCGGCGGACGGGTGCGGCCATGGACCATGACGACGTCGCGGTAGCCCAAAATGGTCGAAATGTGCAGTGTAGTCGCACCGCCGGTAACGTAGCGTAATCGGCTAGGGCCGAATCCGATCACGCTACGTTACCGGCGGCGCGGTGACGCTTTCCTGTGGCCGCACCCGTCCGCTGCTGGCCAGGCGCCAAAGGATCCCGGCGCGCACAGGTCCGGGCGGCTATGCCGTGGAGGCGACTCACCTCGGCCCTGAAGGCTCTCGGTCTCGCGCTTCTCCATTGTGGACAGATGGTCCCGTGGCGTTGCGGACCGCGGCTCGCGCCGGAGACCCTGAAGGCCGGCGGCTCGTGGAGCGAGCCCGAATCCCCAGCCCGCCACGGCCGGTTGGAGGCCGTCGAGGTGGGTGGGCTTGAACCGCGGAGCCGGCGGCCCGCGGGAGCATGCGGTCCGCAGGTGACGCGGACGCGGGCATATGGGTTGAATGGGGTTGACCACGAGCTGAGGGCCCCAGAGCTGCACATCAGGATGCGGGTGGCGCTGGTGGCTGTCAGGTGGGGCGCTCGCGCTTGGGGAGTTTGGCGACGACCGCGTCGTAGGAGGCGTCGATCGCCTCGCGGACCTCGTCGTCGGGGATTTTGCCGCCGATCTGGAGGGAGTTCCAGCCGGAGCGGCCGATGTACGGCATCACGGACGCGTCTTCCGGATAGCGGGCCAGCCACTCGTCGGCGGCCTCGCGGTTGGGGCCGCACTTGACGCCGACGCCCGGGCCGCCGGAGCCGAGGAACGCGAAGATCTTGCTGCCCACCTTCACGACGACGTCGCCCTCCCAGGGCTCGTCCTGCCACGCGCCGGGCTTGGCCAGGCAGTACGCCAAAAGCTCGTCCCACGTCATGACCATCAGGCTATGAGAAGGCCGACCCCCAGCGTCAGCGTGCCGGCGGCGAGGGCGGCCGCGCCGAGCCAGAGGACCCAGAAGAAGCGGTTGGGCTGGGTGAGGCCTTGGCCCGCGGACGACGCGAAGAAGCCGCCGGACATGAGGATCGCGGCCGCGGGCACGCCTAGCCGCGCCACCCAGTCGGCCACGCCGTCGAGGGTGGTGGCGTCGGCCAGGAGCTGGCAGACCAGGCCGAGCGTGACAAGCACGCCGGCGTGGGCGTGGCCGGCCCGCGCGAACGCCTTCTGGAAGTCGGTCATCGGCACCTGGCCGCGCACGATCTTCGTCATGAACCAGCCGCCGACCTCGATGGTCACGATCGTCAGCAGCATCACGCCGGCGACGTACCGGCTTTCGTCGCTCAGCACCATGGTCGCCATCTCCGAATCTAGCCAGTGTCTAGTTACGGGCTGACCATAGCACGAGCGCCGGCGGTACGGTAGGCCGATGGTGACCGCGGACGATATCCGGCGGGTGGCGCTCTCCCTCCCGCGCGCCTACGAGGCCCTCGTGCGCGACAGGGTCAAGTTTCGGGTCGGCCAGATCGTCTTCGTGGCGCTCTCCCGCGACGAGACCGAGATGGGCTTCGGCTACCCGAAGGAGGAGCGCGCCTCGCTGATCGCGGCCGAGCCCGACAAGTTCTTCATGCCGCCCAAGTCGGACGAGCGATACAACTGGGTGTGCGTGTGGCTCGAAAAGCTCGACGAGGCCGAGATGCGCGAGCTCGTCACCGACGCGTGGCGGATGTGCGTGCCCAAGAAGGTCATCGCGGAGTACGAGGCGTCACTCCGCTGACAGCTCCTGGAAGATCGTCAGCTGCAGGTGGGCCGGGCCCTCGACGCGGGCGTTGAGCGAGTCCCACGGGGTGCGGCGCGGCTCGGCGACCACCTCAAGGCCGGCCTCGGCCGCCCGCGCCGTCGTCGCCGCGGAGTCGTCCACCTCGAACGCCACCCGGATGTGCCCGGCCACCCGGCGGCCCACCTCGACCTCGTCGATGTACTCGGCGTAGGAGGGCTCGATCAGCTCGAGCGTCGCGCGCCCGGCCTCCAGGATCGTGACCCGGCCGGAGCCGTCGGGCCGGTGGTAGGTCGCCTGCTCGGTCAGGCCGAGCAGGTCGCGGTAGAAGCGGAGCGCGGTCTCGTAGTCGTCGGCGGTCACGGCGAGGCGCAGCTGTCGTACTGTCATGGCCTCAGTGTGCCTTCCACCGCGGCGCGGGGAAGGCATGCGCCTGAAGTGCCGGCGGGATCGGGGCCACGCCGGGGCCGCCCGCGCGCACCCACGCGGCGACGCACGCCTCGACGTCGCCGTCGAGCACGCAGCCGAGCCACACCGGGCGGGCGCCGCCGCGGCGGGCGTCGTGCGTGGGCTGCACCACGACCACATTGGACTCGCCGCACACGTTGAGGCAGTCGCTGACCCGCACCCGGTGGTGGCGGCCTGTCGCGGCGCGCAGGCGACCCACCTGGCCGTCGTGGTCGACGTCCGGGTGCTTGCGGGCCGTGCCGCAGCAGCAGCCACGGCACACCGTGACCGTCACGGTGCTCACGCCACCGCGGCCGCGGCCACCCGGCGGGGCGTCAGCAGCAGGCCGAAGCCCAGCCCGAGCACCGTCCACAGTGTCGCGAGCTCGCCCAGCGAGGCCAGCCGGAAGTCCCACAGCAGCGCGGCCGGGACGTCGGCGGGCACGCTGTCGGGGCTGGCCGGCCAGGTCATGAGCAGCGCGGTGTAGCCGACGAGCACGACCACCACGGCGAGCGCCGCGCGGTATGCCGGCGGCCACGGGCGGGTGGCCAGGCGATCGTGCACGAGGAACGCCAGCCAGGTCACCGCGATCGACGCGGCGATGAGCGTGAGGTACTGCACGGTGCGCTCGGTCACGCTGTCCGGATCGCCCACGCCGGGCGGGCTGGCGGGGTATTTGAGCGCGGGCAGCAGCGCGACCGTCGTGAAGCCGAGGAACGCCAGCAGCGTCGCGCGGCCGAAGTCGTTGGTGCCCGGCAGCCGGTGGCGTACGCGCGCGAAGACCACGCCGACCACGAGCGCGAGGCAGACCGCGACGAGCGCCGCGGCCACCACGCCGCCGAAGACCTGTGTGGCGCGGCCGAACATCGGCTCTTCGTCCGAAGTGGAGCGTGCCGCCTCGATGGCGAGCGCGTCGTCGATGCGCGGCTCCACGAGCAGCAGCGCCACGAGTGAGGCGGCCACGCCGGCGAAAAGACCAGCCAGAGCCGCCCGGCGCAGCACGGCGCCGAGGGTGAGCGGTGTCATGTCGCTAGTGGCAGGGAACGCCGAGCGCGTGGCGCCCGTCGTGGGTGAACTCGTGGATCTGATCGGCGAACGCCGTGCCGTTGAGCTGGAGCAGCACGAAGACCGCGACCAGCGCGGCGGCGGCGAGCAGCCAAGCGACGACGGGCACGCGGATCTGCGCTTTGACAACGGGTGCGGTCATCCCGGAGGTTCCTCTCGTCCATGCCTCGTGGCGATGCGGTAGAACTGCCACGGCCGGTCTCCTGGCTTCCGGATCGACACGCTCCCTCGACCTTCCCAGACCGTCGCCGGCCCAGTGGTGCAGCGGGGGAGCACTCCCCGGTCACAGTGGCGAGGACCACGCCGGACTTTCACCGGCTTCCCGAGCACCGTGGCGTTCAGCAGCGTAACGCCGGACCGGCGTTTGACGCCAGCCCTCCGGCTGGGTCAGCATGGCCCGCATGCCCGCGCCCTATCCGTTCTCCGCCGTCGTCGGACTCGCCGACCTGCGGCTCGCCCTCCTGCTCACAGCCGTCAACCCGGCGATCGGCGGGGTGCTGGTGCGGGGCGAGAAGGGCACGGCCAAATCGACGGTCGTGCGCGCGCTCGCCGCCCTGCTGCCCGAGCTCGACGCCGTCCGCGGGTGCCGCTTCGCCTGCGATCCGGCCGCGCCCGACCCGGAGTGCCCCGACGGCCCGCACACCGGCGGTGCGGCGGTGGTCCGCCGACGATCCTCCCTTGTGGAGCTTCCGGTGGGCGCGACCGAAGACCGCGTCGTGGGCACGCTCGACATCCAGCGGGCACTGGCCGAGGGCGTGAAGGCTTACGAGCCGGGGCTTCTGGCCACCGCCCATCGTGGACTGCTCTATGTGGACGAGGTCAACCTGCTGCCCGACCACCTCGTCGACCTGTTGCTCGACGCGGCCGCGATGGGCCGGGCGCACGTCGAGCGGGACGGGGTGTCGGTCAAGCACGCGGCCCGCTTCCTGCTGGTCGGCACGATGAACCCGGAGGAGGGCGAGCCCCGGCCGCAGCTCGTCGACCGCTTCGGGCTCGTGGTCTCGGTGGCGTCGCCGGACGAGCCAGCTCCCCGGGCGGAGGTCGTGCGCCGCCGCCTCGCGTACGACGCCGACCCGGACGGCTTCGCCGCCCGCTGGGCTCTCGAGGACGCGGCTCTCGCCGACCGGATCACGACCGCGCGGGAGCGGCTGTCCGCGGTGGAGCTGCCGGACGGGGAGCTGGACCGGATCGCCCGCATCTGCCTGGCGTACGGGGTCGACGGGCTGCGCGCCGACATCGTCGTGGCGCGGGCGGCGATCACGCTGGCCGCGTGGCAGGGGCGGGGCGCGGTGACCGCCGAGGACGTGAAGGACGCCGCCCGGCTCGCGCTGCCGCACCGCCGCCGGCGCGACCCGCTCGACCCGCCCGGCACGGACGAGGAGCGGCTGGAAGAGACACTGTCCGATGAGGACCCCGACCCGCAGCCCCCGCCGGACGGTGGCGGCGCGCCGTCCGATCCGTTCGAGGAAGGCGAGACCCAGCCGCCGGTCGCGCCGGGACAGCCCTACCGGCCGCGCGTGCTGGCGCTGCCGAAAACCGGGGAGCGGGCGCATGCCGGCCGCCGCTCGCTCGCGTACGCCCGGCGGGGCCGGGTGGTCGGTGCCCGCCTGCCACAGGGAGCGGGCGCGCCACACCTGCCGGCCACGCTCCGGGCGGCGGCCGCGCGGGGGAGCCGCACCGTCGCACCGGCCGACCTGCGCGAGGCGGTGCACGTGGGGCGGGAGGCCAACCTCGTGCTGTTCGTCGTCGACGCCTCCGGCTCGATGGCGGCACGGCAGCGGATGACCACCGTCAAGGCGGCGGTGCTGTCGCTGCTCCGCGACGCGTACCAGCGGCGCGACCGGGTGGGCATGATCACATTTCGCGGCGCCGCCGCCGACGAGGTGCTCCCGCCGACGTCCAGCCACGAGGTGGGCGTGCAGCGGCTGGCCCGCCTGCGTACCGGTGGCCGCACCCCGCTCGCGGCCGGGCTGGAGGCGGCCGCCCGTACGCTCCGGGCCGAGCGTCGCCGCGATCCCCGCCGCCGGCCGCTGCTCGTGCTCGTCACCGACGGCCGCGCCACGGCGGGCGCCGACCCGCTGACCGTGGTGCCGTCGCTGGCCGGCACCGCCTCGGTCGTCGTCGACTGCGAGGCCGGCCCGGTGCGGCTGGGGCTGGCCCGCCGCCTGGCCACCGCCCTGGACGCGCGGTGCGTGCCGCTCGCCGCGCTCGGGAGGGCCGCCTGATGCCGCGGGGTAAGCCGGAGGCTGTGCCGGACGACGGGCTCACCACCCGCGAGCGGCGGCGCCAGCCCGTACTCGCCGTCCACACCGGACAGGGCAAGGGCAAGTCGACGGCCGCGTTCGGGATGGCGTTGCGCGCGTGGAGCGCCGGGTGGCCGATCGTGGTGTACCAGTTCGTGAAGAGTCCGAAGTGGAAGGTGGGCGAGGAGGCCGCCCTCCGCGCGCTCGGCGAGACCGGCAAGGGCGGCGCGGTCACCTGGCACAAGATGGGTGAGGGCTGGTCGTGGATCCAGCGCCCCGGCACGGAGCGCGACCACGCCGCCGAGGCCGCCGAGGGCTGGGCGCAGGTCAAACGCGACCTGGCCGCCAAAGCCTACCGGTTCTACGTGCTCGACGAGTTCACGTACGCGATGAAGTGGGGCTGGGTCGACGTCGCGGACGTCGTCGCGACGCTGCGCGAGCGGCCGGGCTCGCAGCACGTCGTCGTCACCGGGCGGGACGCGCACGCCGACCTGCTCGCCGCCGCCGACCTGGTGACCGACATGACGAAGGTCAAGCATCCGATGGACGCGGGGCGCAAGGGGCAGCAGGGCATCGAGTGGTAGACATCCCGCGGCTGGTCGTCGCCGCGCCCGCGTCGGGGCACGGCAAGACGACGGTCGCGACTGGGCTGCTTGCCGCGTTCGCCGCGCGGGGCACGCGGGTGGCGGGCTTCAAGGTGGGGCCGGACTACATCGACCCGGGCTACCACGCGCTCGCCGCCGGCCGGCCGGGCCGCAACCTCGACCCGGTGCTGGTGGGTGAGGGGCTGATCGGCCCGCTCTTCGCGCACGGGAGCGCCGGTGCCGAGCTGGCCGTGGTCGAGGGCGTGATGGGGCTCTACGACGGTCGCGTGGGCGCCGGCGACTTCGGCTCGACCGCGCAGGTGGCCGACCTGCTCGGCGCGCCCGTCGTGCTCGTCGTCGACGCCTCGGCGCAGGGCCGGTCGGTGGCGGCGCTGGTGCACGGGTTCCGGTCGTTCGGCGGCGTGCGGCTGGCCGGCGTCATCCTCAACCGGGTCGGCTCCGACCGGCACGAGGCGCTGCTGCGGGACGCGTGCGAGGAGGTGGGCACGCCCGTGCTCGGCGCGCTGCGCCGCCACTCAGCGGTGGCCGCGCCGTCGCGGCACCTCGGCCTTGTGCCGGTGGTCGAGCGTTCGGCGGAGGCGGCCGAGTCGGTGTCCGCGCTCGCCGCGCTGGTGGCCGGCGGCGTCGACCTCGACGCGGTGCTGGCGGTGGCGCGCACCGCCGCGCCGCTGGCTTGCGTGCCCTGGGCACCGGCCACTGTGGACGCCTCCGCCTCGCCAGTGGTCGCCGTGGCGGGCGGGCCGGCCTTCAGCTTCGGATACACCGAGACCGTGGAGCTGCTGCGCGCGGCGGGCGCGGTCGTGTCCACGGTGGACCCGCTGCGTGACGAGGCGCTCCCAGCCGGCACGCGCGCGCTGGTCGTGGGCGGCGGCTTTCCCGAGGTGTACGCGGACCGCCTCGCCGCCAACGCCCCACTCCGCGCCGCGGTGGCCGCCCTCGCGGCGGGCGGCGCCCCGATCGTGGCCGAGTGCGCCGGCCTGCTCTGGCTGTGCCGCACGCTCGACGGCGCCGAGATGTGCGGCGTGCTCGACGCCGACGCGACGATGACCGACCGCCTGACGCTCGGCTACCGCGACGCGGTCGCCCTGACCGACAGCTCAGTCGCGCCGGCCGGCACACGGGTCACCGGGCACGAGTTCCACCGCACGGCGGTCACGCCCCGCACGGGCGCGGCGCCCGCTTGGGCCTGGCACGGCGCCGGGCCGGAGGGCTTCGTCGCGGGTGGTGTGCACGCCTCCTACCTCCACCTGCACTGGGCCGGCCACCCCGGGATCGCGACCCGCCTCGTCGCCGCGGCGAGCAACCGCTGGACCGCCCCAAGAGATGAACATTTCCCGGGCTAGCGTCAGCTGCGGACCGTCGCTCCCGCCGGAGACCGCTGCGGCCGGCGGCTCGCGGAGCGAGCCGAAATCTCCGGCCTTCGCTGCCACGTTCGCGCGCCAAGCCCACGAGGCCCCACCTCGTCTCCGTGACCCTGCTTGGGCTTGGTGTGCGGAGATGGCAGCGAGGGCCGGGGATTTCGGCTCGCCCTGCGAGCCGCCGGTCCTCGCGGTCTCCGGCGGGAGCGACGGTCCGTGACTGACGCGGACCCGGGAAATCTACGTCTGTTTTAGGGTGGGCGGCATGACGGAGGAGCGCGAGGTGCTCGACTGGGCCACGTTCGGCACGGCCAGCCGCGAGCTGGCCCGGCGCGTGTCGGACGACGGGTATCGCCCCGACCTGATCCTGGCGGTCGCCCGTGGCGGCCTCTTCATCGCGGGCGCGCTCGGCTACGCGCTGGGGGTGAAAAACCTGCACACCATGAACGTCGAGTTCTACACCGGCGTCGACGAGCGCCTGGAGATGCCGGTGATGCTTCCGCCGGTGCCGCAGGTGGTCGACCTGGCCGGCGCCCGCGTGCTGATCGCCGACGACGTGGCCGACACCGGCGCCACGCTCAAGCTCGTGCACGACTTCTGCCGCGACCACGTGGCCGAGGTGCGCTGCGCCGTCCTCTACGAGAAGCCGCACACGAGCGTGCGCTGCGAGTACGTCTGGAAGCACACCGACCGCTGGATCAACTTCCCCTGGTCTTCCGACTGACGCGAATTGGTGTCCTTGTACCAACGGAATCCTCGTTGGCAGTATTGCGAAAGCCGTTCAGCGAGGAGGACAACCCCGTGGACGATCCTGCCAACGAACTTCCTGACGTCGCCATCTCCGTGGGCGCGGTCGCGGTGGCGCGGCGTGCCCACGAGCTTGGCCTCATCCTGACCCACGAGCAGTGCGACGAGCTCGCCCGCGCGGCGCTGGAGGCGGGCACGCAGTATCTCGACGTGGGGGAGGGCGACGACTAGCGGCCCTCCAGGTCGCCCTCCGTGCTCAGGTAGGCCTCGCGGAGGCCCTCCAGCACGGCCGGGTCGGGATACTCCCACATCTTGCGGTCGGCGGCCTCCAGGAGGCGTTCGGCGATGGCGTGCAGGGCCCAAGGGTTGGCGCGCTCGAGGAAGGCGCGGTTTTCCGGGTCCAGCACGTACGCCTCGCCGAGCTTGTCGTACATCCAGTCGGCGACGACGCCGGCCGTCGCGTCGTAGCCGAACAGGTAGTCCACAGTGGCCGCCAGCTCGAAGGCGCCCTTGTACCCGTGGCGGCGCATCGCCTCCAGCCACCGCGGGTTGACCACGCGGGCGCGGAAGACGCGGGCGGTCTCCTCGTGGAGGCTGCGGGTGCGCACGGCCTCGGGCTGCGTGCTGTCGCCGATGTACGCGGCGGGTGCGCTGCCGGTGAGCGCGCGCACCGTGGCGATCATGCCGCCGTGGTACTGGAAGTAGTCGTCGGAGTCGGCGATGTCGTGCTCGCGGGTGTCCACGTTCTTGGCGGCGACCGCGATCCGGCGGTAGGCGGTCTCCATGTCGGCGCGGGCCGGCACGCCGTCGAGGTCGCGGCCGTAGGCGAAGCCGCCCCACGCCGCGTACACCTCGGCGAGGTCGGCGTCGTCGCGCCAGTTTCGGCTGTCGATGAGGGGGAGCAGGCCGGCGCCGTACGCGCCGGGCTTGGAGCCGAACACCCGCGCGGAGGCCCGCCGCTCGTCGCCGTGCGCGGCGAGGTCTTCCCGGACATGGGCGCGGACGAAGTTTTCCTCGACGGACTCGTCCAGCGAGGCGACCAACCGCACGGCGTCGTCGAGCATCACCACCACGTGCGGGAAGGCGTCGCGGAAGAACCCGCTGATCCGCACCGTCACGTCGATCCGCGGGCGGCCGAGCTCGGTGAGGGGGATGGGCGCGAGGCCGTTGACGCGGCGGGACGCCTCGTCCCACTGTGGACGGACGCCGAGCAGCGCGAGCACCTCGGCCACGTCGTCGCCGGCCGTGCGCATCGCGCTCGTGCCCCACACCGACAGGCCCACGGAGCGGGGCCACTCGCCGGTGTCCGCGCGGTAGCGGGCGAGCAGCGAGTCGGCCATCGCCTGCCCGGTCTCCCAGGCGAGGCGGCTCGGCACCGCCTTGGGGTCGACGGAGTAGAAGTTGCGACCGGTGGGGAGCACGTTGACGAGCCCGCGCAGGGGCGAGCCGCTCGGCCCGGCCGGGATGTAGCGGCCGTCGAGCGCGCGCAGCACGTTGGTGAGCTCGTCGGTGGTGCGGGCCAGGCGCGGCACGATCTCGGTGGCGGCGAAGCGGAGCACGTCGGCGGCGGGCCCGTCGGGGACTCTTGTCAGGTCCCATGCGGCGGCCTCCATCGCGGCCACCAGCTCGCGTGCCTCCGCCTCGACGCGGTCTACCTCCGGCAGCGGGGCGTGCGCCGTGAGGCCCAGCGCCTCGCGTAGCCCGGGCAGCGCGGCCACCTGACCGCCCCACATCTGGCGGGCGCGCAGCATCGCCAACACCAGGTTGACCCGCGCCTCGCCGACCGGCGCCACACCCAGGACGTGCAGGCCGTCACGGATCTGCGCGTCCTTCACCTCGCACAGCCACCCGTCGACGTGCAGCAGGAAGTCGTCGAACTCGGCGTCGTGCGGCCGGTCGCCGACACCCAGGTCGTGGTCGAGGCGGGCGGCCTGGACGAGGGTCCAGATCTGCGCCCGGATCGCGGGCAGCTTGGCCGGGTCGAGGGCGGCGATGGTGGCGTGCTCGTCGAGCAGCTGCTCCAGGCGGGCGATGTCGCCGTACGCCTCGGCGCGCGCCATCGGAGGCACGAGATGGTCGACGAGCGTGGCGTGCGCGCGGCGCTTGGCCTGCGTGCCCTCGCCCGGGTCGTTGACCAGGAACGGGTAGACCAGCGGCAGGTCGCCCAGCGCCGCGTCCGGCCCGCAGGCGGCGGACATGCCGAGCGTCTTGCCGGGCAGCCACTCCAGGTTGCCGTGCTTTCCGATGTGGACGATCGCGTGCGCGCCGAAGCTGTCGGCCACCCACCGGTACGCGGCAAGGTAGTGGTGGCTCGGCGGCAGGTCGGGGTCGTGGTAGATGGCGATCGGGTTGGCGCCGAAGCCGCGCGGCGGCTGCACCATCACGACGACGTTGCCGGCGCGGAGGGCGGCGAGCACGATGTCGCCGCCGGCGTCGACGTAGAGCTCGCCCGGCGGCGGCCCCCAGTGCCGCTCGATCTCCGCGCGCAGCTCGGCGGGGAGCGTGGCGTAGTAGGCGATGTAGTCGGCGGCCGGGATGCGCACCGGGTTGCCCTCGAGCTGGTCTTCGGTCAGCCAGTCGGGGTCCTGGCCGCCGGCCGCGATGAGCGCGTGCATCAGCGCGTCGCCGCCGTCCGGCAGGTCGCCGACCTCGTAGCCGCGCTCGCGCAGCGCGTCGAGCAGGCGCACCGTGCTCGCGGGGGTGTCGAGGCCGACCGCGTTGCCGATGCGCGAGTGCTTGGTCGGGTAGGCCGACAGCATCAGCACCACGCGTTTTCGGGCCGCCGGCACGTGGCGGAGGCGGGCGTGTGCGACCGCGATCCCGGCGACCCGCGCCGCGCGCTCGGGGTCGGCCACGTAGACGGTCAGGCCGTCCGGATCGACCTCCTTGAACGAGAACGGCACCGTGATGATGCGCCCGTCGAACTCGGGGATCGCCACCTGCGTCGCCGCGTCCAACGGGGACAGCCCCTCGTCGCCGGCGGCCCACGCCTCGCGGCCGCTGGTGAGGCACAGCCCCTGCAGGATCGGCACGTCGAGCGCGGCGAGCGCGCCCACGTCCCACGCCTCGTCGTCGCCGCCGGCGCCAACCTCCGCGGGGCGGGTGCCGCCGGCCGCGAGCACGGTCACCACCAGCGCGTCGGCCTGGCCGAGCGCGGCCAGCAGGCCAGGGTCGGGGGTGCGGAGCGAGGCGCAGTAGACGGGCAGGGGGCGCCCGCCCGCGGCGGTGACCGCCTCGCACAGCGCCTCGACGAACGCCGTGTTGCCGGCGACGTGGTGCGCCCGGTAGTAGAGCACCGCGACGACCGGTCCGTCGCCGCCGGGGAGGTCGCCCGCGCCCCACACCGGCGTGGGCTCGGGCGGGGCGAAGCCGTGGCCGGTGAGCAGCACGGTGTCGGAGAGGAATCGGTGCAACTGGGCGAGGTTGCCCGGCCCGCCGTGCGCGAGGTAGGCGTGCGCCTCCGCCACCACCCCGCTCGGCACGGTCGAGAGCCGCATCAGCTCGGCGTCGGGCGCCTGCTCGCCGCCGAGCACCACCACCGGCCGGGGGCCGGCCAGCAGCGCGTCGAGCCCCTCCTGCCAGGCGCGGCGCCCACCGAGCAGGCGGACGACCACGAGGTCGGCGCCCTCGACGAGATCGGGAAGGTCGGCCACCGCGGTGCGAGCCGGGTTTGCCAGCCGGTATGGCGCGTCGCTGGCCCGCGCGCTCAACAGGTCTGTGTCGGACGTCGACAGCAGCAGGAACACGGCCCACAGCCTCCCTCGAGATCCGCGTCTCGACTCAGGGGTCGCGGCGACGGGAGTGTCTGGCTCCTGAGCTCGCGCTCAGTGACAGTGGCGGGACCGCGCCGGACTCGCACCGGCTTCCTCCGCTTGTCGCCGCGGGTTGCGGACCCCAGCCTAGCTGCCCGTAGTATCCGGCGCGTGCCCGACCAGCCCTCACCCCGCCTCGGCCCGGACGCCTGCCCCGGCGCGATCCAGGTGCACCCGGCCCTCGACGGCGGGCTGGCCCGGGTCCGCGTTCCCGGCGGCGCCCTCACCGCCGACCAGTGGCGCGCGGTGACGGAGGCCTCGGCCGATCTCGGCACCGGCGGCCTGGAGCTGACCTCGCGCGGCAACCTCCAGATCCGCGGCCTGGCGGCCGGTGCGGAGGTGCCGCTCGCCGAGCGCCTGTCGGCGGCCGGCCTGCTGCCGTCGGTCACCCATGATCGGGTACGGAACGTCGTCGCCTCGCCGCTCAGCGGGCGCGACGGCCGGGGCGTGCTCGACGTGCGCCCGCTCGTCGCCGACCTCGACGCGGCGCTGTGCGCCGACCCCGCGCTCGCGGAGCTGCCCGGGCGCTTCCTCTTCGCGCTCGACGACGGGCGGGGCGACGTGGCCGGGCTCGGCGCCGACGTGGGCCTGCGCGGCGGCACCGTGCTGCTCGCCGGCCGGGACAGCGGGCTGCGGGTGACGCCGGAGGAGGCCGTGGCGGCTCTGGCGGCGGCGGCGCACGCGTTCCTGGCCGAGCGGGACGGCCAGTGGCGACTGTCCGAACTGGACGACGGTGTGGAACGGGTCGCGGCGCGGCTCGGTGTGACCCCGCCCGCGCTGCCGGCCGCGCGACCCGTTTCCTGGGGCCCGATCGGGGTCGTGCCGCAGGTGGACGGTCGGGTGGCGGTCGCGGCGGCGGTGCCTTTGGGGCGGCTGTCTCCCGCGCAGGCCGTGCTGCTCCGCGGCGCGCCGGCGGTCATCGTCACGCCCTGGCGCGGCGTCGTGGTCCCGGACCTGACCGACGAGAGCTTCCTCGACGAGGCCGGCTTCGCCACCGACCCCGACTCGCCCTGGGTGGGGGTGACCGCCTGCGTCGGCTCGCCCGGATGCGCCCGCGCCCACGCCGACGTGCGCGCCGACGCCGTCGCACACCACAGTGGACACCCGTCGCACGGGCTGCCCGTGCACTGGGTCGGCTGCGAACGGGCCTGCGGCAGCCCGGCTGGCGAGCACCTGCGGCTGGAGGCCACCGAGGACGGATATGTGACGGCATGAGCGAGTACGTCAAGGATGGCGCGGAGATCTACCGCCGTTCGTTCGCGACGATCCGCGCCGAGGCCGACCTGTCGGGGCTGCCGGACGATGTCGCGCGGGTGGCCGTCCGCATGATCCACTCGTGCGGGATGGTCGACCTCGTCCAAGACCTGGCCTGGTCGGCGGCGGTTGTCGCGGCCGGCCGGGCGGCCCTCCGGGCGGGCGCGCCCGTCCTCTGCGACGCGGCGATGGTGGCCGCCGGGGTGACCCGCCGCCGGCTGCCCGCGGGCAACGAGGTGGTCTGCACGCTCGGCGACCCGCGCGTGCCGGAGCTGGCCCGCGAGCTCGGCACCACCCGCAGCGCCGCCGCGCTGGAGCTGTGGCGCGGCCGGCTCGACGGCGCGCTCGTCGCGGTGGGCAACGCGCCGACCGCGCTCTTCCGCCTGCTGGAGCTCGTCGCCGAGGGCGCGGGCCGGCCGGCTGCGGTGCTCGGCATCCCGGTCGGCTTCATCGGGGCGGCCGAGTCCAAGCGCGCGCTCGCCGCCACCGACCTCGAACACCTTGTGGTGCACGGCCGCCGCGGCGGCAGCGCGATGACGGCGGCGGCCATCAACGCCATCGCCAGCGAGGAGGAGTGATGGGTACGGGGCGGCTGTACGGCGTGGGGCTCGGGCCGGGCGATCCGGAGCTTGTGACGGTCAAGGCCGCCCGGCTCGTGGAGCGGGCCGCCGTGGTGGCCTACCACAGCGCCCGCCACGGCCGCAGCATCGCCCGTACGGTCGCCGAGCCGTACCTGCGCCCGGGCCAGATCGAGGAGGCGCTGGTCTACCCGGTGACGACGGAGACGACCACGCACCCGGGCGGCTACCGCGGCGCGCTCGACGAGTTCTACGCCGAGTGCGCGGCGCGCCTTGCCGCCCACCTCGACGCGGGCCGCGACGTGGTCGTGCTGTGCGAGGGCGACCCGCTCTTCTACGGCTCGTACATGCACATCCACAAGCGACTGTCGCGGCGGTACGCCACGGAGGTCGTGCCCGGCGTCACCTCGGTCAGCGGCGCGGCGGCCGTGCTCGGGCGCCCGCTCGTGGAGGGCGACGAGGTGCTCACCGTGCTGCCCGGCACGCTCGCGCCGGACGAGCTGGCGCGCCGCCTGTCCGGGCCCGGCCCGGCCGCGGTCCTCAAGCTGGGCCGCACGTTCGAGAAGGTACGCGACGCGCTGGCGGCGGCCGGCCGGCTCGACGAGGCGTGGTACGTCGAGCGGGCCACCACCGACAGCTCCCGGGTGCTGCCCCTGTCCGATGTGGACCCGTCCACGGTGCCGTACTTCTCGCTCGCGATGCTGCCCAGCCGGGTCGCCGCGGCGCCGCCCGTTCCCGAGTCCCCGGTGCGGCCCGGCGCGAGAGGCGTTTCCGTCGTGGGGCTCGGGCCCGCCGGGCGGGAGTGGACGACGCCCGAGGCGCAGGCGGTGCTGGCCGAGGCGGACGACCTCGTCGGCTACGGGCCGTACCTCGACCGGGTGCCGCCCAACCCGCGCCAGCGCCGGCATCCGTCCGGCAACACCGAGGAGGCGGGGCGGGCCGCGTACGCGCTCGACCTCGCCGCGGCCGGCTCCCGCGTCGCCGTGGTCTCCTCGGGCGACCCGGGCGTGTTCGCGATGGCGAGCGCCGTGCTGGAGGTCGCGGCCCAGCCCCGGTACGCGGACGTGCCCGTCCGCGTGGTGCCCGGGCTGACCGCCGCGCAGGCCGTGGCGAGCCGGGCCGGCGCGCCGCTGGGGCACGACTACTGCGTGCTGTCCCTTTCGGACCGGCTCAAGCCGTGGGAGGTGATCGTGGAGCGGCTCACCGCCGCCGCCCGTACCGACCTCGTCATCGCCATCTACAACCCGGCCTCGCGTACCCGCACCTGGCAGGTGGAGAAGGCCCGCGACCTGCTGCTCGAACACCGCGCGCCGGACACGCCCGTGGTCGTCGGGCGGGACGTGGGCGGGCCGGCCGAGGAGGTGCGCGTGGTGCGCCTCGGCGACCTCGACCCGTCCGGTGTGGACATGCGGTGCCTGCTGATCGTCGGCTCGTCCACCACGCGGCGGGGGAGCGGTGGCGCGGTGTTCACCCCGCGGCGATACCCCTGAGCCACGCGGCCGCCTCGTCCACCGTGGATGCGCGACGCACGTCCCGCGGGAGCGGTGGACGGTCCACCATCACGACCGGGATGCCGCGCCGGCGGGCGGCGACGAGCTTGGCGGCGGTCATCGTGCCGCCACTGTCCTTTGTGACCAGCACGTCGATCGCGTGCTCGCGCATCAGCTCCGCCTCACCCTCCACCGTGTACGGTCCGCGGTCGAGCACGAGGTGATGCCGCTCCGGTAGCCGCGCCGACGGCGGGTCGACGGTGCGCACCAGGAAGAAGAGCCGCAGGTCGGCGAAGGCGTCGAGGCTCTGCCGCCCCGTCGTGAGCATCGCCCGCCCGCCCAGCGCGTCGAGCGCGGCGGCGGCAGCGACCACGCTCGGCACGCGCCGCCAGTCGTCGCCCGGCCCCTCCGTCCAACCGGGACGGTGCAGTGCCAGCAGCGGCACGCCGGCGGCCAGGGCGGCGGCGACCGCCGAGGCGCTGATCCGGCTCGCGAACGGGTGCGTCGCGTCGACCACCGCGCCCACCCCTTCGGCCACCATCCACGCGGCCAGCCCTTCCGGCCCGCCGAAGCCGCCCACCCGCACCTCGCCCTCGGGGAGGCGCGGGTCGCGTACCCGCCCGGCGAGCGACGTGACGACCCGCCAGCCGGCGGCGCGGGCCGCCAGCGCGCGGGCCTCGCCCGTGCCGCCGAGGATGAGCAGGGTTCGCACCGGCCCAGTCTGGCATGCTGTGGCGGTGACCCTGCGCTACGGCTGGACCACGGGGGCCTGCGCGACGGCGGCGACGACAGCCGCGTACACGGCGCTGCTCACCGGGGCGTTCCCGGACCCGGTGGAGATCGTGCTCCCCAAGGGGCAGCGCCCTTCGTTCGCGCTCGCCGTCGAGGCACTGGCCGGCCGGTCGGCGACCGCCGGCGTGGTGAAGGACGCGGGCGACGACCCGGACGTCACGCACGGTGCGCTCGTCCGCGCCACGGTCACGCCCGCCCCGGAGGGCAGCGGCGTGCTCTTCCGGGCCGGGCGCGGCGTCGGCATAGTCACCAAGCCCGGCCTCCCGCTCGCGATGGGTGAGCCGGCCATCAACCCGGTGCCCCGCCGCATGATGCGCGAGGCGGTCGCGGAGGTCGCGGCCCGCCACGGCGGCACCGGCGACGCGCTCGTGGAGATCTCCGTCGACAACGGCGAAGAGCTGGCCAAGAAGACCTGGAACCCGCGCCTCGGCATCCTCGGCGGCCTCTCCATCCTCGGCACGACCGGGATCGTGGTGCCGTACTCCTGCTCGGCCTGGATCGACAGCATCCGCCGCGGCATCGACGTGGCCCGCGCGGCCGGCCGCCAGCACGTGGCCGGGTGCACGGGGAGCACGTCCGAGCGGGTGGCCGCCGAGCTGTACGGCCTGCCGGAGGACGCGCTGCTCGACATGGGCGACTTCGCCGGCGCGGTGCTCAAGTACCTGCGCCGCCACCCGGTGCCCCGCCTCACCATCGCCGGCGGCATCGGCAAACTGTCCAAACTGGCCGAAGGGCACCTCGACCTCCACTCTGGACGTTCCCAGGTGGACCCGGCCGCGCTCGCCGAAACGGTGCGCGCGGCCGGCGGCGGCGCCGAGCTCGCCGCCCGCGTCGCCGCCGCCAACACCGCGCTCGAGGCGCTCGGCCACTGCCAGGCCGCCGGGCTGCCGCTCGGCGACCTGGTCGCGGAGAAGGCCCGGCGGGTCGCCGTCGACGTGCTCCGCGAGGCGCCCGTCACGGTCGATGTCGTGGTGATCGACCGCGCGGGCACCGTCGTGGGTCGGGCCTAGCTCTTCGTGCAGAGGCAGAACGGGTGGCCGGCCGGGTCGATGAGCACCCGCCACCGCTCGCCGCCCGGCTGGAAGTCGGGCTTGGTCGCACCGGCGGCCAGACACAGCTCCTCGGCCTTGTCGAGGTCGTCGACGCCGAGGTCGAAGTGGAACTGCTTGGTGCCGCCCGGATTGGGCCACGCCGGTGCCTGGTAGTCGTCGACCCGGCCGAACCCGACCGACATGCCCCCGTCGCTGATCATGGCGTACTCGGCCTCGCTGTGGGTCACCTCCCAGCCCAGCACCCGGTGGTAGAACGCCGCGAGCGCGGCCGGGTCGGGGCTGTCGAGGTTGACCATGAGGAGGTTGGCGATTCCTGTCATGCCTGCCAGCCTGCCCGCGGTGCCTGACACCCCCTGTCAGGTTATTCGCACGCGATCCCGTCGTTGTCGCGGTCGAGGTCGTAGATGTCGTCGCCGATCACCTTGATGGGCCCCCTAACGTAGGCCGGACCGTCGCCGCTGCCGCCCGCGCAGTCGACGTCGCTCGCGATCGGCACGCAGCCGCTGTAGTTGGGGTCGCACTGCCGCGTCTGCTTGGTGCCGACGGCGGTCACCTCGGTCACCGGCTGCTTGGTCACGGCCTGCCGCAGCAGCTTGCGCCCCGTCTCCTGCCCATCGGTGTAGGTCACCTCGTAGGTCAACGTCTTCACGCCGGCGACCCCCTTGGTCCGCACCTTGCGGGTGCCCTCGGCGAGCGACGAGTCCTTGACCGTCGTCCGCTTGAACGGGATCTTCTCCGTCACCGTCACCGTCTTCACCTCGACGGCCGGTGTGGGCGTCGGCTCCGCGCTCGGCGTCTCCACGGCGGGCGTTGCGGACGACTCGGCCACGACCTCCGCGACGTCCTGCGCCCGCTCCGGATCCGCGGGCGCGCACGCGATCGACGCGCCCATGACGCAGGCGACGGCGGCGACCCGGAGTAGGACCTTTCGTACCCTCATGCTCAGACCCTCCGTAGATGTCAGGGCACGTACGGTAATGCGCTTGTCCGTTGATCACCGTCGGTCATTGATCCGGTTCAGGCGCACCGATGGCGCGTTCACGTCAGACCCCCAAGCCACCCGCCCTCCGCCGATCAAGGACCGCCGCGGCTGAACAGCCCCCGGATTCCGGACCGCCGGGGTTTCAGCGGGCGCTTAGGAAGAAGATTTCCCGGGCCCGTGTCAGCCGCGGACCGCCGCTCCCGCCGGAGACCGCGGCGGCCGGCGGCTCGCCGGGGCTCGCCGAAACCCCCGGCCCCCGCTGCCACCTCCGCGCGCCAAGCCCACCCGCTGCGGGCGACGGGGTAGGCGCACCTTGGTCGCGGGCAGTAGCCACCGCCGTGGGTAACGGGCACCAGGTTCGCGATCTAGAACGGTTAGGGCGCTATATCGACCCTAACCGTTCTAGATCCACGCCTACGGCCCACGTCTGGTCACGCTACGTTACCGGCCCGACGGGGTTCAGCGGGTGCGGGCGGCGCTGTAGAGGTGGCTGTCGGGGAAGTCGGCGGCCGTCAGGGTGCGGCCCACCACGATTACCGCCGTGCGTTTGACGCCGGCGGCGGCCACCTGATCGGCCATCGTGGACAGTGGGCCGCGGAGGATCAGCTCGTCGGCGCGTGAGGCGTAGGCGACCACGGCCGCCGGGCAGTCGGGGCCGTAGAAGGGCGTCAGCGTCGCCACTACCTCGGCGACGCGCTGTACGGCGAGGTGGAGCACCAGCAGGGCGCGGCTCGCGGCCAGCGTGGCCAGGTCTTCGCCGGCGGGCATGGGGGTGGCCTGGCCGGTCACGCGGGTGAGGATGACGGTCTGGCCGACGCCGGGCACGGTGAGCTCGCGGCCCAGGGAGGCGGCGGCAGCGGCGAAGGCGGGCACGCCGGGCGTGACGTCGTACGGGATGCCGGCGGTGTCGAGGCGGCGCATCTGCTCGGCCATCGCGCTGTAGATGGACGGGTCGCCGGAGTGGAGGCGGGCGACGTCGTGGCCGGCGGCGTGGGCGGTGACCATCTCGGCCACGATCTCGTCCAGCGTCAGCCTCGCCGTGTCCACCTTGCGGGCGCCGGGCGGGCAGGCGTCCAGCAGGGCCCGCGGCACAAGGCTTCCCGCGTAGAGGCAGACCGGGCTGGCGGCGACGAGGTCGCGGCCGCGCACGGTGATGAGGTCGGCCGCGCCGGGGCCGGCACCGATGAAGTGGACGGTCATCCGCGTACCGCCGACCACTGGACGACCGGGAGCGCGGGGCGCCACGCGGTGAAGCCGCCCACCGCGCCGGCGCGGCTCACCTCGATCCTGGTCAGGTCGCCGCCGTGCTTGGCGTGCCAGGCGGTCACCACCGCCTCGGACTCCAGGGTGACCGCGTTGGCGACAAGGCGGGCGCCGGGGGAGAGGGCGGCCCAGCAGGCTTCGACCATGCCGGGCTCGGTGACGCCGCCGCCGACGAAGATGGCGTCCGGGGCGGGTAGGCCGGCGAGCGCGGCCGGGGCCACACCTTCCACGATGGACAGCGCGGGAACGCCCAGAGACAAAGAGTTTTCGCGCACCCGCGCCGCACGCGCCGGGTCGCACTCGACGGCCACCGCGCGGCAGGAGGGGTGGGTGCGCATCCACTCGATGGCGATGCTGCCCGCGCCGGCGCCGACGTCCCACAGGAGCTGGCCGGGGGCCGGCGCCAGGCGAGCCAGCGTGATGGCCCGCACCTCGCGCTTGGTCAGCTGTCCATCGTGGACGTACGCGTCGTCGGGCAGGCCTGGCACGGCCGGCAGGAGCGCGTCGCCGATGCACTCGACCGCGACGATCGCCAGCCGGTCGGACGGAGCCCACGGCGACGAGGCGGTGCCCCGCGTCACCCGCTCACCCGGGCCGCCCAGCTCTTCCAGGACCGTCAGACGGCTCGCCTCGTACCCCCGGCTGGAAAGGATGCCCGCGACGGTGGCGGCGGCCGCCCCCAGGATGAGGATGCGGCGGCCGGGGGTGATGTGTGGGTTGAGGAGGTCGGTGGGGCGGCCGACGAGGCCGACCACCTCGATGTCCTCCATGGCCCAGCCGAGGCGGGCGCAGGCGAGGGAGATGGACGAGGCGGCGGGCAGCACGGTGACGTTGTCGGGGCCGAGGACGCGGAGGACGGCCGCGCCGATGCCGTAGTGCATGGGGTCGCCGCTGGCCAGCACGCACAACCGCCGGCCGCGCCGCGACTCCAGCAGGCCGGGGAGGGCGGGCATGAGCGGCGACGGCCACGGGACGCGCTCGCCCCGGACGAGATCGGGGAGGAGGGCGAGCTGGCGGCGGCTCGCCATCAGCACGTCGGCCTCCCGGAGGAGAGCCTGGGCGGCCGGCGACAGGCCGGGCCAGCCGTCCGCGCCGATGCCGACCACCGAGACGTCAGGCATTGCCGAGCACCCGCGTCACCGTGATCTCGATGACGACGCGCTTGGGGTTGGCGCGGGGCGTGCGGTAACGCTCGGCGTAGCGGCGCTCGGCCTCGGCGACCGCGGCCGGGTCGTCGCGGACCACCGCGCGGCCCTCCAGCGTCGACCAGCGGCGGCCGTCGACCTGGCAGACGGCGACCCGTCCGGTGGCGGCGGCGTTGCGGGCCTTGCGGGAGTCGCGCGAGGTGATGACGCGCGCGATGCCGGCGTCCGGGTCGAGCGTCACGCCGACCGGGGTCACGTGCGGCGAGCCGTCCGGGCGCACGGTCGTGAGCGTGCCGAGGTGACGCTCGCGCCAGAAGCTCAGGAAGGACTCACCGAACATCAAAGGACATTAGTCGTTGAACACCTTGGCGAGCGCGTCGCGGAAGCGGCGCTCCGGCTCGGTGACGAGGTCGCCGCCGATGCCCAGCATGCCGCCCGAGGGTGCCGCGGTGACCACCTGCTCGGCGATGCCGACGAGCCAGTGCGCGTACGCACCGGACTCGCCCTCGTCGACCTTGCCGCGCAGCAGCGCCGCGGCGGCCGTGGCCCGGTCGAGCACGTCGCCGATGTAGGCCTCCGGGTCCGGCGGGCTGAGCACGGGCAGCTCCTCGCCGGCCTCCGGGTCGCCCGCCCGCGCGACGACCTCCTGCGCCACCGCGGAGACGAGCGGGCTCGCGCCCTCCCGGCCGGCGGCGACGGCCTCCAGGCCGGCCGCGCTCTCGGCTAGCGTGCGGCGGGTGCCGTCGGACTCTGCCGCGCTCGCGGCGGTCAGCACCGCGAGCGGGAGGCCGGTGAGCAGGCCCCACTCCCCGTCGGTGAAGCCAAGCCTCGAGTACACCGGTTGTTCGGTCACGGGACCGCCTTTCATCCTGTCTCCGCCACCAGCAGCTTCTGGTCACGGACGACCGGCACGGACAGAGTCTTGTACCCGACCTCGTCGAACAGAACCGTCATCCTGTCCGACTCGTACGCCAGCACCATACCCACCCCCCATTCGGCGTGCCGGACGGTGCTGTGCAGGGGGAACGGCCCACGCTGCCTGGGCGCGGCCGCCTGGCCCCCGGCGCAGTTGTCGCAGTGGCCGCACGGCTTGGCGAGGTGCTCGCCGAAGTACGCGAGCAGCGCCCGCCCGCGGCACGACCCGCTCTCCGCGAACGCGCGCATCATGTCGGTACGCGACCGCTGCACCGCCTGCTGCCGCTCCGCCTCCGCCAGGGCGGCGCGGGCGGCGGCGACCGGCTCGGGGGCGTAGCGGGGCGCGGTCAGCTTCTGCCCGACGGTGGTGGCCGCGCCCACCTGCTCCAGCAGGCCGAGCAGCTGGCCGAGCTTGCGGGTGCCGAGGCCGGTCCGCTCGCGCAGCGCCGTGCGGGTGAGCGCGCCGGTACGCAGCACCGCCGCCAGGTCGCGCAGCTCGGTCTGGTCCGGCGCGCCGCCGGTGAAGAAGCGCTGCAGCGCTACGTCTTCCGCCCGCCACAGCAGCAGCGCGCGGGCCGGCGCCCCGTCCCGCCCGGCGCGGCCGATCTCCTGCTGGTAGCTGTCCGGCGAGTCGGGGAGTGCCACGTGCGCCACCCACCGGATGTCCGGCTTGTCGATGCCCATGCCGAACGCGGAGGTCGCCACCATCACCGGTACGCGCCCGGCGAGGAAGTCCTGATGCCGCCGCTCGCGTACGCCCCCGGCCATCCCGCCGTGGTAGGCCTCCGCGGCGAACCCGGCCGCCGACAGCCGCTCGCCCAGCTCCTCGGCGGCGCGGCGGGTCGGCACGTACACGATGCCGGTGCCTGTGTCCTCCCGCAGGAGCGCGAGCAGGCGGCGCCACCGGTACTCCTCGTCGGGGCAGTGTGCCACCTCGAGGAAGAGGTTGGGCCGGTCGAGCCCGGAGACCCCGACGAGCGGGTCGCGCAGCCGGAGGCGTTCGACGATGTCGTCGCGTACCGGCGGCGAGGCGGTGGCGGTCAGCGCCACGACCGGCGGCCGGCCGATGCCCTCGATAAGGTGGCCGAGGGCGAGGTAGTCGGGGCGGAAGTCGTACCCCCAGGCGGAGATGCAGTGCGCCTCGTCGACCGCCACCAACGCGGGCCGGAGCGCCTTCACCTCGGCCAGCCGCGCCGGGTCGGTGAGCTGCTCGGGCGTGATGAAGAGGAAGCGGGCCAGCCCCTTGCGCACCGCCTCCAGGGCCGCCGACCGCTGGCCGGGAGTCTCCGCCGAGCTGACCCGGACAGCGGCCATGCCCGGACGGTCGTTGAGGGCGTTGATCTGGTCCTGCTGGAGGGCCAGCAGCGGCGAGATCACCACGGTCGGCCCGGGCAGCATCATGGCCGGGACCTGGTAGACGGCGGACTTGCCACCGCCGGTGGGCAGCACGACCAGCGCGTCCCGGCCGCGCAGCACCGCGCGCATCGGGGCGAGCTGACCGGGGCGCAGGCGGCGCCAGCCGAAGTGCGTGCGGGCGGCACGCCGCAGCCGCCGCGAAAGGGGGAGAGGAAGTCTCATGGCGGGCCCATCGTGCCCCGCCCGCGCGAGCCGCAAACGGCCGGGGTCGATGCCGCGGATCTCGATTCCAACAAGATCAAGAACAAGGCGCGGCGTCCGCCCTGACCATTCAAGAGGATTTCCCGGGTTCGTGTCAGTTGCGGGCCGCTGCTCCCGCCGGAGACCGCGGTGGCCGGCGGCTCGCCAGGGCTCGCCGAGATCCCCGGCCCCCGCTGCCAGGTCCGCGCGCCAAGCCCTTTGCAGGTGCAAAGGGCTCGCACCGCCCGCCGTAGGCGTTTCGTCCACATTGTCCGCTGCCGGCTCGGCGGATGGGCAGATCGTCAGAGGCCTTCGCCGCCACCTTTAGACCGTTTGTCGCTTATCTTCATGGCAGCCAGAGGCGCGACAAGTAGATCTATATAGAGGTTCGGAGCGGCGGACGGGTGCGGCTACGGACCATGACGACGCCGCGGTAGCCCCAAATGGTCGAAATGTGCGGGTGTAGCCGCACCGCCGGTAACGTAGCGTAATCAGCTTCGGGCCGTGGGTGTGGATCTAGAACGGTTAGGGTCGATATAGCGCCCTAACCGTTCTAGATCGCGAACCTGGTGCCCGTTACCCCGGTGTGGCGGCTACTGCCCGCGATCGGGGACCGTCTGGCTCGGTCGGCGCCGGCCTGGCGGGTTATGACATTGTGGACAAACGCCACCTCAACCCCGAAAGCTCTATAGGCGACTTAGACATCCTATGGTGTTTTGTTGTCAAGTGGCAGTTTGAAGATCTTTTTGGTGCTGGGGTCAGGCGGTGTCTTCGTCTTAGGTGTGCCTGTTTTGAGGCAGCCGTGCAGGATGCCGACGAGGCGGTTGGCGAGTTGGCGTAGTGCGGCGCGGTGGCCGGCGCCGCGGGCGCGTTGTTGGTCGTAGTAGGCGCGGCATAGATCTACTTTCCCGGCCATGCATAAATGTCAAGCGAAGTGATCATGGCCCTCGCCGCGGGCCTCACCTGTCCGCTGTTGGTCACGCGGTCGGGTCTTGTGGCGCGGACATGGCAGCGGAGGCCGGGGGTTTCGGCTCGCGCCAGCGAGCCGCCGGCCGCAGCGGTCTCCGGCGGGAGCGGCGGTCCGCGACTGGCGCGGACCCGGGAAATCTTCTCGAAGCTCTCTAAGCGGCGTTGTCGGGGCGGACGGGGCCTTCGCCGGGCTGGCCTTCGGGGCAGCGGAGCCGCAGGTACTGGTGGCCGAACGGTTTGTCGATCAGCCAGCAGTGGTGTGGCTCGTCGGTGCCGGGGTGGGCGTATCCGTCGAAGAAGCGGCATGTGACGCACATCTTCGTTACCGGGATCTGGCCCTCGCGCTGCATCCGGCGGATCTGGCTGGCCACCACGCCGAGCAGCTGGTGCTGGCCCTCGTGGTCGAGGTTGTGCAGCTCGGCGAGCAGGTCGGCGGCCCAGTTGAGCAGCTCGGGCGCCTGGGCGCGGCCCTTTTCGGTGAGCGCGATCCGCACGGCGTGCGGCGCGTACGACGGCGACGGGTCGACCGAGACGAGGCCCTCGCGGGCCAGTGTCGCGATCGCCGACATCGTCGCGTGTGTGGTCATGTTGAGGTCGGCCGAGAGCTCGGACAGCGGGTAGACCTCGCTGCGGCGGCTCAGGAGTAGCAGCACCTGCTGCTGTGCGATGGTGCGCTCCAGCTCGGCCGGGCGTTCGGCGGCCTGGACGGCGACCGCCACTCGGGTCAGGCCCGTGGCCAGCTGGCGGGCAGAGTTTTCCAGGTCCACGCCTATCTATCCCTGGGGTTGGCGACATATGGGGAGGGAGGTACGCGCCACCCGTACCGGCCGTCACGTTACTCCGGCGGAACGTGGCGAAACAGTCACAGATGCGCTGCGGGTTTCTCAGCGGATCCTTAACCGGGGGTTATTTGCCCTTGCCGAACATCGACCGGATCGCGGCCAGCAGCAGCAGCGCGCCGAGGATCGACCCGACGACGCGGACGGCCGGGATGTCGAACCAGCTCCGGTCCTCGGCGGCGATTGTGGCGGCCGAGAGCAACGCGTCCATCCCCGGACTCTCTCATGGCGAGGCAAGAGGGCATATCACCACAAAGGCTGGCCCGCCTGCTGAGACTTAATAGAAAGGTTTATTGACTATTTCGTAGATCCGGTGTGACCATGGCATCTACCCGCCGGAGCGGCGGGGACTGTCCACTATGGAGTGCGGGGGCCACATGTCGGAGACCAGCCGGGACCTGCTTCGGCTCGCCGGTGCCGTGTTGCAGCCGGGTTTCGAGGGGACGCTCCCTCCGCCCTGGGTGCGCCGGTGGCTGGGCGAGGGACTTGGCGGCGTGGCCCTCTTCGGGCGTAACTTCGCCAGCCCCACCCAGGTCGCCGAGCTCACCGCCGCGCTGCGCGCCGAGCGGCCCGACGTGATCGTCGCGGTCGACGAGGAGGCCGGCGACGTCACCCGCTTCGAGACCTGGCAGGGCAGCTCGCGCCCCGGCAACCTGGCGCTCGGTGCGGTCGACGACACGGCGCTGACCGAGGCGGTCGCCCGCGACCTGGGTTATGACCTCGCCGCCGCCGGCATCACGCTCGACTACGCGCCGGACGCCGACGTCAACAACAACCCGGACAACCCGGTCATCGGCGTGCGGGCCTTCGGCGCCGATCCGGACCTCGTCGCCCGGCACACCGCCGCGTGGATCACCGGCCTCCAGTCGGCCGGGGTCGCGGCCTGCGCCAAGCACTTCCCGGGGCACGGCGACACGAGCGTCGACTCGCATGTGGACGTGCCGCGGATCGGGTCGTCCCGGTCCGAGCTGGACGAGCGGGAGCTGCCGCCGTTCCGGGCGGCGGTCGCCGCGGGGGTGCAGGCGATCATGACCGGCCACCTGCTCGTACCGGCCGTCGACCCGGACCGGCCGGCGACGCTGAGCCGCCTCGTGCTCACCGACCTGCTCCGGGACGAGCTGGGCTTCGCCGGCACGGTGATCACCGACGGCATCGAGATGCGCGCGCTCCGCTCGCGGTACGGCCTGGAGGGTGCGGCCGTCCAGGCCCTCGCCGCCGGCGTCGACGCGATCTGCGTGGGTGGCGACCACGCCGACGAGGCGACCGCCGCCCGGCTGCGGGACGCGATCGTGGCCGCCGTCACCGGGGGCGAGCTGCCCGAGGAGCGGCTCGCCGAGGCGGCCAAGCGGGTCGAGCAGCTCGCCGCGTGGACCGCGCAGGCTCGGGTCGCCGCCGTGCCCGGCCGGCCGTACGGGACCCCGGTCGGTCTCGCCGGCGCCCGCCGCGCGGTCCGCGTCTCCGGCGCCGCGCCGGCCCTCCCGCTGGACGGGGCGCCGCACGTGGTGGAGTTCGAGCCGCCGCGAAACTTCGCGATCGGGCCCGAGACGCCGTGGGGCGTGGCCGTGCCGCTCGCGGCGCTGCTGCCCGGCACGACCGCGGCGCGGCTCTCCGCCACCGAGGCCGATTCCGACTTCCTCTCCGCCGCCAACGGCCGGCCGCTGGTGCTCGTCGTCCGCGACGTCCACCGGTACGAGTGGATGGCGCACGCCGTGGCCACCGCGCTCGCCGCCCGGCCGGACGCGGTGGTCGTGGAGATGGGTGTGCCGGCGTCGGTGCTGGGTGCGACCCACGTGGCCACCTACGGCGCGACGCGGGCCAACGGCGAGGCGGCGGCGGAGGTGCTGGCGGGCCCTCGCCCGTGATCACCGTCCACAGCGGATAGTGCCCCCACGGATACGCGCTGTGGCGCTATCGTCCTCTCCGTGGCCATCGAATGGCAGCGCGCGGTCATGATGCCGTCGTGGATCCGTTGGCTGCCTTGCTCGTTCGCCTACCTCACCGTGGTGCCCGACCAGCACCGCTTCTCCCGCGAGGCGTGGTCGATGCTGCCGTGGGACAAGGCGGTGTGGTGCGACCCGGGCTCGGTCGACGAGTGGGTCTCCCAGGCCCAGCGCCACCACCCGCGCCGCGAGGCCGACCACGCCGAGCTGCAGGCGCGCGAGCACTACGACCGGGTGGTGCGGGTGCGGGCCGCGCGGGTCGAGCTGTTCGCGGAGATGTGCCGCCGCCGCGGCATCCCGGTGCCGTACACGCTGGAGGAGCTGCTCTCCTGCCTGGTCGGGTTCGGACTGTTCGAGGTGGACGGTGAGTGGCTGACGCCCCACCTGGAGCGCAACCCGATCGAGGTGCTGCCGCTGGCCGGCGAGGAGATCGTCAACGAGGAGCGGGCCCAGCGCGACGACCGCACCGTGCTCGTCGCGATCACCGTGCGGGAGCTGGCCGAGCGGAGCCGCCCGCGGTGGCGGCGCCGGCAGGTGGCGGCCGACCTGCGCGCGTTCGCGAAGGTGCTGCGCATGCCGGAGGCCGAGGTGCGGCGGGCGCTCACCCAGCTCAGCGAGATCGCCGGCCTCCAGGTCGACCCGCCGCCCCACATGGCGCGTGACCGGGTGCGGATCACGGTGTCCTGGCCGGCGTTCGCCCGCCGCTTCCCCTTCGACGACCTCCCCGCACCAGAGCACGCGGTTTGATCGCCCCGTACCCTTGGCCGGGTGACGAAGCGACTGACCGCCCGCGTGGCGATCGGCCTGGCCCTCGCCGCCGCCGTGCTGACCGGGTGTAGCTCCGAAGGTGCCGACACCAGCTGTGGGCTCGACCAGTGCACGGTGACATTCGACCGGGGCGTGGAGGCCCAGGCGAGCGTGCTGGGCGTCGACGCCAAGCTGGTCAGCGCCCAGGGCGACCAGGTGACGGTCGAGGTCGCCGGCGAGCAGCTGACGCTGACGGCCGGCCAGGGCGGCACGGAGGTCGCCGGCCTCGACGTGACGCTGGAGAGCGTGACCGACAGCAACGTCGTGGTGAAGATCGCCCGGCCTTGAGTGGTTGTCTCCTGGTTGATCGGGCATCGTACTGAAATGGCCTGATTCGAAGGGGATAGGACGTGGATAGCCTGCTGTGGGCGGTCGTGGCGACGCTCGGCCTCGCGGTGCTCGCCCTCGCGGTGGTGGAGGTCGTGCACCGGGTGGTGCGGCGGCTCGGGCGGCGTTCGCTCCTGCTTCGTGAGCTGTCCGACCACGCGCACCGCCCGTTCCAGGTGGCGATGACCATCTTCGCGATCGAGTCGGGTGTGCGCTCCACCGGCGGCGACTTCGCCGGCCGCACCGTCGTGGTGCACCTGCTCGTGCTCGCGGTGATCGCCGCGTTCGCCTGGCTGCTCGGCGCGCTCGCGCTGGTGGTCGAGGACGTGGCGCTGGCCCGCGTCCGCACCGACGTGCCGGACAACCTGCGCGCCCGCAAGGTACAGACGCAGGTGAAGATCCTGCGCCGGGTGACGGTCGCCGCGGTCGTGGTGGTCACGTTCGGCGTGATGCTGATGACCTTCCCGCACGTCCGGGCGGTGGGCGCCAGCCTGCTCGCCTCGGCCGGCATCATCGGCGTGGTCGCGGCCCTCGCCGCGCAGAGCACGCTCGGCAACATCTTCGCCGGGCTCCAGCTCACCTTCAGCGACGCGCTGCGCCTCGACGACGTGGTGGTGGTCGAAGACGAGTGGGGGCGGATCGAGGAGATCACGCTCACCCACGTGGTCGTGCAGATCTGGGACGACCGGCGGCTGATCATGCCGACCACGTACTTCACCACCCGCCCGTTCCAGAACTGGACCCGCACCGGCTCGGCGGTCCTCGGCACGGCCGAGTTCGACCTCGACTGGGCGGTCCCGGTGCAGGACATGCGCGAGGAGCTGCGATCGCTGCTGGAGGGCAGCCAGCTGTGGGACGGCCGCGTGTGCGTGCTGCAGGTGACCGACGCGGTCGGCGGCATGATCCGGATACGCGCGCTGGTCAGCGCCAACGACGCCCCCACGCTGTGGGACCTGCGCTGCCTCGTGCGCGAGCACTTCGTCGGCTGGATCCGCGACCGGCAGCCCACCTCGCTGCCCCGGGTGCGGGCCGAGGTGGGCGACGGCGCCAACCGGCTGGCCTGGCAGTGGGTACGCCCGTCGACCGCGCACGACGTCCGCCCCAGCCGCCGCGACATACCCACCGAGCCGGACGACGACGCCCGCGTCTTCGGCGGCAGCCCCGAGGCCGAGGCCAGGGCCGCCGACTTCGAGGGCCCGGGGGCCGACGACCGCGGCTCCGAGGAGCGCAGCGACGAGGACGGCGGGAGTCGGCAGCCCGGGCCCACAGCGAGCGGAGCGAGCGCAGCCAACTCAGGTCCGCCTGAACGGTCGGACGCGGACGAGTCTCGAACCTGAGCCATTCACGATTGGTGGCCTCCTAAGCTGGGCATAAAGCGTTACAGAGGGTGAAGGAGGACGCCATGGCTGATGTTCTCGAACGCGGTCCGGCCCGCCCGTTGCACGAGCAGTCCACCGCCGAGCTGGTGCAGCGCGCCAGCGAACAGATCTCCCTGCTGGTCCGCGACGAGCTGGCGCTCGCCAAGGCCGAGCTGGCTGAGAAGGGCAAGCACGCCGGCCTCGGCCTCGGTCTCTTCGGCGGCGCGGGCGCGTTCGCCTTCTACGGCGTCGGTGCGCTGATCGCCACCGGCATCCTCCTCCTCGCGCTCGTCATGCCGGCGTGGCTCGCCGCGCTGATCGTGACCGTCGCGCTCTTCCTCTGCGCTGCGATAATGGCGCTCGTCGGCAAGCGGCAGGTGAGCCGGGCCGTGCCGCCCGTACCCGAGGCGGCCGCGTCCGGGCTGAAGGCCGACGTCGACACGGTCAAAGAGGCCGTGCGGGCGCGGGCCAACGGCCATGGCGAGGGGGCGTGATGGTTTCGACGAACGGCAAGGTCTCCACCAACGGCAAGGTGGACACCGAGGCGTTGCGGGCGGAGATCCGGCAGACGCGGGCTGAGCTGGGGCAGACGGTCCAGGCCCTGGCCGCGAAGGCGGACGTCAAGGCCCGGGTGCGCGGCTCGATGGCACACGCGGCCGAGCGGGCCCGGGAAAACCGCGCCCAGCTCGTGGCGGCCGCGACGGCCGTGACGGGTGTGCTGGCCGCGATCGTGGTGCTGGTAGTCGTGCGTAAGCGCTCGCGCTGAGCGGGCCGAGGAGCGGAGCGCGGAGGGGAGCCAGTTGAGCAAGGTCGTGAGCAAGGTGGCGTACAAGCCGGTGGGCATCCTGCTGGGCATCGGCGCCGGCATCGTGGCCGGGGCGATCTTCAAGCAGGTCTGGAAGGTCGCGGCCGGCGACGACGACGCACCCAACGCCACCGACGAGGAGCGCGGCTGGGGCGAGATCCTGGTCGCGGCGGCCCTGCAGGGAGCGATATTCGCCGTGGTCAAGGCCGCTGTCGACCGTGGCGGGGCGGCCGGCGTGCGCCGTCTGACCGGTCGATGGCCGGCCTGAAATCCGTCTCGTGTTTCCCCTTGTTAACGGCCGATCAGGTCACATGTCGGAGAATTTCCTCCGGTAGACTGTGCGAAGTTTTTGCGTACGTGGTTTGCTGTTCCACGCTGTTCTAGACACGGCGTGGTTGGGAAGACTCCTTCTCGGCGCCAGTGCTCGAAAACGGCCAACCGGCCGCCGCACGGTGTGCTCGGCCGCCAGTTTCAGAAGGAGATACAGCATGGCGCAGGGAACCGTGAAGTGGTTCAACGCAGACAAGGGCTTCGGCTTCATCACCGTTGACGGCGGGGGTTCCGACGTCTTCGTCCACTTCTCGGCGATCCAGACCAGCGGCTACCGGACGCTGGAGGAAAACCAGCGGGTGGAGTTCGAGATCGCCCAGGGCCAGAAGGGCCCGCAGGCCGAGCAGGTCCGCCCCATCTGATCGAGCCTCGACAGCATCGAGCCCCCACGGCCATCACGGTCGTGGGGGCTCGGTGCTATCGGTCGCCGGTCTGGCCCGGGCCGCGGCTCGCCTGGCGGCCGCGGATCCGCAGGCCGACGAGGACGAGCACCAGGCCCACCAGGGCCACGATCGGGCCGACCACCGCCCAGGTGCGGTCGTCGGTCATCACGCTGCCGGACAGGTAACCCAGCCCCTGCAGCGTCCAGACGGCGCCCACCACGATGGCGAGCATGCCGAGCGCGAGTGGCAACCACGCCTTCACGGGCCTTGCCTCCCTTACCAGCGGTCGTGGACCAGGGGGCGGATCAGTTCGTCGTACACCTCGGCGACGGCGGCGTGCGCCTCAGGGGTCAAGGGTGCCAGGTCGGCGGCCGCCGCGTTGGCCCTTGCCTGCTCCGGGCCGCGCGCGCCCGGGATCACCACGGTCACGCCCGGCTGGTCGGCGATCCAGCGCAGGGCCCACTGCGCCATCGTCGCACCCGGCGGGACCAGCGGCTTGAGCCGGCGGACGGCTTCGAGACCCACCTCGTACGGCACGCCGGAGAACGTCTCACCCACGTCGAACGACTCGCCGTGCCGGTTGAAGTTGCGGTGGTCGTCGGCGCCGAAGGCGGTGTGCTCGTCGTACCGACCCGAGAGCAGCCCGCTGGCCAGCGGCACCCGCGCGATGATGCCCACGCCGGCGGCTGCCGCGGCGGGCAGCACGGCTTCGAGGGGCTTGTGGCGCAAGGCGTTGAGGATGATCTGGACGCTCGCCACACCGGGGCGGGCGATGGCGGTGAGCGCCTCGTCGACCCGCTCGACGCTCACTCCGTACGCCGCGATCCGCTTCTCCCGCACCAGCGCGTCGAGCGCGTCGAAGACGGCGTCGGTCGAGTACACCGGCGTGGGCGGGCAGTGCAGCTGCACGAGGTCGAGGGTGTCGACGCCGAGGTTGGCGCGGGAGCGGTCGTTCCACGCGCGGAAGGCGTCGAGGTTGTACGCCGAAGGCTCCTGCGGCACGCGCCGGCCCATCTTGGTGGCCACGGTGAGACTTGGCCCGGCGGGGTGCTGGCGCAGGAAGCGGCCGATGATCTGCTCGCTGCGACCGTCGCCGTAGACGTCGGCGGTGTCGAGGAACGTGACGCCCGCGTCGACCGCGGCCGCGAGGGTGGCGAACGCCGCCTCCTCGCTCACCTCTCCCCAGTCTGCCCCGAGCTGCCAGGCACCGAGTCCGATCACTCCCGCGTCGCGGCCGAGCCGCCCGAAGTTGCGCTTCTCCACGCGCACACACTAGCGGTATCGTATGCAAGACGTACGTACGGTTTGGGGGTTTGACGTGTGGGATCCGGCTACCTACCTGCGCTTCGGTGACGAGCGGTCGAGGCCGTTCTTCGACCTGCTGGCCCGCGTCGGCGCCACCGAGCCGCGCGCCGTCGCCGACCTCGGCTGCGGCCCGGGCAACCTCACCGCCACGCTCACCTCCCGCTGGCCGGGCGCCCGCGTGCTCGGCGTCGACTCGTCGGCCGAGATGATCGAAAAGGCGTGCGCCGAGCGGTACCCGGTGGAATTCGAGGTCGGCGACCTGCGCGAGTGGACCCCGGAGGCCGACCACGACGTGGTCGTCTCCAACGCCGCGCTGCAGTGGGTGCCCGGCCACGAGGCCCTGCTGCCGCGGTGGGTGGCGGCGCTGCCGGCCGGGGCGTGGCTGGCCGTGCAGGTTCCCGGCAACTTCGACGCCCCCTCGCACGTCGCGCTGCGGGCGCTGAGCGTCGAGGCCGGCCTCGGCGACCTCGCGCGCGACGCGCCCGTGCTCGACCCAGCCGGCTACGCCGGCGTGCTGGCCGGCGCGGGCTGCGCGGTCGACGCGTGGGAGACCACCTACCTGCACCGCCTGCCCGTCGTTCCCGGCGCCGACCACCCCGTGCTCACCTGGATGGAGGGCACCGCGCTGCGGCCGGTGCGCGCGGCGCTCGACGCTCCAGCCTGGGAGGTGTTTCGGGACACGCTCGGAAAACGCCTCGCTACGGCCTACCCGGCACGCGGTAACGTCGTGTCCTTCCCGTTCCGCCGGATCTTCGTCGTCGCGCGCACGCAGGGGGACTGATGCTGGAGTCGTTCATCGCCGGGTTGCCCAAGGTGGAGCTGCACGTCCACCACGTCGGCTCGGCGTCGCCCCGGATCGTCGCCGAGCTCGCCGCCCGCCACGAGGGCCGCACGCCGGTGCCCGCCGACCCGGAGGCGGTCGCGAAGTACTTCGAGTTTCGCGACTTCGCCCACTTCATCGAGATCTACCTGAGCGTGGTCGACCTCGTCCGCGAGCCCGAGGACGTGCGCATCCTGACCTACGAGGTGGGCCGCGAGCTGGCCCGCCAGCAGGTGCGCTACGCGGAGCTGACCGTCACGCCGTACTCCCACGTGTCGCGCGGCATCCCCGCTCCCGACTTCTGCGCGGCGATCGAAGACGCGCGGGTCAAGGCCGAGGCCGAGCTGGGCATCGTGCTGCGCTGGTGCTTCGACATCCCCGGCGAGGCGGGCCTGCCCTCGGCCGAGGAGACCCTCGCCATCGCGCTCGACCACCGGCCGGACGGGCTCGTCAGCTTCGGCCTCGGCGGGCCGGAGATCGGCGTGCCGAGGCCCCAGTTCAAGCCCTACTTCGACAAGGCCCGCGCGGCCGGCCTGCACTCGGTGCCGCACGCCGGCGAGACCACCGGCCCGGAGACCGTCTGGGACGCGGTGCGCGAGCTCGGCGCCGAGCGCATCGGCCACGGCATCTCGGCGGCCCAGGACGAGCGCCTGATGGCCCACCTGGCCGAGCACCGCATCCCGCTCGAGGTCTGCCCCACGTCCAATGTGCGCACCCGCGCCGTCCCCTCCCTCGACGAGCACCCACTGCCGGTGCTGCGCGCGGCGGGCGTGCCGGTGACGGTCAACTCCGACGACCCGCCGATGTTCGGCACCACGCTCGACGACGAGTACGCGGTCGCCGCCCGCCTACTCGACCTCGACGAGGCCGGGGTGGCGGACCTGGCGCGCGACGCGGTCGCCGCGTCCTTCATGCCCGCTGCCGACAAAGTCCGCATCTCCGCCGAGATCGACGCCTACCTCACGTCGAACAGTGCCTGATCTTTTATGCCCCGGTCCGCGTCACCTGCGGACCGTATGCGCGGGGCCCCCGGAGGAACGTGGAGCGCAGCGGAGCGTCTTCTTGGGGTGCTTTCCCGCGGGCAACGCTCCCGGGCGGCTCCTCGCTGGCGCTCGTCGAAACCCCGCCCGTCAACTGCCAGGCCCGCGGGACAAACCCAACCGTCCTGCCTCGCCGGCGTGGGCTCGCGCGAGCGGGCAATGTCCCGGATATTGCCCATTGGAGCGGCCCGCAATGGGCAATATCCGGGACATCGCCTCTTCACCCGACGACGGGTGTCCACAATGTCCAATGTCGTCGGGTTGGCGGCAAGGACGTCGCGGCGCGTAGTAGTCACCGCGACGGGAAAGGGCGCCACGCTCGCGATCTGAAGGGCTTTAGAGGGTGAACTGTCCACAATGTCCGTATCTGTGGATGGGTGCCACCGGCCCTATGGCCGAGGGTGTCGACGGGAAGCTGTCGAGCTGCGTTCACCGATGATCGTTAGCTCCAATATGGGTGTTTGTTCTCGGCGTGTCACGCCCCTATCGGGCTAACGATCATGGCGCCGTCCAGATCGTGGACCGACTCTTCCGGATAGCAGGACGAGGCGACGGATCAAGGGCGACCGCCGCGCTCAGGGCCAACGCCGTCATGATCGTTCGCCCGAAATCCGCACTCTCCTCGGCGTGTCATCCAGCTATCCGGCGAACGATCACTCCGCCGCCGATCCACGACCAATCTCCTCCGACGACCGGGACACCAGGCCCACTAGGTCAACGAGCACCAGGCCAGGAGCCGATCGCGAGCGGTGCCCGCGCAGGAGCAACGGCCAAGATCACGCGGCGGCCACCAGGGAGGCGGCTGCTCGCTCGAACGCCCCCGGGCGGCGTGCACCCGCACGCGGACTGGTGGCTGGGCGGTGATCGCCTGCCGAGGAGATCACCACCCACAAGCTTTTCCCTCATCTCTGAAGCGGCCCGGGGTCTGGGGCCGGAGGCCCCAGGGTCTTGGGGCTTGTCAACGCGTAGTCGGCAGCGGAGCGCCGGGGCTTCGGCGAGCGCAAGCGATGCCGGAGCCCTGGCCGGAGCGGTGCCCGCGGGAGCGTGCGGTCCGCAGGTGACGCGGACGCGGGCAAATATGGGGCTAAAGGGCGTAAAGGGGGTCCTGCCAGCAGGCCAGGACGGCCAGGATGATGCCGACCACGATCGCGACCCAGCGGATCAGGCGGCGGGAGCGGCGGCGCTGTGGCTCGTCGGGCTCGTCCGGGTCGATGTCCGGGCTGGTGGTCGCCGTGGGTGGCGGGGGGAGCTGGACCGACGGGCCCGGCCGGCGCCAGGGTGAGGGGGTTGCCGCGCGGCTGCGTCCCGTCACGTGCCCTCCTCGTAGGTGGGCGCGCGGCGGGATCAGGGTTGGGGGACCATTTCCCGCCGCGCGCGCAAAGTGGTCCCACCGGACCGGGTGGGTGGACAAACTGCGGGTGGTGGTCCGGTGGAACCAGGATGGGATCGCGATCGATGCTGCCATCCGGCTCTCGTGTGGACCGTCCGGTTAACCCAGACCTAAGGAGAACTAGCGCTGGCCCTCATGCGTTCAGTCGCCATTGGAGCGTTGGCGTGGCCAGCGGCGGGCGCCGGGCTCGCGGGCCAGGCGGCCCACCAGGCCGAAGCGGCTCACCTGCTTGGGCACCGCCTCGGCGTCGGCGAGCAGCATGACCACGCTGGCGCCGCCCAGGCGGGCGCGGTCGATGCTCACCGAGCCGCGGGCCTGCTGGGCGGCCCGCCGCGCGATGTCGAGGCCCAGGCCGGTCGAGCCGCGGTCGCTGGCGCCGCGGCGCAGGGCGCGGTCGGGGTTGGCGATGCCCGGGCCGGCGTCGTCGACGCGTACCGCCACGTAGCCGTCGCGCCGGGAGATCGCCACCTCGAAGGCGGTGCCCTGCGGGGTGTACCGGAAGACGTTGCCCAGCACGGCGTCGAGCGCGGCGGCCAGCTCGGCGCGGGGCAGGGGCACCGGGATGCGGGTGTGCGCGCCGATCACCTGGTTGGCGCGCTGCTGGTCGCTGGCGAGCGCGGACCAGAAGACCATGCGGTCGCGGACCACCTCGGCGGCGTCGCAGATGCTCTCCTCGGGCACCTCGGCCTGCTCGACCACCTTGCGGCTGGTCTTGATGAGCACGTCGACCTCGCCCTCCAGCGTCACGATCGCCTGGCGGATGCGGCGGATCGTGCGCCGCCGGTCGAGCTCCGCCGCGCTGAACTGCCCCACGCTCGTGTCGTCGGAGTCGAGCGCGTCGGCGTCCAGGCGCAGCACGGTGAGCGGCGTGCGCAGGCGGTGGGAGAGGTCGGCGACGAGCTCGCGCTCGTTGCTGCGGGAGGCGACGAGCTTGTCGGCCATGAGGTTGAACGCGTAGCCCGCCTCGGCCAGCTCGCGCGGGCCGCTGGGCTGCACGCGGACGGCCAGGTCGCCGGCGCCGACCGCCTTCGCGGCCTCGACCAGCGAGCGCGCGGAGCCGACCGCGACCGTGGCGAGGCGGTCGACCACCACCACCGACGCCGCGACGAGGCCGAGGGTGAGGCCGATCAGCAGCCACCAGTTGGCGCCGCCCAACGCGCCGTCGGGCAGGAAGACCTCCACGACGGCGGTGGCACCTTCCATGGGTACCGGCTGGAGGTAGACCTTGCCGCCCTCGACGTCGGCGAGGATCGGCTCGGTGCCGCGAGTGGCGCGGGTGACGTCTTCCGGCTTGGCGCGCGAGCCCTCGGCGGGTGCCTTGAGGCCGTGCACCACCGCGGGCTCGCCCTGGCCGGCGGCGAGCGTGGCCCGCCGCACCTGGTCGTCGTTGGCCGCGACGGTGAGCGCGCCGGCCACGGCGGCCGTGCGGCGCTGCGCCTCCGCGACCGCCTCGTCGTGCGCGTCGGCCCGCTGCTCGAGGCCGAGCGGGATCATGAAGGCGAGTGCCGCGATGGTGGTGAGAGCCGCCGTGACGTAGGCGAACGCCCGCCTCAGTCCGGTGCCACCAACCGGAATCCGACCCCCCGCACGGTGCGCAGGTAGCGGGGCTTCGCCGCGGACTCGCCCAACTTGCGGCGCAGCCAATACAGATGCACGTCGATGGTCTGGTCCTCGCCGACCGACGGTTGCCGCCATACCTCCTCCAACAGCTCCCGGCGGGACACCACGCGGCCGGGACGCGCCGCCAGGTATGCCAGCAGGTCGAACTCCTTGCGGGTCAGTGCCAGCGGCACCCCGTCGAGATGGGCGCTCCGCTCGCCGACGTCGACCTTGAGGCCGCCGACCTCGTGCACCGCCGGCTGGACGGTGCGGCTCGCCCGTCCGGCGCGGCGCAGCACGCTGGTGATGCGCGCGTCGAGGTGGGCGCCGGTGAACGGCTTGACCATGTAGTCGTCGGCGCCCGCGCGGAGCAGCCGCACGATCGCCTGCTCGTCGTCGCGGGCCGTCGCGATGATGATCGGGATGTCGGTGATGCCGCGCAGCATCCGCAGGGCGTCGGCACCGTCGAGGTCGGGCAGGCCGAGGTCGAGCACCACAAGGTCGGGGGTCTCGGACGCGACCCGGCGCAGCGCGTCGAGCGCCGTGCCGACAGCGTGGACGGCGTGGCCCCGATCAGCCAGCGAACGCAGCATCGCGCTGCGCACGACATGGTCGTCTTCGACCAGGAGGACGGTGGCCATGCGAAGACGGTACTGCCCCTGGCAAGCGCTGGACGATCCTGGATTGCTGATCACACACCGTTCCGATAATCGAGACACAATCCGAGACACCCTGCGACACGAGCAGTGACCTGCAAGTATGGGTTTTGTGAGCGCCACAGACACGCCTCTCGCGCCGGCCCATGCGGCCGGCGTCGTCATGACCGAGGAAGAGTTGCGACAGCAGGCCGTCGAGGTCCTGGACGCCAACTGGGAACGGGACCACACGGTGCCTTCGCGCGCGCTGTACCCGCACCAGTGGAGCTGGGACGCCGCGTTCATCGCGGTCGGCCTCGCCCACCACCGGCCGGAGCGGGCGTGGCGCGACCTGCGCAGCCTGTTCGCCGCCCAGTGGTACGACGGGCGCGTGCCGCACATCGTCTTCGACCCGGACGTGTCCGAGCGCGACTACTTCCCGGGTCCCGCGTTCTGGGACGCGCCGGCCTCGCCGGGCCGCCTCGGCGGGCTCACCACGGGCATCGTGCAGCCGCCGGTGCACCCGGTCGCCGCCCGCGACATCTACCTGCGCTGCCTCGACCGCGACGCCGCGCGGCGCGAGCTGGAGTGGCTCTATCCTCGGCTGGTCAAGCAGCAGACCTACCTCTTCGAGGGGCGCGACGTCGGTGGCGACGGGCTGGTCAGCATCGTCCACCCGTGGGAGTCCGGCCTCGACAACAGCCCGGCCTGGGACAACGCGCTCGCCGCCGTGCCGGTCGACCTGTCCGTGCTGAGCAGTCACCGCCGGCGCGACACCGAGGTCGCGGTCCACTCGCACCGCCCGACCGACACCGACTACGCGCGGTACATCGCGATCGCGGCCGCCTACCGCGACGGCGGCTACCTCGACCAGGGCCTGCTGGAGCGGCACCCTTTTCTGGTGGAGTGCCCGTCGTTCAACTCCATCCTCGCCGCGGCCGAGCTGGCCCTGGCCGACATCGCCGAGGCGATCGGCGCCGACTCCGCGCCCCATCGCGACCGGGCCGAGCACGTCACGAAGGTCCTGGTGGACCGGCTGTTCAACACGTCGACGGGCATGTTCCACGCGCGCGACGTGCGCACCGGCGAGCTGAGCCCGGCCCGCTGCGTGAGCGGCCTGATCCCGCTGATCCTGCCCGGCCTGCCCGAGGAGCACCGGTCGTCGCTGCTTTCGGCGGCCAAGTCAGACATTTTCGGCTTGGGGGCCGAGCTGCCGCTCCCGTCGTACGACCGCACCGCCCCCGACTTCGACCGCCTCCGCTACTGGCGCGGCCCCGTGTGGATCAACGTCAACTGGCTGCTCTGGCAGGGGCTGCGCGCCCACGGCAACGACCGCGAGGCCGCCGACCTGCGCGCGGCGATGCTCGGGGTGATCCGCCGCAGCGGCTGCTACGAGTACTTCGACCCGATCAACGGCGACGGCATCGGCGCGGCGGCCTTCAGCTGGACGGCGGCGCTCGCCCTCGACCTCATGGCCGCCACGCCGTAGGGGCTCCTCAGGCTCGGGCGGGGAGCTGGAGGACCCAGCGGTACGCCTGCACCAGGCCCGTGTCGAAGCCGGCCGCCGAGCCCCACAGGAAGAGGCGGAAGCGGCGGTAGAGCGGCTCGCCGAACCGGGCCACGACGTCGTCGCGCGCCGCGTCGAGGCGCTTGGCCCACTCGCGGCAGGTGAGGAAGTAGTTGTGCCGGTCGTCGGTGATGCTGAGCAGCTCGAACGGGGACCGCGCGACGTGCTTCAGGTACTGGTGGAGCAGCAGCGGCGCGGAGTTGCCGGGGTAGATGTACCGCTTCATGAACGTGGACACCCCGTGCTTGCGGCGCATGGCGAGCGCGTCGAGGTAGACCCGGCCGCCGGGCTTGAGCAGCTCGGCGTACTTCGCCAGCGTGGTGCGGTAGTCGGGCAGGTGCTCGGTCACGCCCATGTTGACGATCGCGTCGAAGCGGTCGGGGTTCTTGTATCCGAAGATGTGCTGGCGGACGACCGTGACCGGGAGCTTCTCGCGCTCGAAGAGATCCAGCAGGTAGCGCTCGGACTCCTTGGCGAGCGTCGTGGTGGTGACGTCGATGCCGCGCCGCGCGGCGTGCTCGGAGAACGCGCCCCAACCGCCGCCCACCTCCAGCACGCGGTCGCCCGGCTTGACGCCGAGCGCGTCGATCGCGAGGTCCATCTTGCGGGTCATCGCGTCTTCGAGTAGCTCGTCGTCGCTGGCGAAGACGCCCTCGGTGTAGCAGCGGTGGCGCTCGTCGAGGAACGTCAGGAAGAACTCGGAGTCTTCGTCGTAGTGCTGCGAGATGTTTCGCCGGTCGTCCTCCTTGCGACCCCGCCACAGGGCGGCCGGGGTGAAGCGGGAGAGGTAGGCGATCGGGTGGAAGTCCTTGAAGAACGCGCGCATCTTCAGCGCCTCGGCGAGGTCGCCGTCGACGTCGAGCCAGCCCTTGAGGTAGGCGACGGCGACGCCGAACTGGTCGAGGCCGGCCAGCGCCTTGGCCCCGCGCTCGTCCTTCACGGTGATGGTGAACACGGGGTCACCCGCGCCGAACCGGTGAGCGGGCCCGCCGGCCGTGGCCACCGCGAACGGCACGGGCGTCCGCGAGGCGAAGAACTCCTGGTACCTGCGCTGGAGCGCGTTGATCAGATCCGAGACAGCCACACCGGCAATCTACCGCTGCGCAGCGCCTACGGCTCGGCTCTATAGCATTGCACCGGTTACCGCCGAGCCCACCTTGAGGAGATCACCGTGTCCGCACCCCGTACCCCCGTCGCGGCCGACCTCGTCGTCCCGGCCGGGACGACGGCGGCCGACGCGGTGTCCGCCGCCGGCCTTCCGGCCGCGGGGCCGAAGGCGATCGTCGTGGTACGCGACGGCGCCGGCCGCCTCCGCGACCTCGACTGGGCGCCGGAGGCGGACGCGACGGTGACCCCGGTGGCGCTCGACGAGCCCGACGGGCTCAACGTGCTGCGCCACTCCACCGCGCACGTGCTCGCGCAGGCGGTGCAGGACCTGTACCCGGAGGCCAAGCTCGGCATCGGGCCGCCGATCGACAACGGGTTCTACTACGACTTCGCGGTGCCGAAGCCGTTTCAGCCGGACGACCTGGACAAGCTCGAAAAGCGCATGCAGGAGATCGTCAAGTCGGGGCAGCGCTTCCGCCGCCGGCGCTTCGACAGCGTCGAGGAGGCGCGGTCCGAGCTGGCCGACGAGCCGTTCAAGCTGGAGCTCGTCGATCTCAAAAGCGACGTCGACACCGACGAGGTCATGGAGGTCGGCGGCGGCGAGCTGACCATCTACGACAACGTGGACGCCTCCTCCGAGAAGGTGTGCTGGTCCGACCTGTGCCGCGGGCCTCACCTGCCCAACACCCGGCTGATCGGCGCGTTCAAGCTGATGCGCAGCGCGGCGGCGTACTGGCGGGGCTCGGAGAAGAACCCTCAGCTGCAGCGCGTGTACGGCACGGCGTGGCCGACGCGGGACGCGCTCAAGGCGTACCTGCGGCTGCTGGAGGAGGCCGCCCGCCGCGACCACCGCAAGCTCGGCGCGGAGCTCGACCTCTTCTCGTTCCCCGACGAGATCGGCTCCGGTCTCCCGGTCTTCCACCCGAAGGGCGGGATCATACGCCGCGAGATGGAGGCCTACTCGCGGCGGCGGCACGAGGAGGCCGGCTACGAGTTCGTCAACACCCCGCACATCACCAAGGCGCACCTCTTCGAGACCTCGGGCCACCTGCCGTACTACGCGGACACGATGTTTCCCCCGATGGAGCTCGAAGGCGCGCAGTACTACCTCAAGGCCATGAACTGCCCGATGCACAACCTGATCTTCCGGGCGCGCGGGCGGTCGTACCGGGAGCTGCCGCTGCGCCTGTTCGAGTTCGGCTCGGTGTACCGGTACGAGAAGTCCGGCGTCGTGCACGGGCTCACCCGGGTGCGCGGCCTCACCATGGACGACTCGCACATCTACTGCACCCGCGAGCAGATGCCGGGCGAGCTGGCCGCGCTGCTCAAGTTCGTGCTCGACCTGCTCGGCGACTACGGGCTCGACGACTTCTACCTGGAGCTGTCGACCCGGGGCGACTCGGAGAAGTTCATCGGCTCCGACGAGGAGTGGGCGGAGGCGACCGAGATCCTCCGCCGGGCGGCCGAGGACTCCGGGCTGGAGCTGGTGCCGGACCCGGGCGGGGCGGCGTTCTACGGGCCGAAGATCTCGGTGCAGGCGCGCGACGCGATCGGCCGCACCTGGCAGATGTCGACGATCCAGCTCGACTTCAACCAGCCGAAGCGCTTCGGGCTGGAGTTCCAGGCCGCGGACGGCACCCGCCAGCAGCCCATCATGATCCACCGGGCGCTCTTCGGGTCGATCGAGCGGTTCTTCGGCATCCTGACCGAGCACTACGCGGGCGCGTTCCCGGCCTGGCTGGCGCCGGTGCAGGTGGTCGGCATCCCGATCCGCGACGACCACGCGTCGTACCTGTCCTCCTTCGTCGACCTGCTGCGCGCTGCCGGGATTCGGGCCGAGGTGGACACCTCCGACGACCGGATGCAGAAGAAGATCCGCACGGCGCAGCAGCAGAAGATCCCGTTCATGGCCATCGCCGGCGACGCCGACGTCGAGGCGGGCACGGTCTCCTTCCGGTACCGGGACGGGTCGCAGCGCAACGGCGTGCCGCTCGCCGAGGCCGTCGCGCACGTGGCCGAGGTGGTCAAATCGCGCACCAATGCGGGTCCTTCGGCCGCCTAGGATTGCGGCGTGACCGAGCGAAGCGAGGGCTCCATCGGCCTCAGCACGGACGGGTTGGAGCGGCTCTGGACGCCGCATCGGATGACGTACATCGCGGGCAAGGACCAGCCGCCCGGCTGCCCGTTCTGCGTGGCGCCCGGCATGGCGGAGGGGAGCCTCGTCGTGGCGCGGGGCAAGCTCGTCTACGCGGTGCTCAACCTGTACCCGTACAACCCGGGGCACCTGCTCGTCTGCCCGTACCGGCACGTGGCCGACTACACCGACATCGACGCGGAGGAGACGGCCGAGCTGGCCGCCTACACCCAGACGGCGATGCGGGTGGTGCGGCGGGTGAGCGGCGCGCACGGGTTCAACATCGGCATCAACCAGGGCAACGTGGCCGGCGCGGGCATCGCCGCCCACCTGCACCAGCACGTGGTGCCGCGGTGGGGTGGCGACAGCAACTTCATGCCGGTGATCGGGCAGACCAAGGTGCTCCCGCAGCTGCTCACCGACACGCGTGACCTGCTCGCGTCGGCGTGGATCGAGGCTTGACTTCGAGAGCGCTCTAGCTGCGACGGTGGCGTCATGAATCGAGTTCTTGGACGCAGCGGTATCGAAGTGAGTGCGCTCGGCGTGGGGTGCTGGGCGATCGGCGGGCCCTTCTGGCAGGGGGCGCAGCCCCTCGGGTGGGGCGAGGTCGACGACGACGAGTCGGTCCGGGCGTTGCGGCGCGCCCTGGAGCTGGGCGTGACGTTCTTCGACACCGCCGACGTGTACGGCACGGGGCACAGCGAGCGGATCCTCGGCCGCGCGTTCGCCGGCCACCGCGACGAGGTGGTGATCGCCACCAAGTGGGGCAACACGTTCGACGAGGGGACCCGCCAGCTCACCGGCGGCAACGCGACGCCGGCGTACCTCCGCACGGCCGTCGAGGCATCCCTGCGGCGGCTCGGCACCGACCGCATCGACCTGTACCAGCTGCACCGGGGCGACCTGCCGATCGAGGACGGGCTCGGCCTCGTCGACACGCTGGAGGCGTTGGTGGCGGAGGGGAAGATCCGGTCGTACGGCTGGAGCACCGACTTCGCCGACCGCGCCGAGGCCATCGGGTCGGTCGGCACGCACGCCACGGCGATCCAGCACGCGATGTCGGTGCTGGAGGACTCGCCCGACGTGCTCGACGTGGTCGAGAAGCACGACCTGGCGAGCATCAACCGTGGCCCGCTGGCGATGGGCCTGCTGACCGGCAAGTTCACCCGCTCGTCGACGCTCGGCCCCGACGACGTGCGCGGAGTCTCCCCGGAGTGGCTCACGTTCTTCCAGGACGGCCGGCCGGCGCCGGAGTGGCTCGACCGCGTGGCCGCCGTGCGCGACGCGCTGACCTCGGACGGGCGGACGCTCGCGCAGGGCGCGCTGGGCTGGCTGTGGGCCCGCAGCGACCGCACGATCCCGATCCCCGGCTGCCGCACCGTCGCCCAGGTCGAGGAAAACGCCGGCGCCCTCGCGAAGGGCCCCCTGTCTCCGGAAGCCGCCGCGCTGGTCACAGCCCTCCTGACCAGGTGACGGCGGCGGCGCAAGCGCGCGCGGTAGCCCAATTTGAATTGATCAGGGAGTTCGTGGCGCGGCGCGCGGGCGACACGCGAGACGAACTCCCTGATCAACTTCGGGGGGGGGCTAGCCCGAGGCGTGCTCTTTTTTGACCTGCTCGGCCAGGTGAGTCGGCATGGGCTCGTGTCTTGCGAAGGTTCTGGTGAAGGTGCCGGCGCCGCTGGTCATGGAGCGCAGCTCGACCGCGTAGCGGACCAGCTCCGTCGCCGGGACCTCGGCGCGGACCAGGGTGCGTTCGGTGCCGCTCTGATCGGGCTCGGTGCCCAGCACGCGGCCGCGCCGGCTCGACATATCGCTCATGACCGCGCCGACGAAGGAGTCGGGCACGCGGATCACGATCTCGTCGACCGGCTCGAGGAGGGTGAGCTGGCCCTTCTCGGCCGCGTCCTTGAGGGCCATCGAGCCCGCCGTCTGGAACGCGGCGTCCGACGAGTCGACGCTGTGCGCCTTGCCGTCGAAGAGCGTGATGCGCAGGTCGACCACCGGGTAGCCGGCGACGATGCCGCGCTCCATCTGGGCGCGCACGCCCTTTTCCACCGACGGGATGTAGTTGTGCGGGACGACGCCGCCCACGATCTTGTCGACGAACTCGAAGCCGCTGCCCCGGGGGAGCGGCTCGACCTTGATGTCGCAGACCGCGTACTGGCCGTGGCCGCCGGACTGCTTGACGTGCCGCCCGTGCCCGGACGACTCGGCGCCGAACGTCTCGCGCAGCGCCACCCGCACCGGCTCGGTCTCCAGCTCGACGCCGCCGGCCCGCAGCCGGTCGAGCACCACGTCGGCGTGCGCCTCGCCCATGCACCAGAGCACGAGCTGGTGGGTTTCGGGGTTGCGTTCCAGGCGCATGGTGGGGTCACCCGCGACGAGCCGGGCGAGGTTTTTGGCCATGGCGTCCTCGTCGGCGCGGCTCTTCGCCACGATCGCGACCGGCAGCAGCGGCTCGGGCATCTCCCAGGGCTCGACCAGCAGCGGCTGCTCCTTGGCGGAGATCGTGTCGCCGGTCTCCGCGCTGCCCGACTTGGTGATCGCGCAGATGTCGCCGGCGATCGCGGCGGGCACCTCGCGCAGCGTGGCGCCGAGCGGCGAGTAGATGTGCGCGATCCGCTCGTCGGCGTCGTGGTCGGGGTGGCCGCGCTCCTCCATGCCGTGCCCGGACACGTGTACCACGGCCTCCGGGCGGAGGGTGCCGGAGAAGACCCGGACGAGGGACACGCGGCCGACGTGGCGGTCGATGGTCGTCTTGACCACCTCGGCGACGAGCGGGCCGTTGGGGTCGCAGGTCAGCGGGGGCTGCGGTGAGCCGTCGACGTGGGTGACCGCGGGCAGGTCGTGCTCCTCGGGCGTCGGGAAGGCGGCGGTGAGCAGCTCCAGCAGCGCGTCGAGGCCGACCTGGGTCTCCGCGCAGACCGGCACGACGGGGTAGAAGTGGCCGCGCGCGACCGCCTTCTCCAGGTCGGCGATCAGCACCTCGACCTCGATGTCCTCGCCACCGAGGTAGCGGTCCATCAGCGTCTCGTCTTCGCTCTCCGCGATGATGCCCTCGATCAGCTCGTTGCGCGCCTCCTCGATCGCGGGCAGGTGCTCGGGGTCGGGCTCGCGCACCTGAGGCGGGTAGCCGCCGGAGTAGTCGAAGACCCGCTTGGTGATCAGGCCCATCAGGCCGACGGTCGACTCGCCGTCGTCGCCGAGCATGGGCAGGTAGAGCGGCAGCACGTTGTCGCCGAACACCCGCTGGCACAGCGCCACCGTCTCGTCGAAGTCGGCCCGCTGGTGGTCGAGCCGGGTGATGGCGACCGCGCGGGGCATGCCGACCGAGGCGCACTCCTCCCACAGGGTGGCGGTGGCGGCGTCCATGCCGTCGACGGAGGAGACCACGAAGAGGGCGGCGTCGGCCGCGCGCAGCCCGGCGCGCAGCTCGCCGACGAAGTCCGCGTAACCGGGGGAGTCGAGCAGGTTGACCTTGACGCCTTCGTGCAGCAGCGGCGCCGAGGCGAGGCTCACCGACCGCTGCTGCTTGACGGCGGCCGGGTCGTGGTCGCAGACCGTGGTGCCCTCGGTGACCGAACCGGCCCGCGGGATCGTGCCGGTCGCGGCCAGCAGCGCCTCGACCAGAGTCGTCTTACCGGCGCCGGAATGGCCGACGAGCACCACGTTGCGTACCCTGCCGGGTGCGTCCACCACCGGCGCGGGGCCGGTGACTCCCTTCTCCTGACCCTTCTGCGCCATACGAAGACCTCCCTCAACCCGTGAGCTGTCCTTGTTGGGCGCATTCGTCGCGTCGCGGGACGCGCGGAGACGAATGCGCCGGTGAGCTACCTCACGTTCGTCCTTCGATCCCACACCCGCAACACGCCGTACACAACCCCGACGCGCGAAGTGACCCGAAGCGGGCTTTCGGCGGACAGGACGTATCGTGAGAGCCGCCATGGCGAAGATCTTCCGTGTATCCGCTCGGACGGCCCTCAGCTCCGTCGTCGAGCCCATCGCCCGCGCCCTCATCCGCGCGGGCATCACCCCCAACACCGTGACGGTGGCCGGCACGGCCGGCGTGCTCGTCGGCGCCGTCGGGTTCGCCGCGCGCGGCCAGCTGCTCATCGGGCTCGTGCTCGTCGTGGTCTTCGCGCTGACCGACTTCCTCGACGGCACGATGGCGCGCATGAAGGGCGGTTCGACCCGCTTCGGCGCGTTCCTCGACTCCTCGATGGACCGGGTCGCCGACGCCGGCATCTTCGGCTCGGTCGCGTACTACCTGGCCACCCAGGACGACCGCTGGGGCATGGTCGCCGCGCTGCTGTGCCTGGGCGTGGGGCAGATCGTGTCGTACGTGAAGGCGCGCGCCGAGGGCCTCGGCATGACCTGCAACGTGGGCATCGCCGAGCGGCCCGAGCGGCTGCTCAGCGTCGGCGTGGGCGGGCTGCTCGCCATCATCGGGCTGGAGTGGGCGCTGCCCGCCGCGCTGTGGATCCTCGCCGGCCTCTCGGTGATCACGGTGGGACAGCGCATCGCGCACGTGTACAAGCAGGCGCAAGCCCCCACGAACGTATGAACACGGCCGAGCTCGGATACGCCGCGGGCTGGCGGCTGGTCCGGGCGCTGCCCCGGCCGGTCGCCGCGGCGGCCTTCCGGGCGGGCGCCGACTGGGCGGCACGCAAGCGCGGCAAGGGCGTCACCCGCTTGGCGGACAACCTGCGCCGCGTCGTGGGGCCACTCCCGGAGGACGAGTTCGACGATCTGGTACGCCGGGCGGTCCGCTCCTACGCGCGGTACTGGATGGAGGCGTTCCGGCTGCCGTCCCGCTCGAAGGCGCAGATCCTGACCGACTTCGCCCTCGACGGCGACGACCGGCTCGGCGCCGACGTCGCCTCCGGGCGGGGCGCGGTCATCGCGCTGCCGCACGCCGGCAACTGGGACGCGGCGGGCGCCTGGGTCGCGGCCAAGGGCTGGCCGATCGCCACGGTCGCCGAGCGGCTCAAGCCGGAGGCCGTCTACCAGCGCTTCCTCGCGTACCGGCGGGGGTTGGGCATGGAGATCATCCCCACCGACGGTTCTCCCTTCGACCTCCTCGTCGATCGCCTGCACAAGGGTTACGTGGTGCCGCTGCTCGCCGACCGCGACCTCTCCCCGCGCGGCGTCGAGGTGACGTTCTTCGGCGGCCGGGCCCGGATGCCCGCCGGCCCCGCGCTCCTCGCCCTCCGCACCGGCGCGCCGCTCTACACGGTCACCATGTGGTACGAGCCGGAGCGCGCCCGCTGCGCGCTCTCCCAGCCCCTGGAGATCCCCACCGAGGGGCCGCTCGACCAGCGGGTACGCGACCTCACCCAGAAGGTGGCCGACGGCCTCGCCGCGGGTATCGCCAGGCATCCGGAAGACTGGCACATGCTTCAGCGCCTGTGGCTGGACAGCCCGGCGACCGCGCAACGGGTGTGACGGGAGGGGCCGCATGCGCGTCGGCATCGTGAGCCCGTACTCCTTCGACGTGCCGGGCGGCGTGCAAAACCACGTCCTGGACCTCGCCGAGGCGCTGATCGCGCTCGGGCACGAGGTGAGCGTGCTCGCGCCCGCCGACGACGACGTGCCGCTCCCGCCGTACGTGGTGCCGGCCGGCCGCTCGGTCCCGTTCCCGTACAACGGCTCGGTGGCCCGGATCAGCTTCGGGCCGGTGTCGACCGCGCGGGTGCGGCGGTGGCTGGCCCGGGGCGACTTCGACGTGCTGCACGTGCACGAGCCGTTCTCGCTGAGCCTGTCGATGCTCGCCGTGCTGTCGGCGCGGGGGCCGGTGGTGGCCACCTTCCACACCGCCATGACCAGGTCGCGGGCGATGGCCGCCGCGCAGGGCCTGCTCCAGCTCGTCCTGGAACGCATCACCGCGCGCATCGCGGTCAGCGCGCTCGCCCGCAAGGTGCAGGTCGAGCACGTGGGCGGCGGGGCGGTCGAGATCCCGAACGGGGTGGCGGTGGCGCGGTTCGCGGGGGCTGAGCCGCTGCCCGGGTGGCCCGGCGAGGGCGGGGCGCTCGGCTTCCTGGGGCGGTTCACCGAGCCGCGCAAGGGCTTCGGGCTGCTCCGCGCCGCGTTCCCCGACTTGGCCGCCGCCCGCCCGGGGCTGCGCCTGCTGGTCGCCGGGCCGGGGGAGCGGGACGAGCTGCTCGAAGGGCTGCCCGCGGAGCTGCACGGGCGGGTCACCTACCTCGGCAAGGTGTCCGAAGAGGACAAGGCCCGGATGCTGCGCAGCGTCGACGTGTACGTGGCGCCGAACACGGGCGGCGAGTCGTTCGGCATGATCCTGACCGAGGCGATGGCGGCCGGCACCGCGATCGTGGCCAGCGACCTCGACGCGTTCCGCCGCGTGCTCGACGGCGGGCGGGCCGGCGCGCTCTTCCCGGTCGGCGACGTGGCGGCCCTGCGCGCGTGCGTCGCCGAGCTGCTCGACGACCCGGCGCGGCGCTCCGAGCTGGCCGGGGCGGCCCGGCAGGTGGTCACCGAGTTCGACTGGCCGGTGGTCGCCGAGCGGGTGCTGGAGGTGTACGCGACAGCGATCGAGGCCACCGACGGAAGGGTGATCGACCAGGAAATCCTCTAGCGGAATTCTGGTCCGGCGCCGTCGTGGGCGCCCGCGGCTCCCACCGGAAGCGGCGAGGCCCCGTGACCCCTCTACCATGCGGTCATGTGGTGGGTGGTCGGCGTCGTCACCGTGGTGGTGCTCGTGTCGACCTACCTGACCTGGACCGCGAGCCGGGTCGACCGGCTGCACGCCCGGGCGGCGGCCGCGGCCAAGGCGCTCGACGCGCACCTGCTGCGCCGGGCGGCGGCTGCGGCGGTGCTCGCCGAGGAGCGCGCGGCGGTCGAGCTCTACGCGGCGGCCCGGATCGCGCTTGACGCCGCCCCGGAGGAGCGCGAGGCCGCGGAAAACGACCTCACCCGCCAACTGCGGGCCATACCGCTCGACGCGGACGCCGAGTCGCTCGTCGCGGCGAGCCGGCGGCTGGCCGTCGCCCGCCAGGTGCACACCGATCTGGTACGCGACGCGCTGTCGGCGCGCCGGCGGCCGGTGGTGCGGGTGTTGCGCATGACGCGCCGGCACCCGCCGCCCGCGTACTTCGACATCGACGACCCGGTCCTCGCGCCCGCCCCGGTCCCGACGCCACTCCCGTAACGCAAGGGTGGTGCCTGCCTTCGTGGCCTCGAAACCCCGATTCCGAAAATGTGGGCTACCGCGATGCCCGTCGTGGTCCATGCCGTTGCTCCCGCGGCCTCACCCGTCCGCCGCTGGTCGCGCTCACCCCGGCGGCTGCGCCGGGCCTCCGGCCCCGGCTGGGTAGGTGCGCGCGGGATGCCTTTGCTCTGCTTCCCTGGAGTGGTCACCCCCGATCGGTCCGCCGCCGGCGGGATGGGGTTGGTCGCGGCAGTGGGCTATGTCCCCGACGTTGTCCACCGCCGGCCGGGTGAGTGGGCAATGTCAGGGGAACTCGCCCACTGCCCCACGCACGACGGCGCGGACGCCCACTCACCCAAAGTCGATCATGACCCGGTCCCGCTGCGGCTCACGCACCTTGAATCTTGTGCCGCAGTCACCGCCGTGGCGGTCACTCGGGGCAACGAAACCTCGGATGATCCTCCTCGCCCGCCGAGCCGGCAGTAGACAATGTGGACGAAACGCCGACATCGGGCGGCGCGAGCCCCTTTGGACCCGCGTCGGCGCCTAAGTGGGGCTTGGTGCGCGGACCTGGCAGCGGGGGCCGGGGATCTCGGCGAGCCCTGGCGAGCCGCCGGCCGCCGCGGTCTCCGGCGGGAGCGGCGGTCAGCAGCTGACGCGGACCCGGGAAATTCTCTTGAAACTCCACGGTCAACTTAAGGTGAGCGGGTCTGGACCACGGCGGGCGTCGCGGTAGCCCAAATCTTTTGATCATGGGTGTGTAAGCAGGCCACCTAGGGGTCGATTGGCCGTGGGAGGCGGGTCCAATCGCAACTAAACTGCAGGTCATGGCCGAGATCACTGCTGAGTCAAGCGCGCCCGCCACCGGCACCGCCCGCGTCAAGCGGGGCATGGCCGAGATGCTCAAGGGCGGCGTCATCATGGACGTGGTCACCCCGGAGCAGGCCAAGATCGCCGAGGACGCTGGCGCGGTCGCGGTCATGGCGCTGGAGCGGGTGCCCGCCGACATCCGCGCCCAGGGTGGCGTCTCGCGGATGAGCGACCCCGACATGATCGACGGCATCATCGGCGCCGTCTCGATCCCGGTGATGGCCAAGGCCCGCATCGGGCACTTCGTCGAGGCGCAGGTGCTCCAGGCGCTCGGCGTCGACTACGTCGACGAGTCCGAGGTGCTCACGCCCGCCGACTTCGCCAACCACATCGACAAGTGGGCGTTCACGGTGCCGTTCGTGTGCGGGGCCACCAACCTCGGCGAGGCGCTGCGCCGCATCACCGAGGGCGCCGCGATGATCCGCTCGAAGGGCGAGGCGGGCACCGGCGACGTCTCCAACGCGACCACACACATGCGCAAGATTCGCGCCGAGATCAAGCGGCTCACCTCGCTGCCCGAAGACGAGCTGTACGTGGCGGCCAAGGAGCTCCAGGCGCCCTACGAGCTGGTCCGCGAGGTGGCCCAGGCCGGCAAGCTGCCGGTCGTGCTCTTCACCGCGGGCGGCATCGCCACCCCGGCCGACGCCGCCATGATGATGCAGCTCGGCGCCGAGGGCGTCTTCGTCGGCTCGGGCATCTTCAAGTCGGGCAACCCGGCACAGCGCGCGGCCGCGATCGTCAAGGCCACCACGTTCCACGACGACCCCGACGTGATCGCCAAGGTCTCGCGCGGGCTCGGCGAGGCGATGGTCGGCATCAACGTCGACGACATCCCGCAGCCCCACCGGTTGGCGGAGCGCGGCTGGTGACCCGTATCGGGGTCTTCGCCCTCCAGGGCGACGTCCGCGAGCACGTGCGGGCGGTCGAGTCGTGCGGTGCTTCCGCGGCGGCCGTGCGCCGGCCTTCCGAGCTCGACGACGTCGACGCCCTGGTCATCCCGGGCGGCGAGTCGACGACGATGAGCAAGCTGTCGATCGAGTTCGGCCTGCTGGAGCCGATCCGCAAGCGCGTCGCCGGCGGCATGCCCGTCTACGGCTCCTGCGCCGGCATGATCATGCTGGCCGAGCGCGTGCTCGACGGCCGTCCCGACCAGCAGCAGTTCGGCGGCATCGACATGACCGTGCGGCGCAACGCCTTCGGCCGCCAGGTCGACTCGTTCGAGGGGCCGGTCACGCTCAGCCCGTTCGAAGAGCCCTTCCACGCGGTCTTCATCCGCGCACCGTGGGTGGAGAGCGTCGGCGAGGGGGTGGAGGTGCTGGGGCGCGCCGCCGGTAGGATTGTCGCGGTTCGGCAGGGCAGTCTGCTCGCCACCGCCTTCCACCCGGAGCTGACCGGCGACCTCAGGGTCCACCGCCACTTCGTGGAAATGGTGCGCGCGGGGCTTAACGTGACGGAGGGGTAATGTCCGGCCACTCAAAGTGGGCGACGACCAAGCACAAGAAGGCGGTCATCGACGCCAAGCGCGGCAAGCTCTTCGCCCGCCTCATCAAAAACGTCGAGGTGGCGGCGCGCACGGGCGGCGGCGACCCGGCCGGCAACCCCACCCTCTTCGACGCCATCCAGAAGGCGAAGAAGAACTCGGTGCCCAACGACAACATCGACCGTGCCGTCAAGCGCGGCTCCGGCCTGGAGGCCGGCGGCGCCGACTGGCAGACGGTCATGTACGAGGGATACGGGCCGAATGGCGTCGCCATCCTCATCGAGTGCCTGACCGACAACCGCAACCGCGCCGCGACCGAGGTGCGCACCGCCCTCACGCGCAACGGCGGCTCGCTGGCCGACGCCGGCTCGGTGGCCTACATGTTCAGCCGCAAGGGCGTGGTCATCGTGCCCAAGGCCGGCGACCTTTCGGAAGACGACGTCCTGACGGCGGTGCTCGACGCCGGCGCCGAGGAGGTCAACGACCTGGGCGAGGCCTTCGAAGTGGTCAGCGAGCCCACCGATTTGCTCGGTGTGCGCACCGCCCTGCAGGAGGCCGGCATCGACTACGAGTCGGCCGAGTCGTCCTTCGTCCCGTCGGTCAACGTGCCGCTCGACGAGGAAGGCGCCCGCAAGGTCTTCAAGCTGATCGACGTGCTCGAAGACTGCGACGACGTGCAAAACGTGTACGCCAACTTCGACGTCTCCGACGAGGTGATGGCAGCCGTCGGCTAGACGCCGGCGTACCATGCCGTCATGACCTACCGACGCGTCACCGTTGACCCATCTCGGATGGGCGGCCTGCCGTGCATCCGAGACACCCGGGTGACGGTAACCGCTGTCCTCGGTCAACTCGCGGCTGGCCGAACGATTGACCAACTTCTCGACGACTACCCGTATCTGGAGCGAGACGACGTCCTCGCGGTGCTCGAGTTCGCCGCGGTTGCCTTGCAGGAGCGCGAGCTACCCCTTACCCCGGCCGCGTGAAGCTGCTGATTGACGCGAACCTGTCACCACGGGGTCGCCGAAGGGTTGAGCAAGGCGGTACGAGGCTTCACATGTCGCCGACCACGGACTCCTGACGGCCTCTGACGAGGAGATCTCGGCTTACGCCGTCGCGCACCAGCAGACGATCGTCTCGGCCGACAGTGACTTCGCCACGATGCTCGCACTCGGGGGCGGCACCGCACCATCGCTCGTGCTGTTTCGGTCGGCCGACCTTCTGACCCCGATGGAACAAGCGGCGCTACTCGCGGCGAATCTTGTAAGCGTGCAACAGGATCTTGAGGTTGGTGCCGTCGTTTCGATCGCTCGTGGTCATCTTCGTGTGCGCCGGCTGCCGCTCCGGTGAGCCGCTGACTGTCGGATCTGCCTAGCGGCGGTCGACGCGCCATTCGTCGTGCCAGTCGATCAGTGGCATGTCGCGGTCGAAGCGGATGGGTAGCCAGACGTAGTCGGCGACCGAGGTGTCGACCGGCGGGGGAGTGAAGGCGCTCCCGCTCGTGTAAAGCCGGTGGAAGGCCTCGGTCTGGTTCGACTCCGCCTCGGTCAGGTGCGGCAGCCAGCGGTCGGCGAGCGCGATGTACAGGTCCGGCTCGGTCGGATGCCGGAAGACCGAGCTCACCTGCGAGCGAAACGAGGTGCCGCTCGGGTCGTTCGGGTGCGGGTCTCCGAGCACCGTGTACGGCCCGTGGTACGTCTCGGCCACCGCCACCTCCGACGCGTTGGGGTAGTACCACGTCGTGCCCGAGGTGATCAGGTAGTGCCTGCCGCCGCGCCGGAAGTACGCGGGCGCCTCCCGCACCAGCGGCGGGTGCGGCCGCGGGAAGTGCGTGGAGTAGTGGCCGGTGACGTCGGTGTGGTCGGCGGTGAGGTCGGCGCAGACCAGCTCGCTGCGGACCCGCTCGAAGAAGTAGTAGCCCTTGCCGTCGAAGGGGTCCACGACGAGGTCGAAGTCTCCGGCGTCCATGCCGAGCGGCGCGAGGCCGGTGCGGACGATCTCGTACGGCCCGAGGAGCGAGTCGGCGGTGAGGACCGTGCTGAGGCTGGCCCCGCTGGCGGCCCAGATCTTCAGCCAGCAGACCCACTTCCCGGTGTGTGCGTTGTGGACGATGTGCGGCCGGTCCATGCCCTGCGCCGGGTGTAGCGGGGAGTCGGGGTCTTCCGGCACCGGCGGGATGATCAGGCCGCGGTCGTCCCAGTTGTAGAGGTCGGTGGAGGAGTAGCAGCGCACGCCCCAGTGCCAGATGCCGCTGCCCGGCTTGGAACGCTCCTTGTTCTCGCCGTACCAGTAGTAGGTGCCGTCGACGAAGAGCAGCGAGCCGCCGTGCGCCTGGATCCGCTCGCCCTTGGCGTCGAGCCAGACCTGCCCGGGCCGGAAAGAGTCGTACATCGATCGATGCTACGAAGCCGGCGTCTTTGACGAAACCCGAGCGGGCAAAAGGGGCAAACCGGCTAGGGTCGGATCGTGTGGACGATCAGGCCGGCGGTGGCCGGATGCCTCGTGCTCGCGCTGCTCGCCGCCTGCGCGGGTGAGAGCGGCAAACCCGCGGCCAGCCCGGTCGCCGCCGCACCCTCGCCCACGAGCGCCGCCGCCACCGCCGCCACCCCCGCCAACGTCTACGCCGCCGCCGGGCCGGGCATGCTCAGCGACGCGGTGCGCGGCCACCGCGAGCTCGTCTACGTGCCCAACACCAACAGCGACGACGTCACCGTGATCGACCCCAGGACGTACAAGGTGGTGGGCCGGTTCTACGGCGGGCCCGAGCCGCAGCACGTGGTGCCGGCGTACGACCTGGGCACGCTCTACGTGGCGTCGAGCCGGGTGCCGACCGGTGGGCTCGTGCCGATCGACCCGCGCACCGGGCGCTCGGGCAAGCTGATCAACGTGCAGGACGTGTACAACCTGTACTTCACGCCGGACGGCAAGCGGGCGATCGTGGTCGCGGAGGCGTACAAGCGGCTGGACTTCTACGACCCCGTCACGTGGCGGCGCACCAAGGCGGTGACCTTTCCGGAGTGCGCGGGCATCAACCACATGGACTACTCGGCCGACCTCAAGACGATGCTGGTGAGCTGCGAGTTCGCCAACCGCATGATCGTGCTCGACGGGGCGTCGCACAAGAAGCTGCGCCAGTTCGACCTCGACGTGGCGGTGCACGGGATGCCGCAGGACACGCGGCTCACGCCGGACGGGCGGCACTTCCTCGTCGCCGACATGCACGCCGACGGGGTGTACACATTCGACGGTGCGGCCACCCGGCGCACCGGGTTCATCCCCACCGGCAAGGGGACGCACGGCATCTACTTCAGCCGGGACGGCGGCCGCGCGTTCGTCACGAACCGGGGCGAAGGCTCGGTCACCGTGCTCGACACGGCCACGCTCAAGCCAGTGGCCAAGTGGCGGATTCCGGGCGGAGGTAGTCCTGATATGGGTGCGGTCTCCGCCGATGGCACGGTGTTGTGGCTCTCCGGGCGGTACGACGGCGAGGTGTACGCGATGAGCACAAAGGACGGTCGCCTCCTCGCGCGCATCCCGGTGGGCGCGGGCCCGCACGGGTTGACGATCTGGCCCCAGCCGGGCCGCTACTCGCTCGGCCACACCGGCAACATCCGTTAGGCGATCACGTACTCCACCTCCGGCCGCCCCGGGCCGCCGTACCGCGAAGAGCGCTCCACCCGGCCGGTCTCCGCGAGATGTTCGAGGTATCGGCGGGCGGTGACCCGCGACGTGCCGGTGAGCGCCGCCACCTCGGCCGCGGACAGCGGCGTGACCGACGCGCGGAGCACGGCCAGCACCCGGTCGAGCGTGCCGGCGTCGAGCCCCTTCGGCAGCGACGCCGCCGCGCCGCCGCGGAGCGTGGCGAAGACCCGGTCGACCTCGTGCTGGGCGGCCACCTCGCCGGCCGCCCGCAACTGGGCGCGGTAGCGCGCGTAGGCCACGAGCTTGTCGTGGAACGCCGCGAACGTGAACGGCTTCAGCAGATAGTGCGTCACCCCCAGCGCCACCGCCGCCCGCACCATCGCGATGTCGCGCGCGGAGGTCACCGCCAGCACGTCGGTCGCGCTCCCCGCCGCGCGCAGCGCCCGGCACACCTCCAGGCCGTGCCGGTCGGGCAGGTTGAGATCCAGGAGTACGAGGTCGACCGGCTCGCCGCGCAGCACGGCTAGCGCGTCGCGGGCCGAGTGCGCCACGCCCACTACCGCGAACCCGGCCACCCGCTCGGTGTACTCCCGGTGCGCGTCCGCGATCAGCGGCTCGTCCTCGACGACGAGCACCCGGATCGTCATGGCACCGGCAGCCGCACCGTGAAGACCGTCGGGCCGGTGGACACCTCGTAGGTGCCGCCGTACCGCTCGATCACCTGCCCCACCAGCGCGAGCCCGAGTCCGCGCCCCTCCCGCTTGGTCGACCACCCCCGCCGGAACGCGTCCGCCACGTGATCCGGCGGCACCCCCGGCCCGGTGTCGGTGACCCGCACGAGCACCCGCTCCGGCGTGGCCTGGACGAGCACGGTGACGCGGCGCGGCGGGTCGGTGCCGGCCACCGCCTCGAGCGCGTTGTCGACGAGGTTGCCGACCACGGTCAGCAGGTCGCGGGTGGGGATCGGCTCGCCGTCCAGCCGCGACTCCCCGTCGACGACGAGCTCCACGCCGCGCTCGCTGGCCTGCGAAGTCTTGCCGAGCAGGAGCGCGGCCAGCGCCGGCTCGGTCACCGCGCCCACCACCCGGTCGGTGAGCTGCTGGGCGAGCGCCAGCTCCTCGGTCGCCAGCCGCACCGCGTCGTCGGTACGGCCCAGCTCGACGAGCGTCAGCACCGTGTGCAGCCGGTTGGCGGCCTCGTGCGCTTGGGCGCGCAGCGCCTCGGTCAGCCCGCGTACCGAGTCGAGCTCGCCGGTCAGCGCGCGCAGCTCGGTGTGGTCGCGCAGCGTGAGGACCGTGCCGAGCGGCCGCCCCTCGAAGCGGGTCACCTGCTGGTTGGCCACCAGCACGCGGTCGCCGGCCAGCAGCGGCTCGTCGGCGGCGGCGCGGCCGGAGGTGAGCAGGTCGCCGACCGCGGGCGGCAGGTCGAGCTCGTCCACGCGGCGGTCGGCCACGCGCTCGGGCAGGCCGAGCAGGCGGCGTCCCTCGTCGTTGACAAGGGCCACCCGCCCGCCCCGGTCCACCACGACGAGCCCTTCGCGCACGGAGTGGAGTACCGCGTCGTAGTACTCGTACATCCTCGTCATCTCGGCCGGCCCGAGGCCGTGCGTCTGGCGGCGGAGGCGGCGGCTGAGCAGCCAGGCACCGAACCCGGCGAGGGCGAGCGCCGCCGCGGTGGCCGCGCCCACGGCGGGCGCCTGGCGCAGCAGCTTGCGGTTGATCTCCTCGGTGGTGATGCCGACGGAGACCAGGCCCACGACGGTGTCGCCCTCGCCGTGCACCGGCACTACCGCGCGCACCGACTCGCCGAGCGTCCCGGTGTACACCTCGACGACCTGGCCGCCGGCCAGCGCCCCGTCGATCGTGCCGATGAACGGCTCGCCGATCAGGTCGCGGTTGGGGTGCGTGTAGCGGGTGCGGTCGGGCGCCATCACCACGACGAAGTTGGTGCCGGTCGCGATGCGCGTGGCCTCCGCGTACGGCTGGAGGCGCCGGGTCGGGTCGGGGGAGGCGAGCGCCTCGGCGACGAAGGGCGCCTGTGCCACGGTCTCCGCCACGGAGGTCACCTCCTCGGCCGCCGCGTCGCGGGCGTCGGTGCGCGCGAGCAGCACGGCGGCGGCCGTACCGCCCGCGACGAGGAGCGTCACGACCAGCACCTGGAGGGCGAAGAGCTGCCCCGCGATGCTCCATCTGCGTGTCATCGAGCTGTTTCCGTTTCAGATCCCACCGGTGAACAGAATGAACGTAACGGTGCTTTACGGTGAGACCCAGACCACAGTCTGCGCCATGGACACCCTGACCCCCGTCCCCCGGGCCCGGCGGGACCGCACGCACTACCTCTACATCGCCGTGGTCGTCGCCGTCGCCGCCGGCGTGACCCTCGGCCTGCTGGTGCCGGACGTGGCCAAGGAGCTCAAGCCGATCGGCACGGGCTTCGTGGCGCTGATCAAGATGATGATCAGCCCGGTCATCTTCTGCACGATCGTGCTCGGCGTCGGCTCGGTACGCCAGGCGGCCAAGGTGGGCCGCGTGGGCGGGCTGGCGCTCGGCTACTTCCTCGTCATGTCCACCGTGGCGCTGGCGATCGGCCTGGTCGTCGGCAACATCATCCACCCCGGCTCGGGCCTCGACCTGACCGGCGGCGCCGCCGAGGCGGGCCAGGCGCAGGCGAGCGACGCGCCCGACGAAGGGCTGGCCGACTTCCTGCTCGGCATCATCCCCACCTCGCTCGTCTCCGCGCTGACCGAGGGCGAGGTGCTGCAGACGCTGCTCGTGGCGCTGCTGGTCGGCTTCGGCGTGCAGGCGATGGGCACCCGCGGTGAGCCGGTGCTGCGCGCCGTCGGCGTGATCCAGCGGCTCGTCTTCCGCATCCTCACCATGATCATGTGGCTGGCGCCGATCGGCGCGTTCGGCGCGATGGCCGCGGTGGTCGGCGCGACCGGCGTGGACGCGCTCAAGAGCCTCGCCCAGATCATGTTCGGCTTCTACGCCACCTGCGCCATCTTCGTCTTCGTCATCCTCGCGACGCTGCTGTGGGTGGTCGCCCGGATCAACATCTTCGCGCTGCTGCGGTACCTCGGCCGCGAGTTCCTGCTGATCCTCTCCACGTCGTCGTCCGAGTCGGCGCTGCCGAGGCTGATCGCGAAGATGGAGCACTTCGGCGTCAGCAAGCCGGTCGTGGGCATCACGGTGCCGACCGGCTACTCCTTCAACCTCGACGGCACGGCCATCTACCTGACGATGGCGTCGCTCTTCGTCGCTCAGGCCATGGGCGACCCACTGTCCATAGGGGAGCAGATCTCCCTGCTGCTCTTCATGATCATCGCGTCGAAGGGTGCCGCCGGCATCACCGGCGCCGGCCTGGCCACGCTCGCCGGTGGGCTGCAGAGCCACCGCCCGGACCTCGTCGACGGCGTCGGCCTGATCGTGGGCATCGACCGTTTCATGTCCGAGGCGCGAGCCCTGACCAACTTCGCCGGCAACGCCGTCGCGACCGTCCTCGTCGGCACCTGGACCGGCGAGTTCGACCGCGCCCGCGCTCACGCGGTCCTGGCCGGCGAAGACCCGTTCGACGAGACCACCATGCTCGACGACCCCGCGCCGGTCTCACCCGCGCTCGCCGAAACCCCGGCCTTCGCTGCCAGCTCCGCGCGCCACGGTCGCGCGGGCGAAGGATCGTGAAGGATGTGTCTCGCTCCAGCGATACACATCCTTCACGTTGACTGGCGGGCGGGCTAGCTGTAGTTGACTGAGAAGGTGTTGGTGCGGAAGTCCATGCCGCCGCTGGAGCTGGTGATCTCGTAGCCGAACTGGACGGTGCTCAGCGTGACGTCGCCGAACCAGCCGCGGCCGCGGATCCAGTTCATCACGGCGCGGATGTCGACCGAGCCGGCGTTGGTGTTGGACGAGCGGATGAAGGAGAAGACCTGGTTGGAGCCGTTCGAGCCGCGGTAGACGGCCCAGCTGTGGCCGCCGACCGACGCGTTGGTCTGGAACGAGCCGAGCGGGCCGACCGGGCCGACCTTGTTCATCCACAGCATGATCTCGTAGGTGTTGCCGTCGGCCCAGATGTCGTACGCGCTGGTGTAGGCGCCCGCGTTCGGCACGGTGACGTTGAAGCTGCTGGAGGCGCTGCCCAGCGAGCTGAGCCGGCGGTTAACGGCGCGGGTGGAGTTGGGGTAGGACTTGATCCCGCCGGTGTTGGGGTGGTTGGCCCAGACGCCCCAGTTGCTGTATGAGTTCGCCCAGATCGTCTGCGGGCCGTAGCCGCTGCCCCAGACGTTGTTGTAGAGCGTGTAGCCGCCGTTGCTCCAGGTGCCCCAGCGGTCGGTCGAGGACCAGGCGGCCGCTTGTGCCGGTGCCGACGTCACGGCGATGACGATCGCGGCCAGAAGCGCGGTGAACGAGGCTCTGCGCATGAGGGTGCCCTCCTCACAGTCGAAAAGCGGGATCGAAGCGCTTCGACCGAGCATTTCGACATCTATGGGTGGAAATCCGTGCGGTACGGCACAGAGTAGAAGTTGACAACTGTGAATGCAATATGTCCCGACGGGCCTAGCCTGGAAGGCATGGATCTTGCGGAGGCGCAACGGCTCTGGGACGCCGAGCCCGGCTGGCTCAACACGGCGAGCTACGGGCTCCCGCCCCGACCCGCGTGGGAGGCGTTGCAGGCGGCCCTCGCCGACTGGCGCGCCGGCCGTACCTCGTGGGAGGGCTGGGGCGAGGCGACCGGCCCGGCCCGCGAGGCCGTCGCCCGCATCATGGCCGTGCCCGCCGCCGACGTGACCGCGGGCGCGACGGTGTCGCAGTCGCTCGCGCCCGTCGCCGCCGCCCTCCCGGTGGGGGCGACGGTTGTGGTGCCGGAGGTCGAGTTCACCTCCAACCTCTTCCCTTGGCTCGTCCAGGAGGCGCGTGGCGTGCGGGTGCGCACCGTGCCGGCCGGCAAGCTCGCCGAGGCGGTCGACGCGGGCACCGACCTCGTCGCGTTCAGCCTCGTGCAGTCGTCGGACGGCGCGGTCGCCCCGTACCAGGAGATCGTGGCCGCCGCCCGCGCGCACGGCGCTCTTGTCGTGGTGGACGCCTCGCAGGCGTGCGGGTGGCTGCCGTTCGACGCGGGGCTGGCCGACGCGGTGGCCGTGACCACCTACAAGTGGCTGATGGGGCCGCGCGGCGTCGCCTTCGCCTACCTGGCTCCGGGGTTGCGGGAGCGGCTCACGCCTTCGGCGGCCGGGTGGTTCGCGGGGGAGGACGTCTACGACTCCTACTACGGCCCGCCGCTGCGCCTCGCCTCGGACGCCCGGCGGTTCGACCTGTCGCCGGCGTGGTTCAGCTGCGTGGGCGCGGTGCCGTCGCTGGAGCTGATCGAGCGGATCGGCGTGGCCGAGATCGGGGCGCACGACGTGGCGCTGGCCAACCGCTTCCTCGCCGGGCTCGGCCGCCCGCCCGGCGACAGCGCGATCGTGACCGTCGACGTGCCGGGGGCGGAGGAGCGCCTGGCGGCGGCCGGCGTCCGCGCGGCCGTGCGGGCCGGTCGCGTGCGGGCTTCCTTCCACGTGTACTCCACGGAGGCCGACGTGGACATGGCGCTGAATGCCCTGGTGTGACGGGCCCCACTTTTAGATACGAGACGGTTCCGTATCGCTACTCGGCGGCGTAACGTCGCGGGCGAAGTAATACGAGACCGTTCCGTATCGGGGGGAGCACGTCTAGTGCAACCGCAAGTCAACACCGGACACCCACGGCGCTGGGCCATCCTGGGTGTCCTCGTCGTCAGCCTCCTCGTGGTGGTCCTCGACAACACCGTGCTCAACGTCGCGCTGCGTACGCTCGCCGACCCCGAGCACGGTCTGGGGGCCAGCCAGGGCGAGCTGGAGTGGTCCATCAACTCGTACACGCTGGTCTTCGCCGGCCTGCTCTTCACCGCCGGCGTCCTCGGCGACCGCTACGGCCGCAAGCGCTTCCTCACCATCGGCCTGGTGCTCTTCGGGCTGGCGTCGCTGCTGTCGGCGTACGCCCAGTCGCCCACCCAGCTGATCTGGGCCCGCGCGCTGATGGGCCTCGGCGGCGCGTTCATCATGCCGGTGACGCTGTCGATCATCTCCAACGTCTTCGACCCGCGTGAGCGCGCCCGCGCCATCGCGATCTGGTCCGGCTCGGTGGGTCTTGGCATCGCGATCGGCCCGATCCTCGGCGGCGCGCTGCTGGAGACCTTCTGGTGGGGTTCGGTCTTCCTGATCAACGTGCCGGTGATCGCGGCCGGCCTCATCGCCGTGACGATCATGGTGCCCGAGTCGCGCGACCCGCGCCCCGGCAAGATCGACGTCGTCGGCGTGCTGCTGTCGGTGGTCGGCCTTGTCGCCCTCTCGTACGGCATCATCGACGGCGGCGAGCACGGCTTCGGCCGGCCGGTCGTGTGGGCGTCGATCGTCGGCGGCCTCGCGGTCCTCGCGGCCTTCGTGGCGTACGAGCGGCGCGTCGAGTTCCCGTCCCTGGACGTGCGCCTCTTCAAGGTGCCGCGGTTCGCGGTCCCGGTGGCGCTGATCGGCCTGCTCTTCTTCGCCGCCCTGGGCGTGTTCTTCTTCAGCTCCTTCTACCTGCAGCTGGTGCGCGGCTACAGCCCGCTGGAGACCGGCCTGATGCTCCTGCCGTTCGCGGCGGCGCAGATGGCGTTCGCGCCGCGCAGCGCGGTCATGGTCAAGCGGTACGGCGCGAAGGCCGTCTCCGCGGTCGGCCTGACGCTGGCCACGGTCGGCATCGCCGGCTTCGCCTTCCTCGGCGTGGACACGCCGATCTGGGTGGCCTGGGTGCTCTTCTTCGTCCAGGGCGTCGGCATGGCCAACCTCATGCCGCCGGCGATGGAGTCGATCATGTCCTCGCTGCCGCGTGAGCGGGCCGGCGTGGGCTCGGCGGTGGCCAACACCGTCCGCCAGGTCGGCGGCGCGCTCGGCGTGGCCGTGCTCGGTTCGGTGCTGGCCAGCGTCTACCGCGGCCAGGTCGACGGTGCCGTCCAGGGCCTGCCCGGCCCGGCGCGTGACGCCGCGGAGGAGTCGATCTCGGGTGCGTACGGCGTGGCCGACCGGCTCGGCCCGACGGGCGGCGCGGTGATCGACGCGGCCAACCACGCGTTCGTCACCGCCATGCACTGGACCGCGGCGATCGGTGCGATCCTCGCGGCGCTCGGTGTGCTCATGGTGCTGCGGTGGATGCCGGGCAAGCCGGCGCCGGAGTCGCAGCAGCCGGTCGACGCGCCCGCCGCACAGGCGGAGTTGGCCGCGACCTCTTAGGATCGGCGACAATGCATACCGTGACTACGGTGAGTGAAAGCGTCGAGAGTGCTCCGCGGTCGCCTGGGCGGCCGCGGAGCGCCCGCGCCGATGAGGCCATCATCGAGGCGGTGCTCGACCTGCTCGCCGAAGGCAGCACGATCGAGTCGCTGTCCATCGAGGCGATCGCGGCCAAGGCCGGCGTCGGCAAGGCGACCATCTACCGGCGCTGGTCGGGTAAGCAGGCGTTGATCGTCGACGCGCTGCGAAGCCTGAAGGGAGCGCCGGCCAAGCCCGAGGGCGGGTCGGTGCGCGAAGACCTCGTGCTGCTGCTGAGCGGCATCGGGCGAAACTCCGACCCCCGGGCCACCAAGATCATGCCGTGTCTCGTGCCGGAGCTGCACCGCAGCCCGGAGCAGTACGCGATATACCAGGAGATCGTGCAGCCCCGCCGGGAGCTGACCCGCGAGGTGCTGCGCCGCGGCGTGCAGACCGGTGAGCTCCGCGCCGACCTCGACGTCGAGCTGGCCATGGTGATGCTCACCGGCCCGGTGGTCATGCAGAAGATCTTCACGTGGGATCCCGAGCTCGACGGCACCGACCTGCCCGCGCGCGTGGTCGACACGCTGCTGGCGGGCATTGCGCAGGCCTGACGCCGCGACCCGCTAGGGTGTCGAACACACGTACGTGGTGTGTAGCGGGAGGGGTCGTCGCATGCGCGTGCTCGGCGTCGACCCGGGGCTGACCCGGTGCGGGGTCGGCGTCGTGGAGGGCGTGCCCGGCCGGCCGTGCACGCTCGTCGCCTACTACGTCGTCCACACCGACCCGGCCGACGACCTCGCGCTCCGCCTGCTCCACCTCGACCGCTCGCTCACCGACCTCGTCGCCGAGCACAAGCCGCACAGCGTGGCGGTCGAGCGGGTGTTCAGCCAGCACAACGTACGCACCGTGATGGGCACCGCCCAGGCCAGCGCCGTCGCGGTGCTCGCCGGTGCCCGGGCCGGGCTGCCGGTCAGCACATATACGCCGAGCGAGGTCAAGGCGGCCATCACCGGGTCGGGCCAGGCGGACAAGGCGCAGGTCACGTCGATGGTGACCCGCCTGCTCAAGCTTGACGCGCCACCCCGGCCGGCCGACGCCGCCGACGCCCTCGCCCTGGCCATCTGTCACATCTGGCGCGGCGGCACGCGTTCCAAGCTGGAGGCCGCCGCGTCGAGATACCGGGGAGGAGCAAGATGATCGCCAGCGTGCGGGGGATTGTCGCGGCGGTGTCGCCCGACGGCGCCGTCATCGAGGTGGGCGGGGTCGGCCTCGCCGTGCACTGCGCGCCCGGCACCATCGCCGGCCTGCGGCAGGGCGCCGAGGCCCGGCTCGCCACGAGCCTTGTCGTGCGGGAAGACTCGCTGACGCTCTACGGCTTCGCCGACGACGACGAAAAGCAGCTCTTCGAGCTGCTGCAGACCGCGAGCGGCGTCGGCCCCCGGCTCGCGCAGGCGGTCCTGGCCGTGCATACGCCAGACACCGTGCGTAAGGCGATCGCGACCGGCGACACCGCGACGCTGACCCGCGTGCCGGGCATCGGCAAGAAGGGCGCCGAGCGGCTGGTCCTGGAGCTGCGCGACCGCATCGGCGCGGTCGCGGTGGGCACCGACGAGAGCGCCGGCGTGCTGGTCGGCGCGTGGCAGGAGCAGGTGCGGCAGGGCCTCGTCGGGCTCGGCTGGACCGCGTCGCAGGCCGACCAGGCGGTGGCCGCGGTGGCGGAGACCGTCGACGGCACCACGCCGCCCGTGCCGGTCCTGCTCAAGCAGGCGATCCGGCTGCTGGGCAAGACACGATGAGCGGCCCGCCGTCGGGCGCGGCCGAGCCGCCGAGGGGTAGGCGATGAGCGACGAGCGCGTGATCTCCGCCTACGCGAGCGAGGCCGAGCGCGACGCCGAGGTCAGCGTCCGCCCGAAGCGGCTGGCCGACTTCATCGCCCAGCACCGGGTGCGCGACCAGCTCGACCTGCTCCTACGGGGCGCGATGGGCCGCGGCACCCCACCCGACCACATCCTCCTCTCAGGGCCGCCAGGCTTGGGTAAGACGACCCTGGCCAACATCGTCGCCGCGGAGCTGGGTGTGGGGATCCGGGTGACGAGCGGGCCGGCGATCGAGCGTTCCGGTGACCTGGCCGCGATCGTGACCAGCCTGGCCGAGGGAGACGTGCTCTTCATCGACGAGATCCACCGGATCGCCAGGCCGGCGGAGGAGCTGCTCTACAGCGCGATGGAAGACTTCCGGGTCGACGTGGTGGTCGGCAAGGGGCCGGGCGCCACCGCGATCCCGCTCGACGTCGAGCCGTTCACACTGGTCGGCGCGACCACGCGATCGGGGCTGCTGACCGGGCCGATGCGCGACAGGTTCGGGTTCGTCGCGCACCTCGACTTCTACTCCGCCGACGACCTGCGCACGCTGCTGCACCGGTCGGCGCGCATCCTCGGCGTGCCGATCACCGAGGAGGGGGCCGCGGAGATCGCCGGGCGGTCGCGGGGCACGCCGCGCATCGCCAACCGGCTGCTCCGCCGGGTGCGCGACTTCGCCGAGGTCCGGGCCGACGGCATCGTCAGCGTGGAGACGGCTCGGGCCGCCCTCAAGGTGTACGACGTGGACGGACTCGGCCTCGACCGGCTCGACCGGGCGGTGCTGACCGCGCTGGTCGAGTCGTTTCGGGGCGGGCCGGTGGGGCTCTCCACGCTCGCGGTCGCGGTGGGGGAGCAGCCCGACACGGTGGAGGAGGTGTGCGAGCCGTTCCTGGTGCGGGCGGGGCTGCTGGCGCGCACCCCGCGGGGCCGGGTCGCCACCGAGGCGGCCTGGCACCATCTCGGTCGAAACCCCCCAACTGGTGCCTCACCAGACCTCTTCTCGGCCGGGCCATAGTCATCGCTGGATATCCCGTGATCTGAACGTGACGTGTGCCAAGTTCGGTGTTCACAGACACAGGGATTAGACTTCGCCGCGGTCCGTACAGGACGTGAGATCACGCCTGCGCTCCGGTGCCCCCGCGCCGGGTGTGGGTCAAATTTGGAAGGTCATCTATCGTGCCTTTGGCAGCAAACTCCGGCGGCGCCGGTAGCTTCATGCCGATTCTCATGATCGTCCTGCTGTTCGGCGTCATGTACTTCATGATGATCCGCCCGCAGCAGAAGCGCCGTCGCGAGGCGGAGCAGATGCAGTCGACCCTCGGCCCGGGCGCCGAGGTGGTGACGATCGGCGGCCTCTACGGCCACGTGGTGAGCGTCGACGACGAGACGGTCACGCTCGAGGTCGCGCCCGGTGTGCACAACCGCTACGCCCGTCCGGCCATCGCCCGCGTCGTCACCGGCGCGACGCCGCAGGAGGCCCCCGAGGCCGAAAAGGTCGTCGACGAAGCCGACGCCAACAAGGACTGATCCGCTGAGCGGGGGGCGTCCTCACACCACCCGTTCGACCCTGCCCAGCCGCCGGCTCGCCGGCCGGCCCACATCGATACCGCACAGGAGACCCGACAGCCGTGGCACCACCTCAGGGACAGATGCGCCCAGGGCGGCAGCTGGCCGTGCTCGGCCTGATCTTCGTCGTCCTCTACCTGCTGGTCTTCCTCGGCGGTAGCGGCAGCATCAAGGATCGGCTGGAGCCCAAGCTCGGCCTCGACCTCATCGGCGGGAGCCGGGTGACCTACACGGCCACCACGGCGAACGGCCAGGCGCCCCAGGCCGACCAGCTCGAAGAGGCCCGCCAGATCATCGAGAGCCGGGCGAACGCGTACGGCGTCTCCGAGGCCGAGGTGGTGACCGAGGGCGACCGAAACATCGTGGTCTCGCTGGCCGGCGAGAGCGACGACGCGCTGGCCAACCTGGGCCAGGCGGCGGAGCTGCGGTTCCGCAAGGTCCTCAAGGTCACCGGTGACTCGTCCGCGGCGGCGGTGGCCCCGACGGTTAGCCCGACGCCGTCCGGCACCGCGACTCCCACGCCCTCGGCCAGCGGCGGCGCGACGCCGACCCCGAGCGCGTCGGCGAGCGGCAGCGGCGGCCAGGGTGGCGGCGCGCCGGCACCGTCCGCGTCTCCCTCGGCGACGCCGACGCCCACGCCGTCCGCGACCGGCAGCGCGTCGGCCGAGGCCGACGAGAGCGGCACCCGGACGCCCGAGCAGCTGCTCGCCGACGCCAAGAAGAAGGTCGGCGACGCGGCCTGGGCCGCGGCGAGCGCGCTGGAGAGCCCGCCGGACCTGAGCACCGACCCGACGGCGGCGAAGTCGTTCGAGGCGTTCAGCAAGCTCGACGGTCCCGAGGTGGCGGTCCTCGACCCGAAGATGCAGTACAACGTGCCGACCATCGGCTGTGCCCAGCTCGACAGCCGCCCGCCGGGCTCGATCCAGGACCCGGAGAAGCAGGCGGTCTCCTGCGAGGCGTCGCAGAAGATGTTCCTCGACGTGGCCAAGGTGCTCGGCACCGACGTCTCCGACGCCAGCGGCGTGCTCGACCAGCAGGGCGGCGACTGGGTCGTCTCGCTCGACTTCACCGGCGGCGGCCAGAAGAGGTGGACCGCGCTGACCCGCGAGGCGTACGAGAACACCGGCGGCGCCTGCGACGCCTCGGCGCTCGGCGACCAGGGCAAGTGCCGCGTCGCGGTGGTGCTCGACAACGCGGTGATCTCCTCGCCGGAGATCCAGGGCGTGCTGACCGGCGACTCGCAGATCACCGGCAGCTTCAACTCCAAGTCGGCCAACGAGCTGGCCGGCAAGCTCCGCTACGGCGCGCTGCCGCTGACCTTCACCCAGCAGGAGGTGCAGAACGTCTCGGCGACGCTCGGCACCGAGCACCTGAAGGCCGGCCTGCTGGCCGCGGGCATCGGCATGCTGCTGGTCATCATCTACTCGTTCTTCTACTACCGCCTGCTCGGCACCGTGATCTTCCTGAGCCTGATCCTCTCCGGCCTGCTGGTGTTCGGCGCGCTGATCGTGCTCGGCCGGCAGATCGGCTACACGCTCAACCTCGCCGGCATCGCGGGATTCATCGTGTCGCTAGGTGTCGCGGCGGACTCGTTCGTCATCTATTTCGAGCGGCTCAAAGACGAGATACGCGAGGGCCGAAGTGCGCGCAGCGCGGTGCCGCGCGCGTGGGCCCGCGCACGCCGCACGATCATCTCGGCCAACGCGATCACGCTCATGGCGGCCGTGGTCCTCTACATCGTGTCCGTCGGCACGGTGAAGGGCTTCGCGTTCGCGCTCGGCCTCGCGACCGTGCTCGACCTCGTGGTCGTCTTCCTCTTCCGACACCCGATCATGACGATGTTCGCGCGTACCCGCGCGTTCCTCTCGCCGCGGGTCAGCGGCCTCGGCCGGGTCCTGGAGAAGGAGCCGGCCGAGCCGGCCAAGCCTCGCAACCCACGCGTGAAGGAGGCGTGACCCCATGAGTGGGCTCGCTACGCGGCTCTACAAGGGCCAGGCCGACCTCAACATCATCGGCAAGCGCAAGCTCTGGTTCACCGTCGCGGCGGTGGCGGTGCTGATCGCCATCGTCAGCTTCTTCGCGCGCGGCTTCACGCTCGGCATCGAGTTCTCCGGTGGCAACGAGTTCCAGGTGCCGGCCTCCGTGGGCACGCTGGCGCACGCGGAGAGCACCGTCGAGGAGGCGCTCGGCCAGGTGTCCAACCCGGGCGGCGACCCGCTCCGCGTGGCCTCCACGCAGCAGGTCGGCGGCGGCGACGGCACCTACCTGATCCGCACCTCGGAGATGGAGCCGGAGCAGTCCGAGGCGGTCAAGGAGCACCTCGTCGAGGCGTTCGGCATCCCGGCCAGCGAGATCAGCAACAGCCGGGTGAGCGGCGCGTGGGGTGCCCAGGTGACCGAGCGCGCGCTGCTCGGCCTCGTCATCTTCATCGCGGTCGTGATGCTCTACCTGATCGTCCGGTTCGAGTGGCGGATGGCCGTGGCGGCGGTCTCCTCGCTCCTCTTCGACCTGGCGCTCACCGCCGGCGTCTACTCGCTGGTCGGCTTCGAGATCACCCCGTCGACGATCATCGGCTTCCTCACCATCCTCGGCTTCGCGCTGTACGACGTCGTGGTGGTGTTCGACAAGGTGCAGGAAAACACCCGCGGCATCACCGCGAGCAGCACCCAGACGTACGCCGAGGCGGCCAACCTCGCGGTCAACCAGACGCTGATGCGGTCGATCAACACCGGCCTCGTCGCGCTGCTGCCCGTCGGTGGCCTCCTCTTCATCGGGGCCGGCCTTCTCGGCGCGGGTACGCTCCGCGACCTCGGCCTCGTGCTCTTCGTTGGTATGGGCATCGCGGTGTACTCGTCGATCTTCTTCGCGACGCCGGTGCTGACCACGCTGAAGAGCTTCGAGCCGAAGTACCAGGCGCACACCCAGCGGGTGCTGGCGCGCCGTTCGGCGATCGCCCGCGGCGAGGTCGCGCCGAAGGCGAGCCGCTCGCCGAAGCAGTCGAAGCCGGCCGAGCAGCGCGACGACGCGGAGGTGGCCGCGCTGGCCGGCGCCGCGCCGAAGGTTGGTTCCCGCCCGGCCGCCAAGCGCCCGTCCGGAAACCGGGGCGGCCGCTCCGGCAGCCGGCCGAGGGGCGGCAAGCGTCACTGAGTCCATCCGCTGGCAGGGCGTTCCTCGAGCACCGTGAGGGACGCCCCGACCATGAGCGAAGGAGCGCGCGTGGCTGACCTCGCGGAGATCGTGGCGAGCAACAGCCTCGATGTGCCCGACTTTCCCAAGCCGGGCATCCTCTTCAAGGACCTGACGCCCCTGTTCGCGAACGGGCCGGCGTTTCGCGAGATCGTCGACGGGATCGTGGCGTACCACGGTGCGGGCTCGTTCGACGTGGTGGCCGGCATCGAGGCGCGCGGCTTCATCATCGCCGCGGGCATCGCGTACGCCACGGGGGCTGGCATGGTGCCGGTGCGCAAGGCCGGCAAGCTGCCCCGCGCCACCCACCGCGCGTCGTACGAGCTGGAGTACGGCGAGGCCGCCCTGGAGGTACACCAGGACGCTTTTCTGGCGGGGGAGCGGGTGCTGGTGGTCGACGACGTGCTGGCCACCGGTGGCACCGCCGCCACCACGCTGGAGCTCGTGGAGCGCGCCGGGGGAACAGTCGCCGGGTTCACTGTGTTGCTGGAGTTGTCGTTCCTGCCCGGGCGGGAGAGGCTCGCACCCCGCGAGGTTCATGCCCTCTTGACCGTCTAAAGCGGCTCTGGCCTGGGCCGACGGGTAAGATTGCGTTCCGCGATCGGCCAGGAACGGCACGGGCGTGGGTAGCGGAGTGTGGTGCCGGCCGGATACGGTCGGTGTCATTCCCCGGCGAGGGTGAGGAGGCCGGTGTCTCAGGACGTCGCCCATTCAGTGGAGGGCAGCGTGCATCCGACTGGCGAGGCGCAGCCCGGTCAGCAGGAGGCGGCGACCGCTGCTAGCAGCGCTCCCGCCGAGGCCGTCGACGGCGGCGCGGAGGGCGCCGGCGTGGTCGTGCCGTTCCCCGCAGCCGACACCGCCAGCCATGACGACCACGACGACGAGTCGGCCGAGCCGGCGGCGTTGTCGGGTTGGGCTGTCGCGCCGACCGGGCGCCGGGTGCGGGCGCGGCTGGCCCGCTTCAACGCGCCCTGGCAGACCCCGCAGGTCAGCGAGGTGCTGGAGCCGCTGATCGCCACCCACCGCGCGTGCCACCCCAAGGCCGACGCGCGGCTGCTGCAGCGTGCCTTCGACGTCGCCGCCCAGTGGCACTCGGGGCAATACCGCAAGTCCGGCGATCCATACATCACGCACCCGCTGGCCGTGGCCACCATCCTGGCCAACCTGGGCATGGACACCACCACGCTCGTGGCGGCGCTGCTGCACGACACGATCGAAGACACGGAGTACGAGCTCGACGAGATGCGGGCCGACTTCGGCGGCGAGGTGGCGCTGCTGGTCGACGGCGTGACCAAGCTCGACAAGGTCAAGCTGGGCGACGCGGCCAAGGCCGAGACCATCCGCAAGATGGTGGTCGCGATGGCAAAAGACCCACGCGTGCTGGTCATCAAGCTCGCCGACCGCCTGCACAACATGCGCACGCTGACCTTCCTCCCGCGTCCCAAGCAGGAGCAGAAAGCCAAGGAGACGCTGGAGATCCTCGCCCCGCTCGCCCACCGCCTGGGCATGAACACGATCAAGTGGGAGCTCGAGGACCTCGCGTTCGGCACGCTCTTCCCCAAGCGGTTCGAGGAGATCAATAGGCTGATCGGCGAGCACCAGCCGCAGCGTGACACGCTGCTGCGGCAGGTGACGCAGAAGGTACAGCTGGATCTGAAGGCCGCGAAGATCAAGGCCGAGGTGACCGGCCGGCCCAAGCACCTCTACTCGATCTACCAGAAGATGATCGTGCGGGGCCGCGACTTCAACGACATCTACGACCTGATCGGCGTCCGGATCCTTGTCGACACGGTGCGTGACTGCTATGCGGCGCTGGGTGTCATCCACGCCAACTGGCAGCCGGTGCCGGGCCGGTTCAAGGACTACATCGCGATGCCGAAGTTCAACATGTACCAGTCGCTGCACACCACCGTGATCGGCCCGACCGGCAAGCCGGTGGAGATGCAGATCCGCACGCTGGGCATGCACCGCACGGCGGAGTTCGGCATCGCCGCGCACTGGAAGTACAAGGAGCAGAAGGGCGCCACCATCGTCGGGCCGCCGGCCCACATCGACGAGATGACGTGGCTGCGGCAGCTGCTCGACTGGCAGCGGGAGGCCAGCGACCCGAGCGAGTTCCTCGACGCGCTGCGGTTCGACCTCTCCAGCCAGGAGGTCTACGTCTTCACGCCCAAGGGCGACGTGATCCCGCTGCCGACCGGTTCGACGCCGGTCGACTTCGCGTACGCGGTGCACACCGAGGTCGGCCACAAGTGCATCGGCGCGCGGGTCAACGGCAAGCTGGTGCCGCTGGAGTCCACGCTGTCCAACGGCGATGTGATCGAGATCTTCACGTCCAAGTCGGAGACGGCCGGCCCGTCGCAAGACTGGCTCGGCTTCGTCAAGAGCCCCCGCGCGCGCACGAAGATCCGGCAGTACTTCAACAAGGAGCGCCGCGAGGAGGCGATCGAGGCCGGCAAGGAGTCGATCGTCAAGGCGATGCGCCGCCAGGGCCTGCCGCTGACGAGGATGCTCACCACCGAAGCGCTGATGGCGATCGCCCGCGACCTGCACCTTGCCGACGTGGCCTCGCTCTACGCGGCGGTGGGGGAGAGCCAGGTCTCCGCGCAGTCGGTGGTGCAGCGGCTCGTCCAGGGCTACGGCGGCGAGGAGGGCGCGGTCGAAGACATCGCCGAGACCGCCGTCGCCACCCGCCCGCCGAGGGCCCGCCAGTCGGTGCAGGACCCGGGCGTGGTCGTGCGCGGCGTGAGCGACGTCTGGATCAAGCTGGCCCGCTGCTGCACACCGGTGCCGGGCGACGCGGTGTTCGGCTTCGTCACGCGCTCGGGCGGCATCAGCGTCCACCGCGACGACTGCGCCAACGCCGAAGACCTCAAGCTACAGACCGACCGCATCGTCGAGGTGACCTGGAAGCCGACGTCGGCGTCCACGTTCCTGGTGGCGATCCAGGTCGAGGCCCTCGACCGCCACAAGCTCCTCGCCGACGTCACCCGCGTCCTCTCCGACGAGCGCGTCAACATCCTGTCCGCCACGGTCACCACCACCCGCGACCGGGTAGCGGTGAGCCGCTTCTCCTTCGAGATGGCCGACCCCAAGCACCTGGGCCATCTCCTGGCCGCTGTGCGCAAGGTCGACGGCGTCTTCGACGCCTACCGGGTCACGTCCGGAGCCTGAGGTAAGTGCTCAGCCTGGCCCGCCCACGGCCCCAGCAGGCTCCCTAACGCAGCGTCACCGGACGACGGGGTGTGGCTTCCAGATCTTGGAAAGTTAGGGTTGAAATAGCGCCATAACTTTCCAAGATCTGGAACTTGATGTCGCTCGCCCCACCGTGACGGTCACTTAGGGCAACAGAGTCGCACCGCGCGCCGCTGCCGGGGCTTGTCTCGCGGGCCTGGCAGCGGAGGCCGGGGATTTCGGCTCGCCCCGCGAGCCGCCGGCCGCAGCGGGCTCCGGCGGGAGCGGCGGGCCGCCGCTGACGCGGACCCCGGGAATCCTCTTCCGAAACAGCAGCGGCAA
>Ga0081539_10000266_pt1 | contig 119926 bp, 115 predicted proteins | sample TabmetS4T2R2_FD_71023 | JGI IMG/M metagenome (GOLD analysis project Ga0081539, IMG submission 71023) | Tabebuia heterophylla rhizosphere microbial communities from the University of Puerto Rico - S4T2R2 | ecosystem: Host-associated > Plants > Roots > Rhizosphere ... | reverse complement strand
ACGGCGGAATCGCGCTGGCGCAGCGCGGCCGCGTGGCCGCGCTGCGCGGCGGCCAGATCCGCGTCGGCGGGACAGGCGCAACGCTGGAGCAGCGCGATCGCCTCCTCGTACAACGTCACCGCGCGTGCCGCCTCGCGCTCGGCGTCGGCGACGTCCACGAGCACGGCGCCGCGCGTCCGCAGCCCCTCGGGATCGTCGGGCACTTCCGCGAGGACCGACTGGACCAGCCCGAGCGCAGCAACCGGATCGGTCGCGGCGAGAGCGCGCGCCCGCGCGAGCCGATCGTCGCGGTCTTCGAGCCAGCAGACGCTCGACATCTACTGCTGGGGGCCCCGAAATGGCCCCCAGCACCCCCAACGCTCGGCCGCGCCCCGGCGCAGCCGTGGCGCGCCTCGGGCTGAGACAGTCCCTCTCACAGCTCAGACCGGGAACACGCCGTTGCGACGCTGAGGAAACTCATGCGCCTTGCTCTCGGCGTAGGCGAGGCGCTTGATCAGCTCGGCGCGCAGCGTAGATCCCGGCACGATGTCATCCACGAGCATCTCCGACGCCAGCTTGTACACGTCCACGTCCTGCGCGTACTCCTCACGCTTGGCCGTCACCCACGCCGCGCGCTCGCTCTCGGGCAGCTCCATGATCTTGTTGTAGTAGACCGCGTTCACCGCGGGTTCCGGCCCCATGATCGCGATCTGGCCCTGCGGCAAGGACAGCGTCGCATCGGGCTCGAACGCGGGACCGCACATCGCGTAGAGGCCGGCGCCGTAGCACTTGCGCACGATGACCGAGATCTTCGGCACCGTGGCCTGCGAAGTCGCGAACACCATCTTCGCGCCGTGACGGATGATGCCCTCGCGTTCCACCTTGCTGCCCACCATGAAGCCGGCGATGTCGGCCAGGTACACGAGCGGGATGTTGAACGCATTGCAGAGCCAGATGAAGCGCGCGGCCTTGTCCGACGAGTCGACCATCAGCACGCCGCCCTTGACCTTCGGCTGATTGGCCACGATGCCGACGGCGCGACCGTCGATGCGCGCGAGCCCGACGATGACCTCGCCGGCGAACAGCTTCTTGACCTCGAACCACGAGCCGGCGTCGATCACGCGGTCGATCACCTCGTACATGTCGAACCACTTGCGCTGGTCGTACGGCACGATCTCGTCGATCGAGCGGCCCGACTTGGGCTCGGCCGCCGCCGCGCGCGGCGGCAGCTCGGCGAAGGATCCGGGCATGAAGGCGAGATAACGCTTGGCCAGCTCGATCGCTTCCTCGTCCGAGGCCGCCAGCACGTCACCGCACCCGGACACCTCGCAGTGCATGCGCGCGCCGCCGAGCGCCTCGAGCGTCGTCTTTTCCCCGATGGCCATCTCGACCATCCGCGGGCTGCCGACATAGAGCGACGCCTTGCCGTCGACCATGATGACGAGATCGGTGAGCGCCGGCAGATATGCAGAGCCCGCCGGCGACGGACCGAAGAGGATGCAGACCTGGGGCACCACGCCCGAGAGCTGGACCTCGTTGTAGAAGATCCGTCCCGCGTGGAACCGCCCGGGGAAGATCTTGATCTGCTCGGAAATCCGTCCACCGGCTGCATCCACGAGATAGATCATCGGGACACGCAGCCGCGCGGCCTTCTCCTGAATGCGCACGATCTTCAGCACCGTCTTCTCGCCCCACGAGCCGGCCTTGACGGTGTAATCGTTGGCCATGATGCAGACGGTCTTGCCGCCCACCTTGCCCACGCCGGTCACCACGCCGTCGGCCGGCGTGTCCGCCTCCTGATTGCGGGCGAAGAGCCAGTCCTCCTGGAACTCGCTGCCGGGATCGAGCAACAGCTTGAGGCGATCGCGCACGAACATCTTGCCCTCGGCCCGCAGCTTGTCGCGATACTTCGCGTGGCCCTGCTCGATGCGCGCGCGCTCGGCGTGATAGCGCTCTTCGCCCTCGCTCATGGCGCTATTGTACGGGGCTTTCCGCGTACGGGATCGGGCCGGCGTACTCCGTGCGCAGCGGCGCCCATTGCCGCGCGCCGACGCGCGCCAGCGTCGCCGCCAATTGCGTGACGTGCAGTCGGTCATGGGTGACCCAGGCGGCGAGCACGTCGAGGCCGGAGAGCGTACCGAGCCGAGCGTGGTGTACCGCGTGCCGTAGCCGTTGCGGCGCGAGGCCGCCGAGAAACACGAGCGTCGCCGCGCGGCGCTCGCGCAATGTCGTGAGTGCCGTCGCGGGATCTGCATCGCGATAGCGCCGCTGCTCGGCCCAGCCCGCCGGGTCGATCGGCATGAACGCGTCGCCGCGCTCGGCGATCACGCGCAGGCGAGCGCCGAAGTCCTCGGTCTCCTCGTCGCGCAGATGGCAGACGATCTCGACCGGCGACCACTCGGCCGGCGCTGGGCGCTCCCGCCAGATCCCAGCGTCCAGGTCGCCGAGCAACGCGTCGAGAACGCGCGGCAGCCGGGCCAGATCGCGGCACGCGGTCGCCAACAGCGTCTCGGCGTCGATCATGGCGCCATATTGTAGGCTAGGGGCACCACGAGGAGGCGCGATGGCGTTCGACTACGGCAAATACTTCGGCGAGATCCGGCTGACGCACGACCTCATGACCCGCGCCGACGAGCGCACGTGGCGCCTGGCCGCGCCCGACGCGCACCCCGCGCGCAAATCGATCGTGCTCTATCTCGGCTGCAACGTGCTCCGGACGTCACACATGATCCGCACGGTGACCGCGGTCTTCGATCGGCTCGGGCTCGATTACATCGCGGTCGGTGGCCCGACGTACTGCTGCGGCATCGTCCATCATCGTGAGGGCGACACGGCCGCGGGCGACGGCATGGCCAAGCGCACGCTGCAGCTGTTCGAGCGGTACGAGCCGGACGAGGTCGTGATGTGGTGCCCGTCGTGCATTTACTTCTACGACGAAGTCCTGCACGCGAGCGTCCCGTATCGCGTCCGGCACACGACCGAATTCCTGCTCGCCCAGGTCCCGCGCATGCCGTTCACCGCGCGCGTGGAGCGCACCGTGGCCGTGCACGCCCATTGTGTCGGCGAGGCGCGGCAGCGCGAGGCGCGCGCGTGTCAGGAGCTGCTCGCGGCCGTACCGGGGATCCGCGTCGTGCCGCTCGAGCTCGAGCCGCGCTTCGGCCGCTCGTGCGCCCCCGCCATTCCCCTCGAGTTGGGTCAGGACGTCTGGGATGCGCTCGTGCGTGACGAGATCGAGCGCGCGCGCAGCGCGGGAGCGGACACGCTGGCCGGCATCTATCACGGCTGCCAGCGGATGCTCTGCGGGTTCGAAGCCGAGGGCCGCATCACGATCGAGCACTACCTCACGGTCTTCGCGCGCGCGCTCGGCATCGAGTTCGAGGACCAGTTCAAGAAGTACCGGCTGTGGGGCGATCCCGAGCGGGTGCTGGAGGAGGCGACGCCGTGCATGCAGGCCAACGGCGTCGATGCCGAACGCGCGCGCGGGCTCGTCATGGCCACCTTCGCCCGACGTCCCGCGCCCGGAGGCGCCGCCACGCCGTCCTGAGATCGTCGCGCCGAGCCTGGGAACGTGATACGCGACAGCGGCGATGGGTCGCTAACGCTCCCGCGGTTGGGGATTCGCGTTGGCCCAGACGATGATCACCAGGACGCCATCGGCAAAGCGCGGGCCTCCGATGACCGCCGGGTTTCCGCGCGCCGCCTGGATGGTCGTGGTCACTTCGTTCACCGCGCCTCGCTGCAGACGAACGCGCATGTAGACCGTATCGCCGTCCACGCGGTCGGGGACCACCTCCAGCGTGCGATCGCCGGGCACCGCCCACTGCTGCACGGAGCCGATCGGCACCTCGGCACGATAGCGCTCCAGCGACGTGTATTCCTGGTAGCCCGTCAGCTGCCGCAGTCGAGGGAGAAACCGCTGCAGGCGTTCGTCCGGGGCGGGCGGGGTCATGCGGAGGGACGTCGCGGTCGACGGCTTGTCGGTGGCGAGCAGGACCCGCGCGCCAAAGCGCACGATCTGCTGGGCATCGACGGCGAGCGGAGCGCCGAGCGCGGCGAGCGCCAGGAGCAGCACGAGGAGCGGGCCGAGCGCCGCTTTCAGTCGCTTGCGCGCGTTGTGCAGTCGCGACATCACCGTTCCCATGGGAATCTCCAAGACGTCCGCGATCTCCCTGTACGACAGCCCCTCGATGTCACTCAGAACCACGATACGCCGGTGATCCTCCGACAGCGTCGCCAGCCCCCGCTCGATGCGCGCGCGCTGCTCCGCGCCGGCGGCCGCCGCGTCGGGCCTCGCGTCCGCCGGCTGATCGACCAGCACACGATCCCAGTCCTCTTCCGGAATCCGCTCGGTGCCGAACGCGCGCCCGCGCGCGGCACGCGCGCGGACCCGATCGGACGCAACGTTCATCACGATCCGGAACAGCCACGTGTAGAAGGCGGACTGGCCGCGGAAGTTCGGCAGGGCCTGCCAGGCTCGCACGAATCCCTCCTGCGCCACATCCCACGCCTCCTCCCGGTCGCGCACCACGTTGTAGGCGAGGCGCCACACGCGCTGGCGGTACTTCTCGACCAGCGGCTCGAAGGCCGCGATGTCGCCGGCGCGACATCGCTCGATGAGGGCGGCGTCGTCGGTGGTCACGGGCTTTTGGCGGCGCCCCGTCGATCCCGGCTTTTAGACGCGAGAGTCGCCGCGTTTATTGTGTTTATTGTAGCGATGACGCGTGCGTGTTGTGGCGACGGCGCGTGCACGACTCGAAGCGCGGGTGGCCTGATCTAAGAGGTCACCGGCTGTGGCCCCCGCGCTTCACCCCAAGCGTCAACAGGGCGTCGAGCCCGAGTACGTAACTTTGCGGTCCGAACCCCGAGATCTGGCCGCGCGCGGCGGGAGCGATGACCGACCGGGCCCGAAACTCCTCGCGCGCATGCACATTCGACAGATGCACCTCCACCACCGGCACGTCGATGGCCGCGACCGCGTCGCGCAGCGCAATCGAATAGTGCGTGAAGGCGCCGGGGTTGAACACCACGCCCATGAACCGCTCGCCGCGCGCGCCCTGCAGCCAGTCCACCAGCTGGCCCTCGTGATTGGATTGCCGGCACTCGACCCGGACGCCGCGCTTGCGTCCGTGCTCGCGGATCAGCCGGTCGACTGCGGCCAGCGATACGCGCCCATAGATGGCGGGTTCCCGGCTTCCGAGCAGATTGAGGTTCACCCCGTGGAGGACGAGCGCGGCGGGCATGCTCAGTGGCCGAGCAGCTCGGAGAACGCCCAGTCGATGAGCACGAAGAAGAGCAGGCCCCCGAACACCGTGTATGCCAAGCCCGGCGCATCGTTCTCGCGATTGACCTCGGGGATGAGGTCGGAGGCGGCGACGTAGATCGTCACGCCGGCGGACAGCGCGAGCGCGTACGCGACGTGGTGCTGGGCGAGCGCGCTCGTGGCGAGCGCGCCCGCCAGGGTCAATACGCCGAGCGTGCCGCCCGCCGCCAGCGCGGTGCCACGCGAGTGTCCGCCGGCCAGCATGATCGACGCGATGGTGAAGCCTTCGGGCAGCTTGTGCAGCATGACGGCGATGAACAGGATCGTTCCCAGCGAGGCGCTCACCATGAACCCGGCGGCGATGGCCACCCCGTCGAAAACCGTATGCACGCCGAGGCCCACCACCGCGAGCCACCCCGCCGACGGATGCAGCAGCGCCTCGCGGTGCACCTCTTCGCCGAAGTGAAAGTGCGGCGCCACCGTGTGCTCGAACAGATGGACCCCGAAGTAGCCCAACAGCACGAAGACAAAGGCGTGGGGGACCTGGGTGCTCTCCGGCAGCATTCGAACGAAGGCGGCGGCCAACATGAATCCCGCGCCGCCGGCCACGAAGTAGCGCAGCCTCGCATGGCCGTGCTTGTGGGCGGTGGTGACGATCGCAGCCCCGGCAACGTCCGCGGCGGCGGCCACGGCCGCGAACGCCAAGTATGCTAACATCGTCGGGAGCATAGCATGGCCATCGGAGCTCCCCCCCGCCTGCTTGGCGAGATTCTCGTGGCCGAGGGATTGACGACCACCGCCGCTGTCGAGCGAGCGCTCGTGCGCCAGCGGAACACCGGCGAGTTGATCGGCGAGGCCCTCGTCGCTCTCGGCGCCCTGAACGAGGACGACGTCGCGCGCGCGCTCGCGGTGCAGCAGGATCTGCCCTACGTCTGGCGCGAAGAGCTGCCGTCCACCGTCCCCGTGCTGAAGAACATCACCGCCAAGTATCTGCGCCAGTACCGCGTGTGCCCCCTCACCATCGATGGCGGGGTCCTCACCGTCGCCTCCGCCGATCCGCTCAACGCAATCGTCTCCGACGATCTCCGCCAGGCCACGGGCCTGACGGTGAAGTTCGTGGTCAGCTCAGCCACCGGCATTCTCGAGACGATCGATCGCAACTACGACGGCGCCAACGCCAGCGCGCTGCAGCGCATCGTCGAGGGCATCGACGAAGATCGCGGCTCGGAAGGGGACGAAGACGTCAACCATCTGCGCGACATGGCCTTCGAGGCGCCGGTGGTGCGGCTCGTGAATCTCTTGATCGAGAATGCGATCACCGCCGAGGCGTCCGACATCCACATCGAGCCGTTCGAGGACACGCTGCGCATCCGGTACCGCATCGACGGCATCCTCTATGACCAGGAGGCGCCTCCACGGCGCCTGCAGGCGGCGGTCACCTCGCGCATCAAGATCATGGCCGAGATGAACATCGCCGAGCGGCGGCTTCCCCAGGACGGCCGCATCCGCGTCAATCTGCACGGCGCACGCGTCGACATCCGCGTCTCGACCATTCCAACGGTGCACGGCGAGTCCATCGTCATGCGGCTGCTGCAGCGCTCGAGCGTGTTCCTGCCGCTCGACAAGCTCGGCTTCCCGGCCGACACGCTGAAGCGCTTCGAGTCCCTCATCAAGCGGCCGCACGGCATCATCCTGGTCACGGGGCCCACGGGCTCGGGCAAGACCACCACGCTCTATGGCGCGCTCGACAAGATCAACTCGCCCGACCGGAAGATCATCACCGTCGAAGATCCCGTCGAGTACCAGCTCAAGGGCGTCAACCAGATCGCCGTGAAGCCGAAGATCGGTCTGTCGTTCGCGACGGGTTTGCGGCACATCGTCCGGCAGGATCCCGACGTGATCCTGGTCGGCGAGATCCGCGATCTGGAGACGGCCGAGATCGCCATCCAGGCGTCGCTCACGGGCCACCTCGTCTTCTCCACGCTGCACACCAACGACGCGCCGGCGGCGATCACGCGGCTGCAAGACATGGGCGTGGAGCCGTACCTCGTGGCCTCGGTGCTCGAGGCCGTGCTCGCCCAGCGGCTCGTGCGTCGGATCTGCATGGGCTGCCGGGCGCCCGATACGCCGAGCCAGGCCGACCTCGACGCGCTCGGCGTAGAGGCGCCGGCGGGCACGCCGCTCTATCGCGGAAAGGGCTGCGACGATTGCCGTGGCACCGGCTATCGCGGGCGCATGGGCATCTACGAGCTCTTCCCGATCACCGAGGACGCGCGCAGTCTCATGCTCCGCCGGTCGTCGTCGCGCGACATCCGGCAACACGCCGTGGGCGCCGGCATGATCACGCTGCGCACCGACGGCTGGCGGCGCGCGTGTGAAGGGCTGACGACGGTGGAGGAAGTCCTGCGCGTCACCCAGGAAGACGCCTGAGCGCATGCCGGTTTTTGTGTACAAGGCCGCCGATCGGCGCGGCCAGACGATCGACGGCGTCATGGACGCGCCCGATGCGCGCGCCGTGGTCGAGCGGCTGCAGAAGGACGCCTACTACCCGATCAGGGTCACGGCCCACGAGGAGCGGGCCGGCGTCTTCTCGTTACGATTTTCCTCGCGCGTCGGCCAGCGCGACCTGCTGTCGCTGACACAACAGCTCGCGACGCTGTTCGAGGCGGGACTGCCGCTCGACCGTGCACTGACGATCATGGAGGAGCTGGCGTCCAACGCCCGCGTGAAGGCCATCGTCAGCGACCTGCTGCGCAGCGTGCGCGGCGGCGCATCGTTCAGCGAGGCCCTGGCCAAGCACCATCCGCGACCGTTTTCGCGCCTGTACATCAACATGGTCCGCGCGGGCGAAAAAGGCGGCGTCCTCGAGGTGGCGCTGCGGCGGCTGGCCGAGTTCCTCGAGGCGCGCGCCGCCTTCAACGAGGCCGTGGTCTCGGCGCTGATCTATCCCGCGGTCGTCACGCTCGTCGGCGCCGGCGCCGTCGTGTTCCTGATGACCTTCGTCATTCCGCGCTTCGCGACGATCTTCCGCGACCTCAACCAGGCGATTCCCCTGCCGACGCAGATCCTCCTCACGGTCAGCGCCGCCCTGCAGCAGTACTGGTGGGTCGGCATGGTCATCGTGCTGGCGCTCGTGCTCGCGTGGCGCGTGTGGACGTCGACGCCGGAGGGACGGATGTCGTGGGACCGCGCGATCCTGCGAGCCCCGATCTTTGGCGGCATCGCCCTGCACGTGGAAACGGCGCGCTTCGCGCGTACGCTCGGCACGATGCTCCGCTCCGGCGTGCCGGTGCTCGGCGCCCTCGCCGTGGTCGGGGACATGATGTCGAACCAGGCCGTCGGCGCCGCGGTGTCGCGGCTCTCCGACGGCGTCAAGCGCGGCGGCACCATCGCCGCCGGGATGCAGGATCAGAGCATGTTTCCCTCGCTCGCCATCCACATGGTGCGCGTGGGCGAGGAAACCGGACGGATGGAAGAGATGCTGCTCAAAGTCGCCGATACCTTCGAGACCGACGTGCGCATCGAGATGAAGCGCACGCTCGGGCTGCTCGAACCGACGATCATCGTCCTCATGGGGGTTCTCGTGGCATTCATCGTCGTCGCCATGCTCATGGCCATCTTCTCCATCAACGAGGTGGCGCTATGAAGCGGCGTCTGCTCCGCAACGAGCGCGGCTTCACGCTGATCGAGCTGCTCGTCGTCATCATCGTGCTCGGACTGCTCGTCGGCCTTGTCGGCCCGCGGCTCTTCGGCCACGTCGGCACCTCCAAGCAGGCGGCGGCGAAGGCACAGATCGAGCTGTTCGGCACGGCGCTCGACGCGTATCGGCTCGACGTCGGCTCGTATCCGACGTCGGCGCAGGGCCTCCAGGCGCTCGTCACGAATCCCAACGTCCCGAACTGGAACGGGCCGTATCTCAAGAAGCGCGAGCTCCCGCTCGATCCCTGGGACGCTCCGTACAAGTACGCGTGCTGTCCGGGCCAGCACGACGATTACGACCTGTGGTCCGAGGGAGCGGACAAGGCGCCCGGCGGAGAAGGGGAGAACGCCGACGTCACGTCATGGCAGTCCTTGAAGTCGCGGAAGGCGGCCCAGTAGTCGGCGCCCCGCGCCGGTGCGCACGATCCGAGCGGGGCTTCACCCTCCTCGAGCTGATCGTGACGCTCCTGATCCTGATGCTCCTCGTCGGGCTGTCGGTCCCCGTCGTCGGCCGCAGCAGCGACGCGGTTCGCAGCCGCGCCGAGGTCGCAGGCTTCTCGGCCGTCCTGCGTCAGGCGCGCGAGCGTGCCATCACCACCCGGCTGTCGCACACCGTCGTGATCGATCCGACCAATCGGGTCATGACCGTGCTCGTCGGCCCCGACGGTGACGTCAAAGACAAACGCCCTCTGCCCGAGCGGCTCAGCGTCGAGGCGACGCCGCCGCCCGCGCTGACCGTGCGCTTCGAGCCCCAGGGCACGTCGAGCGGCGCCGAGTACAAGGTCAAGACGGGTGACGTCGTCTATCGCGTGACCGTGGATCCGATTACGGGCCGCGTGAAGAGCACCAAGCTGTGAGCTCTCGACCGCATCGCGTCCCTCGGATCGAGCGGCGGATGCGACAGGGCTCCGCGGGACTCCGCCGCCCCCGCCGCTTCATCACAGCGGCGCGCATGCAAACGGGGTTCACGCTCCTCGAGGTGCTCGTCGCGCTCGCCATCCTGGGCCTCGCCATCGTGGTCTCGATCCAGGGCTTCGCCTCGGGGCTCCGGCTCCTGAAGCTGTCCGGCGAGCACCAGGAGGCCATGCTGCTCGCCGACCTCAAGGCGCGCGAGATCACCGCGCCGACGCAACCCGGCCGTGACAGCGGCACGCAGGGCCCCTTCGCCTGGGAGCGCGAGGTCAAGCAGGTCGTCGCCCCCGACCTCGAGGTCGAAGGCCGCACGGTGAAGTGGCGGCAGTGGGAGGTCGACGTGCACGTGCGTTGGGGTGAGTCGCGGCAGGTCACGGTCGCGACGCTGCGCACGGTGGCCGGCGACGGCGACACCCGACTCACGAGGCCCCCACGGTGAGGCGCTCGCGCGGCTTCACCTTGCTGGAGCTGCTCATCGCTCTCGCGATCGTCGGCTTGCTGCTCACCATCGCCTTCAGCGGTCTGCGCGTGGCGATGGCGGCGTGGACGCGCGGTGAAGATCGGGCGGAGGCGCACCAGCACGTGCGCGCGCTTGCCTTCACGATGGCGCGCGCGCTCGGTGCCGCGTATCCGTATCGCGGGGCGAAGGGCGAGGCGCCGGAAGTGATCTTGCTGTTCAACGGCTCGCAGGAGAAGCTCGAGTTCGTGACGCAGGCGCCGCCGCTGCCGCTGCAGGCGCCGATCGCGTTCACGGCCGTGGTCATCTCACTCGAATCAGGCGAGGAGAAAGGTCTGGTCGTTCGCGAGCGCGCGCTGCCGAACCGCGATCCGTTCACCAAGGGCGAGATCGTCATGCGCGACCCGGCGGTGACGTCGCTCGCGTTCAAGTTCCAGAGCGAGGACGGCGACTGGTTGGAGACCTGGGACGCGCAGGACCTCAAAGCGATCCCGCGCGGCGTCCAGCTGACCCTCGGCGCCACGATCAACGGCCGGACGCAGACCCTGCCGCCGATCACGGTGACCTTGCGGGCGACGGGCGGGGTGGTGCGGTGAGCGCGCAGCGCGGCTTCGCACTCCTCGCCGTGCTGCTCGTCCTGGCGATGGTCGGCATACTCGGGGCCGAGTTCGCCTATTCGATGCGGCTGGAGGCGACGTCCGTCCGCGCGTACAAGGACACGCTGACCGGCGCCCACCTCGCCGAGGCCGGGATCGAGCAAGCGATCCGCGAGATCGCCGGCGACGTGATGTACGCCGTCCTCGCCGAAGACGGCAACCTGACCTTCTACAATCGGCTGCGCCAGGAGATGAAGCGGCTGCCCCGGACCAATGTCCCGCTCGGGGCGGGGCACTTCTCCTATCGCATCACGGACGAAGAGGCGCGTCTCAACCTCAACGTGGCGACTCCCGATCGCGTCGAGCGCCTCCTCATCGCTCTCGGGCTCGAAAAGTCGGACCGCGACACCATCAACGACAGTCTTCAGGACTGGCGCGACCCCAACGACGACCATCGGGCCAACGGGGCGGAGAGCGACGACTACTACCTCAAGCTGCCGCTGCCCTATCGGGCCAAGAACGGCAACCTCGACTCGATCACGGAGCTGCTGCAGATCAAGGGGATCACGCCCGCGCTCTACCACGGCTCCGCCGGCAAGCCGGGTCTGGCGGCGTTCGTCACCGTGAAGTCACCCGGCCAGGTGAATCTCAACACGGCGTCCTGCGTCGTCCTCCGCGCCGCCGGATTCGGGGATGCTGAGTGCGCGGTCGTCGAGCAGAACCGGCGTGAGGGACCGTACATCGCGGTGCCCGGACAGTTCGGCGGTCGGGGCCTCTCGCTCACCACCCGCACGTTCCGAATCGAAGCGGACGGGATCATCGACGGCCAGGTGCGCGCGCAGCTGACCGCCATCATCCAGCGGCGCACGGAGACGGCCGGCGACACCGTGACGGTGCTCGAATGGTCGGGCATTCGGTAACCTGAAAAGTTTTGCAATTCGCGGGCTTGTCCCTTAAATTACCGGGATGAACTTCAAGCCACTCCGGGCCTCGATCGTGCTCCTCGGCGACCGCCTGGCGGTCGCCGCCCTGAGCGGCTCGCGGGTGGAGGCCTTCATCGTGGAGGCGGAGACCCCGGCCGCCGCGCTCCGTGCCGAGCTCGACGCGCGCGGTCTGCCGGCGCACCAGGCCGCCCTCGGGCTGGCCCGCAGTGCCGTCACGGTCAAGCCGATCGACCTGCCCGCCGTGGCCGGTGACGTTCGACAAATGGTCGGATTCGAGCTGGAACGCCACCTGCCCTTTCCCGCCGAAGAGGCGTCGTACGACTTCGTCGTCCTGCCCAACGGCGCGGGCCCCGACCGGCCGGCCGGGGGCGACCAGCGCGTCCTCATCGCCGCGGCCGATCGGCGGGTCGTGGACGCTGCATTGCGGGTGGCAACCGATGCGCGATTACGACCGCTGTCGCTGACAGTTGCCGCCCATAACCTGCCGAACCTCGCGAAGCTGTCGCGGGGGGCGCACATCGCCTGGGTGCATCGGGCGGCTGGCGCCACCGACGTGCTCCTGCTTGCCGGCGATACGGTCGTCCTCAGCCGGAGTCTCCCCGGAACGGACGAGCTGCTGGTCGCCGAGGAGCTCAAGCGCTCGCTGCTCGCGCTGCGGTGGCGTAGCTGCGATACCGTCTGGGTGTCGGGAGACCCTGAGACGGCACAGGTCCCCGGACCGAACCCGCTCGCCGAGCTCGGCGCGCCGGTAACCGAACCGGCGTGGACGTCCCGCGCCGCGCACCAGCTCGACGCGCTCGCCGAGGAGCACCGCGGCGCGCTGCAGCTCGCCCTCGCCGTCGCGGTCGGGCGCGGCGTGCGCCCGCTCGAGCTGCTCCCCACCGCGGTTCGGCCGCGCAGGCTCACACGGCAACAGACGTTCACCGTCGGCATGGCGGCCGCCACGGCGCTGCTCGCGATCATCGCGCTGCTCGCCCCCGGCTGGCGCGAGCAGCGACATCTGAGCCGCATCGACCGCGAAATCGCCCGGCTGGACCCGGACGTGAAAGCGGTCGACCGCGTCCTGCGCGACCTCGAGCGGAAGCGAAAGCTGCTGACGATCGTCGACGCCGTGGAAGCCGCCGGCGTTCGGCCGCTGCCCGTTCTGCGTGAGCTGACGGAAGTCCTTCCCAACGACGCCTGGCTCACGACCGTTTCGCTCGACGCCAAGGGCGTGGAGCTGACGGGGGCCGCCTCCGCCGCGAGCGCGCTGATTCCGCTGCTCGAGAACTCGCCGCGCCTAGAGCGTGTGGAATTCTCCTCGCCGGTCACGCGGGGGCGAGACAACCGCGAGCAATTCCGAATTCGCGCGTCATGGGAGGCGGCCGGCGCCGTCGCGCCGCCGAGCGCGGCGCCACCGGCGGCGAGCGCGCCCGTGCCGCCGCCGAGCAATCCGGGCGTGACGATCACGCCGACGCCGGTGCCGGAGCAGCCGCGACGAGCCGCCCCGCCGACGTTCGGAGGAGCACCCCGACAATGATGCGATTGCTGGCCCGCTTCTCTCCACGCGAGCGCGCGATCATCGTTGGCGGCGCTGCCGTTCTGGCGGTCATCGCCTTGTGGCTCTTCGTGGTGACGCCACTGCGGGAGCACAGCACGGCCACCGCCGATCTCGTGCCCGAGCGCGAGCGCCTGCTCGTGCGCCGGATGGACCTGCTCGCACGCCGGGGGCAAATCGCCGCCGAGCTCGAAGTCGCCAACGCGCGCATCGAGCGGCTCAACGCGCGGCTGCTGACCGCGGCGTCGCCGGCCGTGGTCGCGTCCGAGCTGCAGAAGCTCGTGAAAGACATGGCCGCGGAAGCCCGGACGGAGATTCGCAGCGAGCGGATCCTGCCGCCCGAGGAGCGTGGCGACCTGCTGGAGATTCCGGTGGAAATCGCGGTCTCGGCGGAGATCCGGCAGCTCGTGGATCTCCTGGCGCGGGTCGAGGGCGCGCAAAAAATGTTGACGGTCAAAGACCTGAGAGTCAGAGTAGTCAACGTCAGCCAACCCAAAGAGTTGCTGGCAACGCTGACCGTATCGGGCTTCATTCTGCCACCCGCTAAAGCCAAAACATGATGTCGAGGAGGCTCGTGGCTGCGAACCTTGCGCTGGCTGTCGTCGGGGCGGTGCTGATCCTCTACATCGCGCGGCAATTCATGGCGCCGATGCCGCTGCCCGTGGCTGGGCGCCGCGCCGCAGCCTCGGCGGTGGCGGCGCCGCCCGCCGAGATGCCTCGCGCCCCCGCGAGCGCCTACAACGTCGTGGCCGCGCGCAACCTGTTCAGTCCAAGCCGCTCGGAGGCGCCCTCCGGCACTCTCGTGGCGAGCGGTCCGCTCGTGCGCCCGAACCTGTTTGGCGTCGTCGTTCGGCCGAGCGGCTCGATCGCCTATCTCGAAGACCCGACGACCAAGCGCATCGCCGGCTACCGCGTCGGGGACCGAATCATGGGCGGTACCGTGCAGACCATCCAGGCGGACTCGGTCACGATTGACGCGCCCGGCGGAGCGATGGACGTGCGCCTGCACGATCCCGGCAGGCCGCGCGCAGCGCCCGCGGCCGTCTCCGCGGCGCCACAGGCGGCGCCCGCGCTGCCCGGCGTGATTCCGCCCGCGGCGCCGTCGGCGGCCCAGCCGCCTCCGCCGCAGATCGCGCAGCCGCCGGTGCAACCGGGCCAGCCGCAGCCCGGTCAACAGCCGGCGATCCTGCCGACTCCGCCACCGACAGTCGTGGGGCCGGCACAGCCCCCGGCCGTCACGGCGCCGCCGGTCATTCCGGGCCGACGACCGCTTCCCCCGAATCTGCTGCGGCGTATGCCACCGGGCACGACTGATGGTTCGCAACAGTAAGCTCAACGCCGTCATCGCCGGCGCGCTGGTCGTGTCGCTCGTCGGCGGATGCGCGCAAAAGCGTACGCCGGCGCCGAAGATCGCGACGCCGCCCGACGGTCCGCTACCGGCGCCGACGGTAACCGTTCAGACAGAGCCGGCCACACCGCCGCTGCCCCCCGTTTCGGTCGGCCCGCGGACCGGGGAGCCCGTCGCGCCACAGCCTGCGCCCACGCCACCCGCAGCGCCGGTACGCCCGACGCCACCGCCCGCGCCCACGACGCCGACGACGACGCCGAGCGGGCGGTTCATCGTGCTGAACTTCGACAACGCCGACATCGAGACCGTCATTCACGCGGCGAGCGAGATCGTCGGGTTCAACTACGTGCTGTCGCCCGACGTCCGCGGCAAGGTCACCGTGCAGACGTCAGGTCGCATCCCGCAGGAAGACGTCTTCGGCGTGCTGCTCGGCATTCTCGAGGTGCACGGGTTCACCGCCGTGCAATCGGGCAACCTCTACAAGATCGTCCGCGTCGAGGGCGCGCGCGAGCGCGCGGTGCCGACGATCGTCGGCGACGTGCCGGTCGATCGGCGCACGCCCGACGAGATCATCACGCAGATCGTCCCGGTCCGCTACGCGTCGGTCAACGATCTGGGTGTGCTCCTGCGACCGTTCGTCTCGTCGCGCGGCACGCTCGTGGCGAACCGCGAGACCAACGTGCTCATCATCACCGACGCGGCCTCCAACATTCGACGCGTGCTCGACATCATCAAGCTCGTCGACGTGCAGGTCTCGCTCGACGAGCTGCAGATCATTCCCGTCAGCTTCGCCGACGCGACAGAGGTCGCGACGATTCTCAATCAGCTGTTCGCCGGAGGCCGCCTGCGTGCCGCCGGAGCCCCCGGCGCGCCGGCCGTGGCGCCCACGCCGGGGACCCCGCCGAGTCCGGGCGGCGCGCCGACCGTCGAGCGGCAGCCGCTCGTCATCGCCGAGAAGCGCTCGAACTCGGTCATCGTCCACGGCCGAAAGACCGAGATCGAGATGGTCCGCCGCATCCTGACGCAGCTCGACATCAACGTGACGGGCGGGCGCCGCGTGTTCATCTACTTCGCGGAGAACGCGAAGTCCAAGGACCTCGCGGCGACGCTGAACGCGATCTACGGCGCCAAGGAAACCGTGTCGACCGCGGCGCCGACGCCGCCCTTGACCGGTCGGCCGGCGGGACAGCCGCCACCGCCGCCACCGCCGCCGCCGACTTCCGCGCCGGGCGCGCCGCTCTCGCCCGGCCTCGCGGACATCGGCCTGGCAGAGGGCCAGTTCCGTTTCATCGCCGACGAGACGACGAACTCGGTCATCGTCACGACGACGCCGCGCCAGTGGGTGGACATCGAGCCGACGGTGCGGTCGCTCGACAAGATGCCGCGGCAGGTGCTGATCGAGGTGCTCGTGGCCGAGATCACGCTGAACGAGGACACGTCGCTCGGCCTCGACTGGGCGCTCAAAGAGGGCAAGTTCAACCTCGCCCAGCAGTCGATCACGACGTCAACGAGCGGCACGCCGCCGATCACGCCGCCCTCAGGCTTCAGCAGCCTCGGCGCGGCGACGGCCATCGCGGGGCTGCCGGGCGCGGGCCTCACCGCCTTCACATTTGCCACCGACAGGTTCTTCGCGATGCTCAACGCGCTGGCGTCCGACAACCGCGTGAACGTCGTGAGCAACCCGCACGTGATGACGTCGGAGAACAAGAAGGCGATCATCAACGTGTCCACGTCGGTGCCGATCATCACCGGCCAGCAGACGAGCACGGTCAGCACGCCCGGCCAGACGGCGGGCAGCACCAGCACGACGATCACGACCGGCGGCGTGAACCAGACCGTGGAGTATCGCGACGCGGGCGTGATCCTCACCGTGACGCCGCGCATCGGCGAGCGCGGCACCGTCGCGCTCGACGTCAAGCAGGAGGTCAACTCGGTGGGTCCGGCCGTGGCGCCCACCAACTCGCCCTCGTTCCTCAAGCGCGAGGCCGAGACGTCCGTGGTCCTGCTCAACAACCAGACGCTGGTGCTCGGCGGACTGATCCAGGACAAGCGCACGCTCAACCAGCGCGGAGTGCCGATCCTCTACAAGATTCCGGTGTTCGGCTTCCTGTTCGGATTCAAGGAGAACATCATCGAGAAGAGCGAGCTGGTGCTGCTGATCACGCCGCGCGTGGTCGGCACGCCGCTCGACGCCCAGCGCATCACGGACGAGATGCGGCGCGCGACGCCGGAGCTGAGCGATGCGCTGCGCAAGGCGCCGCGGCCGCCGACGACCGCTCCGCCGCTGCCCGGCGTGCCCGTTCCAGTGCCGGTCCCGCCGCCGACGAGCAGTGCGCCGGCGCCCGAGCGCATGCCGATCGTTCCCGGCACGCTGCCGCCCGCGACCGCTCCGCCGCCGGCCGGCGTGCCGCCGATTCCCTCGGCGCCGCCGCCTCCGCGCTGACGCCGGGCGCGACGCGCTCGCGACGAACGGCGCGCTCAGCGGCCGGTGAATTTCGGCGGGCGCTTCTCGAAGAAGGCCGCGAGCCCCTCCTGATGATCCTCGGACGAGATGGCGATGCCCTGCGAAAAGGCCTCGAGGTCGAGCGCGGCGGCGAGATCCGACGTCGACGCGCGATTGACCATGTGCTTGGCCATCGTCAACACCGCCGGCGGACCGCCGGCGATCTTCTCGGCGAGCGCGCGCGTCGTCGTCGTCAGCTCGGCCACGGGCACGACGCGGTTGACGAGCCCGATGCGCGCGGCCTCGGCGGCGTCGATGATGTCGGCCGTGAAGATCAGCTCCTTGGCGCGCGCGAGACCGACCACGCGGGACAAGAGCCAGGTGCCACCGCCGTCCGGAACGAGGCCGATCTTCCAGAACACCTCGCCGAACTTCACCCGCTCGGACGCAACGATGAGGTCGCAGCACAACGCGAGGTTCGAGCCGGCGCCGACCGCGTAACCATCCACCATCGCGATGGTCGGCTTGGGAAAGTCCACCAGCCGCAGCACGAGCCGGTTGAGCGACTCGACGCGCGCCCGGCCCTCGGCCGCGCTGTGCCGCTTCGCGCGCATCGTCTTGACGTCGCCACCGGCGCAGAAGTGGCCACCGGCGCCGGTGAGTACGACGACGCGCGCCGCCGCGTCGGCCTCGATCTCGTCGAGCACGGCCGCGAGCTCGCGCCGCATCACGAGGTCGAGCGCGTTGCGCGCTTCGGGACGATTCAGGGTGATCGTCGCGACGGCGCCGTCGCGCTCGACGAGGAGGGTCTGGTAGCCCACGGGTGTGCTCCTTTCAGGCCGCGAGGTCGTCGACGCGCCATCATAACGACCGGTCCGCGGGCTGTCCACACGCCGCGTGCTACACTCTGCGTGGTGTGATGCGCCTGATCGGCATGGTGCACCTGCCTCCGCTGCCCGGCAGTCCTCGCTGGGATGGCTCCATGGAGCGCGCGATCGCGGCCGCCGTGGCCGACGCGCAGGCACTCATCGACAACGGGATGGACGCCGTCATCGTCGAGAACTACGGCGACGTCCCCTTCACGCGTGGCCCCGCCGCGCCCGCAACCGTCGCGGCCATGGCCGTCATCGCGCGCGAGATCCGGCGCGCGGTTCCCAACGCGCCGCTCGGCGTCAACGTGCTGAAGTGCGACGCGCGCGCGGCGCTGGCCGTGGCCGCCGCCGTCGACGCGCGGTTCATCCGCGTCAACGTCCTGGCCGGCGCGGTGGTCGCCGATCAGGGCATCGTGCAGACCGACGCGTACGAGGTGCTGCGCGACCGACGGCTGCTCGGTGTGGAAGTCGCCATCTTCGCCGACGTGCAGGGCAAGCATGCCGTGCCCCTGGCGCCCATCGACGTCGAGCAGCAGGCGCGCGATCTCGCCTCGCGGTCGCTCGCCGACGGCCTCGTGGTGTCCGGCCGCGCCACCGGCGAGACGACGCCGATCGACGACGTCAAGCGCGTGCGCAGCGCCGTCCCCGACGTGCCGATCCTCGTCGGCAGCGGCGTGACGCCCGAGACCGCGCCGGAGCTCTTGTCGCTCGCCGACGCGCTGATCGTCGGCACGTCGCTCAAGCGGGACGGCGACGTGAGCAAGCCCGTCGACCCCGCGCGCGTGCGTCGGCTGGTCGACGCCGTCGGTGCGCGCTAGCCTCCGGCGCGCCCTCCTCGTCGGCGGTGCGCTCGTCGTCCTGGTCGCCGGCTGCCGCAGCGTGGCGCCCGAGCACGCCGGCGCGCTGAATCCGCGTCTCGGCGAGCTGCTGCTCGTCGGATTTCACGGGACGACTCTGCAGGGCACTCCGCACCTCGACAGCCTGCTGTGTGAGGCGCGCGTGGCCGGGGTCATCCTCTTCGCGCGCAACATCGTCGACGCACAGCAGACGGCGCGGCTCACCCGCGATCTGATCGCGCGCGCCCGCGAGTGCACCGGGCAGGCGCTGCTGGTGGCGGTCGACGCCGAGGGAGGCCGCGTGATGCGCCTGGGGCCGGCGGCCGGCTGGACCGCAACGCCGTCGCATCAGGATCTCGGCGAGGCGGGCGATCTCGCGCAGACAGAGCTCGAGGCGCGCCGCATCGGCGGCATGCTGCGCGAGGCCGGCATCAACTGGAACCTCGCGCCGGTCGTGGACGTCGGTTACAACCCGGCGAATCCGGTCATCGTCGGATACGGGCGCTCGTTCGGCGCCAATCCCAAGCTGGTGGCCGCTCAGGCGCGCGCGTACATCACGGGCATGCACGCGGCGGGTATCCTCACCGCCCTGAAGCACTTCCCCGGACACGGCTCGAGCGTCGGCGACTCCCACGCGGGCTTCGTCGACGTCACGGAAACCGCGCGGCCCGAAGCCGAGCTCATGCCCTACCGGCTCTTGATCGCCGAGGGGCTGGTGGATGCCGTGATGACCGCGCACGTCTACAACCGTCACGTCGACGCCTGGGTGCCGGCCACGCTGTCGCGACCCACCATCGATGGATTGCTGCGCAGAGAGCTCGGCTGGCGTGGCGTCGTCGTGAGCGACGACATGCGGATGGGTGCGATCGAGCAGCACTATGGGGCGGGGGACGCCGCGGTCAGGGCGCTACGGGCGGGTGTGGACCTCGTCCTCATCGCGGACGATCGCCTCCCCGGCGGACGCTGGGCTTCGGCCGACGTCCTCAAAGCGATCCGCCGCGCCGTGCGTCGCGGCCGCCTGCCGGCCGACCGCGTTGACGATGCTTTGGCGCGCATCACCGCGCTCAGGTCTCGATTGACCCCCCCTGCCGAGGTTCGCTAGGCTCTTTGGGTGAGGGTCAGGCGCGACTTTCCACTGCCGCTCAAGCTCAAGCTCAGCCTGCTCATTACCTCGCTCGTCGCGCTCACCGTGGTGCTCGTCGGCGGCTCGCTCCTGGACCGTCAGAAGCAGGCGCTGACCAAAGCCGTCACCAAGCGCGGTGAGACGATCGCCGCCAACCTCGCGGGCGGCGCCAAGAGCGCGCTCGCGACGAACGACGACCTGTCGCTGAACATCCTCGTCAAGGAGGCGATGCAGGACCGCGATGTCGCCTACGTCGTGTTCACCGACGAGACGGGCATCGTGCGCGCGCACTCCGACGTGACGGCCATCGGCCGCCCGGTCGCACGGCCGTCCGCGCTGAAGCCGCCCGGTGATCGCCTGCTCGTGCAGACCTACACCCGAGGCGGTGCCGAGATCATCGACATCGCGGTGCCACTGGTGTTCAGCAAGACGCGGCTGGGCACCCTGTACGTGGGATTCGGCAAGGACGCGATCAACGCCGCCGTCAGCCAGGCTCGCAACCAGGCCCTGGCCATCACGGCCGTCATGGTCGTCCTCTGCCTCGGCGGCGCGGTCGCGCTCGCCACGCTGCTGGCGCGGCCGATCCACCGGCTCATGGACGCCACCGACGCGGTGGCGCAGGGCGACTTCAGCGTGTCGCTGCCCGTGACGTCGCGCGACGAGCTCGGCGTGCTGACCGAATCCTTCAACCGTATGGCGCGCAGCCTGCGCGAGAAGGAGATGATCAAGCGCGCGTTCACCCGATACGTGGCGCGCGAGGTCGTCGAGGAGGTGCTGAAAGACCCCGAGCACGCGATGCTCAGCGGCGAGCGGCGCGAAGCGACCGTCCTCTTCTGCGACATCCGCGGCTTCACCTCGATGTCCGAGCGCCTGTCACCGGAACAGGTGGTGAGCCTGCTCAACGAGTTCTACACGCTGATGATCGAGACCGTCTTCAAGCACGACGGCACACTCGATAAGTTCCTCGGCGACGCCGTCATGGCGGTGTTCGGTGCACCGATCGCGCATCCCGATCACGCGGCGCGCGCGGTGCTGACGGCGCTCGACATGCGCCGGGCGATCGGCGAGCTGGGCGACCGCCGCCGCGCGGCGGGGCTGGACGCGTTCGAGGTCGGCATCGGCGTCAGCCTCGGCGAGGTGGTGGCCGGCACCGTGGGCACCGAGGAGCGCATGGAGTACACGGTCATCGGCGACAGCGTGAACGTCGCGTCCCGGCTGCAGGATCGCGCGCGGCCGGGCTCGATTCTTCTCTCGCGCCGCACGTACGAAGCGGTGAGCGATCTCGTCGACGCCAAGTCGCTCGGTGCGCTGAAGGTCAAGGGCAAGGAGGAAGAGGTCGAGGTGTACGAGGTGCGAGGGCTGTGCGCGCGCTGAGCCTTCTCGTCGCGGGGCTCGTACTCGGCGGATGCGCGACGCTCGGCGTCAATCGGCCGACCGTGGCCCGCGGGGGTGGCGGCGTCGTGGTCGGCGAGTCGGACGACTTCGTAGTCGTCGTGCCGTCGCGGACGGAGCACCCCGATAGCCTCGCGCGGACGTATCTCGGCGACGCCTCGAAGGGATGGATGATCGAGGACTTCAACGGCGGCCGGCGCGTCTTCAAGGCCGGCGAGCGCGTCGTGGTGCCCAGGCGGCCGTGGAACGTGTCGGGCGTGGAGCCCACCGGCTACCAGCTCGTGCCGATCCTCGTCTACCACAACCTCGGCGCCCAATCGAAAGGCCGGCTCGTGCTCGGCGCCGATGCGTTCGCCGAGCAGATGCGCTACCTCAAGCGCGAGGGCTACCGCGTGGTGACGCTGACGGAGTTCGTCGACTGGCTTCGCCTCAAGCGTCAGCTGCCGCGCAAGTCCGTCGTCCTGACGTTCGACGACGGCTACCAGGCCTTCCGCGTCTACGCCTACCCCGTCCTCAAGAAGCTCGGTTTTTCGGCCACGCTGTTCGTGTACACGGACTACGTCGGGGCCGGTCGCAACGCGCTGTCGTGGGACGAGCTCAAGAGCCTCGCCGCCGAAGGCTTCGACGTCCAGGCGCACAGCAAGACGCACGCAGATCTTCGGCGCGCCTCCGGTGAGACGGACGCGCAATACGCCCGCCGCATGCAGGCGGAGCTCGCCGAGCCGCCGCGGCTGTTCGAGCGACAACTCGGGCGCGGGGTGCAGTTCCTCGCGTACCCCTACGGTCGCGTCGACGATGCCGTGCTCGCGCGCGTACGCGAGCACGGGTACGCGGCCGCCTTCACCGTGCGGCGCGAGAGCAATCCGGCGTTCGTGCGGCCGCTCGAGATCAACCGCAGCCAGATCTACTCGGAGATGACCCTCGAGCAGTTCGCGCGCAACTTGAACCTCTTCCACCAGGAGAACCTGCGATGAGGCTCGCCGCCGCGCTCGGCGCGGCGCTGGTGGTGGGCGGCTGCATGACGGTACCGACCCGCCCGGAGCTGCTCGCCCCCACGCGCGCGCGGGCCAAGGCGCTCGAGCGCGATGGTCAGCTCCGCCCCGCCCTGCTCGAGTGGAAGGTGGCGCGCGCGATCGATCCCGGCGATGCGGATGCGCGCGCGAACGAGGCGCGGCTGACGGCGCGCATCGAGGGGCTCGTGGCGGCAAAGCTCGGCGACGCGCGCGCGGCGCTGCAGCGCGGCGCTTCGCTCCAGGCGCGTCACGCACTGCTGTCGGCGCTGGCGCTCGATCCCTCGAACGCATCGGCCGCCGAGCTGCTGCGCGGCATCGGCGACGTCGAGTTCGCCACCCACATCGTGCGTGCGGGAGAGACGCTGGCGTCGGTCGCCGAGCGCTACTACGGCGATCGTACGCGCGCCGAGGTGATCTGGGAGACCAACCGGCTGCCGCCCGGCAAACCGCTCGCGGTGGGCGCGGTGCTGCGGATCCCGGAGATTCGCGGCGTGCCGTTCCACGCGCCGGGCCGCACACCGCCCGCCGCCGCCGTGGCCGCCGTCGCGCCGCCGCGCGGGGCCGAGCGCGCCGCCGCGCCACCGCCGGACGAGCCGCCGGAGGTCAATCCGCTGCTGGCCGACGTGCGCGATGCCGTCGAGCGCAAGGAATTCGCCAGCGCGCTGGCCGATCTCGACCGCTTCCTCGCGGACAATCCGCGCGATCGCGAGGGCGCGGAGCTGCGAAAGCTCGCGCTCTATCGGCAGGGCCAGAGCGCGTACGAGGACAAGAAGTACGACGACTCGTACCGATCGCTCACGCTGCTCGCGAAGCTGCAGCCCAATTACCAGGACGGCGCCGCGCTCCTGCAGCTGGCGCGGCGTCAGGTCGTCGACCAGCACTACCTGCAGGGCATCCGGCTCTACCGCGAGGAGAAGCTGCCCGAAGCGATCGCGGAGTGGAAGCTCGTGCTCGACATCGATCCGCAGAACGTCAATGCGCGGCGCAACCTCGAGCAGGCCGAGCGCCTGCTCAAGGCTCTCGAGCAGCGCAAGCCGCGCTAGCCGCGGCCGCGCCGTCTCCCCTTCGCTCACGACGCGATACGATCGACGTCGGCTCGTGCCGGCAGCGACGGCTGAGCGCCCTGCTTCGTGCACGCGAGCGCAGCGCACGCGTTGGCGAAGCGCAGGGCGGAGTCGATGTCGCGCCTCTCGGCGAGCGCCACCGCCAGCGCGCCGTTGAACGCATCGCCCGCCGCCGTCGTGTCAACCGCCTCGACCTTCACGCCCGTCACGCGATGCTCGCCCGCGCGGCCGCAACAATATGCGCCGTTCGGGCCCAGCGTGACGACGACCGTGCCAGCGCCGCGCGCCACCAGCGCCGCCGCCGCGGCGTCGTACCGCGCTTGGCCGCTCAGACGCGTCGCCTCGCCGGCGTTGGGCGTGAGGTAGTCGACGAGGTCCAGTCGATCGAGCGGCGCGCGCGGCACCGGCGCCGGGTTGAGGACGGTCGTCGCCCGCTGCTGGCGCGCCCGGGCCAGTGCGGCCGTGACGCATTCGAGCGAAATCTCGCACGAGATGACCACGATCTCCGCCCACGCGAAGTCCTCGGCCCGCGCGTGCACGTGCGCGGGCGTGAGCGTCCGGTTCGCGCCGGGCGCCACGCCGATCTGGTTGCGTCCCGCGCGATCGACGAAGATCAGCGCGGTGCCGGTCGCCACGCCGATCGTGGTCGCGATCCCTCCCACGCCGATGCCCTCGGCCATCAGACCCGCGCGCACGTCCCGGCCGGACGCGTCGTCTCCCACACAGGCGATCAGCCGCACGTCGGCGCCGAGCCGGCGCGCCGCCACCGCCTGGTTCGCGCCCTTTCCGCCGCGTGCGACGACCAGCGTGCCCTCGCTCACGGTCTCGCCCTGCTCGGGCAGGCGGTCGAGCGCCACCGTGAAGTCCGCGTTGGCCGAGCCGACAACTAGTACGCGCGGCACGCCCGTGCTCGAGAAGCGCCACGGCTTGGCCGGGGCGCGACGAGTGTGGGGGGTATGGGGGGCCATATCGTGGCCCCCCATCTCACGAGTACGCGGGGCACACGCGGGCTCGAGACGCGCCATGGCTTTGCCGGGGCGCGACGAGTGTGGGGGGTATGGGGGGCCATATCGTGTCCCCCCATCTCAGTAGTACGCGGGCCATAGCCGTTCCTCGAACAGGCGCAAGAATCGCGGCGCGTCGACGACCCGCGCGAAGCGCGCGTTGGCCGCGCCCTCGGCGCGGCGTGTCTCACCGTCGCGGCCGATGGTCAGACGGATCGGCTCCCACACGACGAGGCTCGGGTCGAGCGCCACGCCGACCGCGAGCGGATCGTGCAGATCCATGCCGCGCCGACCGTGCTGTTCGTCCATCCGGAGCGCGAAGTCGGTGAACTGGCGGATACTGTCGGCCGCCGCGGCTGGAGCGCGCACGAGCGCCGCTTTCAGCGCGGCGCGCTCGAGCACGACCTGGCGCGTGGCATCGAGCGGCACCAGATCGAGCGGGATGCCGGCGTCGACCACGCGCGCCAGCGCCTCCGGATCGACGTGCGCGTTGAACTCGGCGCCCGGCGTCACGTTGCCGGGCACGTCTACGGCGCCGCCCATCGCAACCAGCCGACCGGCACGGCCGATCGCGGCCGCGTCCCTCTCGAGCGCCCGCGCCAGGTTCGTGAGCGGCCCGAGCGCGATGATCGTGAGGTCGGGCCCGTAGCGACGCGCGGTCTCGACGATCACGCCGGCTGCGTCGGAGGACGCGACGCTTCCCTTCACGTCGGCCCAGTCCAGCAGGTCGCCGAGGCCGTCGGTGCCATGGTAGGGGGCGACCCGCAAGGGCCGCGCCAGCGGCTGCGCGGCGCCCGAGACCACCAGCGGCGGAGGCGAGGGGCGGCGCAGCTCGAGCAAGCGCAGCGCGTTACGCGTGCCCGCCTCCAGGGAGACGTTGCCGGCGACGACCGTGACGACGTCGACCGTCCACTCCGGCGAGCCCCAGGCGAGCAGGAGCGCGAGCGCATCGTCGATTCCAGGATCCGTGTCGATCAGTACGTGGCGCATGGAATCGCTCGGCGCAGATGACGAATCCTATACAATGGCAACCACCCATCGGGAAAGGAGGAGCCTGGATGGACATCGAGATTCTCTACTGCGGCGAGTGAAACTATCTGCCCCAGGCCTCCAGTTTGCAGGCCGCCATCAAGGACAAGTACGGCATCAACGCCACGCTGCGCGAGGGCGCGGGCGGCATCTTCGAGGTCTTCATCGACAAGAAGGTCGCGTACTCGAACCAGGAGACGTACCGCTTCCCGGAGAACGAAGAGATCTTCGAGAAGATCGAGGCCGCTAAGAAGGCGTAGCCGCACGCTCCAGCTCCTCCCGGAATCGCGGGTGGGCCACGGCGATCAGCGCCGCGGCCCTCTCCCGTTCGCCCCGCCCCTTCAGCTTCGCCGCCCCATGCTCGGTCACGATCCAGTCCGCAAGATACCTCGGTGTCGTCACCGCCGCGCCCGTCCCCAGCCGCGACACGATCCGTGAGACCTCGCCATCGCGGCCCGTCGACGGCAGCGCGATGATCGAAGCGCCGCCGCGCGAGCGGCTGGCGCCAAGCGCGAAGTCGAACTGGCCGCCGATGCCCGCCACCTGCCGCGCGCCGAGACTTTCCGCGGTCACCTGGCCGGTCAGATCGATCTCGAGCGCGGAGTTGATCGCCACGAATCGGTCGAGGCGCGCGATGACGTCGGGGTCGTGCACGAACCCCGAGGACTCCATGTTCACGCGCTCGTTGTCGCGCACGAAGTCGAAGAGCCGCCGCGTACCCATCGCCTCGGCAATGTCCATGCGTCCACGGTGCAGCGGCTTGGCCGCGCACGTCACGACGCCGCGCTCGACCAGCCCCACCCCGGCGTCGACCAGCAGCGAGTGCAGCGCCAGGTCGCGATGGCCGTCGAGCGCCTCGAGCACGGCCTGCGGGATGCCGCCCACGCCCACCTGGACCGTGGCTCGGTCTGGCACGAGCTCCGCCACGTGACGGCCGATGGCCCGCTCGACCTCTCCGACGACCGGCGGCGGATACTCCAGCAGCGGCTCGTCGACGTCGACGTACACGTCGATCTGGCTTTCGTGCAGCCAGCAGTTACCGCGCGTGCGCGGCATGTTCGGGTTCACCTGGGCGATCACGAGCGGCGCGGTGCGTGCCGCAGGCAGCGCCACGCCGACGGCGATGCCCAACGAGAGATACCCCGCGGCGTCCGGCGGCGCGGTGTGCACGATCACGCAGTCCGGCGCCCAGTGTCCGCCCCGCGCGAACTCCGTCACGAGATCGAAATAACGGACCGGCACGAACTCGACGCGCCCGCGTCGCCGCGCGTCGGCGAGACGCGCGGACATGTGCCACGTGGCGCCGCGCAGCGCCGCGTGCTCGGGCCGCGCGTACGCGGTGTCGCCGAGCTGGATGCCGCCCAGCACCGTCAGGTCGCGCAGCCGCTCACTCTGGGTAGCGATCTCCGTCAACAGCGCCGCCGGCTCGCCACAACCGGGCGGGACGAGCACCTTCATTCCAGGCCGCAGGCGCTCGACGGCCGCGCGCGGCGAGAGATGGGCGAAGTCACGTGGCATCGGCCGGGTTATGATAGCCCGTCGTGACGCGCGCCCTCGCGATCCTGGCACTGCTGGCCGTGCTGGCCGGCTGCGCCTCCCCACCGCCACGCCAGCCGTATCCGCGCTCCGGCTCGTCGCCGCGCGTGCGCTGCCTGAACGATCCGAACGAGACGCAGACGCGGCCGCTGTTCTTCCTGTTCTGCGCGGAGAGCCCGTAGGCGGACGAGGTTCCCTACGGCGCTTCGATCGTCGATACTCCCGCCCGCAGAAACCTCTCCACGCGCTCGCTGGGCGTCAGCCCCGGTGTCGCGTCGAGCTGCTCGGCCAATTCTTTCGCGGCGCGCTCGTGATCGGTCTCGACGGGCGGAGACACGGCAGGCGGCGTGACCTCGGCGCTCAGGCTCATGGGGGGGGTCGGTACGCAGGCTCGGTGCCTTGTCGAGCGAGGCGAACACGTCGACGGCGACGGCGGTGCGCGCGCCGAGCGGTCCCAGTTGCCATTTCTCAGTCAGCGACTTCAGAAGGCTCGTGTGGTCGAAGAGCTCTCCACACACTTGCGGCCTCAGCCACGGAGAGACGAACACCGCCGGTACGCGCACGCCGAGTCGATCGAACGCAAACCCATCGACGTTGTCGCCGTCGGGTGGCACGGCACCCGGTGGCGGGACGTGATCGGCGAACCCACCGTGCTCGTCGTACAGGATGACGAGAAGCGACGTCCTCCACAGTCGGTCGTTCGCGCGCAGCTCGTTGTAGACCTCCGCGATCAACCGCTGGCCACGAATCGGGTCATGCGGCGGATGATCGTCGTTCGGACCCATCGTGTACGCCGGCTCGAGGAACACGAAGTCGGGGAAGTCGTTTTCCTTGCCGTGCGCCAGGTACTTGAACAGAAACAGCGGATAGTAGCTGCGCGATGGGTCGTAACCCGTGCTCGTATCACCAACGCGCTGATCACTCAGCAATAGCGCGAGCGGGACGTCGCCATAGTAGGCTCGCGACGAGCGGCCCGCCTCGAAGAGCCTCAGAAAGATGCTGGGTTGGTCGTAGACGAGCGGGCTCGGCATTACGACACGACCACGCGCGGTGCCGCTCAGCATGAAGAGCCGATTCGTCCACGTGGGACCGGGTACGGAGGCGTGCCACCGGTCACACACGGCAAAGGTCTTGGCGAGCGTGTGCAGCGGTGCCAGTGAGCCATCGGGATAGAACGACATGACCTTCTGCCGCTGCTCACGTGTGGTCGCGGGGTGCCTGAGAGCATAGTTCGCGACGAAGCCACCGTTGGCGTTCTGCAGCTGCGTCAGGACATCCGGCGTTTCGTGCTGTGGATCGGGGTTGACAATCCGCGCCGCCGGATCCCACCACTTCCCAAGCGGTGTCTGCGCGTAGTCGTTCTGGCCATCGCTGTTGGACCACTGCGACGACGCGCCATTGACACCCGGCAAGCCGCCCAGCATGTGATCGAACGATCGATTCTCGAGCGCCAGGACGATGACGTGCTTGATCTGCGGGAACGAATCGGCCATGCGTCGCCAGCATACCCGCGTTGGATCGCAGCACTGCTACTATGACCGCGTGACCACCCGCGTCGCGCTCGTCACCGGCGGCGGCCGGGGCATCGGCCGCGCTATCACGCTACGCCTGGCCGGCGACGGTCTCGCCGTCGCCATCGCTGCGCGCTCGCGCGATCAGCTCGACGACACCGCCCGCACGGCCGGCTCCCGCGCGCTGCCGCTCGTGCTGGATGTCACCGACGCGGCGGCAATCGCCGCGGCGGTCGAGCGCACGGAGCGCGAGCTCGGACCCATCGACGTGCTCGTCAACAATGCCGGCATCGCGGAGTCGGCGCAGTTCGCGACGACCGAGCCTGAATTCTGGGATCGGCACTTCATCGTGAACGTCCGCGCACCGTATCTGCTGACCCGCGCCGTGCTGCCCGGCATGCTGGCGCGGCGCTGGGGCCGCATCGTCAATGTCGCCTCGCTGGCGGGTCTGTTCGGCTCGCCGTACGTCACGGCCTATACCGCGTCCAAGCACGCGCTCGTCGGCTTCACGCGCGCGCTGGCCAGTGAGGTCTCGGGCAAGGGCGTCACGGTCAACGCGCTCTGCCCGGGCTTCACGGCCACCGACATCGTGTGGAACGGCGCCCGCAACATCGTGGCGAAGACCGGCAAATCGTTCGATGATGCCGTGCGCGCGCTGGCCGAGATGAATCCCGGACGGCGCCTCATCGAGCCCGAGGAGGTCGCCGACGCCGCCGCTCAGTTGCTGGCCGACGATGTGACAAACGGAGATACGATCGTGCTCGACGGTACCGCGCCAGTACCGAAAGGAGTACCCCGATGAAGGGCCACATCTCCGCTGTGCTTCCCCGCACGCTGCCGAAACCAAGAGGCTTTTCGTATGCCATGGAGGTCAGGAGCGGCCGTGTCGTCTTCATCGCCGGGCAGGTGGCCGTGAACGCGGCCGGCGCCATCGTCGGACGCGGCGATCTCGTCGCACAGTTCCGGCAGACGTGTGCGAATCTACAGGCCGTGCTCACCGCGGCCGGCGGCGAGATGACGGACGTCGTCAAGCTCACCATCTACGTCCTCGACGTCGCCGACTACAAGAAGCACATGAGCGCCATCGGCGAGGTATACCGCGAATACTTCGGCAAGCACTTCCCGGCCATGACCCTCGTCGGCGTGCGCGATCTCTTCGACGCCGCCGACGGCGCGCTGATCGAGATCGAAGGGTACGCGGCGCTGGCGTGAGCGCGGTGGCCGAGCGTTTCAAGATTCGCCACCGTCTGCCCGCGGCGCAGTGGCCGACCCGTGAGCAGGCTGCCCGCGCGCGCCTGTTCCAGCCCGCGCGCATCGGTCCGATCGTGGCCCGGCAGCGGACGTGGGTGCCGGCCATGGTGCCGTGGCGCGCCACCGACGACGGCTTCGTCACCGACGAGGTCCTCGCCTGGTACGCGCGGTTCGCCGAGGGCCGGCCGGGCGTGCTCGTGGTCGAGGCCACGGGCATTCGCGACATCGCCAGCGGCCCGCTTCTGCGGATCGGCGACGATCGGTTCGTCCCCGGCCTGCGGCGGCTCGTCGAGACCGTGCGCGAGAAGAGCGCGGGCGAGACGCGGCTGTTCATCCAGGCGATCGACTTCGTGGCCGTGCGCCGTCGCACCGAGCCCCAGAAATTCCTGCGCCGCTTCCTCACGATCGACGACGCGCTGAGGCAGCGGCTGGCCGAGACGACGGGCGAAGCGGCGTGGAAGGACGCTCCGGAGAACGCGGTGCGCGAGCGGCTGGTGCAGGCCGAGCGGGCGCTGCTCGACGCGGCGCTGGACGAGCGCCAGCGTGAGGCGCTCGACTACGGCTACCGCGAGCGGATCTGGGACATGGACCTGCCACACATCCGCGAGCTCCCGCATGTGCTGCCCGGCCTCTTCGCCGAGGCGGGCCGCCGCGCCCGAGAGGCCGGGTTCGACGGCATCGAGCTACACTACGCCCACGCCTACACGATGGCGTCCTTCCTCTCGCGCCTCAACACGCGTGACGACGGCTACGGCGGGACGCGCGAGCACCGCGTGCGGCTGCCGGTCGAGGTCCTGCGTGCCGTGCGCGCGCGCGTCGGCGGCGACTACGTCGTCGGCATCCGCTATCTCGGTGACGACGTCGTCGCGGGCGGCAGTGACCTCGAGGACGCCGCGTGGTTCGGCGCGCGCTTCGCCGAGGCCGGCGTCGACTATCTGTCCGTCTCGAAGGGCGGACGCTTCGAGGACGCCAAGCAGCCACGCGTCGGCGAGGCCGTCTATCCCTACACCGGCCGCTCGGGTTACGAGTGCATGCCGACGGTCCTGTCGGACGAGCGCGGGCCGTTCGGCCGCAACGTGCCGCTCGCCGCGCGCATCCGCCACGCGGTGCACGAGGCGGGCTTCGACACGCCCGTCGTCACCAGCGGCGGCATCGGAACCTTCGAGCACGCCGAGGCCATTCTCGAGCGCGGCGAAGCGGACTTCGTCGCGGCCGCGCGGCAGTCGCTGGCCGATCCCGACTGGTTCCGCAAGATTCGTCTCGGCTACGGGCACCTCGTCCGGCGCTGCGAGTTCACCAACTACTGCGAGGGGCTCGACCAGCAGCACAAGCAGGTGACGTGCAAGCTCTGGGACCGCGTGGACGTCGACGCGCCCGAGGTGCGCCTCGCGCGCGACGGCAAGCGCCGGCTCTCCCCGCCGTCGTGGACACCGCCTGACACGGAGACGTGAGCTCCCTCACCTTCGTCGAGTAATCACTGCCCCCGGCTCACAGGATCGACTCCGGCGAAGGTCAGGAAGTCGATCATGCGAAAGTCTCCGGCCGGGGTCTGGTTCGTCGTCGGCAGCGTCGGTCGCCAGTGTGGTGACCACAGATATGAGTCGCGATCGAGCTGCAGCAGACCCAGGATCACCTCCCCGACGATGCGGCCGCCCACGGGACCCAGGTGCAGCCCGCCCGCCATGACCTCCGCTTCCTTGAGGATGTAGTACCAGAGCGGCGTCGACGCTTCGAGGTTCAGCTTGAACGGCTTCAGCTCTTCGAGGTGATCGGGCGTGAGCGATTCCACGCCCATGGCCTCGGCGATGGTTTGGCCGGAAGGCAAACTCCACGTGATCTGCCGCAGCAGATTGCGCTGCGGCAGCGCGGTAGGCGGCTGGCCGGACGCGATCGCTCCGAGGGGCAGGTTGAACAGCGGGCTGGAGATCTTCGTGTCGATCTGCTTGTTCGGCCGCACGTCGGCCCCGAGAACGCCGGTTCCGTTCGGGCGTGCGATGGAGCCGAAGTCGAAGAACGTCTGCCAGCCGATGAAGCGGCGCTTCGCCCGCGCTCCGCCGCGCAGGTCGCGAGGATCGGCCTCGCCTTCGGCGGCCGGGTCGAAGATCATGCCGAAGAACGGCTGGCCGTTGTCGCCCGCGAGATTGGCGCGATACGACGGGCGCACCATCGAATGACCGAATCGATAGGCCGCCGCCTGGAACTCCACGGGGATCTGCGCAACCCGCGGGCGGTAGAACTTGCGGCCGCCGAGCACGATGTCGTCGACCACAGCCTGACCAATGAAGAGCGGCAGGAACTCGTGCACGATCATCCACTGGTAATGCCAGGTGGTGAGCCGCCGCGCGCGGCGAAAGATCTCGTCGTCGTCGTCTTCGTGGTCGTTCCGCTGGACGAAGTCGACGGCATTGTTGTGGAACTTGAAGAAGGCCACCTGCAGACCGCCGATCATCACGTTCTCGTCGTTGCGAGGGTCCGAGATGATGGCTCTGGCGCTGGCGTCGCGCGGGACGTCTTCGAAGAGGCCGCCGCTCTCGAGCTTGAACTTCACCGCGCGGCCGCGCCGTCCGCGTTCGGGAACGAAGAACACGGCGTCCGGGCCGCCCGGGCCGTCACCGTAGACGGAATCCAGATCGAACGCCGGCGTTCGCGAGTTGGCCGAAGCGCCGGGTTCGGTCGGCACCCCGAGCCGCGACGACAGGTCGAAGGTCATGTCGTGATCCATGAACTGCCCCATGAACGTCGTGCCCGCCGTATGCGTGGGATTGTTCTTGTTGTTCGCGCTCAGCGTGAGGTCGGTAACGAGCAGCTGCGGACCCTTGCCGAGGTCGTCCTTGGCGTCGAGCAGCCCGCCGGGCTTGCCGATCTCGACCATGGCGGCCTTCAGCTCGTCCGTCACGCTGGTGAAGAAGGGCGGCAGCTCGGCGAAGATGCGGCCAAACCGATCCTCGCGAATCACGAAGCGACGGTGGTGTTCCTGGGCGAGCGCATCGGCGACTGCGATCAGTCTCGACGAGCCGGCGGCCGAGGCGCCGGCCGCCACGAGGCGGAGAAACGTTCGGCGACTGGTCATGCTGTGATCCTCGTTGTGGAACGGACGGTCCCGCTTGTGCGGATGAACGAGCACAACGCCGCGCATCGGCAACGACACCGGCAGGGGCGACGGCCTGCCGCCGCCCCTGCCGACTCGTCAGACGACGTTCGATCTAGTCTTCGTCGTCGTCGTGTCCGTGATCGTTACCCGTGCTGCGCGTGATCTTCCAGATCACGCCGGTGCCCGGAATCTGCGCCAGCGGCGCGTCTGCGGGATCCTTGAAGCCGTTGGCCGGGTCACTGCGGCCGAAGTCGCGTACGGCGCCGAAATCGACGACGTAGAGCGCCTCGTCCGGCCCGAACATGAGCGTCACGGGCCGATTGATACCGCGCAGCTGCGCGGCGAACGCCTGGCCGGTGTCGGCGTCGGCGGTGCTCTTGCACACCGGCAGCCCTTCCGAGGTGTGACTCTGGAACTTCTTGCGGCAGTTGAACGCGAAGCGCGCCTGGTCGGACACCGCGCCCTTGCCCCCGCTGAGGACGAAGTTCACGACCTCGACGTCGTGGCCGAGGATCGGCGTGCTCGTTCGGCGTGAGAAGCCGAAATCGCCCTCACGCGAGACGAGCGCGGCGCCGTGGCGCACCGAAGGACCGAGGAACGACTCGGGCGCGAAATCCGGTCCGACGACCGCGATGTCGGGCGGCTCCAGCGCCAGCGGAGCGACCGGCGTCTGCGGCTGCGCGTTGAGGACGTGCCTGACCGGCGTCGACCGGGCGGCAACGTTCGCGGCGCATTGCGCCTCGTTGAAGTTCAGCAGGAGCGGCGGGCCACAGACGTCGTCCGCGGGACCGCCGACGGGATTGAACTGCGCGCTCTCCGAGTCCACGCCGCCGAACAGATCCGGCCAGCCGTGCCAGTCGGGAGTGTTGTCCAGATTCAGCTTGCCGCAGTGCAGGCGGTCCGGTGAGTTGTTGGTCGGCCGCGCGCCGCGCTCGTCCTCTCCGTTCTCGGTGATGAAGAGGCAATCACCGAGCACGTGCCCGGCCGGCGGAAAGCGGATGCCAAAGGGGTTGCGATACCCCCACGATACCGGCTGGATCGTGCTCGACGGATCCGCCGCAGTGATGTTCGCTCTCAGGATCGCGCCGGTGCACATGCCGGGCTTGGTGGCGTCCTCGAAAGGCTGCACGACGGCGAGCGGCCGCTGGACACCGTGCTTGGAATAGCCGCTGCTTTTGTGCACGTCGCCGGAGTCGAACACGTTGGCGCTGAGCTGAATCTGCTGGCACGCGATCTCGTGCTCGTTCGGACCGTCGGGGCCGCCGTTGTCGTGGCCGACGACGGCCGAGTTCGTCGCAGACCCTTGCGACCAGTAGACGAAGTTGCCGCGTACGAGGATCTGCTCCGTCGGATGGTCGCCCGTCGGTAAACCGGTGATGAACGGCGTGACGGTGTTGGCCGCGACGTTGACGGTCACGATGCGAGAGCTGTGGTTCGGCCCCGCGGCGCCGCGCACGCCCTGATTGGAGTCGGTGGCGAACAGAGTTCCACCGGCGAAGACGTTCTGGAAGGCCAACCCAATGGCCGGGCCGTCGGGCTGGAACCCTCCTCCAGCCGCCGTCGGCTTGCCGAGCGGCCCCGCGAGCTTCTTACCCTTGTCGTCGAAGACCAGAATGTCAGGAGTGAGCGGGTTCGTCAGCGAGAACTTGCCGCCGAAGCCAGCGAACTCGTTGTTGTTGCACGCTCCCGGCAACCCCTTGCCGGATTCGAGGACGTAGACCTGGAAGTTCTTCTTGTCCCCTTTGAAAGCGATCGCCGTCGGGAAGTTGAGGTCCTTCGCGAAGACCTCGACCTTGTAGCCCTTGGGCAGCAGGATGTCCTGCCCCTTACTCGGGTTGTAGAAGACCGCCTCTCCCCCGGGATCCGCGCAGGCGGGGTTACTTCGAGTCTTCTTGTTATTGTCGTCGGCAAGGGAAATGCCAGACACCACCGTCAGCAGTAGGCCCGTGAGTACAGCAGCGAGTGCTACCCTCAACACTGAGTGCCTCATTATGGGATTCCCTCACTACTCCTTCAGGCTCACAGCTCGTCGGCACTCTCCGCGCGTCCTCGTATCACCCCCATTCGGCCCTTTGGTCTAACCGAGAGCCGGTCGGTTAGCCCTGTCGCGAATCACCGGCGGGTCGCAACGGCCCCGCACGAGTCGTCAATCAGACGTCAAGCGCGCGGAATACTGAACCTCTGCGCTCTTCGTTGTCAAGCCCGAAGAGCCGGGCGGCGTTGCTCGCGTGCGTCGTGCCGATTCGCGGTCATCGGCGCGACGTTGCGCGACGCGCGCGAGGAGCGTCGAATGATACGCGCGGCCACCTTCGTCGGGCTGGTGCTGCTGTTCCCCTCCCCGTGGTTCATGATCGCCGTGGGCGGCGTGCTGCCACTGCCCGTCTTCGTGGCCTACGGCATCGGCGGCGGTGGCGTCGTGCTGGCCATCTCGCTGGTGCACGTCATCATCTATGCGTGGCTCTTCGGGAAGATCGCGCGCTGGGTTGGGCGGCTCGCCGGTGAGGGCCCGGTTCGCCGGGGGTTCGTCAGCTTCCTCGTCGCGGCGGCGCTGTTGGCCGTCAGTATCCTGCCGATCTATGGCGGCGGCGAGAACCTGGCGTCGGGCGGTAAGCTGACGCACACTGCCTACCGCGTCTACCGCGATGCCTTCGCCGACCGGTTCGGGGGTGGCCGCCGCTGACCCGTTCGTGCATAATCGTCCTCACCGAGCAGTCGAAGCAGACGTATGAACCGACGATATCTCCGCTGGCTCGCCCTGGTGGTGCTCACCGTCGTCCTTGCGGCGGCGCCCGCGATCACCGAGGCCGGCCCATCGAGCGACAACTTGCTCGAGCTGGCCCGCGAGGGCGGCCCGTCCGTCGGGCTCGGTTTCGGCGTGCTGCCGCTTCACTGGGAGCTCATCGGCGCGCCGGCGTCCATGTCCGGCCCCACCATCGCGGACAACCGATTCGTCGGCGATCTGGAGCCGCGCGGCAAAGCGGTGTCGCTCGACGTCAAGCTGCGATGGCCGACGGCCGATCTGCCGATCGAGCCCTACGTCGTGCTCGGTCCTGCGCTGCTCGTCGATCGGCCTCAGGATGTCGCCAGCCTCATGGCGGTTCCGTCCGATCCAACGTTTCGGGTCGGCGCAAAGGCGGGCGCGGGGTTCAACTGGCGGCTGAGCCGCGAAGCCACGCTGTTCGGCTCGTACGACTTCACGACGACGAAGGTCGATGGGGCCTTTAGCTCACCGGGAAGCAAGGCGCCGGCGACGAACTCTCCCACCGGCTACGATCTGCTGTACGGCGTTCGCTTCCGCTACTGACTCCGCGCTCTCCCCTCGCGTTTCACAACCGGGCATCGAGCACATCGAGCGCGCGCGCCCGGCAGTCACCGTGAGCAGGGATGTGCGCAGCCTCAGACGCTCGGCGTGCCGTCGTCCGGCGCGCCGTTGTCGGACGTCGCATCGCTCGCGGCACCGTTGTGGGCTTGCTTGCGGTGCCGGCCCAGATGCATCGGCAGCTGGAAGCGCCGGCCGCACTCGTCGCATAGCAGCGGGCCCTCGTTCGACTCGCGCGGCACGCGCGCGGGCGCTTTTGCGCGCTCCGCGCGATCGCCGAGGAAGCGGCGAACCGATTCGGCCTGCGCCTTGGAGATGCGACGGCGTCCGATGCGGGCGAGGCGCGCGTCCTCGCTCTCCTGGCGCGCGAATTTTTCCGAGAGCTTCATCCCCCATCGAGAGTACCAAAGACCGCTCGACCAACACGACACAATAGGCGGGTGCAGATCGAGCGGCTCACCCATCTGCAACCGGGCGACCTGACAGCGCTCATCGCCGAGAGCGAGCATCAGGGCCAGACGTTCGTGCGGCGCCTGGCCGACGAGTGGGCCGGCGGTGCCAACCGCTTCGATCGCACGGGAGAGGCGCTGTTCGCGGTGCGCGTTGGCGGCGCCATCGTGGCCGTCGGCGGCCTGAACGTCGATCCCTACGCCGGCGATCCCGGCATCGGCCGCGTTCGCCACCTCTACGTCCTCACGGCACACCAGCGGCGCGGCCTCGGCGCGCGGCTCGTCGCCGCGATCGTCGAGGCGGCGCGCGGCCCCTTCCACACGCTGCGTCTGAGCACGTTCAACCCCGACGCCGCGCGCCTGTACGAGCGGCTCGGCTTTCGACCGCGCGCCGACGCGAACAGGAGCACCCACGTCATGGTCAGCACTCGTCTGCGCGTCATCGCCCCGCAGCTCCTCGTGGACGATCTCGAGGCCGCGATCGCGTATTACCGTGATCGCCTGGGCTTCAGCCTGAATTTCAGGTACGAGGGCTTCTACGCCGCCGTCGGCCGTGACGGCGTGCTCGTACATCTCAAGTGCGCTCCCAAGACGCAGAGCGATCGCGTGCATCGCCGCGAGCACGAGCATCTCGACGCGTACGTCGCGGTGACCGGCGTCGAGGCCCTGTACGCCGAGTTGCAGTCGCGCGGCGCGCGCATCATCAAGCCGCTCGGCGCGCGGCCATGGGGCCACACCGACTTCTACGTCGAGGACGCCGACGGCTACATCCTGTGCTTCAGCGAGGAGACGAGCTGATCAGACGAACAGGCCGCCGTACAGCCACCACTCGAGCATCGCGGTCCGGCGCAGGTATCTCATGGCCCGACGCTACGCGTCGGCGGCCCTGAAGGAAATTTACAAGTTCTTTCCGTCTCGTTAAGAACCGCTTAAGCTAGCCCGCCATGCTCGGCTTCTCCCAGCTGCGGGCGTTCGAGGCGGTGACGCGCACCGGCTCGTTCACCAAGGCCGCCGAACGGCTGCACGTGACCATTCCGGCCGTCAGCCTGCAGATCCGCCAGCTCGAGCGCGAGCACGGCGTGCGCCTGTTCGATCGTATCGGGCGGCGCGTGCGGCTGACGCCCGCCGGTGAGGCGCTGCGCCAGTACGCCGACCGCATCTTCACGCTGGCCCGCGACGCCGAGCGCGCGCTGCAAGGCACCGCCGACTTCCGCGGCACGCGCCTGCGCCTGGCCGCCACGCCGACGACGGCCGGCTACTATCTCGCCTCGTTCTGGAAGCGCCTGCGCCGCCGCTACCCCGGGCTGCAGCTCGAGGTGTCCGTCCACAACACGCGCGTCGTCCGCGAGCGGCTGCTGGCGTTCGACGACGACCTGGGCATGCTCGGCGGCCCGGCCGAGCAGGGTGCCTTGATCGTGCGCTCCTTTGCGCGCGACACGATGGTGGCGATCGTTTCGCCGGACCACGCGTGGGCCAGGCGCAAGTCCGTCACGCTGCAGGCGCTCGGCCGTGAGCTGCTCATCCTGCGCGAGCCCGGCTCGGCCGGGCGCGACCGGCTGGAGCGCGCGCTGCGTACGGCGGGCATCGAGCCGCGCGCGGTCATGGAGCTCGCCTCGACGGAAGCCATCAAGCAGGCCGTGGAGGCCAACGGCGGCGTCGGCATCCTGGCGCGTGCTGTCGTCGAGCGCGACGTGCGCGGCGGCCACCTGCGCGCCCTACGCGTGACCGGCGGGGATCTGAGGCTGGAGCTGGCCTTCGCCTATCACCGCGAGCGTGCGGACTCCCCGTTGCTCCGAGCGGTGCTCGCCGCGATCATCGGGGCCTCGCGACCGCTGAAGACCAAACAATAACGGCGTGCCCACCGTGAATCGGTGAGGCACGCCGTCCGTAAATCCCGGTTGGGGGTGCTCTGTCGCCTTAGCTGCGTCGCCGCCAGGCGTAACCGCCGATGCCAACCAGTCCGAGGCTGAGCAGCATCACGGTCGCCGGCGCCGGAACGGCGGTGGACGCGGACGCGAACTCGAAGTTCGGGTTGGCGTACTGCAGTGTACTGTGCTGATCCGGGAAGGCGAGCGTGGGGCCGAAGGTGAACAGATCGAGAGAACCCAGCGTGATCCCCGCCGCAGGGTTGAAACCTGACGTGGAGACGGCGATATCATCGGTCGCGTTGCCGAGGTTGTGCCCGCCGATCACGTATGAGCCCGCCGCCAAATTGAAGGGCGCGATCGAGATGAACCGATAGTCTCCCACGAGAGTGCCGGCATTTCCGGACGGCACGACGGCATGCACCAGAAGGGCGCCGCCCGAGGTGAAGATGCCGACATCGTGGGGCCCGTTGAGACCATTTCGACCGGCGTCGAGATAGCCGAGGGCAGTGACGGAAAGCGCGCCCGAAGTGCTGAACGCCCAACCGGTCGTGTAGTCGCGAGCATCAGGGACTGCATTGATGTTACTCGGCGAAATCGCGAGGGTGTCGGCGGTCGCCTGGCCGACCACGCCGACCATCAGTGCGAGCACTGCAATAGCGACAACTCTCGAGATCCTCATAACTTGTCCCCTCCGAGAATTTCGTGCGCGCCCGGGGAGTGCATCAGCCGTGCCGTAGCTGTAGCCGCCTGGTCGCTCGCGTGAACTCATCGATTTCGCGCGCGGAATCATCGCGCCGCGCACGCTAAACGCTTTACGCCTCGCGGCGGCCCGCTGAGATTGTCAAAGAATCCGTCGGTAATCCCCGTCGTGCTGTCGTCGGGGTTGACGACGGTTTCAAAGAACGGTCACGCAGCGGAGTCGGCGCGCACTACGACCCCATCGAAAGGGGTTGGACGACGGGGGCAGCACACCAATAGCCGCTACCGGTCGGGATGACGAATAGGCACTGGGAAACGTAGCGTGAAGTGTCAAGAACTTCGACGCGAGACGTCGCTGGCGGTCGGGATCATCACGGCGCGCGTCGACGCTCATGCGGCTGCCCTGAACCAAGGGCACCGTGCACGAGACTCCGTGAGCCGCCACGGACGAGACCGCGCGCCGCCCCAGCAAATACGCAAGTGGCGCGTGGCGCAGGCCTTGCCTCAGCCCGAACGCCGTTGTGATCGTCTCCAACCGCCGCCGCCTCGTCGTCACAACTCGCTCAGTCGCGCTCATCGTGCTGTGCGCGATGCTCACGCCGACCAGGCCGCTCGCGCAGGCGCCCAGCATCCATTACGTCTACGACGAGCTGAATCGTCTCGTCGCCGTCGTCGATCAACGGGGCAATGCGGCGACGTATACCTACGATGCCGTCGGCAACATCCTGCGCGTCGACCGCTTCGACGCCACCGCCGACACGGGCGGCGTCGCGATTTCGTTGTTCACTCCCTCCGCCGGCGCCGCCGGCTCCACCGTTCAAGTCTTTGGTCGCGGCTTCGGCGCGAGCATCGCGCAGAACTCGTTGTCCTTCGACGGCCATCCAGCACAGGTCGTCGCCGCGGCACCCAACAGGCTCGTCGCGACGGTGCCCTCCGACGCCACGACCGGACCGCTTAGCGTCGCCGCGCCGGCGGGTTCGGCACGATCGAATGCGGTGTTCCGCGTTCTCCGCCCATTCGGGATCACCCCGGAGATGGCGTCGCTCCGCGTGAGCGGACGTCTCGCGTTCATGGCTTCGGACACATTCGTGCGCTGGGCTGTGAACGGATTGCCCGGCGGCGATCCGACGATTGGAACGATCAGCGCGGACGGCATCTACACGGCGCCGACGGCGATTCCCGTGCCCTCGACGGTCACGATCACAGCAACGCATCGGGATGACGCGACACTCACCGCGTCCGCCTTTGTCACAATCCTTCCGGCTTTCGAGCTGTTCCTCGCCTCGCGGCCGGTGAGCGTGATGAGCGCGGCGGCGCCGCTCGTCATGGATCGCTCTGTCGGAGCCTCCGTCAGCGTGCTCGCCTCGCCACCCACCGCCAGGCTCGCCACCGGGCCGGCGGTGTCGATCCAGCTCGAGCCCGTGGTGCTCGCGCTGGTACCGTCCGGCACCGCGCCGGGGGAAACGCTCCCGCTCACCATCACCGGCCGCGGATTCGGCACGGCCATGTCGGTCCTCTTCCTCAAGAGCAACGTCGTCGATCCGGCGTTCAGCATCGAGGACCTTCTGATCAGCGCCGACGGAACCACGGCGACGGCGCGCGTCCGCGTCGCCCCCCACGCGTCGAGCGGCCCACGCGTCGTGCAGATCGTGACACCCGATGCGGTGTCGACGTCGGCCGGAACGGGCGGCAACGTGTTCTCGATCCAGTGACGACCATCACCAGGAGGCGGCCATGCGCGCGCTCGGCGTCATCGCGTTCGTGTTCTGCATCACCATCACGGCCATGCTCGATCTCGCGCTCGCGCAAAGCTTCAGCAGCGGGAGCACCGGCGCCGATGGCGCGTTCACGCCGATCGCCGACACGACGCTCACGCTGCCGCCGAACGGCGTCTTCAACTTCACGACCGTGACGATTCCAGCGGGCGTGACGGTTCGCTTCACGCGCAACGTCCCCAACACGCCGGTCACGCTGCTGGCCAGCGGCAACGTCGGCATCGCCGGCACCATCGACGTCTCGGCCACCAGCGGCGGCAACGTTGTGAATGGCACGTTCCTCGGCAACAACGCGGGGATCGGTGGCCCCGGCGGCTTCAACGGCGGCGCCGGCGCGAACGGTGTGGCTTCGACCGGCGGCGGAACGGGCCTGGGGCCCGGCGGCGGCGGTGCGGGCACCGGAGGTGGGTTTGCGACCGCCGGCGGCGTCGTATCGCCGACGGGAACGCCGGGCGCGCCATACGGCAATGCCGACCTGCTGCCCCTCGTCGGAGGCTCCGGCGGCGGCGGCGGCGACGCTGCCCTTGGCACCACGAGCGCGGGCGGCGGAGGTGGCGGCGGCGCAATCGTCATCGCATCCTCCGGCACGATCTCTCTCACCGGCACGATCAACGCGCGCGGCGGAAACGGCGGTGGCGGCAACAATCCCGGGGGCGGCGGCAGCGGCGGCGCGGTGCGGCTTGTCGCGACGGCGATCAGCGGCGCCAATGGCACGATCGACGTGCGCGGCGGCTCGGGCAACAGTGGCGTCGGCATCTCGAGCGGCGGCGGCTCCGTAGGGCGGCTTCGTATCGAGGCCTACACGAACACCACGGCCCTCAACGTCAACAACGTCGCACCGTCGATTGCGGCACCCTCGACAGTCGCGCTCGCGAATGGTCCCGCACTGACGATCACCTCGATTGGCGGCGTGCCCGCACCTGCCGTGCCGACGGCTTCGTTCAACACGCCAGACGTCACGCTGCCGGCGGCGAGCACACAGCCCGTCACCGTCACGCTGGCCGGCACGAACATTCCGCCCGGCACGCAGGTGCGCGTCACGGTAAATGGCCAGACGGGCGGAAGCGTGGCGGCCACCACCGCGCTGACCGGGACGCTCGCGGCGACGACCGCTTCCGTCGCCGTCACGATCCCGACGAATCGGCCCTGCGTCGTGAGCGCGTCAGCGATCTTCACGCTGGCCGCGGCCACGGTTGGCGCCGATATCGTCGCCAGCCGGCCTCACTGACATGCGACGCTGCTTGCTCCGGCGCGGGCTCGTGCGCGTTGTGTTCGAGGCGCTGGTCATCGTGCAGCTCGGCCATCTCGGCGAGCATCTCGTGCAGATCGCACAGATCCATCTCCTCGGCTGGCCCGCGCCGCAGGCGCGCGGCCTCGTCGCCGCTTTCGATGTCGAGACGGCGCACTTCATCTGGAACATCGGTGTCCTTGTTGCGGTAGCCTGGCTGCTGCGCGCGGGCGCGCGTTCGGCTCCACTCGTCACAACGTTCGCGTGGGCGGCCGCGCACACGATCGAGCACGCGTACCTGATCACGCGGGCGGTGCTGAGCGGACTCGAGGGCGCGCCGGGCATTCTCGGCGCCGGAGGCCTGCTCACCACCATCGGCGTCTCGCTGCCCGGCCTCACGACGTGGACGCGGCCCACCGTCCACCTCGTCTGGAACGCCATTGAAGTTGCTTTGCTCGTGCTGGCATACGTCACATTCGCATGGCCGTGGCTACGCCTGTGGAGTCGCCGCGCGTTGACCGTCGCGCCCGGCGCCGTGGCCGGCGCACTTGGCGCGCTCACGCTCGCCTCGTCGACCACTCGCGCCGATCAGCCTGTAGCGGCGCTGGCGCCGTTCGACGTCGTCCTGGACGGCCGCCGTGAGCTCATTGGTGTGGCGGTTGCCGACGACGACACTCGATACGTATCCGATCGCAGCGATGGTCGCGTGTATCGCCTGAGCGCGGCGGGTGTGGTGACGATCGCTGCCGCGAATCTCGAGCGACCTGCCGGCCTGGCGATCGACACCGAGGGGCGACTGCTGATCGTCGAAGAGCACGCCGGCCGCATCGTGCGACTCGAAGACGACGGCTCGCTCACCGTCGTGGCGAGCGGTCTCACGACGCCGCGCTGGATCGTCGCCGCCGGCGACGACACGGTCTACGTCACCGCCCATCGGGGCGGCTCGTCCGATCACGACGACCGCGCGGTCATCCTGCGCGTCGACATCAATAGCGGCGCCGCGTCCGAGGTCGCGTCGAACATCCGCTCCGCGGAAGGCCTCGCGCGCGTAAACGGAAGCCTGATCGTCGCCTGCCAAGGGCTCACGAGTGGTCCCAGCTCCGACGGCGTGCTCCTTCGGTATCCCGTCCTGCCCGACGGTCGGCTCGGCACGGCCATCTCCTGGATCGGCATCGGGCTCAAGCAGCCCGTCGGTGTCGCCGGTGACGCGCTCGGCGCCGTCTATATCGCCTCGAAGGAGTTGACGCTCGAGAAAGACAGCGTCAAGCGCGCTATCGGGAAGGTGCAGCCCGGCGGCGTGCTCACCGGCTTCGCCGAGAATCTCTCCGATCCCCAGGGTCTCGCGCTCGCGTCCGACGGGGACCTGTACGTCGCCGATGGCAAGTCCGGACGTCTCTACCGGTTCCGCGCGCCGCCAGCCCCGCGACTGCAGATCCCGGCGCGCTTCAGCGTCTCGCCGATTGCGACGATCACCGGAACGGCTCAGGCGGATGCCCGCGTCGATGTGTTCGTGAACGATACGCTCCACGCGGTGTCGAGCCTCGTCGGTGCCACCGGCCGCTTCGCCCTTGACGTCAGGCTCGTGCCGAATGCCATGAACGGGTTGGACGTCTTCGCGACCGCGCATCGCGGTGATGGCCTGACGTCGCCGGCGGCCGAGACACAGATCACGTACGACGATCGCGCGCCAGGCATCGAGTTCGTCGCTCCCTTCACCGGCGCGCACATCCGCGGTCTCGCGCGCATCACAGGCCGCGCACGCGACGACGGCAGCGGCGTCGCTGGCGTCATGGTGCATGCATCGGGCCGAGCGCTGTCGAGCACCACCGATCCGGCGCTCCCCGCAGCAGTCCTGACCCTGTCCGCCGTCTGGGACACGACCACGGTCGGCGATGGCGCCCACGTGCTGTCGCTGCGTGCCCTCGACATGGCGGGTCACGAATCACCCGTCGTCACGCGCTCGATCATCGTCGACAACACGGCGCCGGACACGCTGATCACGAGCGGCCCCGACGGTGACGTCGCGAGTGGCCCGGCGACCTTCACGTTCACCGGGAGCGACGCGATCACGGCTCCGCCCGATCTGGTGTTCGCCTGGCGCGTCGATGGTGGTGTCTGGAGCGAATTCGCGGCAGCGACGAGCGTAATGGTGAACGACCTTGCGGACGGACCGCACCTCTTCGAGGTGAAGGCGCGCGATCGTGCCGGCAACGAGGATGCCACGCCCGCGCGCCGAGCGTTTCAGGTCGCGCTCAGCCCCGCACTGGCGGCCCTCGTGCCGTCGACGGGCACGGCCGGGACGCTGGTGACCATCAGCGGCCGCGGCTTCACTCCGGGCCCGGCGGCGGTCGCGTTCAATGGGACGTCGGCCGTCGTACGCAGCGCGACCCGGGACAGAATCGTCACGACGGTCCCGATCGGCGCGACCAGCGGGCCGGTCGTCGTCACGACGGCTCGCGGCGCCTCGAGCCGTCCGTTCACGGTGACGACGACGGCTGACGTCAGCCTCGCCGTCGTTCCCACCGTCGCGACTTCCATACCGGGCACGCAGGTGAGCTATGCGCTCACCGTTGACGCCAGCGGGGCATTCACGAGTCTCGTGGCGCTGAGCGTGTCGGGATTGCCTGCGGGCGTGAGCGCCGAGTTCGCTCCGAGCGCGTTTCTGGCGCCGGGCCAGATCGGCGAGCTACGACTCCGCATCGCGGCCGACGCCGCAGCCGGCAGCACGCCGGTGACGATCACTGCCGACGCCACGATCGACGGCGTCGCGCGGTCGATGCGCGCGATGCCGACGCTGACGATCGGCACCGTGGGACAGACCACAATCGCCGGGCGCATCCTTCTCGCGTCCGGCGAGCCGCTGCCCGGAGTCGTGATCGCGATCGGCGCCACGCGCGCCACGAGCGACGCGGCGGGAAACTTTCTGCTGCTGGCGCCGCCGAGCGGGACCCAGATGATGGGCATCGACGCGAACGCCGCCCGGGCGGGCTTGCCGATCTATGCGATGGACGTCACGGTCGTCCCCGGACGCGTCATCACGCTCGCGCCCGCGTGGCTGACACCACCGCCGCCTCCGGATCGGTTCGTTGCGATCGCGAACGCCGCCGCGGACCAGGTCATTACGGATGACCGCTTTCCCGGCGTCGCATTCACGTTACCCGCTGGCGTCACGATCACCGGCTGGGACGGAACGCCGAAGACGAAAATCGCGATCGAGCGCATTGCGGCAGACAGACTTCCGGTCCCGCCGCCCCCCGGACGGACCCGCTCGCTGTTCCAGCTCTTCTTCGGCACACCGATGGGCGGCGTGCCGTCGGCCCCGTTGCCCGTCACGCTGCCCAATGATCTCGGTCTCGACCCCGGCCGCACCGCGCAGCTCTGGTACTACGATGCCGCGCCAATCGCCGGCGTGCCCGCCGCGTGGCGGCTGGCCGGGACCGGTACCGTGAGCGCCGACGGGCGCACGATCGCGTCCGATGCCGGCGTTGGCATCGCGCGATTCTGCGGCGTGTGCGGCCTGACCTGCTTCCTCGACAACGAGGATGCGCAGCCCTCGGCGGACGAAGGCACCCCCGAAGACGGAGAACCGGTGAACCTCGCCATGGGGCAGCATCTCGTGGACGCCGTCGACCTGCTGCAGCCTGGCCGCATCCCCGCCGTCGTCTATCGCAGCTACAACCCGTTCGATGCCTTCGGTCGCATCGCCGGCTTCGAGCTGTTTCTCGGGCAGGGCTGGGCGCTGTCCGTGGACGTGGCTCTCCTCGATGTCAACGCGTCCGTCCGACGGCTCGTGATGCCGGGCAATGCGCGCTATGAGTTCGCCCGTGAGCCGGACGGACGATTCGTCAACCGAGGCCATCCGCGCTTTCGCGGCGCGGCCATCATCGCAGAGCCTGATGGTGCGCAGACGCTGCGCTTTTCGAACGGCACCCGATGGTGGTTCCGCTCCGGCTGGGTCGGTCGCGGGCGAACACAGCCGATCGCCGGGCTCAACCTGCTCGTCGAGCAGCGCGATCGGCACGACAACACGCTGACGATCGCGCGCGACCACAACGGCGGGGTCAGCACCCTGACACAATCCGACGGCCGCACAATCGTCTTCACGACCGCTCTGCTGGTCCCGGAGGACCCCACGTCGGCGCGGCTCACGCAGGCTCGCGACGCGCTCGGCCGAACGGTCCGATACGGCTACGAGCCCACGTCGCGTCGGCTGGTGTCGGTCGTCGACGCGGCCGGCGGCGAAACCCGTTACACCTACGATGGCGCCGGCCGGATTCTCAGCATTCGCGATCAGAAAGGGATCACGTACGTCAGGAACTCGTACGACGCCAACGGGCGCGTGAGCGCGCAGGAGATGCCCGACGGCGGCGTGTGGCGCTATGCCTACGAAGGCCCCGTCGGAGCGCACACGCTCGTGCGGGTCACGAACCCTCGCAGCCACACGACGACGCACCGGCTGGGCGCGGGCGGACGCGGCGACGAGGTCGTGGATGCACTCGGCCAGATGACGCGCGCGGACCGTGACGCGACGGGCCTCGCCACCGCTGTCTCCGACGCGCTCGGCCGTGCCGCGCGTGTCGACTACGACGGCGCGGGACGTCCGGTCACGGCCGTCGATCGTCAGGGAAACCGCTGGTCGTTCACGTACGAGGCGAGCTTCGGTCACGTGGAGACGATCTCCGATCCGCTCGGCAACGTGACCAGATTCGAATACGACGGCGTCGGCAATCTCACCGCACGGGTGAATCCCGAAGGCGATCGTCTGACGTTCACCTACGACGCCGGCGGTGCTCCCATGGCCGTTACCGATGCGCTCGGCCGAACGACGACCTACACGTATGATCTCGCCGGCAACGTCACCAGCATTCGAGATCCGCGCGGCAATACCGCCGTTTTCGAGCACGACGCCGGCGCGCGGCTGATCAAGGCCATCGACCCGAACGGCGCGGTGACGCGATGGCTCTATGACGCCCTCAATCGCGTGACGCATCTCATCGACGCGCGCGGTGGCACCTCGCGATTCACATACGACACCAAGGGCAGCCTGCTCGAATTCGTGGACGCGCAGGGTGGCACGACCACCTACACCTACGATGCGATGGACCGGCCGGTCACGCGCGCCGACGCGCTGGGGCGGACGAAGACCTTTGCCTACGACCTCAACGGCAACGTCGTCAGAGTCGTCGACGCGGCCGGCCAGATCACGCAACACGAATATGATGCCCTGAACCGCCGCATCCGGACGACACACGCCGACGGGACGGTCGTCGAATACTCCTACGATGCCGTCGGTCGGCTGATCCGCGTGATCGACAGCGACGGCGGCCCCGTCCTCCTGACCTATGACGGCGATCGTCTGGTGGAGGAGATCACGGCGCATGGAGTCGTCCGCTATACCTACGACAGCCTCGGACGCCGGCGCACCGTGGGCGTCGATGGTGGCGTGGCCACGACGTACGAATACGACCGCAACTCGCGGCTCAGGACACTGAGCGAGGCGGGTTGGGGGGTGATGGCGCTCGAGTACTTCGCGACGGGGCAGCTGCAGCGTCGCACGCTCCCGAATTCGCTGTCGACCCGCTATGACTATGACGAGCTCGGTCGTGTCGCACGGATGACCTACGAGCGTGCGGGCCTCGTTCTCGGTGATCTGACGTACCAGTATGACGCCGCCGGCCGCCGGACCGGCCTCGGCGGAAGCCTGGCGCGCACGCGGCTGCCACAGCCGATCACGATGTCGAGCTACGACGCCGCGAATCAGCAGTTGGCATTCGGCGGCTACACGCTGACATACGACGGTAGAGGGAATGCCACGGCGCTCATGGGCCCCGAGGGCGTCGCGGAGATGGCCTGGGACGCACGTGATCGCCTGCGACGGGTCACCGGGCCGAACGCAACGCTGGAGTTCTCGTATGACGCCCTCGGTCGGCGCACGCTGCGGCTGGGCGAAGACGTCTCGCTCTTTCAGTACGCCGGTGGCGATGTCGTGCGCGAGCATCGCAACGGCCTCGACATCGCCTATCTCCGCGGGCTCGGCGCCGACGAGACGCTGGGGCAGGAGCGCTCTCTCGCCTACATGGTCGACGCCACGCGCAGCACGATCGGCCTGGTCGACGACACCGGCGTCGTCATTCAGACGTTCGCCTATGATCCCTTCGGCGCGGCCGAGACGTCGGGCAGTGTGGATCGCGTGCGCTATCAGTTCACCGGTCGCGAACGCGACGCGGACTGGCTGTACTACTACCGCGCGCGCTACTACAGCCCGACGCTGATGCGGTTCCTCCAGCCCGATCCCCTGGGCATCCGTGGCGAGCCGAATGCGTATGCGTACGCGATGAACAGCCCCATCGCGAATATCGACCCGTCTGGCCTGCGGACCTACATCGCACACGGCTGCTGCAACCCGGATCTGGCGGCCGTTCGAGACTTCGGAACGGCATTGAAGATCACCGACCCGGACATTCGCTTTTTCGACTGGTCCAGCAAGCTGTTCTTCGACGTCATTCCATCGTCGAAGACGCCGTCGGAAGCCATGCTGGACCGAATCGTCCGCGATTTGATCGACATGCCGCTGCAGCCCGGCGAGAAGCTGAACCTGATCGGCCACAGCGCGGGTGGCGTCATCGTCAACAACGTGGCGAACGGGCTTCGCGCCCGAGGGATCGCCGTCGACAACATGATCACGCTCGGCACGCCGTTGTCGCCCGGCATGCTCAACGCCCCCTTGCCTCATGACGTCGCGGTGACGAATTTCACGTCCGCCTCGACCGGAGACCTCCTCGCCAATACGCTGAGCGGACCGAACGTGATCAACGTTCCGGTCGCGAATATCACACCAGCAGGCACCGCCGATTTCCTGACCGCGCACACGCGCTATTGGAGCAACGCCATGGTTCTGTCGGTCGTTCAGCAGCTCATCAAGCCGTGAAGCTCAACCGGCGCTCGTTCATTGCACTGTGCACCGCTGGCGCCGTCACCGCCCCCCGCCGAGCCGACACGGTCAAACGATACTGGACGCTCCCCGGCGATATCGACGCCTGGGCGGTCTCGAGCGGGGAAATCTTTGCCGTCGGCTCGCGACTCGTCGTCGTCGACCCCGTCACCGGCCGAGAGCTCCGCACTGCCCGTCTCTGTCCTCCACCGGCGGCGGCACGCGTGCTCAGCGTCACCGCCACTCCGACCGCCGTCGTCTTCGGATGGTATGGATGGAAAGGTGAAGGGCGCATCGTCTGCGCCGACTCGCGATCGCTCAAAGCTCGCTGGCAGCGCAAACTGCCGTGGCCGGACGAAGAGCGGGAATTGTCGCCCGGCGTCTTCGCAGTCGTCCGCGACGACGCGGTGTTCGTCCTCCTGTCCGGCAAGCGCGGGGAGAATCTCTTCCGGCTTCGACTGGACACGGGAGAGACGGCCTGGTCTCGAAAGATCGATCGATTCGTTCTGGGCGTGCCACTTGTTTGGCGTGATGGCCGATTACTCGTCCAGTCGCGCGTGACTCAGCACCACCCGAATGGCCACGGCCACTACCAGGCGATCGAGGCGACAACCGGGACCACGCTGTGGCAGTTGAAGTTCGAGGGAATGGCGGACTTCTGGGACGATCCGCCGCTGGTCCTCGACGATCACGCCTATCTGACGACCGAAATCCGTCCCGGGCCGTCGAATCATCTCTATGTCATCGACGTGGCGCGTGGGGTAATGGTTTCCCATCGGCCCGTCCAAGCGTTGCGCGAGCCGTTCGCCGAGCACGATGGCATTGTGTATTTCGGTACCGACACGCCAGCGGCCTGGGACCCGAAGAGCGACCGGGTGATCTGGCGCAGTCGCCTGATCCTTCCCAACTCGGTGGCGCCGGCCATCGTGCCGAACGGCGTCCTCGACGCCGCGAGGACCCGGATCTACCTCGGGGGCGCCACGGATTCTCTCTACAAGATTTCGTCCCTCGACGGCACCACGATCGAGCGCGTCGATCTCCGTACCGGCTACGTGAACCCCGCTCGCGGCCTCAACAGCGGGTATGGCGTGCGGCGAATGCAACTCATCGACGAGCGTCTCGTCATCGGCACCGAGGACGGGCGGCTCGTTGCCCTCGCTGTCGCTCCGTGACGTCCTCGATGTGGCGGATCTGCGCCGCGCTCCTGTTGATCGGCGTCGTCGCCCGATCGGTTGCCGCGCAGAGTGGCGACGACGAGGCCGAGCGCACCGCGGAGCTCGAGCTTATCGGCGCCGTCCTGTGGCAGGCCATCGTCGGCCGGGATCCCGAGACGCTCCTGAGGTACGCCAGGCCTGACGCACACGTGGAATCCGTCCGAGCTCGTCTGACCGCACCGAACGATGCCCTGGCCCGTGCCCTGTGGAACACCGCCGCCGACTTCTTCCTGAAACACCCACATGCGCGTCTCCGCGTCGGCTTCGTCGGTATGCCCGAAGCGCTCGGCATGGAGAGCCGGCTGGATCTCGCGGTGCTGGCGTGGGTCGCCCCGGGTAGCGATGCCGATCGGAATTTTCCGGCGCACGACCTCGCCCGCTGGGGCCGCGATCACGTCACGACGTGCCTCATTCAGGGCAAGACCACCGGGTGGCGCTTTCACAGCGACGTCGGCGTCTTTTTCTGCGGTGGCACCCTGTCTCTCGCGCCCGACGCTCGCTCGCCTCTGTCGCGATAGCGCACTTCGGCGGCTGATACAATTTCGCGGACGGAGGTGCCGTGGCGAATCTCTCCGCGGCCTGGACCGCACGTTTCCGGGTTCCCTTCATTCGGATCCCGCAAGTGGCCGGTGACGCGCCGGAGCGCGGCCTCGTCATCAGCAACGTTTCGGAAACGTTCCAGCTCCACGCGTGGGACGTGCCGTCGGGCCGGCTGCGCAGACTGACGAGCCGTCCGACCGGAACCGCGGCGGGTGTCCTGGCGCCCGACGGCCGCTTCGTCTACTACCACGACGACGCCGATGGCAACGAGCTCGGTCACTTCGTGCGCGTGCCGTTCGACGGCGGCACGCCTGAGACGATCACGCCGGGGCTGGCACCGTATCCGACGTTCGGTCTGTCGGTCAGCGGCAGCGGCAATCGGCTCGGCTTCGTCACCGCGGACGCGGACGGCTATCACCTGCACGTAGTCGACGTCCGCGCCGATGGCGCGCTCGGGCCACCACGACGGATTCACAGCCGCTCGCGGCTCCTCGACGGTCCGGTGTTCTCGTATGACGGCACGATTGCGGTGCTGGCCGCGGCCCCCGAGGGCGGCTGCCTTCGTTATGAGCTGGTCGCGCTGCAGACGGCCGACGGGCGCATCCTCTCCGAGCTGGCGGACGTCGATGGCCGTCTCGGCCCCGCCGCCTTCGCGCCCGTCGCGGGTGACGCGCGTCTGCTGGGTCAGAGCAATCGCAGCGGCGCGAACCGGCCGCTCATCTGGGACGTCGCCCGCGACACTCGCATCGACATCGCACTCGACGAGCTCGACGGCGACGTCCTGCCGGCCGACTGGTCGCCGGACGGCCGACGGCTGTTGCTGGTGCAGCTCGACCGGGCCGTGCACCGTCTCTACGTGTACGACGTGCAGAGCGCAGCGCTCACGCCGCTGCGTCACCCTGCCGGCACGTACGGCCAGGTCTACTTCGCGCCCGAGCCGGCACGTACGGCCAGGTCTACTTCGCGCCCGACGGCGCGATCCACGCCCAGTGGGAGGATTCGACCCAACCGCCGCAGGTGATCGCCCTCGATTCCATGACCGGCGCGGTTGTCCGCACGCTGTTGCCCGCGCCCGACGTTCCACCGTGCCGTCCGTGGCGGTCCGTCAGCTTTCCATCCGCCGGCTGCGTGCAGATCCAGGGATGGCTTGCGGTGCCGGCGGGTCGAGGACCGTTTCCGACGATCCTGCACACGCACGGCGGTCTGGAAGCCGTGATGACCGAGGTGTTCGGTCCCGCGAGCCAGGCCTGGCTCGACCACGGCTTTGCGTTCCTCAACATCAACTATCGCGGCTCGACGACGTTCGGCCGCGCGTTTCTGGAACAGATCTGGGGCAACCTCGGACACTGGGAAGTCGAAGACATGGTCGCGGCGCGTGAATGGCTCGTGAAGGAAGGCATCGCCGATCCTGCCCGCGTGTTCGTGACGGGCTGGTCCTACGGCGGCTACCTCACGCTGCAGGCGCTCGGCACGCGACCGGCGCTCTGGGCTGGCGGCATGGCGGGCATCGCCATCGGCGACTGGGCCATCGCCCACGAGGACACGACGGCGACCCTGCGCAGTCTGCGTGCCGCGCGCTTCGGCGGCACGCCGCAGGAGCGGCCCGAGCGCTACGCGGCCGCCTCGCCGATCACCTACGTCAAGGACGTCACAGCGCCGGTGCTCATCATCCAGGGCCGCAACGACACGCGCACGCCGCCGCGCTCGGTCGAAGCGTACGAAGCGGCGATGGAGGCGCTCGGCAAGTCGATCGAGGTCCACTGGTTCGACGCGGGCCACGGCTCCCTCGTCGTCGACCAGGCCATCGAGCATCACGCCCTGATGCTCGACTTCCCGCAGCGCGTACTTCAGCGCATCTGACGCCCTTCCGCGGACCTGACGCTCTGATCACCTGACAACAAAGCACGGTTTGAGACTAACCGACACCATGGCTGGCACGAGCTTGTCGGCCGCTCATCTCCGGCAACGAGCGATTTTGCGACGTGACACCACGAAGCTCAATGCATCATAGGTGAAATGGGAAGACGCCTGGCCGCTCTGGTTCTGATTTTGACTTCTGCGGGCTGCGCGAGCACGACAAACACGCCAGCCGTGTCCGGTTCTTCGGCGAACGCGATTGAGCGCCCCCCATCTCGACCAACGCAGCCGACCGTGCTCACACGAAGCCGGTTCGGCCAGGTGCTTCAGGACGGAGTCGGGTACGGAGGCGTCCGGATCGGGATGACGGCGGACGAGTTGACGCGGGCCTGGGGGCCGACCGTCGATGCGCTCAGCGCCGGGCAGGCCTATAGCGTGCGGCTCTTCCGACTGGACACCGGCGAAAACATCCTCGCGATGCTGAAAGGCGACAAAGTCGAGTCGCTCCAGTTCAATGACTCCCGTCGGTCCGGAGAAGCTCCGCTCAGGACATCGCATGGCGTCGCGATGGGCGACCTGGTCGATCGTGTGCGCAACGTCTATGGCAAGCCGGAGAAGGACGATCACCTGTTTGTCTACTATTTCGCGGAAGGTATCGCGTTCGGTCGCGATTGTCCGCGAAAGACCCCGGACTCACGTCGCGTTTCCTGTGTGCTCATCTTCCAGAAAGCCCCATCGTTTCGTTCAGCGAGTCTCGCTCCCTCGCGAACGCCATACCGTCAGTGATGCCACGAGCGCTCACGCGCGCTTCGGCAGCATGATCGACGGCCCCATGAGCTCTACCGGCAGGATCTCGAACAGCACGTGCACCATCGGTGCGTCGGTCTTGTTCTGCGCCGTGTGCGCGACATCGCCCGGCTCGAAGAAGAAATCGCCGGGGCCGTACACGTGCGTCATGTTCGGCATCACGTAGGTCATGTAGCCGGACGTCACCCGGCGGATGCCGGCGCCCGCGTGGTGGTGCTCGCCAACGTAGCCGCCCGGCTCCAGCACCAGCTCGGACGTGCTCGGCCACTGGGGCGCGCGCTGGGTGTTCGGCGACCCGCGTGCGGCCGAGCTCGACCCGATCGTGCTTCTCTGGTGGATGAAGCGCCGCGTCCACCGCCATCGCCTGCCCGCCAACGCGTCGTGATCGAGTTCGACTTTCGGGGCGGCCACGTCGGCACGTACCGTGCGCCTGCACGGCGCGCCGAGCGCCGTCCGCGGCTTTGCCAACTGGTTCGCCTGGAGCCCGATGGCGCCGGCGGTGCGCGAGGCCGCGCAGGCGCGTCCGCCGCGCGCCCCGCGTGTTGTCGTTTCAGCGGCGCGCGTGGTACCGTAGCCCGATTTCCCCGATGTCACCGCCGACGGAGGTATCGCATGCCGTTCGTGAACATCACCATCTATGAGGGGCACGGCAAGGAGCGAAAGGACGAGATCGCCCGGCGCGTGACCGACACCATCACCGACGTCTGCAAGCTGCCGCGCGAGGCAGTCTGGGTGGTCTTCAACGAAGTCACGCCGCCCGACTGGTACGTGGCGGGCAACCCCGGCAAGAAGTGAGCGCCACGTTCGAGAAGCTCGGCACCGGCTTTCTCTTCACCGAGGGGCCGCTCTGGCATCCCCGCGGCAAATTCCTGCTGTGGAGTGACATGCCCGGCGATCACATGCGGCGCTGGTCGGCGCGGGACGGCGTCACCACGTTTCGCAAGCCGTGCAACATGTCCAATGGCCTCACCTACGATCGGGAGGGCCGGCTCCTCGCATGCGAGCACGCCACGAGCCAGGTGACGCTCACGCGTCCGGACGGCACCATCGTGCCGATCGCCACGCACTACCAGGGCAAGCAGCTCAACAGCCCCAACGATATCGTCTGCAAGTCGGACGGCGGCATCTACTTCAGCGATCCGCCGTACGGCCGCGCCAAGTTCTACGGGGTCGAGCGCGCGCAGGAGCTGTCGTTTCAGGGTGTGTTCCGGGTTGGCCCCGATCCGAAAACCCCCGAGCTGCTCGTCGACGACTTCGATCGTCCGAACGGGCTCTGCTTCTCGCTCGACGAGCGTCGCCTCTTCATCAACGACACCGCGCGCAAGCACATCCGCGTGTTCGATATGACGGTCAAGGGCACGCTCACCAACGGCCGGCTGTGGGCGGAGACCAAGGGCGATCAGCCCGGCGCCCCGGACGGCATGAAGCTCGATTCCGCCGGCAACGTCTACTGCTGCGGTCCCGGCGGCATCCACGTGTTCGATCGCGACGCCAACCTGCTCGAGATCATCGAGACGCCGGAGCGCACGGCCAACTTCGCCTGGGGCGACGACGACTATCGATCGCTGTTCATCACGGCGTCGACCTCGCTCTATCGCCTCCGCCGCACGATCCCGGGCTTCGAGGTTTTCTGATCACCAAGGAGGCTTCCATGCGCCGACGCACGCTGCTCAGCATCCTGCTCACCGTCGCCCTGCTCGTGCCGCTCGGCGCGGACGCGCAGAAGCCGATCAAGGTGGGCATGCCGATGCCGCTGTCCGGCCCGCCCGCGCTGTTCGGCGAGCCCGCCAGCAAAGGCGCCATGATGTTCGTCGAGGAGATCAATGCCAAAGGCGGCGTGCTGGGCCGCAAGCTCGAGCTGATCACGCGCGACTCGAAGGCGGACGCCAACGAAGCCGTGCGCCAGGCGCGCGAGCTGATCCTGAAGGACAACGTCGACTTCCTGGTCGGCACGCTCACCTCCGCCGAGGGGCCGGCCGTCTCCGTCGTGGCCAAGGAGAACAAGGTCGTCTTCATCGCACCGATTCCCAAGACCGACCAGCTGACCGCGGCCGACAAGCTGCATCCGTACATCTTCCGCGTGGCCTCGAATACCACGATCGAAGGCCGCAGCGCCGCCGAGATCGTCGCCAAATGGCCGGTGACGAAGGTCGCGACGATCTCGTTCGATTACGCGTATGGCCAGGACGTGACGAAAGCGTTCGTCGACCACCTGAAGAAGATCAAGCCGAGCGTCGAGATCGTCGACCAGCAGTGGCCCAAGCTCGGCGAGCAGGACTACAACCCGTTCATCAACGCCCAGATGGCCAAGAAGCCGGAGGCCATCTTCTCGTCGATCTGGGGCGGCTTCTTCGTGACCTACTCGAAGCAGGCCAAGGCGCTCGGGGTGTTCGACACGATCAAGTACAACTTCATCGGCGTTGGCGAGGCCGCCACGCCGGAGACCACCAAGTCGATGGGCGCCGACTACCCCGTCGGCATCTGGGGCAACTCCTACGACGCCTTCTACTGGGGCGAGAGCGCCGCTCACAAGGATTACGTCGCGCGGCTGTCGAAGTACCTGAAGGACGAGTATCCGTCATCGTGGGCGATCCAGGGCTACATCGGCATGCAATTCCTGGCCGAGGCCATCAAGAAGGCGGGCAGCACGGACTCCGACAAGGTCTCCAAGGCGCTGATGGGACTGACCGTCGAGACGCCGGTGGGCGCGTTGACGATCCGCGAGAAGGATCATCAGGCCAACCGCGGCCAGCTGTACGGAAAGACGGTGAAGGATCCCAAGTACCCGTTCGCGATCATGAAGCCCGTGACCTACGTCGATCCGACCAAGTTCATGGATTAGGCACTGCCCGATCCCTCGTTCGTCTTCGCGCAGTCGGTCAGCGGCCTCACCGCCGCGATGTTCCTGTTCCTCATCGCGGCCGGGCTGTCGCTGATCTTCGGGGTGCTGCGCGTACTCAACTTCGCGCACGGCACCTTCTACATGCTGGGCGCGTACACCACGTATCAGCTCGTGCAGTGGCTGGGCGTCTCGGGCGGGCGCTTCTGGCTCACCGCGCTCGGCGGCGCACTGGCTATCGCCGCGCTCGGCGGACTCGTCGAGCGCTTCCTCTTCCGTCGCCTCTACGGCAAGGACGAGCTCTACCAGCTGCTGTTCACCTACGCGCTCGCCCTGATCCTCGGCGACGCCGCCAAGATGCTCTGGGGCACGCAGCAGAAATCCGTCAGCCGGCCGCCCGAGCTGACGAGCGCGTTGCACCTCTTCGGCGCGACCATCCCGACCTACAACCTGTTCATCATCCTGCTCGGCCCGGCCATCGCGCTGGCCTTCTGGCTGGTGCTGCAGCGCACGCGCGTGGGCCGCTACATCCGCGCGGCCGCGCTCGACCGTGAGACGCTGGGCGCGCTCGGCACCAACGTCGATGCGCTGTACACGTGGGTGTTCGTGATCGCCTCGTTCCTGGGCGGCCTCGGCGGTGCGCTGATCAGCCCGATGCGCGCCACCACGCCCGGCATGGACACGGAAGTCATCGTGGAGGCGTTCGTGGTCGTGGTCATCGGTGGCCTCGGCTCGTTCTGGGGCACGTTCCTCGGCGCGCTCATCTACGGCCAGGTGCTCTCGTTCGGCATCTTGTTCTTTCCGCGCTTCTCGATCTTCGCCGTCTTCGCCCTCATGGCCGCGGTGCTCATCGTCCGGCCCTGGGGCCTGCTCGGCAGACCTCTACGATGAGACGTATTCCCTGGGCGCTGCTCGTCCTGCTCGCCGCACTGCTCGTGCCGGCAGCGGGCTCGCGCTTCTACACGTTCCTCGCCAACGACGTCATCATCTGGGCGCTGTTCGCCACGAGCCTCAACCTGCTCGTCGGCTACACAGGCCTCGTCTCGTTCGGCCACGCCGCGTACTTCGGCATCGGCGCGTACACGACGGGCATCCTCATGAAGAAGGCGGCCCTGCCGTTCGTGCTCGCGTTCCCCGCCGCGGGCGTGCTGGCCGGCGCGCTCGCGCTACTGTTCGGGACGTTCTGCGTGCGGCTCACCCGCATTTACTTCGCGATGCTGACGCTGGCCTTCGCGCAGATCGTGTGGGCGATCTGCTTCAAGTGGAACGAGGTGACGGGCGGCGAGCAGGGCATGCCGGAAGTGCCCTACCCCGATCTGGCGTGGATGGGCAGCCTCCCGGTTTTGCGCGACCTGCGCACGAGCGATCATTTCTATCTGCTCACCGTGCTGCTGGTGGCGCTGTGTCTGTGGATCCTGCATCGGATCGTGCGCTCCCCGTTCGGGCGCATGCTCACGACGATCCGCGAGAACGCCGAGCGCGCGGAGTTCATCGGCGTGCACGTGCGGCGCTATGAGCTCGCCGCGTTCGTGCTGGCCGGCGCCTTCGCGGGGCTGGCCGGTGGGCTCTTCGGCATCTTCAATCGGGGCGTGTTCCCCGACTTCGCCTACTGGACGAAGTCGTCCGAGGTGCTGATCATGACGCTGCTCGGCGGCATGGGCACGTTCTGGGGGCCGAGCGTGGGGGCGCTGGCGCTGATTCTCCTCAACCAGCAGATCGTCTCCTACACGGAGTACTGGCCGTTCGTGCTGGGCATCATCCTGGTGGTCCTGCTGTTCGGCTTCCCGGGCGGGCTGGCCGGCGCGGCAGAGCTGCTCGGGCGCCGGCTGTGGAGGCCGCGGCGTGCTTGAGGTGCGCGAGCTCACCAAGGCCTTCGACGGCTTCGTGGCCGTCTCGCGCGTGTCGTTCGACGTGCCGAAGGGCGGCGTGAGCGCGATCATCGGCCCGAACGGCGCGGGCAAGACCACGCTGTTCAACCTGATCACCGGCCACCTGCGCGCCGACGCGGGCCGGGTCGTGCTGAACGGCCGCGACGTCACCGGCGTGCCGCCGCACGAGCTCTGCCGCATCGGCGTCGGCCGCTCGTTCCAGCGCACGAACATCTTCGCGAAGCTGACGGTGTACGAGAACGTCCAGGCGGCGTTCCTCTCGCATCGCGGCCGCGGCTGGAACGTCTTCGCCTCCGTTCGCGATCTCTACCGCGACGAGACGATGTCGCTGCTGGAATCGCTCGGCCTCGCCACCCGGGCCGGCGAGATCGCCGGCTTTCTCTCCCACGGGGCGCAGAAGCAACTCGAGCTCGGCCTGGCCCTGGCGCTGGAGCCCGACATCCTGTTACTCGACGAGCCGACGGCCGGCATGTCGGCGACCGAGACGCGCGAGACCATCCGGCTGATCGATCGCGTCGCGCGCGACCGCGGGCTGACGCTCCTGTTCACCGAGCACGACATGGAGGTGGTCTTCTCGATCGCCCAGAAGGTCACCGTCCTGCACCAGGGCCGGGTGATCGCCGACGGCTCGCCCGCGCAGGTGCGGGCGGACGCCGAGGTACGCCGGGTGTACCTGGGAGAACGCCACTGAGCGCTGCGGGGGCGCCGCTGCTCGACGTCACTGAGATCCACACCGCCTACGGACTGTCACGCGTGCTGTTCGGCGTGTCGATTCAGGTTCACGCCGGCGAGTGCGTGTGCCTCCTCGGCCGCAACGGCGTCGGCAAGTCGACGACGATGCGCTCGATCATGGGACTCACGCCGCCACAGTCGGGGCGCGTCGTGTTCAAGGGCGCCGACATCACCGGCTGGGAGCCATACCGCGTCTCGCGCGCCGGCATCGGATTCGTCCCGGAAGACCGGCGCATCTTCGCCGACCTCACCGTCTGGGAAAACCTCGACGTCGCCCAACGGGGCGGCGCCTGGACCACAGAACGGGTGTTCGATCTCTTTCCCACTCTGCGTCAGCTGACCGGTCGAAATGGCGGGTATCTTTCTGGCGGCGAACAGCAGATGCTGACGATCGCGCGCACACTGATGGGCAACCCACAACTGCTGCTGTTGGACGAGCCGTCCGAAGGCCTCGCGCCGCTGGTCGTCGACCACCTGGGCGAGCAGATCGCGCGGCTCAAGAGCGAGGGGCTGACGATTCTCTTGGCGGAGCAGAACACCGACTTCTCGTTGCGCCTGGCGGACCGCGTCTACGTGCTGGAGAAGGGCGCGATCCGGTTCAACGGCACCGCGGCCGCGCTGCGCGACAACGACGCGTTGCGCCACGAGCTGCTGGCGCTTTAAGCATCACATGAAGATGAATGGGACGGCTATGCGGATCGGGGTGGCGGCTCTGGCCGTCGGGCTAAGCCTGCTGTCTATGCCGACCTTGCTCGGGACGCCAAGGGCGGCCGGACTCTCGCGCGTCGGCTGGCTGGAGGTCTGTGGCGCCGGTCCTCGGCGTCCTCACTTCGACATTTTTCGCGCTCGCCTGGCGGAGCAAGGCTACGTCGAGGGAAAGAACCTCGTCATCGAGCAGCGATTCGCAGACTGTCGATACGAACGGATGCCGGGGTTGGCGGTTGAGCTGGTGCACGCTTCCGTCGACGTGCTGTTCACCATGGGCACGAGGGCGGCACGAATCGTCGCCGGAGCCGTGAAGACGATACCGCTCGTCGTCTACTCATGCGACCCGTTCGAGCACGTCACGCGCCTCGCTCGCCCCGGCGGAAATCTGACAGGTGTGACCTGCATGACGACGGAGCTCAGCCCGAAACGTCTCGAGCTCCTCAAGGAGGCGGTTCCCAAAACCTCGCGGGTCATGTTTCTTCAAGATCCCGAAGCGGCTCCGCACGCGTTGAAGCTGACCCAGGAGGTCGCACCGCGTCTTGGTATCAGATTGCAGGAGGCTCAGGTGGGAACCCCCGAAGATCTGCTACCCGCGATGGCGATGATCGCGAAGGAGCGTCCGGACGCTTTGTTTGTGTATCCCGACGTCGTTCTCAGCTCTTATCCGCGGCCGCAGCAGCTCGCGGACTTCGCCATCAAGGCCCACTTGCCAACCATGCATGCCTTCCGCTTTTTCGTCGACGCGGGTGGGCTCATGTCCTACGGCGCGACGCAATCCGAAATTTATACGATGGCGGCTGAGCAGGTCGCCAAGATCCTCGCTGGCGCGCGGCCGAGTGAGCTGCCGTTGCGACAGGCCACACGGTTCGAGCTTGTCATCAACAACAGGACGGCGAAGGCGCTCGGGCTCACGATCCCACCGTCGCTGCTGTTGCGAGCAGACGAGGTGATCGAGTAACCGCATGACCGCGCGCCGCCGCGCGCGGGGCCTCTGGATTCGCCGCGCCATCGCGGCGCTCGCCGTCGTGATCATCCTGTGGCTCGTCTGGGAGGCCGCCACGTGGCCCGACGTGCGAGCGCTCGCCTCGCGTCCGCCGACCACCACGGCCTTCATCGAGCGCTACAAGGAGCGCGAGCGCGCGGCCGGCCGCACGCCGCGCGTCGAATGGCGCTGGGTGTCCGGCGCGGGCATCTCGGTCCCGCTCAAGCGCGCGGTCCTGGTAGCCGAGGACGGCGACTTCTTCAATCACAACGGCTTCGCGCCCAAGGCCGTGCGCGACGCGATGACCCAGGCGCTCGAGGAGCGACGGGCGCCCCGTGGCGCCTCCACGATCACGCAGCAGCTCGCGAAAAACCTCTGGCTCTCGCCCTCGCGCAGCCCGCTGCGCAAGGCCCGCGAGGCGCTGATGACGTGGCAGCTCGAGCGCGCCCTGTCCAAGCGCCGCATTCTGGAGTGCTATCTGAATGTCGTAGAATTCGGCCCCGGCGTGTACGGCGCGGAGGCCGCGAGCCGGCGCTATTTCGGCAAGCCGGCCGCAGAGGTGGATGCCGACGAGGCCGCGCAGCTGGCGGCGAGCCTGCCGCGTCCGCGCGCGTGGCACCCGGGCGTGACGACGGCGGCGTACCGACGCTCCGTGGACAACATCCGGCGGCGCATGGACCGCGCCGACTTTCCGGGGAGGCTGCTGCAATGACGCGACGGCGGGCGTAGAGAGCGCGAGACGTGGACACGATCCTCCAGCTGGTGCTCAATGGCGTCGCCGTCGGCTGCATCTATGGCCTGGTCGCGCTGGGCTTCGTGCTCATCTACAAGGCCACCGAGCTGGTGAACTTCGCCCAGGGCGACCTTCTGATGCTGGGCGCGTTCACCTGCTACATGTTCGTCGTCTGGTACGGCGTCGCCTACTGGGCGGCCTTCGCGCTGGCCATCGCCATCGTGGGACTCTTCGGCGCCGCCTTGGACGCCGCGGTGCTGCGGCGGGTCATCGGCCAGCCGCAGTTCGCGGTCGTCATGCTGACGATCGGGCTCGGCGCGATTTTCCGCAGCTTCGCCTCGATCACCTGGGGCTCGGAGATCTACACGCTGCCGACGCCGTTCAGCGCGCGCGCCACGCGGCTGGGCGGCGTCACCGTCAGCCACGAGTACGTCTCGATCATCGTCGGCACCATCGTGCTCTGCGGCGCGCTCTACGCGTTCTTCCGCTACACGAAGTTCGGCGTGGCCATGCAGGCGGCCTCGCAGAACCAGCTCGCCGCGTACTACATGGGCATTCCCGTGAAGCGGATGTTCTCGCTCATCTGGGCGATCTCCGCCGGCGTGGCCGCCATCGCTGGCGTGCTGCTGGCGCCCGTCTCGCTGATCGACATCAACCTGGGCTTCATCGGCCTCAAGGCCTTTGCCGCCGCCGTCCTCGGCGGCTTCGGCTCGATCCCGGGCGCGCTCGTCGGCGGCATCACGATCGGGCTCATCGAGCTCTTCGCGGGCGCCTACCTGCCCCACGGCTTCAAGGACGTCGCGGCCTACGTGGTGCTGCTCCTCGTGCTCGCCGTTCGCCCGCAGGGCATGTTCGGCGCCGTCGGTCGCAAGCGGGTCTGAGCCGTGCGCTTCGTCTTCAAGACCTCGTACGGGCAAGACCTCGGCATGTTCCGCGACGGCGTACAGCGCAACTGGTACATCGCGCTGCTCGTGGGGCTGCTGCTGCTGCCACGCGTGCTGCCCGACTACACCGTCGACCTGAGCCTGGTCTTCATCTACGGTCTCTGCGGCATCTCGCTCATGGTGCTCGCCGGCTACACGGGGCTGGTGAGCCTGGGGCACGCCGCGTTCCTGGGCATCGGCGCATACGCGCACGTCTATTTCATTCACGATCTGCACCTGCCGTGGATCGTGTCGGTGGCGCTGGCGTGCGTCATCACCGCTGCCGTCGGCGTGCTCGTCGGGCTGCCGGCGCTGCGGATGACCGGCGTGTACCTCACGATCGCCACGCTGGCGTTCGCGCTGATCATCCAGGAGGTCTTCGCGCGCTGGGAGCACGTCACCGGCGGGCTGAAGGGCAAGCCGGTCGACAAGCCCGTGCTGTTCGGCGTCTCGTTCGCCCACGACGTCGCGTTTTACCTGCTGTGTCTGATATTTCTGATTGGTGGGCTCTGGGTCACCTTGAACGTCCTGCGGGCGCCGACGGGCCGCGCCTGGGTGGCCATTCGCGACAGCGAGATCGCGGCGCAGTCGCTCGGCGTGAACCTCGCCGTCTACAAGACCATGGCGTTCGGCTACTCGGCGGCGCTCATGGGCGTGGCCGGCGCGCTGTTCTCGCACAAGATCGGCTTCCTCGCGCCGGACATCTTCAGCGTGCTGCTCTCGATCCAGCTGCTGCTCATGGTCGTGGTCGGCGGTCTCGGCAGCCTGCACGGCGCCGTCTACGGCGCGGTGTTCGTCGCGATCCTGCCCGTGCTGATCTCGCAGGCCCGCGACGCGGTCCCCGCGTGGGGCGGGCTCGATCGGTTCGTGAAGCAGCCCGGCCTCGAGCCCGGTCTCTTCGGCCTCATCCTGGTGCTGTTCATCCTGTTCGAGCCGCTCGGCATCTATGGGCGCTGGACGAAGATCAAGCTCTACTTCGCGATGTTCCCGCTCTACAAGCGCGCGACGTTCCGTCGCCAGAAGGCGTACATGCGCTCGGAGCGACTGCGGTGAGTCTGCTGCACGTCGAGGAGCTGGCGATCAACTTCGGCGGCATCAGCGCGCTGGCCGGCGTCAGCTTCGACGTCGAGCCCGGCTCGGTGTTCACGATCATCGGGCCCAACGGCGCGGGCAAGACGACGATCTTCAATCTGCTCTCGCGCATCTACGAGCCCACGCGCGGCCGCATGATCTTCCAGGGCGAGGACGTCACGCACGTGCCGCCGCACGACATCGCACGGCGGGGCATCGCGCGGACGTTTCAGAACATCGAGCTGTTCGAGCACGCCACGGTGCTGCAGAACTTCCTGCTCGGCCGCCACGCGCACAAGCGCTCGCGCTTCTGGGAGGAGCTGCTGTTCCTGCCGCGTGTGCGGGCGCTGGAGCTTGAGCACCGCGAGGCGGTGGAGAAGGTCATCGACTTCCTCGACCTGCAGCCCTATCGCGACAGCTTCATCGTCAACTTGCCGTACGGAGTCCGGAAAGTGGTCGAGATGGGCCGCGCGCTGTGCACGCAGCCAACGCTGTTGCTGCTCGACGAGCCGTCCTCGGGACTGAGCGTGGAGGAGACCGAGGACATGGCGTTCTGGATCCAGGACATCCGTACGCTGCTCGGCATCACCGTGTTGATGGTCGAGCACGACATGAGCCTGGTCAGCGCCGTCTCCGACCGCGTGCTGGCGCTGAACTACGGCCGCGTCCTCGCCGTCGGGAGCGCACGCGAAGTGCAGGCGCATCCCGACGTGGTGAAAGCCTACCTGGGAGGCTGAGCGTGGCCGACGCCCTGCTGCAGGTGAGCAACCTCGAGACCTATTACGGACCCATCATGGCCATCCGCGGCGTGAGCTTCGAGGTGGTGCGCGGGCGCATCGTCACGATCCTCGGCGCCAACGGCGCGGGCAAGACCACGGTGCTCAAGACCGTGTCGGGCGTGATGGATCCGCAGAAGGGCACGGTCACGTTCGACGGCCGCGAGATCCAGGGCATGGACCCCGATCGCGTGGCGCGGCTCGGACTCAGCCACGTTCCCGAGGGCCGCGAGATCTTTCCGCTGCTCACCGTCGCCGAGAACCTCGGCATGGGCGCCTACATGCGCAGCGACGCGGACGGCATCGCCCGCGACCTCGAGATGGTCTACGGCTACTTCCCCGTTCTGCGCTCGCGCGCCCGTCAGCGCGCGGGGCAGCTCTCCGGCGGCGAGCAGCAGATGCTCGCCATCAGCCGGGCGTTGATGGCGCGCCCCACGATGATGCTGCTCGACGAGCCGTCCCTGGGGCTGGCGCCCAAGCTCGTGACGGAGATCTTCGACATCATCGTGCGGATCAATCGCGAGCAGGGCGTGACCGTCCTGCTGGTCGAGCAGAGCGCCAACATCGCCCTGCACGTCGCCGACTACGGCTATGTACTGGAAGTCGGCCGCATCGTGATGGAAGATACGTGCGCCCGGCTGCGGGAGAAGGACGACATCAAGGAGTTCTACCTGGGCATGAAGGAACAGAGCGTGCGCGGCACACGGCGCTGGAAGCGCAAGAAGACCTGGCGATGACCCAGCGCTGGACCGTGCACGGCCAGGCCACCCTCCCCACGCTGTTCCGCCACGTTGTCGCCGAGCGCGGCGACGCCGTCGCGCTGCGCGAAAAGCACCTGGGCATCTGGCGGGCCGTCACCTGGCGGCAGTACGGCGAGCACGCGCGCCGGGCCGGGCTTGGCCTGGTCGCCCTCGGGCTGAAACCGCGCGACGTCGTGTCGATCATCGCCGACAACTGCCCTGAATGGCTCTACACCGACATGGGCACGCTGTCGGTCGGCGGCGTCACCAACGGCATCTACGCGACCGACGCGCCGCGCCAGGTCGAGTACATCGTCAACGACAGCGGCACCCGCTTCTTTTTCGCCGGCAACGAGGAGCAACTCGACAAGATCCTCGAGGTGCGCGCGCGCTGCCCCGGCCTGGTCAAAATCGTCGTGTACGACACCGACGGGCTGCACGGCTTCAAGGACGAGCAGGTCATGACGTTCGACGAGCTGCTCGATCTCGGCGCGCGGTACGACGCCGAGCATCCCGGTGCGTGGGAGCGCAGCGTCGAGATCGCGCAGCCCGAAGACCTCGCGACCCTGGTCTACACCTCCGGCACGACGGGCGCGCCCAAGGGCGCCATGCTGAGTCATCGCAACATCCTCTTCCAGCTCAGCTATGCCGAGTTCATCGCCGACCCGCGTCCGGGCGATCAGCAACTCTCGTTCCTGCCGCTGGCGCACATTGCGGAGCGTACATTCACCATCTTCTATCCGCTGCGCACGGGCGCCACCGTCAACTTCGCCGAGTCCATCGACACCGTGCCCGACAATCTGCGCGAGGTGGCGCCCGCCGTCTTCTTCGCCGTGCCGCGCATCTGGGAGAAGTTCTACTCGGCGGCGGCGCTGCGCATGCGCGAGGCCACGCCGCTCGGCAAGATCGCGTATCGATGGGCGCTCGGTGTTGGCATGCGGATGGCCGACGGCCGCGTCGCCGGTCGCCGGCCGCCGCTCGGGCTGCGGCTGCTCTATCGGCTCGCGAACTTCGTCGTCCTCGACAATCTCAAGCGCTCGCTGGGCATGCACCGCGTGCGCGGCGCCGCCACGGGAGCGGCGCCGATCGCGCCCGAGCTGATCAAGTGGTACATGGCGCTGGGCCTGGACCTGCGCGAGGTCTACGGCCAGACCGAGAACTGTGGCCTCGCCACCGCGATGCCGCCGGACCGCATCAAGCTCGGCACCGTCGGCGTCGCGCGCCCGGATACCGAGGTGCGCCTGTCGCCGCAGGGCGAGATCCTCCTGAAGGGTCCGCACGTCTTCCTCGGCTACTACAAGAATCCCGAGCGCACGGCGCAGACGATCATCGACGGCTGGCTGCACACCGGCGACGTCGGGGCCATGGACGCCGACGGCTTCGTCACGATCACCGACCGCATGAAGGACATCATCATCACGGCCGGCGGCAAGAACATCACCCCGTCCGAGATCGAGAACCAGCTGAAGTTCTCACCGTTCATCTCGGACGCCGTTGTCATCGGCGACCAGCGCAAGTACCTCGCGTGTCTGATCATGATCGACCACGAGACGGTCGCGCAGTTCGCCCAGGAACGGAACGTCCCCTTCACCAACTTCGCCTCGCTGTGCCGTGCGCGCGAGGTGCAGGATCTGATCTGGGGCGAGATCGAGCGCGTCAACAAGCAGTTCGCCCGCGTGGAGACGATCAAGAAGTTCCGGCTCATCGAGCAGCTGCTCACGGCGGAGGACGAAGAGCTCACGCCGACCATGAAGCTCAAGCGAACGTTCGTGAACCGCAAATACAAGGACGTCATCGACAGCATGTACGTCGAGGCGTAGGAAGCGAAAGGAGTTGCCCGATGAAGCGGACGCTGCTCGCAGTGGGCGCGGGACTCACGGCGGTCGCGCTGGCCGCCGGCGTGCTGGCGCAGACCGAGAACCGCGGGGTGACGAAGAGCGAGATCGTCCTCGGCATGCACACCGACCTGTCGGGACCGGCCGCCACCTACGGCGTGTCGTCGTCGAACGCCGTCAAGATGCGCTTCGACGAGGCGAACGAAAAGGGTGGGATCCACGGCCGCAAGATCCGGCTGGTGGTCGAGGACACGCAGTACCAGGTGCCGCGCGCCGTGCAGGCGGGCACCAAGCTGATCAACCGCGACAAGATCTTCGCGATGGTGGCGCCGCTCGGCACGCCCATGAACAACGCGCTGTTCAAGGACCAGTTCGACGCGGGCGTGCCCAATCTCTTCCCGCTCTCGGCCGCCCGCTCGATGTACGAGCCATTCAACAAGCTGAAGTTCTATGGCGCGGCGTCGTACGTCGACCAGGTGCGGGCCGGCATCAATTACTTCGTCGGGAAGAAAGGCAAGAAGGCGGTGTGCGCGATGTACCAGGACACCGACTTCGGCAAGGAAGTGCTCGACGGCGTGCAGATGCAGGCCGACAAGATGAAGATCAAGCTCGTCGAGACGACCACGCACAAGCCCACCGACCAGGACTTCACCGCGCAGATCACGCGGCTCAAGGGCGCCGGCTGCGACCTGGTCGTGCTCGGCACCATCGTGCGCGACTCCATCGTGCCATACGCCACCGCGCGCAAGATCGGCTGGACGGATGTCGACTTCCTGGGCTCGGCCGCCAGCTACGATCTGTTCGTCGCCGCGGCGCAGGGCGGCGTGACCGAAGGCCTGTACGCCATGGGGCTGACCGACATGCCGTATCGCGACACGCTCAGTCCCACCGCGCAGGCGTGGTTCGATCGCTACAAGGAGCGCTACAAGGCCGACCCGAACATCGGCGCCATCTACGGCCACGTCGCCGCCGACCTCACGGTGCTCGGCCTCGACAAGGCCGGCAGCGACCTCACGCTGAACTCCTTCGTGAAGGGCCTGGAGTCGATCCGCGGCTACAAGGACATTTTCAACGGGCCGGAGGTGAACTTCGGTCCGGACAAGCACCAGGGGGCGAATTCATCGTTCCTGGCGGTCGTGAAGGGCGGCCGTTGGGTGCGCTTGACGGATCCGCTGAGCCACTGACGCGCCATGAGCGTGTTCCTGAACTACGACCGCGCGGCGCTCGACGCCGAGTACAACAACCGCGCGAAGGTCAAGGACGCCATGCAGTGGATCGCGCGGTATGGCGCCGAGAGCGCGCGGGCGCGCGCCGAGCTGCCAATGCGCTTCGACGTGCCCTACGGCCGGGACCACGCCGAGCGGCTCGATATCTTCCCGCCGGCCCGGTCCGGCTCCGCGCCGGTTCACGTCTTCGTCCACGGCGGCTACTGGCACCGGTTCGACAAGGCTGATTTCTCGTTCGTCGCGCGGGCATTCCCCGAAGCCGCGACCGTCGTGGTGAACTATGCGCTGGTGCCGAGCGTGGACCTGGACGAGCTCGTGCGTCAGGTGCGCGCGTCGGTTGCGTGGGTACACGCGAACGCGCGCACGTTCGGCGGCGATCCCGAGCGCATCACGGTCTCCGGCCATTCCGCCGGCGGCCATCTGGTCGGGATGCTCGCGGCCACGGAGTGGCGGGAACTCGGCGCGCCCGCCGGCATCGTCAAGGCCGGCTGCGCCATCAGCGGCCTCTTCGATCTCGAGCCGATCCGGCTGTGCTATCTCAACGACGTGCTCGCGCTGACGCCGGAGTCCGCGCGCCGCAACAGTCCCGTTCATCTCAAACCGATCGGCCGCGTGCCGCTCGCCTTGACGCTGGGCGCCCACGAGGGTCCCGAGTATCACCGGCAGACGAACGATCTCGCCGTGGCGTGGGGCGGGCACGGCGCGCCGATCGAGGTCCTCGACGCGGCGGGTCACGATCACTTCTCGATCATTTGTGAGCTCGAGCGCCCGGACACAGCGCTCGCGCGCGTCATTCGCAAGCAGATGGGAGTGACCTGACGCATCGGGCAGCACTGACCGTCGCCTGCGCGGTGCTCGCGCTCGTCGCGCCGGTCACGTCGGCGCAAACCCTGCGAGACAGCCGCGCGCCGTCGCCGACGATCTCGACGACCGCTGCGCCGCCCGGGATGGAAACCGTCGCGGTCGAATGGGTGAAGGTCGCCGCTCCGGGTCTCGGCGTGATGCTGGCGGCCGTCGCGCGTCCGCCCGGCGCCGGCCCGTTTCCGGCGATTCTCGTCCTGCACGGCAGTCACGGCTTCGCTCAGGAGTACGTGCGTCTGGCGCGCGATCTCTCCGGCGGCGGGCTCATCGCCGTGGCCGCATGTTGGTTTCGCGGCGGTGAGGGTCCCGGCGTGGCGTTCGTCACGCCGGTCGCCTGCCCAGACGCGCCGCCCATGCCTGGCGCGACCAGCCCCGAGGCCATGCAGACGGTGGACGCGCTGCTCAAGGCGATTCGTGGTCTGCCGGGCGCACGGCCGCACCGGATCGCGCTCTTCGGTCACTCACGCGGGGGCGGCGCGGTCCTGAACTACATGCTCCGCATCGGCGGCGCGCAAGCGGTCGTGCTCAATTCAGCCGGCTATCCTAGTCAGCTCGTCGAGGCCGCCTCGCAGGCCAACGCTCCCATCTTGATGCTGCACGGAACGGCGGACAGCCCGACCGACGGCGGCGCCGCGCTGTCGAACGTCCAGATGGCGCGCGATTTCGAGTCCGCGCTGCTCGCCGCCCGCAAGCCCGTGGAGGCCGTGTTCTACGAGGGCGGCCGGCACAACGGACTGTTCAGCAACGCCGCGCAGTACCGCGACGAGGTGCAGCGGATCGTCGCGTTCCTGCAGCGTCACCTGCGCAACTGACGGGCCGCGCGCGCGCCGGGCGCGTCAGGCGGCCGGGTCGATGAGCGCCAGCCCGGTCTCGGGATCGTGGCGCTTGCGCAGATGCCGCGGCGACTCGATCAGCACCAGCTCGAGCGTGGGCCACACGCGGGCCGACAGCAGGTGGCCGCCGCGCGTCTGACCGTCGGCGAGTCCCACGACCGCGTGCGCGTGGACCTTGGGCTCGCCGCGGTCGAGCGCGACGTCGCCGATGAGGGAGAGCACCTCGACCTGCTCGCGCAGCGGAATCTTCTTGTAGTCGCGCGCGGCGCGATCGAAGTAGCCGAGCGTGACCTCGCTGAAGGCGCCGATGGCGGTGAAGTGCGCGCCGCCGAGCTTCTCGGCCTTGACGAAGGCCGTGAGCCCGGCCACGGGCTCGTCGCCTTTGTCGAAGATCAGCGCCCAGGTCCTGGCGCCCGTCGCTTCGAGCACGACCGGCTTCATGGCTACACCAGCTCGCGCACGCGGTCGCCGAGCACCGTGAGCGCGATCTTGTCGCGGTTGGGCTCGCCGCGCATGAGCGCCGTCGCGAACTTGCGCGCCTGGTCGAGGTTGATCTTCGCGGGCAGCGGCGGCTCGAACGGATCCACCACAGCCTGCACGACCACCGGGCCCGGGGTCGCCAGCGCGCGGTCGAGGACGGCACCGCACTCGGCGGGATCCTCGATGGTGAACCCGGTGGCGCCGCACGCCTGCGCGACCAGCGCGAAGTCGATCGGCTGCAGATCGCAGCCGTACTCGGGGTTGCCGAGGAACACCATCTGCTCCCACTTGATCTGCCCCAGCGTGTCGTTCTTGATGACGACCACCTTCACGGGCAAGCGATAGCGCACGCACGTGGCGAGCTCGGCCATGAGCATCGACAGACCGCCGTCGCCGACGAACGCAACGACCTGACGCTCGGGATACGCGAGCTGCGCGGCGGCCGCGTACGGCAGCCCACACGCCATGCTGGCGAGGGTGCCGGAGACCGAGTGCATCTGGCCACGCCGGGCCGGGATGTGCCGCGCCCACCACGTGGTGATGGTGCCGCTGTCGCAGGCCACGATCGCGTCGTCGCGCAACCGGCGGCCGAGCTCGGCGGCGACGACCTCCGGCTTCATCGGCCGGTCGCGACGCGAGGCCCGCTCGTCCATGAGCTCGTTCCACTGCTTCATGCCCGCCTGCGCCTTCTCGAGAAAGCCGCGATCGCCCTTGCGCGCCAACCGCGGGCGAAGCGCCGCCAGCGTGCGACGGCTGTCGCCGATGAGCCCGACGTCGACCGGATAGCGCAGTCCGATCCGCATCGGATCGAGCTCGATCTGCACGCCTTTGGCCTGGCCCGGCTTGGGGTAGTACTCGATGTACGGAAACGACGCGCCCACGATCAGCAGCGTGTCGCACTCTTCGAGCGCTTCCTGCGACGGCCGCGTGCCGAGCAGGCCAATGGCGCCCGTCGTGTACGGGCTGTCGTCCGGCACCGCCGCCTTGCCGAGCAGCGGCTTGACGATCGGCGCCGCCAGCAAGTCCGCGACGTTTTCGAGCTCTTCGCCGGCGCCGAGCGCCCCGCGCCCGGCCAGGATCGCGACCTTGCGTCCTCCGTTCAGAAGTGCGGCGGCGGCCTGCAAATCGTCGTCGGCCGGCACCCGCGCGCTCCGCGCGTCGACGTCGGACGTGTGATGCGGCACGTTGCGCTTGGACCGCAGCTTGTCGGCCTTCATCTCCTGGATGTCGACCGGCATCGTCACGTGCGCGACGCCGTGGTACGTCAGCGCCGTCCGGCACGCGAGATCGACGACGTTCTCGACGTGCGAGGGCCCCATGACGCGCGCGTTGTACTTGCAGACGTCCATGAACAGGCGGTCCAGCTCCACGTCCTGCTGCGTGTGCGTGCCGATCAGATCGTGGTACGGCAGGCCGGTGATCGCGAGCACCGGCTGGCCGTCGAGCTTGGCATCGTAGAGGCCATTCAACAGATGGATGCCGCCGGGGCCCGACGTCGCCAGACACACGCCCAGGCGCCCGGTGAACTTCGCGTAGCCGCACGCCATGAACGCGGCAGATTCCTCGTGGCGTGTCTGAACGAAGCGGATGCGGTCCTGGCGCGTCCGCAGCGCTTCCATGATGCCGTTGATGCCGTCGCCGGGCAGGCCGAAGACGACGTTGACGTCCCAGTCGAGCAACGTTTCGATCAATACGTCGGCGGCCGTCTGCGCCATTAATGCCCTCCTCGCGAGCACGTCAGAACAGAGTGGGTCAGGACCACAGAGGCTGCTGCATCGCGGATGCCAGCGACGGTGCGCGGCTCGCCCGGATCAGGCACAGATCGGCGCGGCCGGCGGCGAGGACGGAATCGGCGTCGGGGCGTGTGTCCACGCCGGCGCCGACGAGCGTGGCGACGCCGGCCTCGTGACGGATGCGGTCGCTGAGCACGATCGCGTCGAGCTCGGCCGCGGGCTCCTGCCCGGCGGCCAGGCTCAGCAGGTCGCAGCCGCGCGCCGCGAGCACACGCGCGAGCTCGACGGTGGCGTCGCCGTCGTTGCCGGCGGCCACGCGCACCGCGACGGGGCGCGCCATCGGCCATGCGCTCCGCGTCGCGTCGAAGGCGTGCAGCGTCGCCTTCGGATCGTCGGCCACGTCGACCTCGAGCAGATCGACGCCGCACTGCTGCGCGGCACGCGCTCCTCGCTCGAAGTCTCCCGCGACACGGAGGCCGATTCTGGCGCCCGGTCGTCGCGGCTGATCGAGCGACGTGAGCATGACCAGCCCGAAGCTCGGCGATGGGCTCGGGCCGTCGGCGACAAACCGGTTGTCGAGCACGAGATCGCGCAGCCGGAACGGGGTAGAGCTCGGCCGACCGCTGACGACGGCGCGGCCGCTCTGCGCGGCGGCGTGCTCGGCGAACCAGCGCTCGACCATCGCTACCAGCCCCGGATCGCGCGTCCGGAGATTTTCATGGCTGACGCGCAGGCTCCGCGTGAGCAGGCTGTATGCGAACTGCACGGCTTCGAGACGGCCGTGATAGCGCTCGGTGCCCTCGAACCACTCGAGGCTCGTCTGGGCGGCGCGCTGCAGCGCCTCCACCATCGGCCGGCGCTCGGCCTCGTACGCCGCGAGCGCTGCCGCCACGTCGCGCGTCCCGCGCACGTGATGCGAAAGCGCGATGGCATCTTCGATCGCCAGCTTAGTACCGGAGCCGATCGAGAAGTGGGCCGTGTGCGCCGCGTCCCCGACGAGCACCACGCGCCCGTCGTGCCAGCGCGCGTTGCGGACCGTCGGAAACTGCCGCCACAAGGAGCGGTTGGTCAGCATGCGATGACCGTCGAGCTCTCGTGCGAACAGTCGCTCCGCGAAGGCCGCGGTGACGGCCTCATCGGCCTGATCGAGCCCGGCGCGTCGCCACGTGGCCTCGGTAGTCTCCAGGATGAATGTCGAGTGCTCGCGGTTGTAGCGGTAGGCGTGCACGCGCCAGAGTCCGTGCTCGTCTTCCTTGAAGAGAAACGTGAATGCAGGAAATGGGAACGTGGTGCCGAGCCACACGAACCGATTCGGCCGCCAGTCGACGTGCGGACCGAACCGGTCCGCATAGCGGGTGCGCACCCACGAGTTGGCGCCGTCGGCCGCAAGCACCAGATCGGCGTGGGCGTAGCGCGCGAGATCGTCGACCTCGGTGGAGAAGCGCAGGGTCACGCCGAGCGCCGCGCAGCGCTGCTGCAGAATCGTCAGCAGCGTCTGCCGCGACATGCCGGCGAAGCCGTGCCCGGTCGAGCGCAGCGTCTGGCCGGCGTAGTGGGTCTCGACGTCGTCCCAGTGCGCGAAGGCGCGCGTGATCGCGGCGTGCGTCTGCCGATCGGCCGCCTGGAAGTGCTCGAGCGTCGCGTCGGAGAAGACGACGCCGAAGCCGAACGTGTCGTCGGCGCGGTTGCGCTCGACGACGAGGATCTCGTGCGACGGATCCGCCTGCTTCATGAGAATCGCGAAGTAGAGGCCGGCCGGCCCGCCGCCGATCGAGACGATCCGCATCGCCCGGATTGTACGCGCAGGTAATCTGCCGGCCCGTAGGCGGAAATTGACAACGAAGCGCGCCTCGCCGACCATCGGGTATGCGCCGACCTGCGGTGATCACGCTGGCGACTGCTCTCACCGCCCTCGTGGGCGCGACCTCGGTGCGGGCGAGCGTCGTGAGCGACTGGAATGCCGCCGCGCTTGCCGAGGTGCGCTCGAGCCGATCACTTCGGAACGGGCCGCCGATCGTCGCGCGGGCGCTGGCGATCGCGCACACGTGCATGTACGACGCGTGGGCCGCGTACGACGCTGTCGCCGTCGGTACCACGGATATCGCAGGCACCCGGCGGCGCCCTGCCGCCGAGCGCACCGACGAGAACAAGGCCAAGGCGATCAGCTTTGCCGCGTACCGCTGCCTGCGCAACCTATACCCCGACGGCTCACTGCCGCCGCCGCTCGCCCAGCCGAGCGCGCGGCTGAACGCGGTGCTCGTGAGCCAAGGCTATCGCCTGGACGAGACATGCAGCACCGATGACGACTGTCGGACGGCGGATCCCACCACGGCCGCCGGCATCGGCAACATCGCCGCTCAGGCCGTCATCGATGCGCGCCGAAACGACGGCTCGAATCAGTACGGAGACCTCCCAGCGGCCCCATGTCCGGTTCTCACGCCTTGGCCGCAGCCATGCCCGGCTGTCGCGTATGGACAGACGTCCTCGAATCCCGGCCGGAGCGGCGCGTACTCCGACTACGTGGTGGACGGCTATACCCCGTACGTTCCGCTCAACCCCCTGATGGGATATTGCAACCCCCTCGTCGAAGTCTGCGAGCGCCAAGACATCGTGGACCCCAATCACTGGCAGCCGTTGATCTTCAGCAACGGTCAGGCGTGCCTGGACTCCCAGCGCGGGACCGAAGAGACGTGTCCGGGCATTCAGTGCTTCATTGCCCCGCACTGGGAGCGCGTCACACCGTTCGCATTGACATCGGCAAGCCAGTTCGACGACGTGCTGACGATTCCGCCGCCGGACTTCCTGAAGAACTCTGGCCAGTATCAGAGCGACGTCAACGACATCATCCAGTTCAGCCGGAGCCTGGATACCCGACGCAAGCTGATCGTGGAGTACTGGGCGGACGGGCCGTCGTCCGAGCTACCACCTGGACACTGGGGACTCTTCGCGCAATTCGTCTCGCAGCGTGACAACCATACGATCGATCAGGACGCCAAGATGTTCTTCGCGATGCACAACGCCTCATTCGACGCGGGCATCGTGGCCTGGCACATCAAACGAAAGTACAACGGGGTGCGGCCGATCACGGCCGTGCGCTTCGCGAAGCAGGGGCAGATGATCAACGCGTGGGGCGGCCCGGGACGGCCGATCGAGCAGATCCCCGGCGAAAAGTGGTCGCCATACAACCCGGGGAGCAATCTGACGCCGCCGTTTCCCGGCTATTTCTCCGGCCATTCGGTGTTCTCGCGCTCGAGCGCCACCGTCCTGTCCCTCTTTACCGGCAGCGATGACTTTGGCTTCTCGATTGTCCTCCCCGCGAATTTCGGTCGCGTCGAGCCCGGGATCCCCCCAGAGCCGACCACGTTGTCCTACGCGACCTTCAGTGACGCGGCGAACGAGGCCGGACTCTCACGGCTCTATGGCGGCATCCACTTCGCTGACGACAACACGACCGCGCAAAGCGTCGGCTACCTCATCGGCGTGCAGGCGTGGTCCAAGGCGTCGACGTTCTTCAAGGGGACAGCGGCAGCACCTCGCTGATCAGCGTTTGGGAGGACCTCACTGGCGCCGGACTTTGCCCTTGACCCATTCAACTTAGGCGCGCTATCTCTGGGACACAGCCGAGATCCGGCTGCGGCCCTCGAGAGTGGGATATTGAGGAAGATAGTCCTTTTCGAGTGCGCTTGGTCATCCGGGCGATGAGCAGGACGGCCGCCGCGCCGCGGCCGAGGCGTCGCGTACCGCTGCCGATCATCCTCCTCGTGACCTTTGGCGTCGCGTACGAGGGATTGCTCGTCTTCACGTCATTTCTGGCTCCCTACCGTTTCCCCATTCCGTACGCCGTCCCGATTTTCGACATACCGTTTGCGCTCGTGGCAACCGGGGTAGGCTATCTTTGCCTGGAGCGTCATCGCCTGCGCCAGGATTTCCAATCGGCGGCCCTCGGCATCTCGCTCTGGCTCGCGGCGCTCCTTGCCGCGGCGCACATCCTGACGCAACCGGATTATCCCGAAAGTCCGAGAATCGATCCCGGCGTGGCGCCCTATTTGTTTTTCGCGAGCTACCTCGCCGCGCTCACCGGAATAGGGCTCGGCACGCATTATGCCGACCGTCGGCTTTCGCTCAGCGACCGACTCCGGTGGGTGTGCGGGGGGGCCGCTGTCGCTCTCGTCATTGGCATCGTCGCGGCTGTGCTCGCCGTGCAGCCGCTGCTTCCACCGCTCGTCATGAAACCGGGCCGGCTCACCCCGTTTGCCGTCTGGACCGCAGGAATCGTGAACGGCGCAGTGACGCTATGGGCGCTGTGGGGCTGGCAACGTCGCACCCGGACGACGACCTCGCAGCTTGCCTTCGTGCATCTGCTCGCGCTGGCGGCTTTCATCTGGCTGGTCGGCCTCATCGGCTTTCTCGTTTTTCCGTACCGCTATGCCATCACCTGGTACCTGGCCGGCGTGGCGCGTCCATGCGGCGTCGGAGTGATTTTCGTCGCCCTGTTGCGCGAACAGGCGTGGCTGTACCGCGAGGCCCGCGCCCGCCTGCGAGACCTCGAACAGCTCCATCAGGCCGGTCAGCTCCTGATCACCAGTCTCGATGCGAGCGAAATCATCGACACGATCGCAGCGAAGGGCTTGATGATCGCTCAGGCCGATGCCTCGCTCCTGTTCCGCGTCGACGCACGCGGCGAGATGCTCCGCGTCGTGGCCTCGCGCGCCCCTGCTGGCTTCCGTCTCGATGATGTGACCCTACCGATCGAGCGCGCAGTGTCGGGCTTGGCCGGCCTCGAGCGGAGCCAGGTGTGGACATCCACCATCGATGAGAATGGTTTGCCCGAGTTTTCGCGCGACGTCGTTGCCCGACTGCGTCGAGAAGGTCTGACGACGATGCTCGCCCTGCCCCTTCTCGCGCACGGAGGCGACGTGTTCGGCTTGCTCGCCGTTCTTTATCGCGCGCGAAGGACGTTCACCGAGGCCGACATGGAGCTGCTGTCGGCGTTCGGCACCCAGGCGTCCGCGGCGCTGAAAAACGCCGGGGCCTTCGATCGGCTTGCGGTCAAGGCGACGCACGAGACCGAGCTTCAGAGTTTCGGCCGACGCTTGCTCGAGGCCACCGCCGAGGACGACATTGTCGCCGACGCGGTGAAGACGACTGCGCGCCTGCTGCATGCCGACAGCGCGGCGTTGTTGCTGGCCGACGCGACCGGACGTGTCCAGATCGCGGCCGGTCTGGGCTGGGAGGGTGACATCCCAGGGCTGGCGACGCTCGACGAGTCCATCACCTCCGTCGCCGGGTATGTCCTCCGAAGCAAGCAACCGATCGAAGTGAAGGATGTCTTCCTCGAACAGCGTTTCGCGATCCCCGGCATGCTCGAGAAGCACGGCGTTCGCTCGCTCCTCATGATTCCGATCGGCGTGCGTCCGCAGCCGTTGGGCGTGCTGGCCGCGTCCAACCGCACACCGCGACTCTTCACTGACGAAGAAAAGCGCGTGCTCGGAAGCCTCGCCCACCAGAGCGCGCTCGCGCTCGACAAGGCACGGCTCTATGCCGAGCTGCAGAACAACCTGCGGCACCTCCGGGAGACGCAGGCCCAGCTCATACAGGCCGATAAGCTCAAGGCTCTCGGCACGTTGCTTTCCGGCGTGGCCCACGAGCTGAACAATCCGTTGTCGACGATTCGACTCTCCGTGCAGCTCATCAAACGCACCGCCGCCGTGGACGCCGCGCTGGCCCGGCGCCTCGAAGTCATCGACACCGCATGCACACGTTCGTCCCGGATCATCAGCGATCTGCTGGTGTTTGCGCGCCGTCGGGCTCCTGAGCGGCGCCGCGTGGACCTGACCGAGATCATCCGATCGACACTCACGCTTCAAGCTCCCCAGCTCCGCTTCAACAAAATTCACGTGGCGGCCAATCTCGAGGCGACCCCCGCCATCTGGGCTGACGCTCACCAGATCCAGCAGGTATTTCTCAACCTCTTTAGCAATGCCATTCACGCGATGGGAGCCGCCGAGGGCGAGCGCATCCTCAGCGTGAGATCGACGCACCGCGGCCCCGAGGTGATCGTGGAAGTCGAGGACCGTGGTCCCGGTATCTCGCCCGAACACCTGGGCCGTATCTTCGATCCTTTCTTCACCACGAAGGCGACTGGCGCCGGGACCGGCCTCGGCCTCAGTCTCTCCATTGGCATCGTCGAGGGTCACGGCGGGCACATGTACGTCGAGAACGTGGTCGGCGGCGGGGCTCGCTTCACTGTCTCCCTGCCCGTTGGGGAAGGGGCCGAAGCCGCGGCGCCGACAACGCCACAGCTGCCGTTGCGGGGCGTGGTGGCGACGGCCGACGTCCTCGTGGTGGAGGACGAGGATCCGTTGCGCGGACTGATGAGCGAGGTCATGCGCGGCATGGGTCACCAAGTGGTGGAGGCGACGACTGGGGAACAGGCGCTCAGCTTGCTGGAAGAGCGCACGTACGATCTCGTCATGCTCGATCTGCGACTTCCTGATGTGGACGGGCAGGTGATCTGGCAGCGCGCCATCGCCCCACATCCTCAGCTCGCCCGCCGCGTCGTGTTCATGACGGGCGACATCATGAGTACCGAAACCCAGGACTTTCTCGCCGAGACCGGACGACCCTGTCTCATGAAGCCCTTTACAATCGAGCAGGTTGGGCACTTCGTCAGCGAGGTGCTGGCCGGCGCCGCGTCCTAGCTGTCAGCCGGTTGTCGCCATGCGTACAATGAGCGGGCATGCCCGAGTTTCTGCCGTTCGTCCGTGCGTGGTTCGATGCGACGTTCACCGAGGCCACTCCGCCGCAGCGTGAAGGCTGGGACGCGATCGCCTCGGGCCGCGACACGCTCATCGTCGCGCCGACGGGCTCGGGCAAGACACTCGCGTCGTTCCTGTGGGCGCTCGATCACCTGCACCGGCTCGGCCTCGAAGGCCGGCTCGAAGATCGCGTCTACGTCGTCTACGTCTCGCCCCTGCGCGCGCTGAACAACGACATCGAAAAGAACCTGCGCGCGCCGCTGGCCGGCATCCGGGGCGCCGCCCAGGCGCAGGGCATCGAGCTGCCCGAGGTGCGCGTGGCCGTGCGCACGGGTGACACGCTCGCCGCGCAGCGCCAGGCCATGACGCGCCGGCCGCCGCACATTCTCATCACCACGCCGGAGTCGCTCTACATCCTGCTCACGGCGGCCGGCTTCCGGCCGGCGCTCTCACGCGCCCGCTTCGTGATCGTCGACGAGGTTCACGCCCTGCTCGGGGGCAAGCGCGGGGCGCATCTGGCGCTGTCACTCGAGCGGCTGCAGGCGCTGGTGCAGGACGGCGGTGAGCCGCGGCCGCAGCGCATCGGCTGCTCGGCCACGGTGCGGCCGGTTGAAGAGGCGCGCGCGTTCCTCACCGGCGCCACCGCGAACGATGCCGTGGTCGTGGACGCGGGGTTCTCGCGCGACCTCGACGTGGCGGTGGTCTCACCCGTGGACGATTTCCTCACGGCGACCAGCGATACGGTCTGGGACGCGACGCTACAGCAGGTGGCCGAGCTGGTCCAGGCGCACCGCACGACTCTGGTGTTCGCGCAGAGCCGCCGCTCGGCCGAGCGCCTGGCGCGCGATCTCAATGACCGCATCACCGACGGCCGGGTGGCCGCCCACCACGGCTCGCTGTCGCGACGCGCGCGGCTCGATGCAGAGAATCGGCTGAAGGACGGTCAGCTCAAGGCCCTGGTCGCCACCTCGTCGCTCGAGCTGGGCATCGACGTGGGCGCCATCGACCTCGTCGTCCAGCTGCAGTCGCCGCGCAACGTGGCCGCGGCGCTGCAGCGTGTGGGCCGCGCGGGTCATGCGCTCTCGCGCGTGTCCAAAGGACGCATCGTCGTCACCAAGGGCGAGGAGCTGGTGGAGGCGGCGGCCGTCGTGCGCTCGATCCACGAGCGAACGCTCGATCGCATGGCCATGCCGAACGCGCCGCTGGACGTGCTCGCCCAGCAGATCGTCGCCGCCGTGGCCGCGGAGTCGATCGAGACGGACGCGCTGTGGAAGCGGTTCACGAATGCGGCACCGTACCGCGAGCTCACCCGCGAGACGTTCCGCGAGGTGGTCCGGTCGGTGGCCGAGCCCCTGCCCCGCGAGGTGAAGGGCGTGGCGCCACGCGTGCACTGGGATCGCGTGAACGACCGGCTGCACGCGCGCCGCGGCACACGGTTTCTGGCGCTGACCTCCGGCGGCACGATCCAGGACGCGGGGCTCTACGACGTGTACGTGGCCGAGACCGATCTGAAAGTCGGTACGCTCGACGAGGAGTTCGTCACCGAGTCGCTGCCGGGCGATGTGTTCCTGCTCGGCTCCAACGCCTGGAAGATCGTGAAGGTTCGCGCCGACCGCGTGCTGGTGGAGGACGCGCACGGCATGTCGCCCACGATCCCGTTCTGGAAGGGCGAGCATCCCTCGCGCTCGTTCGATCTCGGTCTGGCGGTCGGCCGTCTGCGTCGCGACGCCGCGGACCGCGTCGACGATGCGGACTTTGCCGAGTGGACGAAACGCGAATGCGGACTGGAGGAGCGCGCCGCGTCCGCACTCCGCTCGTGGCTGGTGAAGGCCGGCGAGGTGCTCGACGGCGTCCCCGACGATCAGGGCATCGTGGTCGAGTCGTTCGCCGACGAGATGGGCGGCCGGCACGCCATGATCCATTCCGTCTTCGGCATGCGGATCAACGGCGCGTGGGGCATGGCGCTGAAGGAGAAAGTGCGGCGCGCCTTCGGCCTGGTGGCCGAGGCCGCTCACGTGGACGATGGTCTCTTGCTGTCGTTTGCGCCCGGCCAGATCCCGCCGATCAGCCCCGAGCGCCTCGCCACGCTGGTGACGCCCGAGGAGATCGACGAGCTGCTCGGCCACGCGCTGATCGGCTCGCCGTTGTTCGGCACTCGGTTCCGCCACGCGGCGGTGCGCTCGCTGTTCATCCCGCGGACGTATAAAGGACAGCGCACGCCGGCCTACCTGATGCGCCTCAAGGCCGACGCGCTGCTCGAATCCGTCGGCGGTCTGCCGGACTTTCCCGTCGTGGCCGAGACGCTGCGCGAGTGCTTCGAGGACGCGCTCGACGTGCCGCGCCTCAAGCGGATCCTCGGGCGGCTGCAAGACGCCCAGATGTGGACGCGACACGTGGACACCCCGCTGCCATCGCCGTTCGTCTATCCGCTGTTGCTCGCCTGGGACTGGGCGTACCTCGACGCCGGCCACGCGGAGGAACGGCGCAGCGACGCCGTCTCCATGCGTAAGGCATGGTCGGTGACGGCCGGACCGCTGCGGCCCGAGATCGTTGCCGGCGTCGAGGCCGAGCTGCAGAAGACCGCGCCCGACCGCCGCGCACGCGACGCGAACGAGTTGGCGGCCATCCTCGACGACCTCGGCGACCTCACCCGCGACGAGATCGCGGCGCGCAGCGCGGTGGACGCCGACGCGCTGATCGCGTCGCTGCTCGCCGAGCGGCGGATCACGGAGGCGGAATTCGCCGGCGGTCGCCGCGCGTGGATCCCGGCGGCTGATGCCATGCACTATGCAGCGCTGGCGACCGACGCCGGGCTCGAGCGTGTCGCGCTGCGACTGATTCGCACCCGCGGCCCCGTGGCCGCGGATTGGCTGGCGGCTCGCTATGGCATTCCGCTTCACGAGGCCGTTGCCGCGCTCGATCGGCTGACCGAGCGCGGCGTGCTGCGCCGTGGCGAGTTCCTCGCGGGCGCGCCGGGTCCGCAGTACGTCCACATCGCCGTGCTGGAGGAAGTGCAGCGCCGGCAGGTGCACGCGCGCCGCGTGCCGCGACCAGTCGCCACCGCCGAGCAGTTCTCGGCGATGCTCCTGCGGCGCCATCACCTGCATCCCGAGCATCGGCTGGCGGGACCGACCGGCGTGCTGGCCGCCGTCGAGCTGCTGCAGGGCGAGGATTTTCCCGCGCGCGTCTGGGAGCAGGATCTGCTGGTGCCGCGCGTGGAGGACTATCAGCGCGAATGGCTCGATCGTCTGGGTCTCGCCGGCGAGATCGTGTGGACGGTGTTCGAGCCGCGCGAGACGGCGGCGACGCGCCCGGGCCGCGTCGGGCTCGCGCTGCGCGAGAACGCGGGCTGGCTCCGCCCGACGCCGACGCCGCGCGCCGAGCTCGATCCCAAGGTGAAGAACGTGCTGCTGCACCTGCAGCTGCGCGGGGCCTCGTTCGCGCAGGACCTCGCGCGCGGCGCCGGCCTCGACACCGCGGCCACGCTGGCTGCCCTGTGGGAGCTGTTCTGGGCCGGGCTCGTCACACCCGACACGTTCAGTGCAATCGTGGCCGGCACCGCGCCGGCGCGTCCCGAGCCGCCACGCGCGACGCATCGCGGACGCCGGCCGCGGCGTGGCGCGCGCCGCGCACCGCTCGCGCGCCTGCCCGTCATCGGTCGCTGGAGCGTGCTGACGGAGGAAGAGGGGCTCTCACCCGAGGAGCGCGAGGAGGCACGCGCGCATCTGCTGCTCGCGCGCTACGGCGTACTTTCACGGGAGCTGGCCCAGGGCGACTGGTCCACGCTGCGCCACACGTTGCTGCGCATGGAGTATGGCGGCGAGGTCGTGCGTGGCTATTTCGTGGAGGGGCTCTCCGGTGAGCAGTACGCGCTCGAGGAGACATTGCGTGACCTCGAGGCGTCCTCGCGCCGCGCCGAGCCGCACGTGCTCGTCACAATCGCCGATCCGGCCAATCTGTGGGGCCGCGTGTTCACGCTCACGCGCCGCGACGGTCAGCGTGCCGGCGCCGCGCGCATCCCGACCACGTGGCTCGTCCTGCGCGCCGGTCGTCCCGTGCTGCTCGTCGAAGGTCAGGGCCGCGCGCTCACGCCGCTGGCGGGCTGGGAGGCGGTCGATCTCGCGGGCGCCATCCGCGCGCTGCAGGGCGTCGTCGCGCCGCCGCTGCCGCTGCGCCGCGTGCGCCGCCTGGACGTCGAGGAGTGGGAGGGCCGGCCGATTCGCGAGAGCGAAGCGTTCGACGCGTTCGTCGCCGCCGGCTTCACCGTCGACGGCCCACGCCTGTCGTGGGACGGGCACCCCGGCCCGCGCTGGCGCTGACGCGCACTCAGACCTTTTGGTTTCAATGCGCAGGCCGTTTCTTGTTCGACGACTGCCGATCGGGCTATCGTGATGTATCAGCCTCATGCAAGTGCCGACGCAGGTCGACGCGCAGTCCGTGATCCGTCGAGAGCTGGGGCCACAAGAGCGCCTCCTCTGGGCTGGCCAGCCACGTCAGGGCCTCGTTCTCCGTCCCGTCGATATCTTCATGATCCCGTTCAGCCTGCTGTGGGCCGGCTTCGCTTTCTTTTGGGAGTTCATGGCAGTGCGCGGCGGAGCGCCCTGGTTCTTCGCGCTCTGGGGCATACCGTTCATGGTCGTCGGCTGCTACGTCGTCTTCGGCCGCTTCATCGTCGACATGAGGCAGCGCGCGAAAACGGTCTACGGCTTCACCAACGAGCGGATCCTCATCATTTCCGGAGTTCTCACGCGGAACGTGAAGTCGCTCAATCTGCAGACGCTCTCGGACGTCTCGCTCAGCGAGCGGCCCGACGGCAGCGGAACGATCACCTTCGGCCAAGGCGCCCCGTACTCAGCCTGGTTTCAAGGCATGGGTTGGTGGCCGGGCGTGCCGCCCAGCGCGCCAGCCTTTGACCAAATTCCCAGGGCCAAGGAGATCTACGAGGCGATTCGTGGTGCTCAGCGGACCGCGACGTGAGATCAGGGATTGGTTCAACACCATGCGAAAGCTCGGGTGTTCAAGGCTGAGCGGCGCGTAAATGCCGCCGAGGTGCGCTATGAGCCACTTCCCTGAGTCTCGGCCGGATAACAGGCCGTTAGAGCCGCCGGTCGGCTTCGCCGCCCGCGGCTCAACGCCGATCCGTTAGCCGGACAGACACGATGACCCGCTCTGAGCTCAGACATCTCAAGGATGCGCTCCGGGGAATACTGCCAGGGTTCTTCCGCGCGATTCTCCTATTCGGACTACTCGCGGTGCAGTCAGCCGAAGCCGCGGAGCGACCCACACTCGATGACCTGCGAACACGATGGGACCGCTACATGGTTGACGGCCGAGGCGCTAGCGTCCAGTACGCACGCTGGTCAGCGAAGTGGGAGGAACTGACGGACCAGACTACGAGAAATCGCCTCCCGGACCAAACAGGTTCTGGACGCGGTCTAGCAGACGTTTTCGCTACGCGCGCAGGAATCGTCGTCATCCTGCCGGCTCGACAACCGCTATTGCTCTGGCGGCGTGACGGATGGAGCATCGTGGGCGGGCGCCTCGGCCGGATAGTCATCGGCGAGAGCAAGATCGTCGACTGTACGCGCGAAGCGTCAGGCACGAAGACGGCTTCCACCCTCCGACTCGCATCCATGACGAGCCCCCAACGGTGATCACAATGTTCGAGTTCTTCCTTTTGAGCCGATCCGATCCGTCGGCCCGCGGAATGGTGGTACGCCGCTGGGCCGTGACTCCGCCTCATGGGCCAGTCGACACGGGTGCGGAATACAAAGTCAGCGGAGAACTCGCATACGAGGAGCAGGGACGCCGCGTAGGGGTGACACTGCGAGTGCGGGATTCACCGGTTGTTGAGGAAGTTCCTATTCACGAACTAGAGGCCAACGGGGTGCCCACACGGCCGTGATAAATGACGCTATGCCGATAGAGTCACGACGCCGGCTAACCAGACGCTTGAGCGGGCCGGAATGAGCCGCCGAGAAGAGTACGATCCCGCGTGCGCCGGCCGCGCAGCGCCCATCCGTTAGGCGCACATGCACACATTTCATGGACAGCGGCGCGGCCGAGTCTGTAAGGGCATCGCTGTAGCTCTCCTTGCTGTCGTCGTGCCGTACGCCGGCATTGCAGGGGGCGCCGGCGAGGCGCTGCGTCCGCCCGAAGCGCTACAGAGTTTGTGGAACGAAAGCATGCTCGATGGACAATCCCGGAGCTACTACGACGGCAAAGAGATAGGAGCTGGCTCGGCGCCATGCCCGCGGTATGGCGACTGGGTCTGGGTGCATGAGGTGGCGAACACCGGATGTGGCCTTCGCGTGGTTGATCTTCGTGAGCGGCGGTGGCTGAAGAGCCGCGGTGGTTGGGTCATAGAGGGTGGACTTCTTGGGAAGCGAGAAGTCGATGGGCGGCAGATTGAGCTCTACGGCAAGGTCCTCGTGAGGCACGAGCCCTACCTTGAGCCGTGGCCGCACGTCTGGATAGGCAACAAAGCGTGGAACGCGTCTCACGAGTTCTTTCTGATTCGGCGGAACAAGGACGCGGAACGCGCAGTCACCCTTCGAAGTTGGAGTCTGCCCGATCCAGCGGCTTCCGGCGGCTACTCCATCGTCGCGAGAGGCCGACTGGAGTGTGAGAGCGCATGCGAGAAAGTTCGCGTTCATATCATGCACGCTCATGATCGCGACTTGGTTGCCGAACGGGTCGACGTGTCGAGCATCTCACGGCGGTAGTTGCCATCACGTCTGGTGCCGGACGTGGTTGCACGGGGCGCCTAACTTCAGGATTCAGCCGTCGGTCTTCGACCGCGGCTGATCCTGGCCGTTAGATGGACAAGCGGGACAGTCAGAGATCGCCGCTGTTCAGAATACGCGCAGGGTTACCGGCGTATGGACCGCGCGCTCACGGGTTTCCCGTTAGTTTCGACCGAAGTGGTCGCGAAGGCTTCGTGGTCGAGTTCCTACCTGACACTCCCGATGTGTGGATCGGAAACTTCGGGCCCGGCCTTGGTTCTTATGACGGTATCTGCGTTCACCCAAATGGTTCCGATGTCGTGATCTTCGCATCAGGACAGGGATATGTCGTTGATCCACGAACACGAGAGCTGAAGGAGGAGATCGGAGGAGCCGTTGGCCATCTGTGGGCCGTTGATGAGCCGCCTGGCTTTATCCTTGATCAACAAGGGCTGGCCTTTTTGCGGGTTGGACCGCGTGGCCTCTATTGGCACACGCGGCGCCTTTCGTGGGACGGGTTCAAAGACCTGGTATTCAGCGAGGCGAGAATTGTCGGCCAAGCGTGGAACGCGGTGGACGAGCGCTGGCTGCCTTTCGAAGTCGATGTAGCGACCGGACGATCTCGTGGAGGCGCGTACTCTGCTGTCGACATAGAGCGGTGGGAGCAACTCGCGAAAAGATGACGCCATCTAACAAGCCGCTTGAGCGGTCCGGCACGGACGCGCGTGAGTACGTTGCCGGCGCCAGCGCCGGCCGCTCAGCGCCGGTCCGTTAGATGGACACGAGGGAGATCACAGCGCCACGCCACCCATGGAGCGGCTACGATATCGTCGTGTCGGCGGCGTTTGAGACTCATATGGGCACCGGCGAGTGCACCCTAATTCTGGATCTCGCGATGGATCACACGGCAGGGTCGCCCGCGCTGTCTGTGCGATTCGAAGGTGTCGTCGACCTAAGTCTCCACGGGCTTGGTGGCGGTATTAGCCAGATCGTCGGACTTAGCGTACGGGACATCGCCGATCAACAGTGGGATCGGCAAGCTTATGAGGTTTACGACGATGAGCATGGTGCTATCCGCTTTCGGTGCCGCGCGTACGATGTCGCGCGACGATACACCATCTAACTCCAGGCTTCAGCGGGCGGCCTGCGGCCGCCGCTGAGCCTCGGCGTTAGCTGGGCAGAGTTACGTTCAATGATGAGGACGGATTCATCAGGGTTCTACAAATCAATCAGTGCCTTCGAGCTCGAAGCCGCTCGCAACGTCGGCTTCGACAAGACCTTCTACGAATACCCATTTCGGGGCCCCGCCGAGGCCTACAGGATCCGTCATTGCCTTCCGGTCAACTTCGAGGCGTATGGTGCTCTGATTTTGCCGTGGCGAGCCGTGGATCAGAGCGGGCATCTACTGCGCGAGGAACCCTTCGAGAGTATCAGCGAGGTTTATGCGTACGTCGGGATACCCGCTCCCAAAACCCTTACTCTCGAAAGCTGGCGACGTGATTTTCGCGTCATCGAGGACATGAGGGTCATTCCGCCGCTTGACCGCTCGGCGTTAGACCGCTCCAGCCAGGAAGCGGATGCCATCTTCGTCCGGTGTCACCATAATGAGATCCACAACTGGAAGGTTGAGAGAAGCATCTTTCTCGAGCTTTCGGACCCATTCGTTGAGATGCCTTGCCCTAGTGGTAGCTTCGGCATCTTTCCGCGGGACGCGCCCTGGTACATCCATAACCGCGACGATGGGGCGATCCTCTACCTCGCCGCCGCAGCCGAGCTCGTGACCCAGCTCGAACGTGTCTGCTCGGATCGCTTTGTCAGGCTCACCCTCGACGACTACTATTGGTAGCGTGAAACTTTTGGCTGGCATCCGACGGATCTACGCGGCGTCGGCGCCAGCTAACTTCACGCTCGAGCGGCCCGCTGGCTCGCGTTCGCTCGCCGCGTCCGCTCAGCGTGGACGTTAGAGGGGAATCGGATTGAGAGCTATACGGCTGAGTCTCGCGGCCATAATTCTATGTGGCAACCTGAGTGCGTTCGCTGCGGACCAACTGATTCCTCGAAGCCATCAGGATCCCACTGGAAAGATGGTTCACTTCACCAGCTGGTCGCTGTTCCTGATCTGCGATCCAGCGTGGCTTCAACCTGAAAGCAAGGCCGATATCGTGGCGTTGTACAACGCTTACTTGAGTCTCGTCACTGCAGCCGATGAGAGACACGCGCCGCTTTGGGCGTTCAGCAGCGCGACCCCGTGGCGAGCGACCGAGATCAACGCGCTACAGACGAAACCTTACTGTGACTCTCTTGGCGTAACCCCGAGACAGGGACCATTTCTCGTCATCACCGTTCATCCCCCGGAAACAATCAGTCCACCGGACGCCAAGATCCTACTAGCATTCGGAGGACAGCGTGCGACTGCCATTGCGCGATCTCTTATGACACTTGTTGATCACGCTACAGATGGTGGTCACTTTGATGCCCTCGTTGGCTCGGACGAATGGTGGCGCCGATGGGAAAGCCTGTCGATTTGGTCGCGGCCCCGTCTTCCTGGTACGACGATGCTTGTGCAGTCGAATAAGGAGCGGAAGCGGTGAGCCCTCTAACCACACAGTCGAGCGGACGCGCTTCGCGCGCCGCTCACCGTGACCGTTAGACCGACCGTGTGCGAAGCGATCGATGCTCGGTATCAGGATGCGGCACGGCGCACGTGAGAATAATCTTCGCCGTACTCGTCTTTGCGCCGTTCACCGCCTGGTATGGATATTCTGTGATCCACGCTCTTAGGAGCGGAGTGTCTCGTTCGCTTACCGGTCCGGCGTATCGCAAGTCCGAGCCGACAAGCTTCTGGTTTTGGGTCGTACATAGGTCTCTGTTCGGCGCTGCGCTCGTAGCAGCGTTTTTAGCCGTGGTGCTCCAGCTTACGACTGCTTCGCGGATTCGATTATGTATCGGCTACATGGTCGCCTACATCACATTCATGCTTGCCACAGTTTTCCTGACGCGACGGCGGTCTAACACGCCGCTAGAGCAGACCGGCTCCGCCGGCCGCTCAGCGCCTGACTGTTAGACTTCAAATGCGGCGAATGTTGAGAACGACTCGACTTCTCGCTGTAGTGCTCCTCGCCGGCGTGTTGACCTCTGCCTGCAACGACCCCATCGCGCAATCACATATCGATGCTAACGTTCCATCCGCGGAGCACTTCCATCCCTTCCTCAAGCGCGATCTGCAAACCTTCTTCAGCAGCCGGCAAGGGCCCAATGCTGCGATCAGCTACGAGCTGCTGCGCGACGGCCCGACTCAGACCGGGATCGCCTATCCGAAGTACTACATTTGGGTCAATGTGCGGAATTCAGCGGGGACCGTCGATGAAGGCGCGGTCCGCGTGGCAGCGATAGATGGGACACGTTTCGAGGTCACCCACTTCCTGTCGAAAGGCGAAATCCAGGCGAATCCTGCCGGGGTAGAGCAGGTGTTTCCCAGCGCTCTCGGAGATCGCATTCGACAACGCGCCGATGCGCGACCATGAGCGTGAAGTCTAACTCCGCAGTGGAGCGGACCGCTGGCTCGCATTCGCTCGCCGCGGCCGCTCACTGCGAGCGTTAGATGGCTAACGGTCAACGCGCCTGCAGCCTATTGAAGCGTCAAGCGCTCGCAGTTTCAGTTTTGGCTATTCTTCTGCTGACAGCGGGCTTCTCTCTTGCTGCTGCAAAAGGAGCGAGCCTGGCATCTCCCGAACTTCCACGCGAGCTTTACGAGTTCGCACGGAGCCACGGCTGTGTGCCGCCGGCCGACTTCTACTCTGCCCGGTCGGGCCTCGAGCAGGCGCCTTACGTCTACGCCGATACGAGCGAACCGAAGGCAGCGGCTGCGCTATGGTGCCATGAACAAGAACAGCCAAAAGGTCACTACACCCTGCTATTTCGGCGGGGGCGCGGCTCCGTTGGACAAGGCAGTTGCGCGCCACTCATCCGCGGCCAGACTCACATCGGTGGCCTATCGCTCGTTACCGGCTACAAGTCGCCGCTGAGCTCCTTCTCCCGCGTCGGGGATCTGTCGCAGAATGGGCCCGCCGACGCCCGGGTATCTGGACCTGTTATTCGAAGCGAATATGACGGGGTTGCTCATGAATACTACTGTTACCGTGGCATTTGGTTCGAGCGCGCTTTCGATTGATCACCATCTAACTACGGCATGCAGCCGACGGCCTACGGCCGCGGCTGATACCGACCGTTATGCGCACTGCGAGAGGTCGTGAAGGCGATGGGCTACAACCGTCGACGTCGCCAGATTGGAGGAGGTCTTCATGAGTGACCGACGCAACGACTGGAGCCGACGGAAATTCGTGGGAGGGCTAACGCTGGCGGGGACAGCGGGGTTCCTCGGGCTCCAGGCTGAACACGTCGCCGCCGAGCCGCCGCCAGAGACGACGACGATCCGGCTGGACCGGCTTCCTGCGATCTGCATCGCTCCGCAGTACGTGGTCGAAGAGTTGCTCCGCGCAGAAGGGTTCACCACCGTAAAGTACGTCAGCGTACCGGGAACCGCCGGAAGAGATGGTAAGGAAGGCGTTCTCGCTTCGGGCGAGACGGACCTCACGCTGCACTACGCGGCGCCGACTCTGATCCGCCTCGAGGCTGGCGATCCGTTCGTCGTCCTGGCGGGTGTCCACGTGGGATGTTTCGAGCTGTTCGGCACCGATCGAATCCACACGATCCGGGATTTGAAGGGAAAGACGGTGGGTATCGGCGAGCGCGGATCCTCTCGCCACGTGTTCGTCAGCATGATGGCCGCGTACGTTGGTCTCGATTCCGAGCGGGACATTCGCTGGGGCCTCGAGCCCCCGGCGGATGCGAAGCGGCTTCTCGCGGAGGGGAAAATCGATGCCTATCTCGGTTTCCCGCCTGAGCCTCAGGAACTGAGGGCGCAAAAGATCGGTCACGTCGTTGTCAACAGTGCGGTCGACCGGCCCTGGTCCCAGTACTTCTGCTGCATGGCCGTGGGCAACCGCACCTGGGTGCGTAAGCATCCGGTGGCGGCAAAGCGCGCGCTCCGGGCCCTCCTGAAGGCGGCCGATGTCTGCGCCACCGACCCGTCCCGGGTCGCCCGCTTCCTCGTCGAACGCGGCTATGCCGAGAACGTGGAGTACGCGGCTCAAGCCGTCAAGGGGCTGCCCTACCGATGGCGCGAGTACGATGCGGAGGACACGCTGCGCTTCTACAGCTTGCGTCTCAAGGAGGTCGGGCTGATCAAGTCGAGTCCTCAGAAACTCATCGCGCAGGGCGCGGATTGGCGATTCCTCAATGAGCTGAAGAAGGAGCTGAAAGGGTAGCGTGAGTCAGGTCCACGGCCTGGCTCGGAGACGAAGCGATGGGGCCCATAACTTCGCGCTCCAGCGGTCCGGGGCTCGCGTTGCTCGCTCCGGCCGCTGAGCGCGGGCGTTAGACTTCAAATGCGGCGAATGTTGAGAACGACTCGACTTCTCGCTGTAGTGCTCCTCGCCGGCGTGTTGACCTCTGCCTGCAACGACCCCATCGCGCAATCACATATCGATGCTAACGTTCCATCCGCGGAGCACTTCCATCCCTTCCTCAAGCGCGATCTGCAAACCTTCTTCAGCAGCCGGCAAGGGCCCAATGCTGCGATCAGCTACGAGCTGCTGCGCGACGGCCCGACTCAGACCGGGATCGCCTATCCGAAGTACTACATTTGGGTCAATGTGCGGAATTCAGCGGGGACCGTCGATGAAGGCGCGGTCCGCGTGGCAGCGATAGATGGGACACGTTTCGAGGTCACCCACTTCCTGTCGAAAGGCGAAATCCAGGCGAATCCTGCCGGGGTAGAGCAGGTGTTTCCCAGCGCTCTCGGAGATCGCATTCGACAACGCGCCGATGCGCGACCATGAGCGTGAAGTCTAACTCCGCAGTGGAGCGGACGGCTGGCTCGCATTCGCTCGCCGCGGCCGCTCACCGCGAGCGTTAGACACAGGAACGCCGCGTGAGACTTGGTCGTCTCTTTCGAGTTGGCCTTGCTGGCGCGAGCTTCGGCTTCCTGATCGTCGTGCCCGCCAACAGCCAGCCGGACGTGATTCCCGCAGATCGCATCTGCGCCCACACTGGTGCGCCATTTGTGGGCCCGTGTCTCGCGATTCACGGCGAATTGGTCGCCGGCGGAGACAACATCCAAGTCAGGATCCAACCCAAAGGCAGCAAGAGAATCCTTGGCTACGCAGATGGCGCCCTACGTTGTAGCCTTCCCCCTGGCCTCGAAGAGATCCTTGAGACTGCGTCAGCTATCGACGCCGACGCGACGATCCGCCCCGTCACCGTGTCGAAGCCTGGCGTTATGCAGTTTGTTTGCATCGCGTCCGTGAAGAATATGAAGATCAAGAGGTGAGCGACCTGTTGTCTAACGAGCCGCTTGAGCGGGCCGGCATGAATCGCCGCGGTGAAGGCAGCCGACGGCGCGCCGGCCGCTCAGCGCCGGGCCGTTAACCAGCAGGCAACGGGTTCTGTCCGCCGCATTGCAGGATGCTAGACTGAGGGCACCGGCTGAAGGCTATGGGCAAGATCGAAAAGATCGAGGAAGAGATCCGGGCGCTGTCCTCCGAGGAGCTGGCCCAGTTTCGGGCCTGGTTCCTGGAGTACGACTGGGCGATCTGGGACCGCCAGATCGAGCGGGATTCTGAGGCAGGACGCCTCGACGATCTAGCGGCCAGGGCTCTTCGTGACCACGCAGCCGGCAAGTCCACTCCCATCTGACCCATCACGCTTCTCCAGACTTCTGGGCGCTGTACCGAGCCCTGCCACAGGAGATTCGGGGTCTCGCCGATCAAGCGTACGCGCGGCTCAAGCAGGATCCTCGGCACCTGTCGCTTCACTTCAAGAAGGTCGGCAGGTTCTGGTCAGCTCGTGTCGGCGCTCACTACCGCGCTCTCGCAGTCGACGCATCAGACGGACTGATTTGGTTCTGGATTGGCAGTCATGCCGACTACGATCGGCTGCTTGGCTAACAAGCCGCTCGAGCGGCCCGGCATGAACGCGTTGGAGCAAGACGGACCCGCTAGCGCCGGCCGCTCAGCGTCGAGTCGTTGGGCGGCAAGCACGAACCGTAGGCGGGAGCAGGAGCACAGATCTCAGCAGAGAGGTGTAGGAGCATGCCGGCACGGACTCCTGAGGAGTGTGATCATCTTTTCGGCGAGTACATCAACAGTGGTGACCTCGACCGACTGTTGAAGCTCTACGACCCCGCATGTAGCCTCGTCCAACGCGATGGCAACGTGGCCACCGGCCATGCGGCGATCCGGGAAGTCCTCGGGCGCCTTGTTGCAATGCAACCCAAGTTCAGCAGCAAGGTGGTGAAGGTCGTGAAGGCTGGTGACAATCTCGCAATGGTCTACAGCGACTGGACCATGTCGGCACGTCGCCCGGCCGAAGGACAGATTGAGGTTGCTGGGAAGGCCATTGAGGTAATCCGCCGACAGTCGGACGGCACGTGGCTGGTCATCCTTGACGACCCTTTCGGACGTACTTGAGCGTGCGAAAGCTCCGGACGTCTGTGCGTTACGTTTGCCGCCTAACAGGCCGTTCGAGCGGGCCGGCATGAACGCGCTGCGTCCAGCCCAAGACGCTTCGGCCGCTCAACGTCTTTGCGTTCGCCGACTCCGATGAAGCGATGAGGCCTCATGTACTTCGAGATCGTCGGGCCGATCGCCAATATCGAGAGGATCACTGTCGGCACCTCCATCCGTCAACTCGCCCCGCCTGAGGCGTCGCTACGGCCGTGGTCGCTGGCGTAAGCTGAAGCACTAGATCAAGAGGTTTGTAGACTAAGCCATGCCCACACGTGCCACCGGGTTCGTCCTCTGCATCGAGAATCGGGGGGCGGACGACCTCGACGTCCGGAAGGTCTACCGCGTCCGGCCCGACAGGGCCGCCACGGCGACTGGGTACATCCGGATCGTCGACGAGTCGGGCGAGGACTACCTCTATCCCGCTCGCTTCTTCGTGCCAGTCGAGGTGCCGTCTAGAGCCAAGCGCGCGTGGGCCCGGGCATCACAACCCGGCAAGCGGCGGAGCTCGTCGAACAAGCCGCTCCGGCGGTCCGGAGCTCGCGTTGCCCGCTCCGGCCGCTGAGCGCCGACGTTGTGCGCGTCGAGCGATCGCGTGATGAACAAGTGATCCATGGCTGACGACGCGTTCTCCTGCGCGGCTGCCAGTGAACGCGGTTTCTCGTCGCCCGAGGAAGCCGCGCTCGCCGGTTGGCCTGCGGCGGCTCACGCCCGAGTGCTGAGAGTTGAGCGTCGATCTGCCTCACGCGTCGATGTCATAGTCGATACGGAACCTTCGCACCGGATGCGCGTCTATTGCGTCAAGAAGGGCAGTCTGTGGTTCGCCCGCGCAGATGCTTCCGACTGATGCGCACTTCGCGCCGAGCGCACAACTCGGCGCAGGAGCCGACCGCTGGGTTCGCTTCGCTCACCCCAGCGGCGGCTCAGCGTCAGGTCCGTTAGACGGATAGCCGTTGGTGCAAATCAACCATAATCATTCTGGTGGGGAGCATCGCTTGCGCTGCCTCCGGCACTGGTTGGTCTTCATGACAGGCCGTAGAGCGGATAGACCATGAGCCACCGCGCGCCCTGGGAATGCACGTTCGCGAAGGAGGAGCCGAGCCGCTGCCTTCCCGGCAAGAGACCGCGTACGGACCGCGAGTACTTCGAAGTCCTGTCCCTCTGCATCCTGCAGGCTGGCTTGAGCTGGGCCAGCGTGCGCGGCAGCTGGCCGCGCTACCGCCGCGCATTCTTCAACTTCGAAGTTGCAAAGCTCGCGCGTGCAGCTCCCACAGCGCTGCTCCGCAGGCAGGGCGCGCTGAGGAATCCGAAGAAGGTTGCGGCCCTTGTTGCGAACGCGCGGGAGTTCGAGCGCATCCGTGAAGAGCACGGTACGTTCGGGCGCTACCTTCGCACGGTCAAATCGGAAAAGGATGCGTGCGCACTTCTGCGGGAGCGGTTCAGGCACGTGGGCCCGTATACCGCTGAGTTCTACCTGCACTGCGTGGGCCGTTCCGTATATGGTTCGTGAAGACAATCAAGCGCTTCTTCGACTTCCTCTACAGCGACATTCCGGCAAGCTTCACGAGGGATTTCCCGCTGACGGTGTCCGTCGAACGTCTGCGCGAGCGCACGAAACGTACCGTCTTCTCGGCGCTGCTCCGCCAAGCGGCAGTGGGGCCGGTCACTGAATCCCGCGTGCGTCTACAGCGAGTTATTCCGTTGTTCGGAAACAGCTTCAAGCCGATCTTTGTCGGACGGTTCGAGCGCATCCAAGGTTGTGTGGTTCTCCGAGGGCGGTTCACGATGTTCCTCTTCTCCAAGATATTCATGACGCTGTGGTTGGCATTCGCCCTGTTCTGGACGACGATCGCCGCCGCTGCGGCGCTGGAGACTGTCACCCGGAAAGACGTGACGTTCCAGGATGATCCAATGAAACTTTTTTCCCCGCTGATCGGAGTCGTGTTCTTTCTCGTCGGCATAGCTTTCGTACGCGGCTGCTGGTGGTTATCTCGAGGCGACATCGCTTTCCTGACCTCCGTGATACAGAACGCGCTGACCCAGGGGCATCTCACGAGCCGCTCGAGCGGGCCCGCATGAACGCGTTCCGACTAGCCAGTCGCATCCATATCTTCGGAGCCTCGGGCAGCGGGACGACCTCGCTCGCAGCAGCGCTGGCGGCAAAACATGGGCACCGCCACCTGGATACCGACGAGTTTTATTGGCTCCCGACTGCTCCCCCATACCAGCAACCGAGACCACGAGACGTTCGGCTGGGACTGCTCAGGTCTGCACTCGGCCAGTCCCAATCCTGGGCGCTCTCCGGGTCTCTCTGTGGATGGGGAGATCCGCTCATCTTTGAGTTCGACCTGGTCGTCTTTCTCGTGGTTCCGATGGGAGTTCGGCTTGCTCGACTGCGGGCGCGAGAGGCCGAGCGCTATGGGCACGAAGCGATCGCGCCCGGTGGCGCGCGCCACCACGCGCACGTCGATTTCCTTGCCTGGGCCGGCCGCTACGACGTGGGCGGCTCCGACATGCGGAGTCGAGCTCTGCACGAGGCGTGGCTGTCAACGCTGCCCTGCCCGGCACTCCGTCCGGAGGGGGATCGGTCCGTCGCCGAGCAGTTGGCCCTGATCGAGGGCTCCGTTGCTCGGACTTCAGCCGCGAAGCGCGATCGTTAGATGGCCAACGGCGAGTGGCGAATCGTGAGAACAATCGCAATATCCGGCCATCGCCAGATGGATACGGGCGATTGGCTGGTTTCCGTGATGTGCGATCCAACGCCGGCCGCTCGGCGCCGGATCGTTATCCGTTCTGACCGGGGGGGGGCGATCAAGACGTGAGCGAATACGGACGTGAGAGTCTGTGGCGCGACACCGCAACGGCGGACGCTGAACGGCCGCGTGACCTGGCGGCCCGCCTCGAACGCCGCGCCAAGGCGGACGACGAGGTCGCGGCGCGAGACACCTATCTAGGCTTACTCGAGATCTCCGCCGGGGAACGTGTCCTCGACGTCGGTTGCGGGAGCGGTGCCGTCACCAGAGAAATCGCCCGACGCGTCGGCCCTGCCGGCCGCGCCGTCGGGCTCGACCCAAGCCCCGCACTGCTGGCCGTGGCCCGCGAACTCGCGCATGGGGCCGGTTTGGGTGATCGCGTGGACTTTCGCGAAGGCGATGCGCTTCGGTTGCCTTTCCCCGACCGGTCATTTGATGCGACAGTGTGCGTGACCGCGCTGTCCCACATTCCACAGGGCGAGGCTGCCATTCCCGAGATGGCGCGCGTCTTGCGCCCCGGAGGACGTCTCGGGGTCTTCGACCTCGATACGGACATGACCGCGTTCACGCATTCCGACCGCAACCTCACCCGTCGCATTGTGGCTGCAGCTTCGGATGCGACCGCGGTCAACGGCTGGCTCGTCCGGCAGCTGCCCCGGCTCTTCCAGCGCGCCGGCCTCATCGACGTCCGCGCGCGTGGCTTCTTTCCAATCGAGACTCATCTGCACAGCTTCTATGCCAGCATGGCTGACCGCTGCGTCGAGGTGGCCGTCAAGGCCGGCGTCGTTACGGAATCCGAGGGTCGCGCCTGGCTGCACGAATTCCACGACCATGGGACCCGAGGACCCATCGTCGCCGGCCGTCTGCATATCTTCGTCTGGGGCCGCACGCCGCAATGAGAATCATCGCAGCGACCGCAGCGAACATAAGAAGAGGCTGAGTGGCGTGGACGTACTCCTCGTCGTCGACATGCAAGAGGGCCTGCTGAGAGGCGCGGCGAAGTACGACCTTGTCGGTGTCGTCGCACGGATCAATCACCTCGCGTCGCGGGTGCGTCGCGCCGGCGGGCGTGTCTTCTTCGTTCAGCACGCCGGGCCAGCAGGCGACGATTTTGAGCCGCTCACACCCGGCTGGCGGCTTCTGAGCACGATCAATACCGAGCCATCCGACCGAATCGTCAACAAGACTCTGAACGATCCCTTCTTCGGTACATCACTCGAGTCGGATCTCACCAAACTCGGCACTGAGCGGCTTCTGGTGCCCGGATGGGCCACCGATCTCTGTGTCGACGCGACGATCCGTTCCGCTGCGGCATTGGACTTCACGGTGGTTGCTGTCGCTGATTGCCACACCGTCAGCGACCGACCGCATCTCATTGCGCCGCATCCTGTGCGCATCGCGCGTGAGGGAGAGGTTCAACAATGAGCCTGTCCGCCGATCTGCCCGGAACGTGGCTCCTCGAGTCACGCATTGACGTCACGCCAGCCGGCACACGCTATCCGGACCCGCTGCTCGGAGAAGATCCGATCGCTCTACTGATCTACGACCGCACTGGGCATTTTTCCGCGCAGTTCATGGGGAGAAACCGCTCTGATGTCGTTGAGGCCGCTCCGGCGATCGCCAAGAACAACACGCAGGCCCAAGGCGGCTATGACGCATATTTCGGCACGTATACCGTCGACGACGCCAAAAACACCGTCACTCAGGAGCTCATGGGCTCGCTATCACCCGGAAATGTCGGCATGGTGTTGACGCGCGGCATGGAGGTCAGAGGCAATACCCTACTCATCAAACTAGAAACCACAGCCGCGGATGGAACGCCCGTCATACGTACCCTCACCTGGCGGCGCCTGGAGAATGCGGGCTAACAGGACCACCATCGCAGCGTGCGCGGACGTGCAGTACAAGGACGACATGAAGAAGAAATTCGGCTCGAAGAACGATGAATCTCCCACTCGGCTCATCGATGCGAGAATCGACGAGCTGGACGACTGGCGCGGCGAGATGCTCTCCCGGCTGCGCGCCCTGATCAAGCAAGCCGACCCCCACGTGGTCGAGGAGTGGAAGTGGCGAGGGGTCCCGGTGTGGTCACACGACGGCCTGATCTGCACCGGCGAGACGTACAAGGCCGTCGTCAAGCTGACCTTCCTCAAGGGCGCCTCGCTGAAGGATCCTTCGCGCCTTTTCAACTCGAGCCTCGATGGCAACACCAGGCGGGCTATCGACTTCCATGAGGGCGATGCAATCGACGAGGACGCGTTCAGAGCGTTGATCCGCGCGGCGGTGAGCCTGAACAAATCCTCCGGCCGCGCCACGAAGCCGAGACGGCACGGCCCATGGGAATGACCGAGGACTTCTGACCAATTTGGGCCGGTATCAGGATTCCAAGCACCTGCACTTTCACGTGAACAGTGGTGAGCCCCTGCGAGGAGGTGGGCCGTCGAGAACATTCTCCAGGACGGTGAGTGGGCGACCTCGAGTGGAAGGCGTTCCCAGAACGTTAGCGCGAGGCTGCAGGCCGGAGAGCCGCAATATTTCCGCGACGGCGCCTGAGAGGTGGTCGATGATGAGAAGGCTGGTCGCTCTCGTGCTCCCTCTGCTGCTGTGGAATGTGGCCGCATCGGCGGAGGTCTTCGACCTCGACAGACCCGGGGCTCTCGAGACACTTCGTCTCTCGAATCCCGCGCACTACATCAAAGTCCGGCAGATCCTGGACGGCGTCTTCCTGCGCTCCGACGCGGAGGTGCCCCGTTGGATGCAGACGAATTTCCAGGCGCAGGACGTGCAGTACGGCCCGATCGTGCTCACGAGCCATCCGCCGAAGAGGCGCCTCTCGTTTGCGCTCGATGCAACGCGCTATGAGGGGACCGTCGTCCTGACGAATGTCCGCGGCGAGATCGTTCCAGCCAAATAAAGGGGTGGGCACCTGGGACACGAAGACGTTCGTGTCGGCGCCTGGGAGCTCGCAAGCGGATGCCGCGCCTAATCTCTACTACCGCGGCATCGACCCCGCCTGGGCCGACGACACGGTCGACGCGCTCCGCACGCGACTGCATCTGTGAAGAGTGAGGCGTCCATGACAGTGACGTGCCGGCGCCTGGTGTCGTTCACAAGGCCACACGCGGCCCCGTGATTCGGCCCGAGCGACCCGCCGACGCGGCGGCGATCCACGGCGTCCACGCCGCGAGCTTCCCGACTCCCGCCGAGGCCCGCCTCGTCGATGGGCTCCGAGCCGCCGGACGTCTTTGCGTCTCGCTGGTGGCGGAGGTCGATGACGCGATCGTCGGACATATCGCGTTCAGCCCTGTCACTGCGACGTCGGGGACCGCCGGCGCCGGGCTCGCCCCCCTCGCCGTCGCACAAGCGTATCGGCGGCGCGGTATCGCCGCCGAGCTGATTCGTACGGGACTGGACGCCTGCCGGGCCGCCGGGTTCGGATGGGCGGTCGTCCTGGGCGCGCCGGCGTACTACGGCCGGTTCGGGTTTTCCGCGGCCGCGCAATTCGGCCTGTCCGACGAATATCGCGGTGGCCTCGCATTCCAGGCCATCGAGCTCGTGCCCGGGGCGCTGCCGGTCGGCGCCGGTCTGGTCCGGTATGCCGCGGAGTTCTCGATCCTCTCTCGATGATCCCCGACAGGTTGGAGATGCGAGCGGAGCACGGCCCCATCAATTGAAGCGATCGCGCCACCGACTTCATTGCGCCCGCTGCGGCGAATCAGCTATGGTCGAAAGGTAAGCATCGTTCCGTACGCCGTACGCCGCCTGGGCTTGCCAGGATCTGCGACGCCAACCATCGGGGGCCTCGCCCATGCGACGCGGGGTGACGGCAACGAGCCTGATCCTGCTCGCCGGTTCGCTCATCGGCTTCGCGGCGGCTTCGAACGCGGCTACGAAGCAGCCGCCGACGGCGTCGCCGCAGGCGGCCGATCCCACCTCCGTCGACTTCGCGCGGCTTCGCGCCGAGTTCGGCGGCCGCAGCGACTTCTCCGACATGTGCGAGCGCGACCGTCCCCTGCACCGGCTCGCGGAGCTCGTTCACCAGCAACACTGGACCGACGTGCTCGCCGCGTCCGCGCCGTGGCTCCAGCAATGTCCCATCGACATCGACGCCCATCTCATCCGGGCGATCGCGCTGAAGGAGCTGGGGCGGGCTGCGGAATCCGACCACCACGCGGAGTGGTTTCGGGGCCTGGTCGATTCGATCCTCACGTCGGGCGACGGGCGTACGCCTCAGACGGCGTTCATCGTGATCTCGGTCGCCGAGGAGTATTCGATCCTGCGCGTGCTACAGATGAAACCCACGCGGCACGTCATCATGGCCACGGGCGTCGATGCCCTGCACGTCCAGGGCGACGTCGGCGTCGCGGGCATCATCTACTTCAACCCGGCGGCGCACATCCGGCGCCTCGGCGAACGTTCGGCCACTCCCAAGTAGCGTCATATACTTCACCCGGCCGCGCATTCATCGCAATGCGCGAGCACTGTGACGTTCCGAGGTCGCTATGCCCCTGCCCGCATGGATCCCGCTCGTTGCCCTCGTTGTCCTCGTCGCCGGCTGTGCGGGAACGGCAGCGCAGAGCTCGCCCGCCGTCGCCCCGGTTCCGAGCCTCGCCGACGCGAAGCGTCAGGTCACCGCGTATGTCGACTCGGGGCGTTACGACGCGGACGTCGCCGCGGTCGCGGAGCAGGCGCGCGCCTACCTCGAGTCGCGAGCGCAGCGGGGAGGCAAGCTGGCCATCGTCGTCGACATCGACGAGACCGCGCTCTCGAATCTGCCGAGCATTCGCGCCAACGATTACGGCTTCATCCTGACCGGCCCCTGCGATCTCCAGCGCGGCCCCTGCGGACTGCTGACGTGGATCGGTATGGCCCGCGCGGAGCCGATCAAGCCGGTGCTCGGGCTCGTTCGCCTTGCGCGCGAGCGCGGGGTGGCCGTCTTCTTCCTCACCGGCCGTCCGGAGCGTCTGCGCGCCGCAACCGAAGCCAATTTGAAGGCCGCGGGATACGAGTGGACCGCGGTGCTGCTCAAGCCGGATGACCTGACCACGAACTCGGCGGTCGACTTCAAGGCGCCGGAGCGCAGGAAGCTGCAGGAGCAGGGCTACACCATCGTCGTGAACATCGGCGACCAGCGAAGCGACCTCGACGGCGGCTTCGCCGATCGAACGTACAAGCTGCCGAATCCCTTCTATTTCATCCCCTGACGCTCGCGGTATGATCCGCGGCGGCGGCCATGACTCTCGGCGATCCGCACGTCCAGCGCTTCCTCGCCAGCAGGGACGTGGCCATTCTCGCAACCGTGCAGGCCGACGGCGCGCCGCTTGCGATGCCGATGTGGTTCCTGCACGACCGGACGGCGCTCACGATGCTCAGCGTCGAAGGCACGCAGAAGATCCGCAACCTGCGCCGCGACCCACGCGTGTGCGTCGTCGCCGAGGCGGTCACGACGGGTGGCAACATCCAGGGCGTGACACTGCTCGGCGCCGTGCAATTCCTCGCCGATGGACCGGAGCGGAACGCGCTCGCCGAGCGCTTTCATGCGAAGTATCCGGGACTGGCGCGACTCTGGGGCGGTCGCGCCATGCCGCCCAATCGGGTGATGTTCCGGATCACCCCGGCCCGTGTGCGTGGCTGGGGCCTCGACTGAGGGGGAGCGCCGAGTGACCGACGTCCAGGGCGACGAAATCCGACAGCTGCTGCGGGAAATCCGCGACGCTCAGCGGGAACAGCTCGCCGAATATCGACGCGTGACGGAGCGATCGCTCGAACTGCAGCAGCGCGCAGTCGGGCGACAGGAGCTGCTCGGTCAGCTCTACCGGCGACTGGTGCTCGCCGGCGGAACGATCTTCGTGCTGCTGCTCGTCCTGCTGATCTACCTGCTCGCACGGTGGTCGAGCCATCTCTTCTAAATCCAGCGCGCGCGATCTGATCGCGGCACGCTGGGATGCCGAGTATCGCCACCAGCGCTATGCCGACGAGCCGCCGCTGCCGTTCGTGCAGCGTATCGTCGAGACGCTGCGCGAGGCCTCGAGCGAAACGGGCACCGGCCTCTATGTCGGCTGCGGTAACGGCCGCAACTACCTGCCGCTCGTCGATGCCGGGCTCGACCTCGTCGGGCTCGACGTCTCCCCCGAAGCGATCCGGCGTCTGGTGGAGCGTCGGCCGTCGCTGGTCGCTGGCCGCCTCGTCTGCGACGACTTTCTCGGCTGGGCGCCTGCTCGTCCGCTCTTCGACTACGTGATCGCGTTGCAGGTCTTTCAGCATGGCGGCGACGCCGACGTCGGCGCGTATCTCGCGAAGGTCGGGGCGCTGATTCGGCCCGGCGGGCTGTTCTTTCTCCGCGTGAACTCCGCGACCACGCAGATCTACCACGCTCACACGGTGGTGGAGCGCAATGGGCTCGGCGGCCTAACGGTTCGCTATGACGAGGGGCCCAAGCGCGGGATGCTGATCCACTTCTTCTCGGGCCTCGAGCTGCATGAGCGCCTCATGCCTCTGTTCCATCCGGTGCTGGAGCCCCAAGAGGACGTGACCGTCCGCGCCGCGCCCAAGACCGGCTCCTGGGCCCAGTGGGAGACGATCTGGACGCGTCGCTGAGTGACGCCGCGGCCGCACTCTGGCGCGCCTACCTTGCCCATCTGCCATCCGATCACCCGCATCGAGCCGCGCGGGTCAGCGCCTTCTCGTTCGGCGATTCGCCTCAGTTGGCCGACGAGCTGGGCGCGCTGGTCGTCAGCGCGCGCAAGCGAGGGACGGCGAGTCTGCCGATTCAGTTCGAGGCCGAAGGCTCCGCCCTGCCCGTCGCCGGCGATGTCAGCATCGTCACACGCACCGACGGCACGCCCCTGGCGATCATCGAAACGACCGACGTTCGGTTGGTGCCGTTCGGCGACGTGGACGCGGAGTTCGCGGCTGCCGAAGGCGAAGGCGACGGCTCGCTCGCCTACTGGCGCCGCGCGCACACAAACTTCTTCGGTCGGGTGGTCGCGCGCCTCGGCGGAGGTCTCGACGATCGCTCGCTCATCGTCTGCGAGCGGTTTCGGCTGCTGTGCCGCGACGACGGGCGGCCGATCGCGGACGATCGATAACCGTCCTCGGCGACGCGGTCACGACGACGCGGCAATCAAGCTATGGCACACTGATCGAGTTGCGCGTGAGCCGACAGAGCCCCGTGGACACCGCCGAACTCCTGCGAGAGCTGCGAATCGACCGCGACGGCCGTCCGACCCGTACGCGACGCCGATGGCTCATCTGGGCCGTCATCGCGCTGATCGTCCTGGCCGCGGCGCTCTGGCTCGCGTGGAGCCGGTTCAGCGCTCCGACCGTGCGCACTGTGGCCGCGCGGGCCGCCACCCCGGCGGGCGGCGTCGGCTCGGTCCTGGACGCCAGCGGCTACGTGACCGCGCGCCGCCAGGCCACCGTCTCCGCGAAGATCACCGGCAAGGTCACTGACGTGCTGATCGAGGAAGGCATGCGCGTGGCCGAGGGCGCGGTCCTCGCGCGCCTGGACGACACCGAGGCAAAGGCACAGCTCTCGCTCGCCCGCGCCCAGCTCGCGGCCTCGCGCTCACAGGACGGCGAGATCCGCGCCCAGCTACAGCAGGCCGAGCGCGACTACACGCGCGCGCAGGAGCTGTTCAACCGCCAGCTGGTCCCCGAGCAGTCCATGGACGCCGCGCGAGCGCAGCGCGACATGCTCCGCGCCAAGCTTGCCTCCAACCAGGAGCAGATCCGCGTGGCCACCGAGTCCGTCACCGTTGCCCAGGTCCAGCTCGACAACACGACCATCCGCGCGCCCTTCGCCGGCGTCGTCGTCACCAAGTCCGCGCAGCCGGGCGAGATGATCTCGCCGATCTCCGCCGGCGGCGGCTTCACCCGCACCGGCATCGGCACCATCGTGGACATGGACTCGCTCGAGATCCAGGTGGACGTCAACGAGTCCTACATCAATCGCGTGACGGCCGGGCAGCCGGTGGAGGCGATGCTCAACGCCTATCCCGACTGGAAGATTCCCGGCTCGGTGATCGCGATCATTCCGGCTGCCGATCGCAGCAAGGCTACCGTCAAGGTTCGCATCGCGATCCGCTCGAAGGATCCACGCATCGTGCCCGACATGGGCGTGCGCGTGGCCTTCCTGGATGCGGGAGGCCCGCTGGCGCGGCCGCCGGTGGCGGCGGGGGTCCTCGTCCCGGCCGACGCCGTGCGCGACGGCGCCGTCTTCGTCTACGCCGACGGCCGGGTCGAGCGCCGCAGCGTCACCCCCGGTCAGGCGGTCGGCGCCGAGCGGGAGATCGTGAAGGGCCTGCGTCCGGGCGAGCGCGTGGTCGTGGCCCCGCCGCCGTCGCTCAAGGACGGGGCGGCCGTGCGAGTCGCCGACAAGTGAACGTGCTCGTGGAGATCCGCGGCGTCACCAAGACGTATCGCCGCGGCGGCGAGACCATCGAGGTGCTGCACGGTATCGACCTGGATATCCCGCGCGGCGACTTCGTCGCGCTCATGGGCCCGTCGGGCTCGGGCAAGACGACGCTGTTGAATTTGATCGGCGGGCTCGATACCCCGACGTCGGGCACGATCGTGGTGGACGGCCAGCGCATCGACCGCCTCGGCAGCGGCGACCTCGCGCGCTGGCGCGCCGGGCACGTGGGGTTCGTCTTCCAGTTCTACAACCTGCTGCCCGTCCTCTCGGCCCAGCGCAACGTCGAGCTGCCGCTGCTCCTGACCGGGCTGAGCGCGGCCGAGCGACGGCGGCACGCGGAGATCGCGCTGACCCTGGTGGGCCTGCGCGACCGCGCGAAGCACAAGCCCAGGGAGCTGTCGGGCGGCCAGGAACAGCGCGTGGCCATCGCGCGCGCCATCGTCTCCGATCCGACGCTGCTCGTGTGCGACGAGCCGACGGGCGATCTCGACCGCGCCACCGCCCACGAGATCATGCTGCTGCTGCAGATGCTCAATCGCGACCACGGCAAGACGATCGTGATGGTCACCCATGATCCGAAGGCGGCCGAGTACGCGCGCCGCGGTCTGCGGCTGGACAAGGGCACGCTCGCGGTGACCAACGACCTCGCGGCATCGTGAAGTATCTTCCCCTGCTCTGGGCGCAGCTGTTTCGGCGCAAGACGCGCACCGTGCTCACGCTCCTGTCGGTGCTCATCGCCTTCCTGTTGTTCGGTCTGCTCGAGGCCGTGCAGATCGCCTTCGAGTCCGGCGCCGACAGCGCCGACGCCAAGCGGCTGCTCACCACCGCGCGCTATTCGATCATCGAGCCGCTGCCGATGGCGTACGCGGGGCGCATAGAACGCGTGCCCGGCGTCGTGGCCGTGGCCTACGCGGACTGGTTCGGTGCGAAGTATCAGAACGAGAGCAACGCATTCGCGGTGTTCGCCGTGGACCCCGCGCGCTACCTCGATATGTATCCCGAGTTCCAGATCCCGCCGGCGCAGCGCCAGGCGTTCGTCAAGACGCGCACCGGCGCCGTGGCCGGCCAGCGGCTCGTGGACCGCTACGGCTGGAAAGTGGGCCAGAAGCTGCCGATCGCCTCGGAGATCCACGCCAAGGCCGACGGCAGCCTCGACTGGGAGTTCGACCTGGTCGGTGTCTTCGACGCGGAGGATCCTGCCGTGCGCGCGAACACCGACGTGGTGTTGATCAATGTCGCCCACTTCGACGAGGCGCGGCAGGTCGGGCGCGGCAAGACCGGCTGGTACATCATCCGCATCGCCGACGCCGAGCAGGCGCGCGCCGTCGCGGCGGACATCGATCGCCTGTTCCAGAACTCGCCCGACGAGACGAAAACCGCGCCCGAAAAGGAATTCGCCCTGGGCTTCGCCAAGCAGATCGGCGACATGGGCGCGCTCGTCACGCGCATCCTGCTCGCCGTTTTCTTCACCATCCTGATCCTCACGGGCAATACGATGGCGCAGTCGATCCGCGAGCGCATTCCCGAACTGGCGATTCTGAAGACGCTCGGCTTCTCCAACACGACGGTGACGGCGCTGGTGCTGGGCGAGGCCGCGCTGCTGTTCGTCATCGGCGGCGGCCTCGGAATGCTGGGCGCCGTCGCCATGATGCCGGCGCTGAACGGCGCCACCGGCGGACGCTTTCCGCCGTTGTTCGTCGAGACGCAGACGTTTGTGTCGGCGGGCGCCGTCGCGCTGGCGCTGGCGCTCGCGGTCGGGCTGCCGCCCGCATGGCGCGTGCACCGGCTGCGTATCGTCGAGGCGCTCGCCGGTCACCGCTGATCCCATGTCCTGGCTCAACCAGATCGCTCAGATCACGCTGATCAACCTGAGAAACGTACCGAGCCGTCTCGGCACCTCGCTCGTGGTCGTGGTCGGCATCGCCGGCGTCGTCGGCGTGCTCGTCTCCGTGCTCGCGATGGCCGAGGGCTTCCGTCACACGCTCGCCAGCACCGGCCGGCCCACGCGCGTGATCATGCTGCGCGCCGGCTCCGACGCCGAGATGTCCAGCGGCGTGGCGCGTGACCAGGCGACGCTGCTGGGCTCGCTGCCCGCGGTCGCGCGCGATGCCGCGGGCCGCCCGCTCGTGTCCGCCGAGCTGTTCGTGATGGTCGACCTGCCGCGGCACGGCCAGACCGACCCCAACAACGTGCCGTTCCGGGGCGTGCAGCCCGCCGCGTTCGCCATCCGCGACGAGGTGCGCATCGTCGCGGGGCGGCACTTTCAGCGCGGCGTGCGCGAGGTGATCGTGGGCCGCAAGGCCGCCGGCCAGTTCGCGGGCCTCGGCGTCGGGTCACACATCGCGTTCCGTGACAGCGACTGGACGGTGGTCGGCACCTTCGAGAGCGGTGGCGACGTGCACGAGTCCGAGATCTGGGCCGACGCCGAGGTGGCGATGTCCGCGTTTCGCCGCAGCGGCTTTCAGTCCGTGACGGCCGCGCTGGCCGATCCGTCCGACGCCGGATTGGCCGCGCTCAGGGCCTCGATCGCGCGCGATCGCCGCCTGTCCATCAACGCCCTGCGCGAGCCCGAATACTATGCGAAACAGGCCTCGATCCTCTCCAAGCTCATCGGCGTCCTGGGCTACAGCGTGGCCACGTTCATGGCCATCGGCGCGACGTTCGGCGCGCTGAACTGCATGTACTCCGCGATCGCCAGCCGGCAGACGGAGATCGCCACGCTGCGCGCCATCGGCTTCGGCGGCGCGCCCGTCGTGGTGTCCGTGCTGATCGAGGCCCTGGCGCTGGCGCTCGTCGGCGGCGCGTTGGGCGGCACGCTCGCGTACGTGTATTGCGACGGCGCGTCCCTCTCCACGCTGAACTTCAACACGTTCTCGCAGGTGGCGTTCGACTTTCGCGTCACCGCGGGCCTGCTCGCGCGGGGCCTGCTCTGGGCGCTCGTCATCGGGGCCGCCGGCGGTCTGCTGCCCGCCATCCGCGCCGCGCGTGTTCCGGTGACCGTCGCGCTGCGCACGGCGTAGACACGTGGATCACGCGCGCTACGACAAGCGCCGTTATCCGATCGTCGACGTGCGCGAAGGCTACGCGGAGTGGTCGCGCACGTACGAGCAGACGGTCCACGACGAGATGGACGTGCGGCTGCTCGAGCGGCTGCGCAGCGTCGAGTGGCCGCGCGTGCGGGTCGCGCTCGATCTCGCCTGCGGCACCGGCCGTATCGGCGCGTGGCTGCGGCGGCGCTGTCCCGAGGCCCTCATCGACGGCGTGGACATGACGCCGGAGATGCTCGCGCTGGCGCGGCGCACGGGCGTCTACCGCGCGCTCCACGTCGCGGACGTCGCGGCCACCGGCCTGCCCGCGGCGGCATACGACGTGTGCACGCAGGCGCTGGCCGACGAGCACCTCAGTGAGCTCGATCCGCTCTACCGAGAGGCCATCCGGATCACGCGGCCCGGCGGCGCGTTCGTCATCGTCGGCTATCATCCGCACTTTCTGATGGCCGGCGTGCCGACGCACTTCGATCGCGCGTCGGGCGAGTCCATCACGATCCGCAGCTATGTCCACCTGCTGAGCGATCACGTCAAGGCGGCGCACGGCGCGGGCTGGTCGCTCGACGAGATGGACGAAGGCCTCGTCGACGAGGCGTGGCTCGTGAAGAAGCCGAAATGGGACGTCTATGCCGGCTTGCCGGTCAGCTTCGCGATGGTGTGGCGGCGCCGCGAGGCGGCGCGATGACGTTTCGCCTGGCGCCCATGGACTTCCTCATGCGGCTGCTGACGGTCGCGCTGCTCGTGCTGCCGCCCATGTTCCTGGCCATCGCCCTGCTCGGCAACACGCTGCTGCTCCTGCCCACGGCATTTCTGATCGCGATCTATGTCTGGATCGCGCTGTGGTTCCGCCCGACACAGTTCGTCGTGGGAGCGCGGGCGCTCGAGATCGTCTGGCCGCTGCGCCGTCGGACGATCGCGCGCGACGACATCGCGGCCGTGCGGCTCCTCGACAAGCAGCTCCTGCAGGACGAGGTGGGTCGGGCCATGCGCGTCGGCGCCGGCGGGCTCGGCGGCGGCTTTGGCTGGCTGTGGACGCAGAAGCGCGGCGTGGTGCGGATGTACGTGTCCCGAACGGATGGGTTCGTGTGGATCGAGTGCCGCGGCGCGCAGCCGTGGCTCATCACGCCCGAACGGCCCGAGGCGTTCGTCCGCGCGCTGTCGAGCTGACGCCGCTTCAGGAGCGGCGTCGCCGGCGGGCTGCCTTCGCGCCCTCTTTGCCCAGCGCGCGCCGCGTCTTCTTCGACAGGTGCGCGATGGTCCGCTTACGACGAGCCGCGGCGGCCGCCTTCTTGATGTTGCGACGCGCCGCGGCCCGCTGACCTCGTGCCATGGTCAGGCCGTGTAGCCCTTGGACTTCATGCAGCCGATGTACGCCGAGCGATAGCGCTCGTCGTGCTTCTTGTTGTCGTAGATCCCGTAGAGCGTGCCCGCGCCGGCGCCGACACCGCCACCGATGAGCGCGCCCTTGCCCGCCCCCTTGCCGCCGCCCGCGATACCGCCGCCCAGCGCGCCCACCGCCGCGCCGCCGAGCGCGCCGATGCCCGCGTCCTTGGCTGCGTTGACGATCTTGTCGTTGCGGCCTCGCTCGGGGCCACTCATATCACCCGCCACGCGGTTGCATTCGGCGACGACCGCCTGCGGCGGCACGCCCTTGGAGGCGGTCGGCGCGGCGCCCGGAGCCGGCTTCGCCGGCGCAACAGCGGGAGCCTGAGCGGTCGGCGCAGGCGCCCGGGCGACCGCGGAGTCTGCAGTGGTCGGCGGCGATGCCGCGGGAGCGGCGAGCCTCGAGTCGGTCGAGCTGGTACGGTTCGCGACGACGATGCCCGTGACGACGGCCACGACGGCGGCGATTACGAGCCCGATCGCCGTCATCTTCCACATGTTGGTCCTTTCCTCGGCCATGGCCTATCCTCCCGCATCCTTTTAAGCAGACGACATGCCAGCGACTTTTAGCTTTCGGCGCGCGCGTTGGTCGCCGCGCGCGCTGGCTCGGACGGCGCCAGCGCCGCCGCGCTCTGGACGACCAGCACCGCCAGCGGCTCGGCGCGGTTGCGCAACGTCAGCTCGTGGCGCGGCAATCCCTCCGTCGCCACCCCGGCGCGGCGCGCGACCGCCTCGGACACGACCAGCTCGCAGTCGTAGTCCTTGGTCAGCGCCTCCAGCCGGCTGGCGACGTGGACGGTGTCGCCGACGGCCGTGAGATAGACCGCCTCGCCATAACCCATCCGTCCCACGACCGCCGTCCCGGTGTGGATGCCGATGCCGATCCGCAGCGGCTCCGCGAGATCGGCCGCGAGTGCCGCGCTCAGCGCGGCCACGCTCTCCACCATTGCGGCCGCCGCGGTCAGCGCCTGCCGGCAGCCGTCTTCCGGATGGCCATCGAGGCCGAACAGCGCCATGACGCCGTCGCCCGTGTACTGGTTCGCCACGCCCCCCGACCGCTCGATGGCGCCGCCCACCGCCTCGAAGTAGCGGTTGAGGAAGAACACGACGTCGTACGGCAGCCGGTGCTCGGCCAGTCGGGTAAAGCGTCGCAGGTCGGCGAACAGCACCGCGACCTCCTGCTCGCGGCCGCCGTGGGTCACACCCGCCACACGGCCGTCGGCGGCCGTTGCCGTGGCCGGCAGCAACGGCATGACCGTGAGGTCCGACGTCGGGCGCAGCTGACAGGCCAGCCGCACGTCATCCGGGACGCCGAGCCGGCGCAGCACGCGATGCTCGGCTTCGGACGCCGGCGGCTGCGACCGCGTAGAAAGAATCCGCACACGGCACGTCGAGCAGCGTCCGCGCCCGCCGCAGACCGAGGCGTGCGGAATGCGCGCGTAACGGCTGATCTCGAGCACGGACAGTCCGACCGGCACGATCACGCGACGGCCGTCGGGATAGGTGGCGCGAATCATGCCGCGGCGCCGCTGGATGGCGCTGCGCACGCCGCGCGCAACGAGCACCGCGCCGAGCAGCGTCGTGTAGCCGTACAGGCCGGCGGCACGCGCGCGGTCGAGGGCCGCGGCCTCGGACGGCGCGAGCGGCGCGCGACCGTGCCAGAGCATCTGTGCGCGCACGGCCGGATCTCGCGCGAGGGCCGCCGCCTGTCGCCCGCCGCTCACGAAGCCGAGGATCGAGAGCGCGGGAAACAGCACGACCACGCCGAGCAGCCACGGCGCGGCGCTCGGGTACCAGGCGCGCAGCTTCACGATCGCGTGCAGGCCGATCATGACGTGCACCCATGCCAGCACGACGATCAGGATCTGCCGCAGGCCGAGCTGCGGCGCCAGGGCCCACAGCGCGAGCGCGACGCGCGAGTACGCATCCTCGACGCCGTACACCTGCCATGTGAGACGCGTGCCCACGATGTGCGACACCAGCAGCGGCGGAATGGCGAGCCCGAGCGCCAGCTGCGCCGCCTCCCACAGCGGCATGCGCAGCGTACGTCGCTGGTAGAGCGCCCAGAACGCGAGCGCCACGTGAGTGACCAGCGAGACATAGAGCACGAGCGAGCCGAGCGGGTTGCGCCAGAGGGCGAGAAAGTACACTCGGCCCGCCTCCATCGCGTCGAGCGAGACGAGGCCGAGCGCGTGGTTGGCCAGGTGCGTGGTCACGTACGCGAAGAGCACGAGACCCGACGCGAGCCGCACACGGCGTGCTGAGGGCATGATAGAAACCCAGGAGGACTCTACCGCAATGGGCGAACGGCTCCACGGCAAGATCGCCATCGTCACGGGCGCGGGCTCGCGCGGCCCCGGCCTCGGGAACGGCAAGGCCGCCGCGATCCTCATGGCGCGTGAAGGGGCGCGCGTGCTGTGCGTCGACGCCCAGAAGGAGCGCGCCGAGGAGACCGTCGGCCTCATCCGCGCCGAGCGCGGCGAGGCGCTGGCCATCGCCGCCGACGTGACGCGCAAGGCGGACTGCGAGGCGATGGTGGCCGAGGCGGTCGGCCGCTGGGGTGGTCTCGACGTCCTGCACAACAACGTCGGCATCGAGTCCCGCCAGCTACTGATGGACACGACCGAGGACGAGTGGGATCGCGTGATGGCGGTGGATCTGAAGTCGATGTTGCTCGCCACGCAGGCCGCCGTGCCGGCGCTCGAGCGGCGCGGCGGCGGCGCCATCACTTGCGTGTCGTCGGTCGCGGCCCTGCGCGGCGCGGGCCGCACCGCGTACGCCGCGGCGAAGGCCGGCGTGCTCGGGTTCGTCGTCAGCGTGGCAATCCAGCTGGCGCCCAAGGCGATCCGCGTCAACGCCATCGCGCCGGGCACCGTGTGGACGCCGATGGTGGAAGACCTGGGACCGCAGATGCGCGAGCGGCGGCGCGCGGCAATTCCGCTCGGCGTCGAGGGCACCGGCTGGGACATCGGCTGGGCGGCGGTGTATCTCGCGAGCGACGAGGCCCGCTGGATTACCGGCCAAACGCTCGTCGTGGACGGCGGGCTGACGCTGACGACGCGATGAGCGCGCGCGCCGACATGGATATCGTCACCAAGCGTATCTACGAGCCGGCCGACGACAGCGACGGCGCGCGGGTGCTGATCATGCGGCTCTGGCCGCGCGGCATCCGCAAGGAGCGCGTGACCGTGTGGCTCAAGGAGCTGGGTCCCGTGCCCGAGCTCCTGCGCGCGTATCTGGACGAGCGCATCAGCTGGGCGCAGTACGTGCCGCGCTACCGCGAGGGGCTCGCGCGCCCCGAGGCGCAGGCGGCCGTCGCCGAGGTGACGCGGCGTGCCGCGACGGGCCGGGTCACGCTGCTCTGCGGGTGCCCCGACGAAGCGCGCTGCCACCGGTCCCTCCTGAAAGCCTATCTGCTAGACTCTGCGCGTGCGAATCCTGGCCTGCGATCTCCGCGCGTTCGACGACGCGGAACGCGCGCACTACCAGGCGCTGCGCGCCGCGCTCGGCGCGCGCCGCCTCGGCGCCCGCGAGATCGCTGACCGCTACGAGCGCCGCGGCTGTTCCTTCATCGACTTCGCGCTCGAGATTCCCGCCGGCGCCACGCAGATTCGCCTCACGATCGGCGGCGGCCCCGACGTGAAACAGTTCCTCCGAGGCGCTGCGCTATGAGACGGGCACTCGTCGGGGCGCTGGTCACCGCCGTCATCGTGGCCGCGCCGGCCGCCGCGGAGCACGAGGTCTACTACCGCTTCACGGTGCTCGGCTACGTCAAGGACGCGCGGGGGAAACCCATCCCCGACGCCAAGATCGAGGTCGTCCGCGACAAGACGGGGTTCTCGTACCTGGGCGAGACCGACGACGACGGGTTCTACGCGGTGCGCGTGCGGCTGGGCGACGAGAGCCGCGGCGAGGCGCTCAGCGTGCGCCAGGGCGCTCGCGTGTGTCACGTCACTACCGCGTTCGATCCGACGAATCAGGTCGACGAGCGCGGCACGCGCGTGGACTTCGAGGGCGCGCGCGCGATCGAGCGCGCGACGTCGTTCCGCTCGACGCTGCTGAGCGTCACGAACGGCCTCAGCCGTCACTGACCGTTCACCGGAGGATCTGCCATGGCCGCCAAGAGCAAGGGCATGAAGGCGTACGTCCTCATCGAGACCGCTCCCGGCAAGACGAAGGCGATCCGCAAGGCGCTCGGATCGGTCACCCGGGGCGCGGTGGCCAACCTCGACGCCGTCACGGGGCCCTACGACTTCATCGCCGTGGTGGAGGGCCCGACGCTCGACGCCATCGGCCGCCTCGTCACCGAAGAGATCGGCGCGATCAACGGCGTCACGCGGACCACGACCTGCGTGGCGATCTCGGTCAGCTGATGCGGGTGCTCGTCGTGGGCGGTACGGAGTTCATTAGCCTGCATCTCGTGCGCAGGCTGCTGCGCGATCATCACGAGGTGGTCGTGCTGAACCGCGGACGGCAGCCGGGGCGTGTGCCGGCCGGCGTGAAGACGATCGTGGCCGACCGCAAGGATCGCGCGGCCCTCGGCCGCGTGCTCACCGGCGAGCGCTTCGACGGTCTCGTGGACATCACCTACGCGCCGACGACCGGTGACGACGTGCGCGCGCTCCTGGCCGCGCTCGGTGGCCGGGTCGGACACGCGATCTTCGTGTCGACGGGGCGCGTGCACGATCACGCGCTGCCGATTCCGTACGACGAGGACACGCCACGCACGCTCTACTGGGGCGACTACGCCAAGAACAAGATCGAGGGGGAGGACGCGTATCTCGCGAGTGGGATACCGGCGACGGTCGTGCGGCCCACGCACGTCTTCGGTCCGCTCAACACACGGAACAACGAGACGTTTTTCTTCGATCGCATGCTGCGCGGTCGGCCGGTGCTGGTGCCCGGCGACGGCGGCTGGCTGCGGCAGTTCGGCCACGTGGAGGATCTCGCGGACGCGATGTCCGCCATGCTGGGGGACCGCCGCGCGTTCGGCCGCGCGTACAACGTGAGCGGCGAGGAGGCGGTGACCCAGGTCGGCTTCGTGGAGCTGATCGCCGAGGTGCTCGGCCGGCCGCTCACGCTCGTGCCGGCGGCCAAGGCGCCGTTCGGCCAGAATCTCGTGTACGACTGCCACGCCGTTTACACGACCACGCGCGTGCGGCGCGAGCTCGGAATCCGGCCGCGATACACCCTGGCCTCGGGGCTCGCGCAGACATTCGAGTGGTATCGCCGCGAAGGCCTCGACCGTCGCGACGTCGATTTCTCGCAGGACGACGCGCTGCTCGCCGCCGTGCGCTCGTGAAGCGGGGCGCGCCCGTCACCGTCCTCGTCTACTACCCCGACGCGGGCGAGGCGAAGGCCTATGCGGCCGCCGTGCACGCGCGCCACGGCCAGATTCGCGTCGTCGCCGCCGCGACGCCGGCGGAGGCGAAGGCCGTGGTCGCCGACACCGAGGTCCTCTATGCGTGGAAGTTCCCGCCGGAGCTCTATCCGGCGGCGACGCGGCTGTCGTGGCTGCAAGTGATGGGCGCCGGTGTCGACAGCGCGCTCGTGCCGACCTTGCCCGCCAGCGTGGTGGTGACACGAGTCCCGGGCATCTTCGGCCCGTGGATGCGTGAGTACGTGCTCGGCTGGTGCCTGTCGATCACCCAGCGCACGGAAACGTATCGCCGCGCGCAGCGCGAGCGCCGCTGGCGCCAGGAGATCCTGCCGGAGCGTCTGGCCGGCACGACGATGACGATCGTGGGCCTCGGCGACATCGGCCGTACGATCGCCGCCGGCGCCCGCGCGCTCGGCGTGCGCGTCCTCGGCGTGAGCCGCTCCGGCCGCGCGGTGCGCGGCGTCGACCGCGTGTTCCGCCTGCCGCGGCTCGACCGCGCGCTGACCGAGGCCGACTTCGTGGTCCTGACGCTGCCGCTCACGAACGGCACCCGCGGCGTGCTGGGCGCTTCCGCGCTAGCCGCGATGAAGCCCACCGCGTGGCTCTTGAACATCGGCCGCGGCGCGGTCGTGGACGAGGCCGCGCTGCTCGCGGCACTGCGTGAGCGCCAGATCGCCGGCGCCGTCCTCGATGTGTTCGCGACGGAGCCCCTGCCCGCGGAGCATCCGCTGTGGGGCCTCGACAACGTCGTGGTGACGCCGCACATCTCCGGGCCGAGCACGCCTGCCGAGATCACGCCGGTCTTCAACGACAATCTCGCGCGCTGGCTCGCTGGTCGTCCGCTGCGCCACGTCGTGGATCGCGCTCGGGGCTACTGAGCGTTACTTCTTGGAGATGATCCAGCGGTCGAGGGCCAGGTGCGGCAGCCCCGAGCGCTCGAAGGTGTCGATGGCGTCCTCGGCACCGCCGACGAGTGGCTCGCCGTGCAGGTTGAAGGACGTGTTGAGGACGGCGCCGATGCCCGTGCGCCGCTCGAACTCGCGCAGCACCCGGTGGTATCCGGGGTTCCACGTCTCGTCCACCAGATGGGCGCGCGCCGTCGCGTCGTGCGGGTGCAGCGCGGCGACGATCTCGTCGCGACGCTTGGGCTGCGTCGCGAAGGCCAGCATCATGTACGGCGAGGCGAACCCTTTCGGGTTCACGACGTAGTCGTCTTCGCGCTCGCGCAGGATCGACGGCGCGAAGGGCATCCAGAAGTCGCGGTTCTTGATCATGCGATTGATGGTGCCGACGACGCGGTGGTCCGACGGGTTGGCGAGGATCGAGCGGTTGCCGAGGGCGCGGGCGCCGAACTCCATGCGCCCGGCGCAGCGGGCCACCACGCCGTCCGACACCAGCAGATCGGCGATGCGCTCCTCGATGCGCTCGTGCTCCGTCACGCGATACTTCGACGCCAGGTCGCGCGCGCGGATCAGGGCCTCGACGGCGGCGGGATCGATCGAGGGGCCGAGGTAGGCGGGGCCGAACGGCCGCGGCCGCGCCTGCAAGCCGGCGCGTGCGAGCCAGGCGAGGTAGGCCGCGCCCACGGCGTTGGACTCGTCCCCGCACGACGGAAACACGAACAGATCGCGCAGCCACGGCTCCTCGGCAAGCAGCCCGTTCGCCTTCACGTTCATGAAGACGCCGCCGCCGGCCGCCAGGCGCTCGCCGCCGTGCCGCTCGCGCATCAGCCGCGTCCACGCCAGCAACGCCTCCTCGACCATCCGCTGCGCGCCCGCCGCGATCGCGTCGAACCGCAGGCCCAGCGTGGCCTCGAGAAGCACACGGTAGCGCGGTCCGCGACGCTTCCAGGCAAACCGCGCGGGCGTCGTGGCCTCGAGCCCGAACACGGACGAGAGCGCCGCGAAGGCGCGCTCCGCCTGGCCGCCCGGCGCGTACGGCGCCAGCCCCATCACCTTGTACTCGTGCTCGCCGAACTTCATGCCGAGCAGCAGCGTCACGAACGAGTAGAACGAGCCGAGCGAGCCGGGTGCGCTCGACACGGACTCGTGCCGCACGAGCGCCGTCCCCCGCCCCGTGGACGCCGTTGCGCACAACCCGTCGCCGGCGTTGTCGTTGGTGAGCACCAGCGCGCGCTCCCCCGCGAACGGTGAGCCATAGTAGGCAGCGGCCGCGTGGCAGAGATGGTGGTCGAACGTCACGATGCGATCCCGCTCGATCCCGAGATGGTGCGTGACGAACGCGAGCCGGTCGCGCTCCGAGAGCTCGAACTTGCCGCGTGAGCGCTGCGCCAGGCCGAGTCGCGCGCCGAGCTTGCGCGCGCGACGACCGAGCCCGCGCGCCGGCTCGTCCAGGCGAACGCCGTAGTACGCGCGCGCGTACTCGGCGTCGTGCAGCACGCGGTTCATCCACTCGCGCGCATAGGCATTCTTGCCGGCGAGCGCGACCACGTCGATGTCGCGCGGTGTGAGCGCGAGCTCGCGCAGCAGCGCCTCGATGGCGAGGCGCGGATAGCCCGCGTCGTTCTTGAGTCGGGTGAAACGCTCCTCGGAGGCGCACCCCACGATCGCGCCGTCGCGGAGGATCGCGGCCGTCGCGCAGTGGGTCTCGGTGATGCCGAGAACGATCATCCCGCCGATCTTATCAGACCGACCCTCCGAACGTGTCGCACTGGCGCAGCTCGCCCGACTCGATGCCGCGCGTGAACCAGTGCACCCGCTGTTGCGACGAGCCGTGCGTGAACGACTCCGGTGCCACACGCCCGCCGGCCTGCCGCTGCAGGCGATCGTCGCCGATGGCGGCCGCGGCGTTGAGCGCCTCCTCGACGTCGCCGGTCTCGAGGATGTGGCGAGCACGGTCGGCGTGATACGCCCACACGCCGGCCAGGCAGTCGGCCTGCAGCTCCAGGCGGACGGAGGCCGCGTTGCCTCGCGCGCCGCCACGCTGGCGCTCGGTCATGACGCGGTCCGAGATGCCGAGCAGCTTCTGCACGTGGTGACCGACCTCGTGCGCGATCACGTACGCCTGCGCGAAGTCACCCGGCGCGCGGAACCGGTCGCGCAGCGCCCGGAAGAAGTCGAGGTCGAGATAGACCTTCATGTCCTGTGGGCAATAGAACGGGCCGGTGGCGGAGCCACTGATGCCGCACGCCGACTGCACCGCGCTGCTGAACAGCACCAGACGCGGCTCGCGATAGGTCCGCCCCATGTCGCGAAAGAGCGCGCCCCAGGTGTCTTCGGTATCGGCGAGCACGGTGGCGACGAAGTCACGCAGCTCGTCGCCGCCCCGCGACGACGCCGAGGGCGCGGGCGCCTGCTGGGCGGGCGGCACGTTCGGCGCGTCGCCCTGCAGAATCACGCTCGGATCGAAGCCGAAGAACATCGCCAGCAGGAGCAGCACGACGGTGCCGATCCCGCCGCCCGCCACGAGACCACCGCTGATACCGCGCCGGTCCTCGATGTTGTCGCTCTGCCTGCCACCCAGGCGCATGAGTCACCTCCGCTAGATGGCGGCCGGTGCAAGCGGCGCGCCTGTCACTGCACCACACGCGCGGCCCTGGCCGCGATGCCCGGTGGAATAACGAGGTCGAGCCGCTTTGCCGTCGCCGCGTTGAGAACGAGCTCGAAGCGAGTCGGCTGCACGATCGGCAGCTCGCCCGGTTTCGCGCCTCGCAGGATCCGATCGGCATAGTCACCGAGCTGCACATAGGCCTCGCGAACATTGGCGCCGTAGCTCATCAGCCCGCCCGCGTCGACGTACTCGCTCCAGCCGAACATCGACGGCAGGCGATGAGCCGCGGCGAACTCGGCGAGTTTCGTGCGGTTGGCGATCGTCACGCCCTCGGGAAAGACGATGATCGCATCCGGGCGTACGTTCTCGACGCCCCGCAAGCCCTGATCGAGCTCCACGGCGGTGTTGAACGGCACGTAGACGAGCGTGACACCGACGGCCTGCGCCGCCGCCTCCGTCGCGCGCCGCTCGGACGGCTCGCCGGGGTGATCGACGTTCGAGAGCGCCGCGAGCGTGCGGATGCGCGGCACCGCGTCCTTCAGCAGCTGCACCCGCTTGGCCGCGACCTCGAGCGAGAGAAAGGTAATGCCGGTGAAGTTCCGGCCGGGATGCGCCAGGCTGTTCGCCAGACCCGCCTCGATCGCATCGCCGCTGACCGCAAACAGCGTGGGAATGTCTTGGGTCCCTCGCATCGCGCGGATGGCGGGACCGGCGGCGGCGATGAGCGCGACTTTCGATTTGAGCTCCGGGATCGTGGCGCGGAGCTCGTCCACGCTGCCATAGCGGAGCTCGAGCGCGATGTTTTGCCCGTCCACGTACCCATGCTGGCGGAGGCCCTCGCGAAAACCGCCGACGAAGGGATCGGGCTCCGGGTTCGTGGAAATCCACCCGATACGAGGCACCGCTTTCGCCGGCTGAGCCGCCGCGGTCCTCGACGTCAGGACCGCGGCCCCGGCGCCGACGAGAAATCGGCGTCGTCCTATCATTTACAGGCTCAGCGCGGGCGGGTCGTCCTTCAGGATCTCCTTCACCTTCGCCTCGTCCACCTTGAAGGTCAGTCCGGCCCGCTCGAGCTCCAGCAGCATCGACACGCGCGAGTCGCGCTCGCCCCAGCCGCGGTTGAGCGCCTCCGTCATCTCCATGAGCGTCAACTCGCACAGCCGCATCGGCACGCCGAACTCGCGGCCGACGGCGGTGGCGAGGCTCACGTCCTTGTGCGCCAGGCGCAGCGCAAAAGAAGGCGGCTCGTACTTGTTCTGCAGAAAGTTGTCGCCGAGCCGGTCGTACAGGCGCTGGCGGCCGTTGGCGCCCTTGCGCACGGCCTTCCAGAGCGCGGCGGGCTCGAGCCCGGCCTTGGCGCCCATCGCGAAGACCTCGGCCAGCGCCGTTTGCACGGCATAGCCCGCGCAGTTGTGGACCAGCTTGGCGATGGAGCCGGCGCCGATCGCGCCGATGTAGATCGGGTTGTCGCTCATGGCGTCCAGCACGGGTTTATGGGCCTTGAAGACCGACTCCTCGCCGCCCACCCAGATGGCGAGCTTCCCCGACTTGGCGCCCTTCGGTCCGCCGCTGACCGGCGCGTCGAGCATGTGCGCGCCTTTGTCCGCGAAGATCTTGTGGATCCGTCGCACCACCGTCGGTGAGTTCGTGCTGAGGTCGAAATAGGCCTTGCCCCGGCCCAGGCCCGCGAGGATGCCGTTGTCGCCGAGGGCCACGGCCTCGACGTCGGGCGGCGTGGGCAGCGAGGTGAAGACGACCTCGCTCGCCTCGGCCACCTGCTTGGGCGAGTCGGCCCACGCAGCCCCCGCCGCCAGGTGCGGCTTGGCGGCGTCCGGCCGGAGGTCGTGCACGATCATCTCGTGCCCGCCCTTCTGGATGTTCGTGGCCATGTGGTTGCCCATCAGCCCGAGCCCGATGAATCCGACTCTCATGATTTCTTCTCCTCGAAGACGCCTTTCGCGATGCGCGCGGCGGTCATCGCCGTCGGCCAGCCTGCGTAGAACGCCATGTGCGTGATCACTTCGGAGATCTCCTCGCGCGTGACGCCGTTGGCGAGGGCGCGCTCGATGTGGCCCTTGAGCTGATCGGAGCGGTACAGCGCGGTGAGCGCGGCGACGGTGATGAGGCTGCGATCGCGCTTGGACAACCCCGAGCGCTCCCACACGTCGCCGTAGAGCACCGTCTCGCTCAGCTCGACGAGCTTGGGGACGACGCCGCGCACTTCGTTCCGGGCGCTCGATGCGGACAGTGGCACGCTCATGATGAGTCCTCCTCACGCAGGCTCGCCTCGCGCTCGACGCGCTGCGGCTCGCACGACCACCCGCAGGCTCGCCTCGCGCTCGACGCGCTGCGGCTCGCACGACCACCCGCAGGCTCGCCTCGCGCTCGACGCGCTGCGGCTCGCACGACCACCCGCAGGCTCGCCTCGCGCTCGACGCGCTGCG